>Ga0335085_10009921_pt1 | contig 14290 bp, 9 predicted proteins | sample Lox_Sample_45_FD_206712 | JGI IMG/M metagenome (GOLD analysis project Ga0335085, IMG submission 206712) | Soil microbial communities from Loxahatchee National Wildlife Refuge, Florida, United States - Lox_Sample_4.5 | ecosystem: Environmental > Terrestrial > Soil > Wetlands | place: USA: Florida...
TCGGCCTGCTTTCGCTCCTGCTCACACAGCGCCTCATCGAAGATCCGCCCTATTTGAAGCAGCAGAAAAAGAGCCGTCGCATCGATTATATTGGCCTCGGCCTGCTGGCAGTTGGCCTCGGCTTCTTGCAGGTCGTGCTTGACAAGGGCGAACGCGACGATTGGTTCTCCTCTCATTTCATTTTGATCACGACGATTGTCTCGCTCGCCGCGCTCGTTGCGCTGGTGATCTGGGAGTGGTATCACGAGGATCCGATCATCGATCTGCATCTTTTCAAGGAACGTTCCTTCGCCATCGGCAATTTCCTCATGTTCATGGTGGGCTTCGCGCTCTTATCGAGCACCGTGCTGCTCCCGCTCTTTATGCAGACGATCCTGGGTTACACGGCCGAACAAGCCGGCCTTGCGCTGATGCCCGGCGGCTTCGCGATTTTGATGGCCATGCCTCTCATCGGGTTTTTGCTTTCGAAATATGATGCACGCTGGCTGCTCGTCTTCGGCCTCTCGCTCCTTTCGTTCGCTCTCTTTTTCATGACGCGCTTCGATCCCCAAATTGACTTTAGGACGGCAGCGCTCGCCCGCGTCCTTCAGGGTCTCGGGCTTTCGTGTCTGTTCGTTCCGATCAACACGGTCGCTTACGCATTTCTGCCGAAAGAAAAAAATAATGCGGCGTCGGGCCTGATTAATCTAGGTCGCAACATCGGCGGCAGCCTCGGCATTTCCGTCGTCACCACTATGCTTTCCCGCCGTGCGCAATTTCATCAGGCGCGGCTCGCCAGCATGGCCAATGCGGGTAACCCGTGGTTCGAGACCACGCTTCATTCTCTGATCCACAAATTCATCGCCCACGGCGCAAGTCTCGCGCAAGCCACGCAACAGGCCTACGCGGTGATCGCCAATATGATTAACCAGCAGGCGACGATGCTCGCTTACATTGACGATTTCTGGCTCGTCGGCTGGTGTGTCGTCGTCATGATCCCGCTCGTCTTCCTGATGAAAAAGGTAAAGCCCGGCGGCCCCATGTCCGTGCACTAGTAGCTTGTAGCAGAGCAACTCCTACTCAGCTAACGCTAAGCCGGTCCAGTGGGAATAGTCCGACCCAATACGGCGCATCGCAGTAACGTTGTCTTGCGAGATGCCGCTAGTGGCTCGTTTACTTGACCGTCTTCGCCATGAGCAGACACGGATTTTTAGCCGACCATAAGGTCGGAAAGACTTCGACCGGCTCGAAGCCGATGGCCTCATAGAACAACCTTGTGGCCTGATAATGCGGATCGGGATTCGTATCGGCCACGGTTTTGACCGTTAAAAACCTGGCTCCTAGCTTGTGCGTCATGCGTTCTGCTGCTTCGAACAAGGAATGTCCGATACCCTTGCGATGCCATTCGCGCCTTATGCCGAGCACATAAGCTTCAACCGCTGATGATGTCTGTGGCTTTAAAGAAATAAAACCAATAACAAGACCGGATTGATTCTTGGCAACAAGCATGGGCAGGTCGGCAACGCCCTTGGCATAGGCGTCGATAGCCTCTGGAATGCCAAACCATTCCGGCAGCACCTCAAGGATTTCGCGGCAGGTTTCGCTCTTTTGCTCATTCAGCTCTTCAATGTGAATATGTTCGGTTGTGGCTTTGTTCATACGGTCATCCCTGCGTGGCCGCTTTATCATCGTTCTGCCAGAGCGAGCGGGTTTAATACTCTGATTGGCGACGACTGGAGGTACAGTTCGACAAAAAAGTATCGTGTTCCCCTGTCGCTCCTTTCTGAAGAACTTCTCACCCGCGTCAGCTCTTCCCCAGCACCAATCGATCCACCCTCTGGCTCAAGTCGCGCAAATACGCTTCATCGCCGCCCTTGAGCTCTACAATCGCGCTGCCCGAATATCCGATATCCGCAAACGCCTGCCGCACTGCCGGCCAGTCCACATCTCCGTCGCCAAGGTTCACCCATTCGTACGAATTGCCGGTGTGCTTGAAATCCTTGATGTGAACTTTCGCGATTCTCTTGCCCAGAGTGTGAATCCAATCCTGCGGATATCCGTACAGCACCACGTTGCCCACATCAAACCATGCCTTGATCCACCGACTTTGAAACTCATCGATGTAGCTAGCCATCTCGAGCGGACTCAACAGAAACTTGTTCCACACCTCTTCAATCGCGATCACCACGCCTAATTCCTGCGCCAAAGGAATCAGTGTTCGAATTTGTGCCTGCGACCGCGTCCATGCGTCTTGATACGAAGTCTGCGGGTCCACCACCGCCGGCACCAGCAATACCGCATCTGATCCCCAGAGCTTCGCATTGTGCAGCGAAGTCTTCATCCCGTCCAAACTTCGCTGTACGACCGCCGGATCGCTCGACGAAAGAGGATCCTTCCAGTGATCCATGTTCATCACCGAATCGATCCGAATGCTCGCGGCGTCGGCGGCCTTCTTGATCTCCTCAGACGTGCTCTCGTCCGCCGTCGTCGGCGCCTGCACAACTTCAAATCCCGTATCCCGCGCCATCTTGAACCGGTCCGCATAGCTCAACGTGCTGGGAATCATGCTGAGCAGCACACCCTTTTTCATTCCGGTTGAAACCGCCGGTCCTACTGCCGCATCTGCCTCGGCCGCGGACACAAACGTGGATGCGCCCGTGGAACTCGCGAGCGTCACCGCAAGGGAATCCTTCAGAAATTCACGACGAGATGTTCGTTCCATAATTGACCTCGCTCTCGGACGCCAAAGGAGCTTGCGGGACGCAACGCCGCGCGATTTCGTGGAGCGACTTATTTTTCGCTTGGGCTGTCGTTTGCCGGCAGATCGCCGAGCGCGTATTGAGTGCCGGCCAGGATGTGTTCGAGCATCGTCGGCATCTGATAGATGTGTTCGTCGTGGCCATGGACTTCGATGAAGACGCGGCCCTTGCCTTCGCGCCGGATCCAGCTGAGGCCGTAATCGCCGTCGGTGCGCTTGGTGGCGGCGGGCTCTTTGGCTTTGTCGGCGTCGCTCATTTTCGAATAGTCGATGCTCGTGAGGACGTGGACATTTTTGCGCGACCAGGAATCCTGCGCGAAGGTGTACGTCTCATCGTGAATCGTGAATTCCTGACCGTGAAACATTTGCGTCAGCGGGCTCTTGGGATCGTCGATCTTCACTGTGATGAGCTGCGGATACACCCAGTGGAATTTGAAGAAGCCGCCGATCATGTGGTTGTAATCGGGCCACGTACCTTGCGGCTGACGGGATTCTGCGGCAACTGCGGCCATCATCGGAGATGCTGACGGGGGCGACGCTGGAGTCTGAGCAGTGTCGTTCGCACCGGGATTTCCCGGTGTACCCGCCCGGCCTCGTCCACGGCCGCCTCCGCCGTTAGTGTGGTATGAATCCACGGCTGCATGCAATCCGGCAAGGCCCTTGCCGCCGCGCACAAAATCCAGAAGTGCCTGGCGGCGCTCGGCGGTCAGTTCTTCGTTGTTCGGATCATCGAGGAACTGGCCCGTGGTGTTATCGAGGAAAATGAGATCGTACTGTTTTAGGTTTTCGGCGTTGATGTCCGCGGGATCATAAGTGATTGTCGCGGTCCAGGCGCCGGTCTTCTCGCCCATTTCTTTGAGAGTTGCTGCGGCCAGAGGAATGTTCGAGTGCACGAATCCGGAGGCTTTGCATAAGATGAGAATCTTGCGCGGCTGCTTCGGCGTGGCATAGGCTTTGGTCGGCAGAGCGTCTTCCATGGCGACGATATCCCACGGCCAGGCCGGAACAATCTGCTGCGCGCTGAAACTTCCTATCGGCCGGGTTGGGCCGCGGCCGCCGGCACCGCGACCTGGTGCGGCCGTCGCTGGCGGCGTGGCTTGAGGCGCCGCCGCTGTTTCCTGCTGCGCGCGAACTTCAAAGGCTGCGATAAAGAGCGCCGCTGCCGCACAAGTAGCGATCAAAAGTTGAGCAACTTTAGCTTTCGTCATGATTCCTCCCTGGGCCAGTATCCTTATGCGTGAGCGCGGCGTTTGTCCAGCAACAAATTTGGACGGGCGCTGGGCAAGGGAGTGAGTCCTTCGCGTTGCGACGCCAAGCCGGCGAAACAACGTCAGGCCGCAGCAATTCAGCGGCTGCCTCGATCCTTGCGTACCATGTCTTCCGCCGACGGGAAAACGCGGCATGAAGGTTGCTTTCGCTTCTGCATTCGGAGTGCTTTGCGGTAGAAATGGCGCCGCTTCTGCAACTCTTCTTCGGTTGGAATATTCTCTTCAAGTAAAGACAAAACTTCGGCCGAAATCGAGCGCCTCTTCTCACGGGCGCGAGTGCGTAGCGCCTTGTAGAGGTTGTTGGGGACATTTTTGATCTTTATCGTTCGCATGGGGTCGCTCGGCCGAGATGCCTCTGTTTGCTAACTCAACTTATTCAAATCGATCTTCGGATCGTAAACCTCGGTCGACTTATTGATTTCTTCCCACGTAACTTCGTGCCCCTTATACGCCGCCTCGCGCGCCATCATGCAGGTGATAGCCGTCTCGACGCCCTGCGCCGCCTGATTGTGGAAGTTGCCGCTTGTGATGCTATCCACGAAAGCCTTTTTCTTGACGGGATCGGCTTCCTTCAAATTGGAAACGGGCTTTCCGGTGGCTGGATCGACCACCTGGTCCGGCTGCCAAGCCTCATCGCCCCAGATGCCAAGCGGGCCGCTGTAGGGCGACTGAGAAACGCCCTTTGTGCCGAAGAATCTCTCCGTCATGTCCGACCAGCCCTTGTCGAACTGCGTTGAGCTGAACGTCACGTCGATTCCACCGGGGTAGTAATAGATCACGTTGTAATTTCCGTAGACGTCGCCGTCTTCCGGACGGCCCAGCCGTCCGCCCGTCGCCGAAGCCTTCAGCGGATGCGCTTGCAAAATCCAGTTGCAAATGTCGATCACGTGAATGTTCTGCTCCACGATGATGTCACCCGAAAGCGTGCGGTCATAAATCCAATTGCGCAATCGCTTCTCCTCCGGCGAAGCATTCGGCCAATCGGGCCGGCTGATATATCCGCCGAAATAGTGCGCTTCGCCGCAGGCGATCTCACCAAGCGCTCCCGCCTGAATTCTCTTCACCATCTCCACGAACATTGGGCATTCGCGAATCTGAAATCCCACGTCGAGGCTCAACTTTCCTTCTGCGCGCTTGCCAATCGCGAGCACCCTTTTCGCGCTCGGCACATCCACGGCCACTGGCTTCTCGACGTACACGTGTTTTCCCGCACTGACGACGGCATCTAAATGTTGCACATGAAAATACGGCGGCGTGGCGATCACAACCGCGTCCACTTCCTTTGAATGGGCAATCTCCTGATACGCATTCGGGCCGACGAAAAGCTGCGAGGAATCCAGCTGGGCATAGCCTTGAGCCTGTTGCAGCGTGTCGAAGTGCGCGCGCGCCTTATCGAGCTGGTCCTGGAACATGTCCGCAAGCGCCACCACGCGCGCGTTTCCTGTGCCCACAAAAACCGTGGCATCATCCGTCCCACGGCCGCCGCATCCGAGCAGGCCAATGCGTACAGCCGAATTTGCCTCCGACCCGCGCACCAGCGACGGCTTGATCAGCATCGCGCCCGCAGTCCCGGCCGCCACGCCAAGAAACTTCCTTCGGTCCAGCGTTCCTGAAGAATTCAGCGTACTCCTCGCGCCCTCAGCCATTTCTCCTCCTTTACTCAAACCGAATTGGAACCCAAGAATTCTCCAACAATTCTCCGCTTCTATCGGCGTTTTCTACGCCTGCCTGCCGCAGCAGGTCTTTGCGTTGCGCGGCTATTTTTTTCTCTCGTTGATTTTATTTGCTGCATCCAGGCGCATTTTCCAGATAATGCTTTTTACTCCCATCCCCGGCGGTGTGGCAAGCGGCGCCTCCTGCTTGCTGCCTTACGGTCCTATGCACTGCGCCGCGGCCGTATCCCCAGCGTTTTTTCGCGCCGCTGCAGGCTTTAGAGATTTAAGGCTATTTAGGGCGCCAAAGCGCCCATTTCGTGCCATTTAAGCCTGTTTTAAGGTGCCAATCGCACCAAAATTGCCCCAATTGCGCATTCGCCTTCGAATGATTGGCAGAGCTTTCTCCACCCAACCCGCTAATCCTCTCCGCTGATCCTGACGATTCCAACTTCAGGCGCGGTACGTCGCAACTCCGCGCCTAACCTGTTCATGAACTCTTACTTACAAACGAAAACAGAACCAGAGAAACCCGCAGAAACGCGACCGCACCCGCTTATTCACGTCCTGCTGCTAGACGCAAATCCGGCCGAAGCGGCCGACCTCCGCTCTAAGCTTGCCGACTCCCGCTACGTCATCTTCTCCGTCTCCACTGCTATCGTAGTAACGCAAGCGATACAAATGCTTGAAGAACAAGGGTTTGACGTCATTCTAGCCGATGCCGACACTCCCCAAGGCCGCGGTTTGGCCACGCTAGCGGAACTCCGCTCTGTCGCCCCGGTCACTCCAATCATCTCTCTTTCCTCCATTTACCGCGAAGCAGAGGCGCTCGACCTCGTGCGCGCCGGAGCCCAGGACTACGTTGTTAAGGGTCGCCTAAACGCCGCCGCGATCGAACGTATCCTGCTCTACTGCATGGAGCGGCAGCGCGCGGTCCGGCGGAGCGTTGCGCAAAACGCTGTATCCAAAGCGCTTGCAGAGTCTGAAACGCTTGCCGTCGCCCAAACAGAGATCCTACACGTCCTCTGTGACACCTGCGGCTGCGATCACGGTCAGTTCTGGCAGTTCGACCCTTGGAGCGGTGGCCTGACCCTCGTGCAGACCTGGACGCGGCTAGGCAATCGCATTTACGATTTCGCCGCGACGGCTCTTCGCCTCCACGAAGGGCTACCCGGGATTGCCTGGGAGCACGGCGAACCTCATTGGTTTGAAGACCTTATGGAGCATCTAGACAAACCGCAATGTTCCATCGCCTCGGACGCAGGATTTCTGAGTGCGCTCGCCTTCCCGGTCAAGTTGGGTGGCGACACACTCGGTGTGATCGAACTCTTCAGCCGCGAGTCGATTGAAACAGACGAAGAGTTGCTGGTTCTTCTGATGAACGCTGGCGGCCAGTTCGGCCAGTTCATGGCGCGCAAACTCGCTGAGTACGAACGAGAACAGTTGATGAAGGAGCGGTTGCTCATTCTGGACTGTGCGGCCGAAGGCATCTACGGCGTCGATCTAAACGGTTGTATAACGTTTATGAATCGCTCGGCCGCCGCGATGCTGGAGTGCACACCTGCCGACGTAACCGGCAGAAATTCTCACGAACTCTTTTGCCGGCCAAGCGACCGGAAGCGGTCACACTCGCCCGAGAGCTGCCCCATCGCCCGGACACTGGCTACGCAGCAAGGTATTCGCAGCAAAGCTACCGATCTTCGACGGGCAGACAATACTCGGTTCGAAGCAGAGTTCTCGGTCTTCCCTCTTGTTGAGTCCAAAGAAATGAAGGGAGCCGTCGTCTGCTTCAATGACGTGACGGATCGCAAGCGCATGGAGGTCGAACTGCGGCATGCGCAGAAGCTCGAGGCTGTCGGAGCCCTTGCGGCCGGCATCGCACACGAGATCAATACGCCGATTCAGTTCATAGGCGACAACACGCGATTCTTGCAGGACGCTTTCCGCGATGTGGCGGCCCTCGTGAAGAGTTATGAAGAATTGTGCGAAGCCACTAAGACTGGAGCATCCATTGACGAAGCGCTCGAATACGTCGGAAAGACACGCAAGAAGGCCGACTGGGAATATCTGGAGACGGAGGTCCCCAAGGCTCTGGAGCAGGCGCTCGACGGTGTGAATCGCGTGGCGACCATTGTTCGGGGAATGAAGGAGTTCTCCCACGTCGACCGGAATGCACAAAAAGCCGCCGCGGATTTGAACAAAGCCCTCGAAAGCACTCTGATCGTCGCGCGCAACGAATTGAAGTACGTGGCAAACGTGGAAACGCATTTCAGCGATATCCCGCCCGTGCATTGCCATTTAGGCGATTTGAACCAGGTCTTCTTGAATTTGCTGATAAACGCGGCGCACGCGATTGGCGATGTCGTCAAAGGAACCCAGAACAAGGGAAGAATCGCAGTAACGACTCGGCAGGACGGCGATTGGATCGAAGTGGCGATTTCGGATACCGGGACCGGGATTCCCGAAGCGGTCCGCGACAAAATCTTCGACCCGTTCTTCACGACCAAAGAAGTCGGCAAAGGAACGGGGCAGGGTCTCGCGCTGGCTCGCGCGATTGTGGTGGAAAAGCATGGCGGCACTCTCACATTTGAAACTGAAGTCGGCAGGGGGACCACGTTTTACATCGGGCTGCCTCGCGACGGGGGGGCAGAAGAACATGAGGCGACTGCCCCATGAAACGAATTCTTTTTGTCGATGATGAGCCCAAAATTCTCGAAGGCCTCCAGCGAATGCTGAGGCCGCAGCGTGATCAGTGGGAAATGGCTTTTGCCCCGGGCGGCGAAGCCGCCTTGGCGATGCTTGATGCGGAAAGCTTCGACGTGATCGTCTCGGACATGCGCATGCCGGGCGTTGATGGCGCTGCGTTGCTGGAAACGGTGCGAGCAAAATATCCCGGCATGTTGCGCGTAATTCTCTCGGGTTACACGGAGATGGAGGCATCTTACCGGGCGGTTCCCGTGGCACATCAATTTCTGTTGAAGCCGTGCGACCCGGACGCGCTGCGCATAGCGATCGAGCGCGCCACAAGCCTAATGCAGGCTCTGAACAGCAAGATGCTCACAGGGCTTGTCGGATCGCTGCAAGATTTGCCTTCAGTGCCCCGTGCCTTCGCCGAATTGCGCAACGCACTGGCGGATCCGGAAACTTCTCTCGACCGGGTCGTGAAAATCGTCGAGCGAGACGTCGCGATATCGGCAAAACTCTTGCAGCTGGTGAATTCGGCCTTCTTTGGCGTGACGCGAGAGGTTTCCGATATACGAACGGCGGTCAGCTACCTCGGTATCAGCATTCTGCAAAATCTCGTGCTGTCGCTCGAGGCGTTTCGATGCTTTCAGCCCAATAAGCCAATCGCCGGATTCTCTCTCGAACAATTTCACGAGCATTCTCAACTGAGCGCGAAAATCGCCGGCGCAGCTCCTGGAAAGTCCAAATTGGGTGGCGTCGCCGTGGGCGCAGCGCTCCTGCATGACATCGGAAAGCTCGTAATCGCCGAAAGAGCCCCAGACCACCTTGCGCGGGCCATTCAGGGTGCACAACAGGAAAAACGCCCCCTATATGCAGTTGAAGAAGAACTGATTGGAGTGTCTCATGCAGAGGTTGGTGCTTATCTGCTCAGCTTGTGGGGATTGCCGTATCCGCTTGTTGAGGCAGTGGCGCACCATCATCATCCCGAACGCGTCCCGCACGACGGGCATGGCGTTATACCCGTCGTTTATCTTTCGAACTTATTGGCGCATCAGCAGCGGAGCCAGAACGGCAATAACACGGAACCTGTGACGGACGAAATCAATATGGACTTCATTGCTCAAATCGGGCTCGGCACGCTATTCGACGAGTGGCTTTCGAGATTAGACGGACCGGAGCAACACGCTTCCGTCCGGACGAAGGCGGAGTAAATATGTCTACCGAACATCCCCGTATCCTATGCGTGGACGATGAAAAGAACGTCCTCGATGGGCTAACACGTACTTTGCGAGGTCTGTACGAAGTGGAAACGGCAGTCGGCGCAGCGCAAGGACTGGAAACATTAAATGCCAGGAGCACATTTGCAGTTGTCGTCTCTGATTTGCGGATGCCGCACATGACGGGCGTGCAATTTCTAAGAGAGGTGCGTCATATATCGCCTGACAGCGTCCGCGTCTTGCTCACTGGTCAGGGCGACATGGAGTCCGCGATCGCTGCAGTAAACGACGGGAATATTTTCCGATTCTTGACGAAGCCATGCGCCACCGAAACTCTGGTACAAGCGTTGGCCGCCTGTGTGCAGCAGCACCACCTGGTTACATCCGAACGTGTCCTGCTCGACCAAACTCTGCGAGGAAGCATCGAAGCATTGACGGAAATTCTCTCTCTCGCAAACCCGACCGCGTTTGGGCGTGCTACGCGCGTAAAACAGATGGTTGTTGGGTTGATGGATCACTTCAAGATCACGGAACGGTGGCCTGTCGAGGTGGCTGCGATGTTCTCCCAGGTCGGCCACGTGGCGCTGCCGGTCAGGACACAGGAAAAGGTCTATAAGGGTGAGCCGCTCACGGAAGAAGAAAATCGCATGCTGGAGCGTATTCCCCAGGTGCTCGAACAACTCCTTGCGCGGATCCCTAGGCTTGAATCTGTGCGCGAAGTCCTGCGTTACCACACGCGACGCTACAACAGCGATGGGAAGGGGCGCGATCAGGTGTGTGGCGAATCGATTCCATGGGGCGCTCGCGCTTTGAAGCTAGCTCTCGATTTCGACATTCTCGAATCCGAGCGAGAAGATCACCCCTTTGACACGCTGCGGAGCCGCAATGGATTCTACGATCCCCAATTACTCGAAGCATTTGCCACGTTGCATGGCAGCACGAAGCGCCAAATCCTTGTACACGAACTGCGGCTGCGGCAGATAGAAGTAGGAATGGTCTTTGGCGAGGATGTGAGATCGTCGAAAGGCCTGCTTTTGATTGCGCGGGGACAGCGGGTGACGCCTGGGCTGCAGGAAAGAGTCCGAAACTTTTCCGCCGAACTCGGCGTTCGGGAGCCGATTCGCATGATCGTCAAGGCGAGAACGGACGAAGCCGCCGGCCCAATGGAAGCCGAAGCAATCGCAAAACTGTAGCGTTAAACGCTGGCGCCAGCGCCTTATTTAGCAGGGCGCGTCTCCACAGTGCACTCCTCTCGAAAGGCCATCCCAAGAAGCAAAAGAAATACGACGGCAATCAGGGAGATTGCACCTCCCAGTGTCCGGTCCCACGTTCGTCGAAAGACGATATCAATGCGGTGATTTCCCGCAGAAAGCGGAAGGACCATTTGGCCGGTGTCCGGCTCATATCCAGGCCCCACACGCACTCCATCCACGCGAACGATCCACGCGGGATAATTCAGCAACCGCAGATCGATGGATACATCACGCTTCGCGCTTACGCTAAAGCTCCGATCTTCTGCTGACCACAGCTGATACGTGGCGGTTACGTCTTTTGCGGGTACTACATTCCCGGAATCGCGATCCTCTTCTTCAACGCGAGGCGTCTCGGGTGGAATCGGCGCGTTTTCATCATCCGTCTGCGGGGCGCCAGGCAAATCCCAGTGCGCGCTGCCGAGCGGGGTGTATTCGCCCATCCCATCGAAGCCGTGCGCGGCTTGGATTTCGTGCGCGACGTACTCCGCGTCGTTTCCATCCCACGAGGCGTCCCGGATGATCATAGTGGCACAAGTGATCACCGCGCCCGCCGCAATCAGGAAAACAATGCAGAAGGCCCATCGTCTTCCAAAACTATCCGCAGCGCCCGCGATAAACAGCGCCAGAGGAACGGCCAGCACATCGAGCCAGCGCCACGGAAACTGCACAAACAAAAGTTTTGGCAGTAGACGCCAGAGAAAAAGGCTTGCGGGAAACATCACAAAGACCGAAGCAGCGGCTGTCGCGGCCAGTACCCACCAAAGGGAACGAAGCTTGCGCAGGCGGCGAGCGAAGAAAAAGCCTGCGACAACGGTCGCGATAATCATGCCTGTCGCGACGCGAGAAACGCGTGTATTGAACTGAATGAAGCCGAGCTCATTATTGTGAGCGAACAGAAAATTATGCGCCGGCTGAAGGCTCGTAGTGAGCGCGCCTGCGATTTGCACCCAGCGCTGCTCGTAGGCAGCAGGGACTAGATAAAAGGCCGAGAGCGCGAATCCAACGCACAGTGCAAGAGCGCCCCACAACAAGCTTGCGGGTCTGCGTTCCGCGATGCAGGCGACAACAAGGATGAGCACAGCAGAATACGTAGCCATCACGCCTGCGGGCGCATTGCATAACCAAATCGCAGCAAACGCGGCGGCCAGCGCAGGTACATAACGTCTTTCACCGCGCGCAACATGAATGGCGCTCCAAAAAAGAGGCGGGAAGAGCGCAGCCGCCAGTAGTTCGGCGAAGTCGCTCCGATAATAAAGCGTCACAAGATGATACGGGTCGGCAGTGAATAAAACCGCTGCGATGATTGCTGCAGGCCCGGAGAGCCATTCGCGAGCGAAAATCCACATGGAAACACCCGCGATCACGAGCGTAAGCCAAATCATCGCGCCCTCGACCATTTTCCACGGCAATATTGAGCCGAACAACGCGCCGAGAAGCCACGAAATCGGAGGATAAAAAATAAATCTCGGTTCTCCATAACCCCAGTTCGCCCATTCAGACCAGCGCGGGAAAAGAATCCCTTCGTGCCATTGCCGGGCGGCATCCATCCAGGAACTGAGATGGAACTGAATGTCATGACCGCTGGGATTCCCGAGAAAAAAGAACGGAGAAATCACGGCAGTTGCTGTAAGCGCTATAAAGAGAATCGCAGTGCTCGGGCGCACACGTCCGCGCACAAGCGGATACTCCAACTCGCGAGCATCTGGAGAGGCGTAGCTTGTTGAGAGGTTGGCGATGATGCTGCCCTTAAAAACGAATTTGACAATCAGGTCCCAAGGCGAATTCAGGATACAAAGGACGCATCAGGATTGCTACATCCTCATTCACGCGAAACAAGAGCCCAAACGGCATGGGACTACGTCAGCCTCGCCTGATAAACTGCCATGGTCAAGAAGGGAAGAAGACGTTGGTCACCAAGGAAGATCAGAGACTCGCCGAAACGGCAGCCCGAAAAGCTCACTGGCAGCGCTGGGGTCCCTATCTCTCCGAACGCCAATGGGGAACGGTTCGTGAGGATTATAGCCGAAACGGCGACGCCTGGAATTATCTGACGCACGATCAGGCTCGCTCGCGGGCCTACCGCTGGGGAGAGGATGGAATCGGCGGAATTTGCGACCGCCATCAGCACATCTGCCTTGCGTTCGCCTTTTGGAATGAAAAAGACCCGATCCTCAAGGAAAGGCTTTTCGGCCTCACGAACCACGAGGGAAATCATGGCGAGGACGTAAAGGAATATTACTTTTACCTGGACGCGACCCCGACGAGTTCGTACTTGAAATTTCTGTACAAGTATCCGCAAGCGGCATATCCATACGATCAACTTGTAGCTGAGAATGCGAAGCGCGATCGCTCGCAACCGGAGTATGAACTGATCGATACCGGGATTTTTGATGAGAGCCGTTACTTCGATATTTTCATCGAGTATGCGAAAGTCGAGCCCGAAGACATTGTCGTCCGCGTAACCGCCTGGAATCGTGGACCGGATGCAGCTAAGTTGCACCTCCTTCCGACTCTTTGGTTCCGCAATCGCTGGGACTGGGGAGAACCGTACGACAAGCCGGCCGTCTCGTGCGTCAGCTGCCCGCAAGGTATCACCCTCGTTGAGGCAACGGAATACCACTACGTGAAGCGTTGGCTGATGGCAGAAGGCAATCCAGAGATGCTCTTCACAGAAAATGAGACGAACCTTGAGCGGCTTTTCGGCGCAAAAAACGGCACCCATTACGTAAAGGATGCATTCCATAGATATCTCATCAACGGCGAACGTGACGCCGTGAACCCGTCGCAAACAGGCACGAAGGTCGCGGCCCACTACGCAATCGAGATCGCCCCGGGCCGGAACTGGACGCTCGGGCTCAGGCTTTCGAACCGGAATCCGGTAGCTCACGGCGAGACCGCCGATACCATATTCGGATCGTCTTTCAGTGAGACATTTGATTCGAGAATCAAAGAAGCGAACGAATTTTACGCGCAACGCGTCGGCGGAAAACTGAGTCCGGACGCGCAGAATGTGCAGCGGCAGGCGTTCGCAGGGTTGCTCTGGGGCAAGCAGTCGTATCACTACGAAGTGAGGCGGTGGCTCGACGGCGATCCGACGCAGCCTCTTCCGGATCCCGCGCGACAAGAAGGACGTAATAGAGATTGGATCACCCTCTATAATGCGGACGTCATCTCGATGCCGGATAAGTGGGAGTACCCTTGGTACGCGGCTTGGGATTTGGCGTTTCATTGCGTTGCGCTCGCGCTAATCGATCCGCAGTTTGCGAAGCATCAGCTCGGGCTGTTTGTGCGCGAGTGGTACATGCACCCAAACGGGCAGCTTCCTGCTTACGAATGGAATTTCTCTGATGTAAATCCTCCGGTGCACGCATGGGCCGCATGGCGCGTTTACAAAATTGCGGCGCGCGTCCAGGGTGAGCCGGACAGGACCTTTCTAGAGCGCTTGTTCCACAAATTACTGCTGAATTTTACTTGGTGG
>Ga0335085_10009922_pt1 | contig 14290 bp, 14 predicted proteins | sample Lox_Sample_45_FD_206712 | JGI IMG/M metagenome (GOLD analysis project Ga0335085, IMG submission 206712) | Soil microbial communities from Loxahatchee National Wildlife Refuge, Florida, United States - Lox_Sample_4.5 | ecosystem: Environmental > Terrestrial > Soil > Wetlands | place: USA...
ACGGCTGTGTCTGTTCCATGGCCCTCGGCTTCTGGAGCAAAACGATAGACGAGAAAACCGGAGATCAGACCTCCCAGGGTCGTGACCACCGGGATCAGCCACAAACCGTGGGACCCAATGTGCTGCACGAGCGAACCGTGCTCCAGCGCGGGGGGAGAATAGCCGGCTAGGTGACCAAGGAAGAAGGAGTTGCAGATCCGCAGCATCCACATGAAGAGCTGTGCACCCAGCGCACCGATGACGCCTAGTGCGGCCGACTCGATTAACAATCGCGGCTCGTTCTGTCGTGCCAAAGAATGCACTCCGTGAACTGCGCCCGAATCCGCTCGGGACAGTATTCCCCCTTTGTTTGGAGTGATGCAGATAGCCGTCGTGGGGCTAGCCGAGACTGGGCTGCCGATTGAGTTATTTGTGATAATCGATGCACGCGACTGAACGCATGAAGAACGTACTCTCATTCGCAGAGCAGGTTACGAGCGCTGGATTCGCCGTCGTACCCGATGTGTTTACCCGAGTCGAAATGGACCGGCTGGCAACGGAATTGGAAGGTACTCCACTCCAGCGCAGTCGTGCCGGAATTCGCCATTTGATGAATCAATCAGCAATTCGGGAGCTAGCATTCGATTCACGATTGTTGAGTAACGCCCGAGAAATTATCGGCGAGAGCGCATTTCCCTTCCACGCAACGCTGTTTGCCAAGTCGACGGAGGCGAACTGGCTCGTGGCTTGGCATCAGGACACGGCGCTCCCGCTGCGGGAAAGACGTGACGTCTCAGGCTGGGGACCATGGTCGATTAAAAGTGGAGTTGAATACGCGCACGCGCCCGCAAAAGCGCTCGAACAGGTGCTTGCGATTCGCGTCCACATCGACGATTCGACCACCCAGAATGGCTCGTTGCGTGTAGTTCCCAACACGCATGCTCGGGGCGTTCTAACAGACGAACAAATTCATCAGCTTTCAACCGAGATCGAGCCCGTAGAGTGCACTGTCGGAAAGGGTGGACTGGTCCTGATGCGACCGTTGATCGTTCATGCTTCCTCGAAGGCAAGTTCGGCTCAGAGCCGTCGCGTTGTGCACATCGAGTATGCTGCCCAGAGATTGTTCGATGGGCTCGACCTCGCCATCGCATAAACGAAAACGCGGGCTTTGCGCCCGCGTCTCCGAACAAGTCAAATCAAAGCTACCAGCGTGGACCGCCACGATCGCGCCCACCACCACCACCGCCGCGGTTGCCGCCGCGTCCTCCACCGCCGCCGCCCGGACGGCCGCCGCCGCGGCCACCACCGAACCCGCCGCGGCCACCGCCGCCGCCACCGAATCCGCGGTCCGTCTTTGGACGCGCTTCATTGACGGTTAACTGACGGCCATCGAGGGTGCTGCCGTTCAACTGCGCCATTGCCGCTTCGGCTTCGGAATCGTTCGACATCTCGACGAACGCGAACCCGCGCGGCTGGCCGCTGTCACGGTCGCGAACAATGTTTACGTTATCAACGGCGCCAAACTGCGAAAACGCCGTACGCAAACTCTCTTCGTCTGTCTGGAAACTCATATTGCCCACATAAATATTCTTCACGGACACCTCGTCAACTACGTCTTCGAAAGGAGGTTCAACGCACTCACGGCGTGGGCAGGCAGTCCAAAACAACGAGCGGAAGCGCTACACAGGTCGCGAACAAATAGCAGGGCTGAAAGATTAGCACGGCTCCGCGCCCCAGCGCCACCGCCATGCGATAGATTCGCAACCGCCGATCCCCCGAGGGCGTTACCGCACGGTAATCGCATGTTGCGGCCAATGGCTCCGACTGATCTCACGCGGACGTTGGAGAGCGAACTGGAGGAATGTCGGGGACGTCTGCTGAACTTGCGAACGGCTGAAAACGGGATGCGAGGCCAGCACCCGCCGACCCCGCTTGCTCGATTAATCTCCGCCAAACGTATAGCCGATCGAAATGCCCGCGCGTATGGCGTTGTTACCGGCAAACTCCACATTATTGTGGATCGCGTAATAACGCAGTTCCGGACGGATGAAAATGTTCTTCGTCGGATACAGCTTGATGCCTCCCCCAAACGCGCCCATGAAGTGGTTGCTGCTGGTGTAGTCGGTGCAGGACACGAAGCTGCAAGTCTCGTATCCCGTATAAAACCGCGTGCTCGAAGCGCCGATTCCCGCGGTTAACTCAGCCCCGAAATACTTGCCAAAGCGCGATGCCCAGATCCCACCGAAATCGAAGAACAGAGGACGGTAAGGCTGGTAACCCTGGTACAGGTTCTGGTGAGCGCGCCACTGGACCTCACCTTCAACCCCGAGGTGATGCTTCAGCAGAAAATCGCCGGTGAAGCCCAGGTAAGTTCCGCCACCCATCGTGGGAGCAAAGAAGTTTCCGGAATTGATGTCAAAGCTCGATGGTTTTGCCGCTATCAACCCGCTAGCGCCAAACGCGATATCTCCCGACTGGGCGAAAACGGCGGGCGCAAGTGCCAACAACAGGAGAAGACACGCGAGTAAAACTGAATTTTTCAAAATCACTCCTCCTCGGAATGCGAAGCGCCGCCGCCCCAGACGGACTTCGACTCAAACACAGATGCACAACACGCAACGCATGTTGTACGTGAGTAGAACCCTTGGGTTGCTGAAAAGTCGCGCCAGCTGCAAAAAGCCCCTGCTCGCGGCAGGGGCTCGAAGGTAGAAGTATTGTTTGGGATTCAGTCGTAATACTCCAGGCCGAGGTGGGTGATCAGTTCCTCGCCTTTGAGGTGACGGAGCGTGTTCTTCAGCTTCATCAACTGGATGAACAGGTCGTGTTCCGGATAGAGACCCGGCGCGGTCATCGGCGACTTGAAGTAGAAGCTCAGCCACTCCTGGATGCCGATTCCCTTCAGCGATGACGTGCGCTGCGCCAGGTCCATAAACAGCACCAGGTCGAGAACGATCGGCGCTGCCAGGATGGAGTCGCGGCAGAGGAAGTCGACCTTGATTTGCATCGGATAACCCAGCCACCCGAAAATGTCGATATTGTCCCAACCTTCTTTATTGTCACCGCGCGGCGGGTAATAGTTGATCTTCACCTTGTGGGTGATGTTGCCGTACAGCTGCGGGTAGAGTTCCGGTTGCAGGATGTACTCGAGCACCGACAGCTTCGACTCTTCCTTCGTCTTGAACGACGCAGGATCGTCGAGCACTTCTCCGTCGCGATTGCCGAGGATGTTGGTCGAGAACCATCCATTCATGCCGAGCAGGCGCGCCTTGAAGCCGGGCGCGAGGATGGTCTTCATGAGCGTCTGGCCGGTCTTGAAGTCCTTGCCGCAGATGGGCGCTTCCATTTCGCGCGACAGTTGGTGCATCACCGGAAGATCGACGGTCAGGTTCGGCGCGCCATTGGCGAACGGAACACCTTCCTTCAGCGCTGCGTAGGCGTACATCATCGACGGGGCAATACGTTCATCGCTCTTCGTCAGCGCTTTCTCGAACTTATCGATGGTTGAGTGGATTTCGGCGGGTTTGAGGAACGCTTCGGTTGATCCGCACCACATCACCACCAAGCGGTCGGCCTTTGAGCTCTTGCGGAACTTGCGGATGTCGTCGCGCAATTGCTCGGCGAGATCCATCTTGTTCCTGCCCTTCTTCTTGTTAGGGCCGTCGATCAGCTTGACATAGTTGTGATCGAAGACGGCCTTCATCGGCTTGATGCTTTTCAGGAAAGGCTTGATCTTCTCAAGCAGGCGGTAATCGAGCACACCGGCCTTCGAGGCGGCCTCGAACATATTGTCTTCGAAGATGTCCCAGCCGGTGAACACGATGTCGTTGAGCTTGGTGAGCGGAACGAACTCGTTAATCTTCGGGGAACGGGCTTCGGTCCGCTTACCCAAACGGATGGTGCCCATTTGCGTGAGCGAGCCAATGGGCTCGGCGAAGCCTTTGCGAACCGCTTCGACGCCGGCGACGAATGTGGTCGCCACTGCGCCCATGCCGGGAATCATGACGCCAAGTTTGCCCTTGGCTGGCGCAATGTCTGCTGCGGGAGGAGCCGCCTTGCGGCCGGCGACAGAACTATCCGACTTTGCCATTCTGCTTCCTATTAGTGCTGGGGATGTGATTACAAACTAGTTATGTTCTCGCATTGAGAGCGGAAAGGCAATGGATTGTGTGGTGAAACACCAGAAGCGCTTAGGGTTGGGATGCCCGTTTGTAACGCACACGGTACCGATTGTCACCGATGATGACTGCGGTCCATTCGAGTTTTGCGCAGATTCATTCCGGAAACAATTTCACGAAGAGTTTTTCGAGCAGCAGGTTAATCGAGAGAACGCCATGCTCCCGGATGTATTGCCGCTCGGCCATTGAAACAGGATTCGTATCAACGCCTGCCACGAGTTTCGCGTCAACTTTTGCGGTGCCGGAAGGCTTTCGTTTCGCCACCTCATCCGAGAAGAGGATCCCTTTCTGCACGTTGTGACGGGCGACAATGACGTTGCTGAATTGGCGATCCATGTTGTAGATCAGGCGGATCGCCTCAAGGGCGCGGCTGCCATTCGCGACCTTGCCGTCTGGATCCACCGCAACAATGGCGGGCATCGTCCACACGCTGCGATTGATGTCGCGCGTCCAAAACAGTTGTCCGGTTGCGTATTGCAGGTCGCGCAGGTTGTGGACTTCGGCTGCAGTGACGACTGCCGCGTCCGGGGCGCCGATCGCACGCACATATTCGTTCCAGACTTCGGCGATCCGCTCCTCGGGAATAAGAGCAGCGGTTGTTGCCGATTGGAATTCGGCGTGAGCAATGCGCTCACGAACTGCTGCTGTGGCGAATGCCGGCGGGAGTTCGTCGCTGAAAATCTGTGCCACTCCATCGACAAGCTTCCGCGCATCCGCCGCGGAGGTGATCTGGCCCGCCAGGTCGTTCAAGCGGATTGACGCCTCGCGAAATTCGGCCGCACTTTGAACTAGGCCCCCGGGCAGCTGTCCCTGAGAAGCAGATGAAAAAGCGAGAAGAAGAGCCATCATCCAGAACCCGCGCATGGAGAGCCTCACGTTGAATGCAAGCATACCGCTCGACCGCAATGTTGTCACAGAGCGATAAACTTGCTCAGCAGAAGATCGGCATACCCTGAATGCCGGCGCCTTGGTGCTTTGTTTTCCGAGATCTGGGCCAACCTAGGAACAGACTTTGCGCGCGATCCAGAACATCAGCACGGCCAGAACCGCACAGCAGAGTGCAAAGATCCGCACGTGGGCTTGGGTCAAAGGCGGCTCGACGATCGTTCCGAACGAAACGACGGCCAGACAGGCGAAGAACACGCCCACCAATCGCAGCGTGAGTTTCGCGGTCTCTAGTCGCATCGGAGGGCTTCGATCGGTTGCAGTCGCGAGGCTTTTAACGCGGGCCAGAAGCCGCTGGTGATGCCGACGATCGAGAGGATGATCGACGAGATCAGCATGACGTTCAGCGAGGCATTCAGGAAGATGTCGCCTTGGTGGTTGGCGGTCTTGTAGAACTCGCTATAGAGCGGCAGGGGCGGGATAATGACGGTCAGCAGCCAAGAGCCGACCACGCCGACTGCGCCGCCAATGAACGTGATGACGAGTGCCTCGATCAGGAATTGCACGAGGATGTGGCTGGGACGCGCGCCGATCGCTTTGCGCAGGCCGATCTCGCGGGTGCGCTCCGTGACACTGACGAGCATGATGTTCATCACACCGACACCACCAACTCCGAGCGTCAGAGCACCGATCATGCCGAGGATGGCTTCAAGGCCGATAGCGAAGGCACGGACCATCTGGCCGCTATCGATGGTGTCCCACGTGGGAGTAGCTTTCTCGTCGGCGGGATCGAAGTGATGGCGACGGCCGACGACGGCGCGAGCCGCAGCTAGCGCTTGCAGGTGCATCGTCGGGTCGACGGGCTGGAAGACGATCATCTGCGGGTACTTTTCGCCTTTGAGTTCATTGAAGGTTTGATAAGGGATGAAGGCTTGCTCGTTGTCGGGACCTTCGTACATCGAGTCCTGGATCTTCTTTTCGAGCACGCCAACGACCTCGAAGCTCCGGCCATCCACGAGCACACTCTGGCCCACGGCGGGTGCTCCCTGGAAGATGCGGTGCGCAGCTTCACTACCGAGAACGACAACGGCTTTGTGGGCAGCGAATTCGCCGTCCTCGATAAAGCGTCCGTTCTCGATTGTGAGTTTGCGCATCTGGTCGTAGCCGGCCTCGATGCCGCGGGTGGTGATCGAGACCACCCTCGTGTTCAACTTGTAGCCAAAGGCGAAGTCAGACTCGGCGCTCACGCGTTTAATGATTGGAACTTCGTCGCGGATGGCCTGAATGTCTTCGTATTCGAAGCGGATCTTGCGTCCAGCGCGCTGTCCGCCAGCCTGCATGCTGGTCTGGCCTGGCCACATGACGAGCACGGCGTTGCCCATGTTGCCGGTGGCAGTGATGATGGCGCCGCCCAGTCCCTGGCCGAAGGCGAGGAGGAGCACGACGGAGACTACGCCCCAGGCGATGCCGAGCATGGTCAGGCTCGAACGGGTGCGATTGCGGAGCAACGAAACCCAGCTTTGTCCGAAGAGTTCTTTTAGGTACATGGCCGGCTCACTCGTACCGCAGGCACTCGACGGGGTCCAGATCCGCCGCGCGGTTGGCCGGATACATTCCGGCGTTGAAGGTTATTAACGACAACGTTATGAGCGAAGCTGCGATAGCGATCGGCGAAACGATCGGCTTGGGGACGAAATCCGGCAGCGGAGCGGCCTGCAAGAGGACGCATAGACCGACGCCGACGAGATAGCCGACCAGTCCGCTGAACACCGTCAGGGTTGCCGACTCGCTGAAGAACTGACGCGTGATGTCTTTCTTGGTTGCGCCCAGAGCGCGGAGAACGCCGATCTCGCGGGTCCGCTCAGTGACGGCAACGAGCATGATGTTCATCACGCCGATGCCGCCCAGGGCAAGCGTGGTGACGGCGATGCAGCCAAAGAAGACAGTGATTACGTTGAAGATCTTGGCGAGGATCTTCGCGCCGTCCATGGTGTCCCAGATGAAGAGAGCGTCTTTGTCGGTCTCCTCGAAGTGGTGGACTCGGCCGAGCGTACGCCGGATTTGGAGGATGGCTTCGTCATGCTCGTCGGGATTGCCGACTTCGAGCACGATGTCAGAGAGGTATCCTCGGTCGATGATCTCGCCCTTCTCCGGCGGGGGCGGAAAATCACGAGCCATCGAGGAATACGGAACGTAGATTTTGTCGTTATCGGGACCGCTGTAGTTGGAGTTCTGTTTCTTTTCGGCGATCACACCGATGACCGTGTATGGATAGCCAGCCATTTCGACCATCGCTCCGACGGCAGGTTTGCCGGGAAACAGTTGCTTGGCGGCATTCCAGCCGAGCAGAACGACGCGGTTCATGTTCTGTTCGTCGTCGTCATCTATGAGACGACCCTCGGAGAGGATGAGCGAGCGGAAGTCCTGATACGCGGGCCAAATTCCCGAAACCTGACGGTTGGCAGAGTTGAACGCGCTGACCTCGGGAATGGAGCGCGCAAGTTCGGGGCTGACGGCTTTGACGAGATAGCACTCTTTGCGAATCAGGCGGGCATCGTCGATGTTGAGCGTGACCGGGCGTCCGGCGGCAAGCCCGCCAACCTGAGAGCTAGTGCGTCCGCCCCAGATGATGACGAGGTCTTTGCCCAGCGTTTCCATGCGGCGATGCTGGTCCTGCTGGAATCCAAGGCCGAGACCAACGAGCAGAATGACGGAGGCGATGCCCCAGACGATGCCAAACATCGTCAGGAAGCTGCGCATCTTGTGCGCCCTGAGCGTCGCGAAGGTCTGCCTGACGATCTCGAATAGGTTCATGGCCGCCCTGTTGTCGATAGACGTACAAGCCGGCCGAGTGTCATCAGCCGCTAGGGACAGATACGTGGAACCTGCAGAAAAGGTTCCACTTAATTGAGGGACGGAATGGCGGAACGGAATGACCGGCGCGGGAATTCCTGTCAAAAAAGATGAGGTGCCAAGAGCCTGGGCGAATTTGAATCGTTTTGGGAGTCAGATGAGCTTCCGCTGGATGGCATGCATTACCGCCTCAAGCCGATTGTGAGTACGCAGCTTCTGGTTGATGTGGTGCAGGTGGTTGCGGAGAGTCTGCGGGCTGATGCCGAGAGTCCTGGTGACGCCGGGGGATGACTTCCCTTGGGCGAAGAGTTTCAGCACCTGGGTTTCCTGCTCGCTCAAAGCGACGATGGGTCCGGGGTGGGGATTTAAGGCGTCTTGTTCACTGAGCTGTCGTGAAAACTCACGCACTTTGTGAGCGAGTTCCTCAGTCTTCTTCTGGTCGGTGATGTCTCGAGCCAGGTGCACGAGCAGCCTGCGGCCGGTGCGTTCGTTGTTGTAAACGATGGTGGAGACGTTGATCCACAAACGGCTGCCGGAGCGAGTTTTCACATTGAGGTCAAAGTTGGGGAACTGGCTTTTCTTTTCTGGACAAGCCAACACAGTGCAGCCTTCGTGGCAGACGGGAGTGCCGAGAGAGCCTATGCCCGCGAGCACCTGGCGACATCCGCGATGTAACGCTTCGTGAATGGGGTATCCGAAGAGCGCTTCGGCAGAACGGTTCCAAGAACAGATTTCACCCTGCTCGGTCACGGCGAAGGCAGCATCGCCGGTGTTCTCCAGCAGGGCGAATAGTTCAGCGTCGAGCATGCCCTTTCCGTATGACTACCGTACTAGTCGCTGGTACAGGGGTTTCATTGCGGAGGATAAGGCCGTGGCATAGCTTACGCGGTAACCTTCCGGGTTTCCTCCCCCGCGGCCGAACACCACAAGGTCTGCCCTCACAACAACAACAGCCTAAGGCTGGGTCTATTTCCCTGTCCAGCGGAGAGATTGCAGAGGCAAAGACTGGCCTCGCAAGGTAAGGAGATTCTGATGAGACATGACTTTCGTCAATTGGCAAGCGCGGCGATCATGGCTTGCTTAGCGTTGGCTTGCGCCCCCCGTATCGTGGCGCAGGAGCATCATGGTCCCCATAGTGTGTTTCTCGTAAGCGCCCATGAAAATGAAGATTTCACGAGGGTGACACTGCCGCTCTACAAAGGAACGAGCGGGGGCAACCCTGTCTGGTACGTGATCACGGATTCGTCGAGCAAGAAGTGGGCGAAGATACTTGGGGTGAATTACGCTCCTAAACTGGCGAATACCGCGGGGGGATTGGGGTCGCAGAAGGTAAACGGCGATCCGATCAGCGGCATTGATTTTCCGGGCACGGTTGACTTCAGTCCGCGTCGGGAACTGGACATTGGCGACTATGGCGAGTGCTCCAGCCTTCCGTTTCTTCCCTTTGGCCCGGGCTGTTTCGCCGCCGGCGCCGTGGGAGATTCAAGCTATAGCCCACTGATCGAGTTGAACGATGGTACGGTGCTGAACGCATCGCACATCGCGAACCACACGGGAAAGGCCGATAAAGCGACGATAAACGCAAGCTTCACGACGGCTACGTTCGACGAGACAACCGGAGGAGCGCTCGGGTACGTCGTCCACTATTTCTCGGTGGATGCGTCGGTGGTTCCCGGAGCCGTACTGGAAAACGTGACCTATGCGGCGGCGCTGGCGAATACGCCGAAGGATCCCCTAGGTCCGTCGGACGAAAACGCCAGTCATCTCTCGTCACGTGAGGGCATTATCGCCTTTACGAATGGACAGACGGGATTGAACAATCCGAATCGGCAGGGGCTGAACTCGACTATTCTGGATGGCCAGGCGATCGATTTAACCGCGGACAACAATATCTCGCCACCTTTGCCGTTGAATATCCTGCAACAGGTTCCGAATCCGAAGGCGGACCCGGGATTTCCGCTGTACAGCCCATTGTGGGATGTTCATTTCACGACGTGGCAGGTACCGGTTGCGCAACGGAAGCTGCAGAGAGACTTCAACTCTGTGCTGCACAATCCTAACATCACGAATCCCAGTGGTGGACCGGTTGCGCCGTCGGGACCAGTGGCAAACTGTCCTATCATCAGCATCGATGCACCTGGGTTTGGGAGTCGCGACGATAACGATCACGATGACCACTAGTTAGTGGATTGGGGCTGTCCCATGATCGAATTCCGGCTGTGGGGCGGCCCATTCTTCTTACGCGAGCGATGGAAGATTACGGCCAGCTGGTGCGAGGTTTGGAGGGCAGGCCATCCGCAAGGGGCGAAGGCCGTGACTGCGGAGGCGAAACTGGACTCGGCTGGGACGCTTTCACCTGCGCCATAACGCTGTCGAAATCGGGACTGGCACTCTGCGGTTTGAGTTTGACAGGTTCGGCTGCGGGTCGCGGAGGCTCAGTCATCGTAATGGCCTCGACACCGGCCTCGCCCGCTTCGGCGACGATAGGAAGAACGATGCGTAAGGCTTCAATTTCCTTCTCAAGTTTCTTGATTTCGAGTTCCTTGTTCCGCAGCAATGTTCGCAATGATTCGTAGACCATGTTCATGGCAAACCTGTCTGGCGGAATATATCACGGGGAACGCAAACATAGCGAAGTTCACGGGTAACTAAGCAAGGTTCTTAAGTACATTTGGCTCTGAACCAACGGGTGATTCGGGACTTGAATCTGAGGAGGAACTCACAAATAATGATGCGGTTCCGCTGATCAATCCCTGACCCATTGCCGCCCGAAAAACACAACGCGAGCAGGAGCACGCATCGAATCCGAACCCGGCAGGCAGGCGCTCCCGGCAACGAATGGGAACTGTTACAGAGTTCGCTGGCGTTCGCGTTCACAATTCAACAGGAAAAGCTGAGGTCTCGGCTGGTGAAGCCGACGCACTCGGAGTCGCTGGCGGAGGGGCTGCATCCAGCGCTGGAGCGGATCGCGGCCTGCGCCCAAAACCTTACCGACGCGAGCGGGGCGGCGCTGGCACTGGGCGGACCAGAAGGCATGGTGTGCGTCGCGCGGAGCGGCAGTTCAGCGCCGCTGATCGGCGCTCAGTTCGACGAATCGGAAGGACTGTCCGGCGAGTGCATCCGGACGGGGGAAACGGCGATTTGCGTGAATGCCTCGGCCGATCCGAGGGTGAACTATCACGCCTGCCGTGCGTTAAATGTGGCGTCGTTCCTTTATTTCCCACTGCGATCAGCACCAGGAAAGATCATAGGGATGCTGGGGGTGTTTTCTTCCCGCCCAGTGCATTTCTCGCAACGCGACATTTCCTGCCTGCGCTTCACCGAAGTGATGGTGCAGGAGGCGCTGGGAAGAACCGCTTCCGACCCCGATCCCGCGACGATGGAGGTATTGTTGCGGACGGCGGGCTTGTCGTGCGCCGCGAAAGATCACGAGACCGTTGAGAACGAAAGAAGCGAGCCTCCGGCGGAGTGGTATTTGCCGCCCAACACGGCCTTTGATTCGCCACTGACAGCAGAATATCTGATAGCCGAAGAACTGCCGGGTCCGGCGGTTTACGAGCGAGGCGAAGTGCCCCATGTTCCCCACGTGGAAGAGATCGTGGAAACGAGTAAGCCAGTTTTCGTTCCCGCCGAAACAAAGCCGAAACCGGTTTTTGTCGGCCGAGTGGTGGACGAATCGGTGGGAGAGTTCGAACCAGAGGCGAAAAACGACGCGGGGGCAAGCCGAGGTCATCGAATTCTGGTTATGTTAGGGGTGCTGCTGGTTTTGCTGGTGATTGCGGCCGTCTGGAACTACCGCCGGCTGATGAAGAGAGATCGCCCGGAGCCGAAGCCTGCTCCGGCGAGCGTGGCGCAGCCGCCCGCGGTTGCGCCACCGGCAACCGAAGCGCCTGTGACTGCTGCGCCCGCGATTCCGGCACCTGCAATGGATTCGGCTACGGAAGTTGCTCCGGGAAAGCCGTTGACGCAAGCCATCAATCTACGTTCGGACGAATCGGCCGCGACGGTAACAATACGGTTGCCGAAGGCGATCCGTTACGAGGGATATCAGCTGGCAAACCCGGATCGGATTTATTTCGATCTGCACGACGTGGAACTGGCGGACCCGAAGGGCAACCTCTTCGATAGCGACGGACTGATCTCACACGTGCGGCTCTCGAGATACGCGGCGGGAATCAGCAGGGTGGTGTTTGATCTGCGAAAGCCCGCGACGTTCAGTGCGAAGCTGGTGGAGAGTCCCGAACGGCTGGTGATCGAAATACGGAAGATGGAACCGGCAAGCAAGTCCGGGGACGGCGATACAGGTGTGCCGACGAAGATGACGATCGTCATCGACCCGGGCCATGGCGGCAAGGACCTAGGTACGGTGAGCCCGGGCGGGCTGCAGGAGAAAGATCTGACGCTGGATGTCGCGCAGCGACTGGGGACATTGCTGAAAAAGCGGCTCGGCGCGCGCGTGGTGTTTACCCGCGACAAGGATGAATACGTCTCGCTGGACGAGCGGGCGAATATAGCCAACCGGGCGCAGGCAGACTTCCTGATTTCGATTCATGGGAATTCAAGCAGCGTTCAAACGGTGCGCGGCGTAGAGACGTATTACTTCCGAGAGGCTTCGGAGACAACGGCGACAGCAGACGAGAGCGGGATGGCGGAAACGTTTGCGGCAGATGTCCATCGAGCGCTGATTCGTGGGCTAACGGGTCCGCGACAGCCGATGCGGGATCGCGGCGTCCGCGAAGCATCGTTTGCGGTGCTGCGGGAAGCGCAAATGCCGGCTGCGCTGGCGGAAATATCGTTCATATCAAACCTCAAGGACCAATCTCGGCTGGAATCGGAGTGGTACAGGCAGCGAATTGCGCTGGCACTCTATCAAGGAATCGCGGATCACGTTACTCGATGGGAATCGCGAGAGGGCTCGGCGGGGAGCCAAAGAATGCATGCGCTGATGGGCACGCCGTAGGATTACGTCGTCAGGATCCCTCTGGGAGTTTGTTCTTGAGGTCTTCTTCTAAAACACTGATTCAATGAAAATCCTGGGAGGCGCGGTGAGCGAGAAAGTGGCGGTGATCACCGGCAGTTCAAGCGGGTTCGGCCTGCTCACGACGATTGAGTTGGCGTCGCGAGGATATCGGGTGGTGGCCACGATGCGCGATTTGGGACGACGCGCAAAGCTTGACGAGGCGGCGGCGAGGTTCCGCGAGAGAATCGACGTGCGCTGTCTCGATATTTCGCGGACCGATTCGGTGGCCGGGGTGATTGAAGGAATTGTTAGCGATTACGGGCGAGTCGATGTCCTGATTAACAATGCGGGATTCGCGATGGCCGGGTTTGCAGAAGACATCGCATTACCGGAGTTGCGCGACCAGTTCGAAACGAATTTCTTCGGGCACGTGGCTGTAACGAAAGCCATACTGCCGACGATGAGAGCGCAGAAGTCGGGACACGTCATCATGGTGAGTTCGATCTCGGGACGAACGGCACAGCCCACGATCAGCAGTTACTCGGCATCCAAATTTGCGTTGGAGGGCTGGAGCGAGGCACTGCGGATCGAGGTACAGTCGATTGGGATCAAGGTAGTGTTGGTTGAGCCGGGCGCTTACGACACGGATATCTGGACGCGCAATTCGAAAATCGGGCGACGGATGTTCGAGGGTACATCTCCGAACGCGGACCGAGCGCGGAAATTCCGCGACCACGTGCAGAGCGGCGGCATCAAGAAGCGCGATCCGCAGGAAGTGGTGAGATTGATTGCACGCGTGGTGGAGGACCCAAACCCAAAGCTGCGCTACGTGGCCGGAACAGATGCCCACCTGCAACTGTGGTTGAAAACACTGGCGCCGTGGAACTGGTACGAGAAGATCGTGGCCAAGGCGGCAAAGATCGATTGAGGAGCAATGATGCGGCACTCTTCCCTGCTTCTGTTTCTGGCGCTGCTGGCGACGGTGGCATTTGCGCAACGGAATCAACGGCCGCCTCGGCATCCGTCGGAGGCAGAACAGCAACAGATTGAGGACGATAAAGCGGCGATCCAGAAGCTGCATGATGCGGATATCACGGCGTCGCTGGCACTCGACACGAATGCGCTGGAGGCGCTGTGGACGGATGACATCGTCACCATGGCGCCGGGAGGGCCTCCGGTGGCGGGACGAGAGGCGAATGCGAAGAAGCTCGAGGCGGAAGTCGCAAAGCTGAAATCCACGCAAGTGCTTGGATTTGATGAGCAGTGGCAGGAGATTCGCATAGAGGGAGACTGGGCGTACGAGTGGGGCTCGATGTCGGGCCGGTTGCAGCCGTTTGCTGGCGGAAAAGAGACCGACTACAAGCTGAATGTGATGAGAATCCTGAACCGGCAGCCGGATGGGACGTGGAAGATCGCGAGGTCGATTTATAACGATGCC
>Ga0335085_10009923_pt1 | contig 14290 bp, 14 predicted proteins | sample Lox_Sample_45_FD_206712 | JGI IMG/M metagenome (GOLD analysis project Ga0335085, IMG submission 206712) | Soil microbial communities from Loxahatchee National Wildlife Refuge, Florida, United States - Lox_Sample_4.5 | ecosystem: Environmental > Terrestrial > Soil > Wetlands | place: USA...
GCTGATCAGCGATTGAAGGAGCTTCGCGGAAAGAGCAGGCGTGACTTCCTCCGGTGGAGCGCCACCCTCGGGGCGGTGCTCGGGCTCGAGCGCTCTCGTTTCCTGAACGTGCTGAGCGACACCGCGGGCGTGGCGATGGCGGATCAAGCCGCTTGCCCCACCACGATGCGCTCGATTCACCTCGTCGCCGGCAACGGAGGGCTCGCGTGGTTCACGCAGCTCTTCCCGCAGGTGGACGTGGCCCTCAACGGAAAGTCCGGCGCGGCGTTCTACGCGATGGGCAAGGCCAAGCAAGTGAGCGGGACCGACAAGCCGCTCGTCTACTCGCCGGACTCGCCGTTCCAGACGCTCGGGCCGACGAAGCAGATCTCGGCCTTCATGGCGGGCAACAACGAGACGCACACGTCGACCCCGCAGAGCGCGGCGACGATCGCGACGGGCACGGGCATGATCGCCGCGGTCGCCGCGATTCAGCAGGCGAACCCGACGCTCCTGCCGGTCATCGGCATCAACCCGATCACGTTCGGAACGGCGCCGGGAGCTCCAGGCGTCGCGACGGTCGCGAACTCGGCGGGGCTCGTCGGGCTCTTCAACAGCGCCGCCTCGCAGACGCTTCTCAAGACGCCGGCTGCCTCCGCGCTCAACGACTCGTACTACCGCACGTTCCTCAGCTTGAACGCTGCGGCGGCGCGCGCGTCGATGGTCGTGCCGGGCAACACCGGCAAGGTCGCCGCGAACCTCCTCGGCAAGAACCTGAGCTCGCAGCTCACGCCGACGGCGGCGGACGACACGCGCTACGGCCTCACGGGCGCGCAGACCAACATCGTCGAGATCGGCCACGCGATGTGCACGGCCGTCAAGGCGTTCCAGCTCGGTCTCACGTCGTCGGTCATCATCCCGGCGATGCGCGACGATCCGCACGGCGCGTTCAACAACATGGCGCAGCTCCAGGCCAACGTGACCGCGCTCGGGAAGATCTTCGACGCGTTCATGGCCGACTGCGCGGCGATTCCGGATCCGTCCGGCTGCGGTCAGAACCTCGACAAGGGCGTCGTGTTCACCATCCACGGCGACACGCCGAAGGATCCGACCGTCGCGAACGGCTGGCCCGACGGCACGCCGAACAACTCGAACTGGATGTACGTCTACGGCAACGGCTTCCTCAAGACGGGCTGGTTCGGGAACGTCAGCGCGGCGCGCGTCGCGACCGGCTTCGATCCGACGTCGGGCAACCTCGTCTCGGGTCAAGGCAGCGGCGTGACGGCGGCTCCGGCTGCGGCTGCGGTGGCGTATGCGGTCGCGAAGGGCGACATGCGCCGCGTGCAGGACTTCTACCGCGGCGCGGCCATCGACGGGATGATCAACGCGCAACAGATGTAGTCGTCACGAGAGCAGGTGCTCCGAAGCCCTCGAGCGTCCGTGGAACGCTCGGGGGCTTCGTTTTTTCGCGGGCGGAAGCGCGTGCTAGAGAGCGTGCATGAACGCTCGATCGCTCGTGCTCGTGCTGCTGCTCCTCGGCTGCCACGGCTCCCCGGCTGCGCCGCAAGACGCCGCGCCGGCCGTGCCGACGACGCTGCCGCCGCCGCCGCTCATCGCGCCGCTCTCGCCCGGCGCGCACATCGAGAACGAGCGCAACACGATCGCCGTCTTCAAGGCCGTCGCGCCTTCCACCGTCTTCGTCACGCAGACGCGCGTCGTCTACGACATGTTCGCGGGAAGCGCGCAGGAGGTCGCCGCGGGATCGGGGTCCGGGATCGTGTGGGACACGCAAGGCCACATCGTGACGAACTACCACGTCGTCAAGGACGCCGCGTCGCTCACGGTCACGTTCGAGAACCACAAGACCTTCCCGGCGCGGGTCGTCGGCGTCGAGCCGCTCAAGGACATCGCCGTGATCCAAGTGAACGCGCCGGCGGCGCTGCTCGTGCCGGTGCACGTCGCGGCGAAGGAGTCGCTCGAGGTCGGGCAGAAGGCGATCGCGATCGGAAACCCGTTCGGGCTCGATCACACGCTGACGACCGGCGTGGTGAGCGCGATCGGGCGGCAAGTGCAGGGCATCGGCGGCGTCACGATCCGATCGATGATCCAGACCGACGCGGCGATCAACCCGGGTAACTCGGGCGGGCCGCTCCTCGACTCGGCCGGTGAGCTCATCGGGATGAACACGATGATCTACTCGAAGAGCGGCGCGTACGCGGGCATCGGGTTCGCGGTGCCGGCGTCGACCATCGCGCGCGTCGTGCCGGAGATCATCAAGTCCGGGCACGCGACCGAGATGTCGCTCGGCCTGGCGGTCGACCCGCAAGGGCGAATCGAGAGCCAGTTCGGCATCCGCGGGGTGGTCGTGATCTCGGTGCCCGCGGGGTCGGCCGCGGCGCGCGCGGGCGTGCGCGGGCTCGAGCCGACGCCGGACGGGCTCGTGCTCGGCGACGTCATCGTCGGCATCGGCGACACGGCGATCGCGAGCTACGACGATCTCTACAACGCGCTCGACGTGCACAAGCCGGGCGATCAGGTCGAGGTCACGCTGATGCGCAACGGCAAGCCGGTGAAGGTGAAGCTCGACGTCGTCGCGTCCGAGTAGGCGCGAGTCGGCGCGTCACTTCCGCACGAGGAGGAACGGCACGCTCGTCTCGGCGGGGACGAGCACGCTCGTCGGACGCGCGTGCATCGCGCGCTCGAGCGCGTCCTTCATGTCCGCGGCGGTCGCCCAACGCTGGGTCTTGTCGAAGGCGAGCGCGCCGTCGACGACCGTGACGAGCCCGTCTGGCGCCTCGGGCCACGCGGCGCGGAGCGAGCGCGCCTGCTTGCTCGCGGCGAGCACCATCTGCTCCATCGCGGTGTCGGCCGGGTGGATGACCTCGCCCACGAGGAGCGCGAACAGGAGCGCGCCGACGGCGAAGACGTCGGTGCGCGCGTCGATCGCCGGCGCGTTGCCGAGCGCCTGCTCCGGCGCGACGAATCCGGGCGTCCCCATGAGCACGCCGATCTTCGTCGTGGTCCGCGACTCGACGACGCGCGCGATCCCGAGGTCGAGGATCTTGAGGCCGCCGTCGCTCGTCAGGAACACGTTGTCCGGCTTGATGTCGCGGTGCACGATGCCCTCGCTGTGGATCGCCACGAGCACGTCGAGCAGGCTCACGACGAGCGACCCGACGCGCTCGGGCGGCAGGCGCCAGCCGCTCGCCTCCCACTCGGCGTCGAGCGTGCGCCCTTCGAGCAGCTCCATCACGAGGAACGCGGTGCCTTCTTCGTCGACGTCGTCGTCGATGATGCGCACGACCCCCGGGTGCTTCACGCGGTTCGCGATGTAGCCTTCGCGCACGAAGCGACGACGGATGTCTTCGTCGCGCGACATCTCCGGGTGGAGGAGCTTGATCGCGACGCGCATGCCGTTGCGGTGCGTCGCGGCGAAGACCGCGCCCATCGCGCCGACGCCGAGCACCCGCTCGAGCGAGTACTTGCCTCGGAGGGTCGTGCCGATCCGGCGTTCCACGTGCGACGCGTCGTCTTGGATGACTCGAGCTTAGACCGAGCTGTAGGATCGCGCCATGCCGCTCGACGCCGTGCTCGACGCGATCGTGCTCGTGGTCGCCGCCGACGGCGAGGTGACCGATCGCGAGATGGAGCTCGCGATCGCGGCGGCGCGGGACCTGCCGAGCCTCGCGTCGTCGAGAGACGATCTCGAGCGACTCGTGGGCGAGGCGTTCGAGCGCTTCGTCGACGAAGGGACCGACGCGCGCCTCGCCGCGATGGGCGCGCCCGATCGGGACGCGCGGATCGAGATCCTGCTCGCGGCGGCTGCGGCCGCGGCGATCGACGGACCGCTCGTCGAGGGCGAGATCGCGTGCGTGCGGCGCATCGGCGAGGCGATCGGCGCGGGCGAGGACGAGCTCGAGCGCGTCCTGGCCGCCGAGACGCGCTGATGGCTCAGAAGCCCGCGATGGCCTGCGTGCACGCCGCCGTGTCGACGCCCGTTCCGAGGAGCCACGACGTGATGCACGTCTCGCCCGGATCGCCGCTCGGCGCGAACGCGGGACCGCCTTTGTGCGATTCGAGGAGCAGCGGCTTCTTGAGGAGCAAGAGCGAGCGCGGCGGATCCTCGCCGGCGACGACGCGCGACATCTCCTCGGGCTCGAGACCGATCACGGCATAGTAGTTCTGCGTGACCTCTTCGGTCGTCGTGGCGCTCGTGCCTGGGAGGTCGCCCGCGTCGTTCGGCAGACGCAGGCCGTTGCCGCTGTAGATGCGGAGCGGCCGGCCGACTTGCCCGTGGCAGTCGAGCGTGGCGCAGCGGTGCTCGAGCACGGGGCTCACGGTCGCGAACTGGCCTTGATCCGGCGCGAGGATCTCCGTCGCGCGGATGCCGCCGTCCGGCTCGTCGAAATCGACGAGGCACGCCGTCATCGAAGTCGTGATGGAGCCGAGCGCCCCGACGATCGCGCCGGCGAAGAGCGCTCCGACGATGCGCGCGCGCTTCTTCATGGCGCCACCACCGGGCTCACGGGACAGTTGCTCGAGGCGGGCGGCGGCGTCGTCCCATCGTCGTAGAGCGAGACGTGACCGACCTGGGAGAAGTCGAGCGGCGAGCCCGGCGGCGGGTCGGCGTGGCAGTTCGCGCAGCTGCGCTCGCGCCCGATCTGACCTTGCATCGTCTTCGACGCGCCGTTCTTGAAGACGCGCACGAAGATCGGAAACTCGGGGTCCCACGTCGGGCCCGGCGCGCTCGAGCCGGGGCGCGGCACGAAGAAGTTCCCGACGCAGTCGGTCTGCACCTCGAACGTGGAGCCGGTCGTGTCCGTGAACGCGACGGTCGCGTTGTCGACGCCGACGGCGCTCGAAGGCTGCGCGAAGATGGTACCGGCTAGCGAGAACGCCGCGTCGGACGCGGGGCCTCCCGGCCCGTGGCACAAGACGCACGGCTGCCCCGCGCGGTGATACTCGCCGACCGGGACGTTCGGGTTCTCGCCGGGGAGCGCGGCGAGCTCGGCGTCGTGCACGGGATCACCGCACGAAGCGAGGAGGACGACGGCGAAGAGGACGCGGGTGCTCATCAGTCGAACTCGAAGTCCATTCCGGCGGTGCCGTAGACCGCCGTACGGGTCGTGACGAAGAGAGCGTCGAAGAAACGAGTGTACATCACGTCTCCTGCAACGTTGAAGCCGACCTGCGTCTTCGAGTCGGGGTTGGTGAGCGAGAGGCGGAAGCCGCCGCCGCCGGTGAGCGTGACGAGCGGGCCGAGCTCGCGGTCGTCGCTGCGGTAGAGCGGCAGGACGATGCGCCCGATGTCGCTCGGCGCGCCCGTCGTGATCACATACGCCGAATAAGCGAGCTGGTAGAACGTCGCGCCGGTCTGCGCGTTGAGGCGCAAGTGCGGCCAGAAGCGAAACCACTTGCCCGCGTCCTGCACCCAGCGCGCGTCGGTCGTCGTCGACGCGATGCCCCAGTCGTCGAAGTAGAGCCGCTGATCGATGCGCAGCGTGGCGCTCCGCGCCGAGAACCGATGCGCGAGGCGGATGCCGAGCGCGTAGCGGTCGCGCGCGGTCGGCAGCTGCTCGAGCGGGCGCACGGGGAGACGGTATTGGTTGACGAGATCGACCGTCGCGCCGGCCGGGATGCGGGCGGCGATGTCGGGCGAGAACATCGGGATGTAGCGGTACGGCTTCGATTGATCGCCGCGCTCGAACTGGAGCGTCGCGTCCACGCTGAGGAGCGTCGTCGAGGACAAGACCATCGTGAGGCCGGCGTCGACTTGGTGCGTGTCGAGCTCGTGCGAGAACACGCTGAACGGCGTCCCGGTGCGGCCGATGATGTCGTGGTCGTAGTTGTACGAGAGGCGCGGCGTGAGGAGCTTGTCGCGCAGGTCCGCGGTGAGCGCGACGCCGCCGCTGAAGGAGTCGTAGTCGTTTTCGATCGAGACGTTGCCGTTGCCTTGGACGCCGAACTTGCCCTTCTTGTAGCCGCCGGTGAGCGAGCCGTCCCAGCGGCGATCGCGGAAGGCGGGCGACGCCTCCGACACGATGTCGGGCGACGCGGCCGTCACGACGTCGAGCAAGAAGTTGCCTCCGATGTTCCAGCCCGCGGTCGGCGACTCGATCGAAGCGTTCAGCGACGGCGTCACGACGTTGACCGAGTTCGTGTCGGTGTAGCCGCTCATGTCCCAGCCGCCCTTCACGACGAGGTTCTTCTCGTGCTGCGGGAGGCATTTGACGACCTCGTCCTGGCTCTTGGCGTTGAGCATGCATTTGAGCTGACCCGGCGTGAGGTACTCCGAGCCTTGCGACTTCATCACGAGCTGGACCGTGAGCAGCTCGCCGTCCTTCACGTCGAACGTCTCCTCGTACGAGACGGGGATGCCGTTCTGCGTGCCGTCGGCCTTGACGGTGTGCTTGCCGGGGTCGATCGAGAATTTTCGCGTGAGCGCGTCGTTCGGGACCTGCCGATCGTCGAACGTCACGTTCAGGTCCTGCACGCCGTGCGGCGCGACGAAGGTCACGTGCGCGATGCGCGCGAGGAGCTCGGTGACGCGCTCGCGCGCCGCCCGCATGACGGGCAGGTCGTGTTTGTGGATGCCGTCCTCGAGCGCCTTTTGCGTGTCGCGCAGCGCATCGATGATCTTTCCGCTGCGGCGCTCGCACGACGCGAGGTGGAGGCGCGTGCGCGGCTGCTCCTCGAGCTCGAGCGATTTCCGGTCCTTCTCGATGCACTGATCGAGGTGCCCCGCGAGGTCGGCGGCGAGGCCGGCGCTCGCGAGCTCGAAGGCCTCGGGGCTATTCCATCCGCGGACGTGCATCGGGTGGGTGGGCGGAGCGTCGGCGGCGGCGTTGTTCGGCGGCGGCGGGGGCGGCGGCGGCGGCGGCGGGGGCGGGGGCGGGGGCGGGGGCGCGGACGGAGGCGCCGTGGTCGCGGCCGTGGCGGTCGGTGCGGGCGGGGCGGCCGAGGTCGCGGTCGCGGTCGCAGTCGCAGTCGGCGGCGGCGTCGCGAGGCCAACGGTCTTCATCGCGTCCGCGAACTGCGTGCGGATGTTCGGCGTCGTGCCGGACGACGGGAGCCGAACGTGCGGGTCGGCCTGCAGCGCGGCCGCGAACTGCGCCCGCGCCTCGTCCCCTTGGCCGAGCTGCGACACCACCATCGCGAGCGCGACGAGCACGCGCGCGCGCGTAGCCGGGCGGCAGCGCCCTCCTTTGCATTTCTCGAGCGCATCGCCGAGCTTGCGCTTGGCGTCGCCGAACGCGGCCGTCGTGTAGTCGTCCGCCATGACCTGCTGCACGGTGGCGAGGGCTGCGAGATCCTCGCCTCGTGCGTACGAGGTGCGAATGCCAGCGAACGTGCACGCGAGCACCACGAGGCCCACGTAGATTCGCCGCGAAGTCACGGGGGCCTACACTAGCGGAACCGTTCGCCCAAGTGGCAAGTCAGTTGCAGCCGCAGCCGCCGCCGCCGCCGCCGAAACCGCCCGTCGCGCCTTCGGACACCGCGCGCACGTGCTCGTCGAAGCCGGTCGCCATGTCGTCGGGCGTCATCGACGGATGCGCGAGCGTGCCGCGCTCGTAGGGAGCCACCGTCGCGCAGCCCGTGGCCGCCGAGAGAGCCACCGCGAGAAACCCGAGGAACACCATCATCCGAGCCTCCTGGGTGGACGTTTTGCACGTTGCGGGCCAGCGCGAAGTGGCTGAAATCGGCCGCTCCGAGCGTTGGAACTGGTTCCATCGGTTCCCGCGACTGGATCGTCGGTACATCAGGCTCGCCGCCGGACGCCGGAGATCGTTCGGATCCGAACGATCGTTGGAAGAAGCTTGCGCCGGTACGGCGGGTGCTTCCACAATCCTCCCATGCCTCGACGCCGATCCTGGGCGCACGCCGTGGTGCTCGTCGCTTCGGTGGGCTCGCTCGTCTTCGCCGCGTGCGACCTCGAGCCCGACACGAAGTACGGACCTCACTCGGGCCTCTCGAAGTCGAACCTTCCGGTCCCGCCCGCTGGCGAGGGCGGCTCGGGCGAGGCCGGCGTCGTGTGCGATGGCGGCGTGCCCGACGCGGGCGCCTGTACCGTGAGCTTCTCGAAGGACATCTGGGGGAAGATGTCGACCACCTGGCACTGCAGCGACGCCTCGTGCCACGGCGGCAACAGCATCGCGCCCTACATGCTCGACAATGCCAGCGACGCATACACGAACTTGACGGCGTACATGATCGGCACGAAACCGTACTTCAACCCGTGCTCCACCGACCCCGACGCCTCGGCCTTCGTGTGCAACGTCTCGACGCCGTCCACGTGCGGGTCGGCGCAGATGCCTTTCACGAATCCCACGCTCGGGTCGGGTCCCATGTCGACGACGGATCTCGGTCTCGTCACGACGTGGGTCCAATGCGGCGCGCCGAACAATTGACCAACACGTAAATGGAAAGACTGCTCGCGCGCCTCGAGCGCCGCTTCGGGCGCTTCGCCGTTCCGAACCTCACTTGGATCATCGTCTCCGGCATGGGGATCGTGTTCGTGCTGTCGATGATCCGTCCGGACTTCGAGCAGCTCCTCATGCTCGACCTGCCCATGGTGAAGCACGGACAGGTGTGGCGGCTCGTCACCTACTTGTTCTTGCCGCCGGCGGGCGGCATGTGCGGGCTGCCGCGGCCGATCGTGATGTTGTTCGCGATCTACTTCGTGTGGTGGATGGGCACGAACCTCGAGAACGAGTGGGGCGCGTTCAAGTACAACGTGTTCTGGCTGGTCGGGATGATCGGCACGACCGTCATGGCCGTCATCGCGGGCGGCGCGACGAACGAGTACCTCATCGCGACGATGTTCCTCGCGTTCGCGACGCTGTTTCCGGACGAGATCATCTACGCGATGATGATCATCCCGGTGAAGGCGAAATGGCTCGGCCTGCTCGCAGCGGCCGGGCTCGTCTGGGCGTTCGTCGTCGGCGACTGGACGCAGCGCGCGGCGATCGGCGCCGCGACGGCGAACTACGTGCTGTTCTTCGCCGGGCATTGGGGGAATTTCTTCAAGTCGCGGCGCGTCGAGGTGCGGCAGCGCGCGCGCCGCGCGCAGATGGCCGAGATCGAGAAGCCGAAGACCGGCGGGCGCAAGTGCGCGATCTGCGGCGCGAGCGAGGACGACGGCGCGGACATCCGCGTGTGCTCTTGCGAGAAGTGCGGCGGCGTCCCGCGGAACTTGTGCCTCCCGCACGCGCGCAACCACTGAGGGCGCGGCGGCTCAAATCTCGAGCACGACCTTGCCGAACGTCGCGTTCTTCTGCATCGCCTCGTGCGCCTCGCCCGCGCGCGCGAGCGGGAGCACGCGGTCGACGACCGGTGCGAGCTTTCCTTCGGCGAAGAGCGGACCGAGCTCTCGCTCGAGCATGCGCGCCGCGACGATTTTCTCTTCGAGCGGGCGCGAGCGCAGCATCGTGCCGACGAGCGTCGCGCGTTTTCGCATGAGGGCCGCGAGGTCGACGTCGGCACGCGCGCCGGACATCACGCCGATGACTACGATGCGACCGCGCGGCGCGAGACACGCGAGGTCCTCGGCGACGTATGCGCCGCCGACGAGCTCGAGCACGACGTCGACCTCGCCGGCGATCTTCGCGACGCCCTCCGCGAAGCGGCCGTCTCGTGGGACGACCCCGTCGACGAGGCCGAGCGTCTTGGCGCGCTCGATTTTGTCCTGCGTGCGCGCCGTCCCGTAGGGACGCGCGCCGAGCGCCCGCGCGATCTGCACGGCCGCCGTCCCCACGCCACTTCCGACGGCGGAGACGAGCACGCGCTCACCGGGACGAAGACCCGCTTGAACGAGTGCGTCGTACGCGGTGAGGAACACCTCCGGCACCGCGGCGCCGGCCGTGAACGAGAGTGCGTTCGGCATGCGCGCGACCGTGCGCGCCGGAAGGACGACCCGCTCGGCGTACGTCCCTCCGCCGGCGATGCCGAAGACGCGATCGCCCACCGCGAAGTCGGCCACGCCCTCGCCACACGCGTCGATCTCGCCGCTGTACTCCATGCCCGGGATGTCCTTCGGCGAGCCGGGCGGCGCGGGGTACGCGCCCAGGCGCTGGAGGATGTCGGCGCGGTTGACGGCCGTCGCGCGCACGCGCACGCGCACTTCGCCGCGCACGGGCGTCGGATCGGGCACGTCGCGCAGCTCGAGGACGTCGGCCCCACCGGGCTCGCGAATCACGATGGCCTTCATGGTTTCTTGGTCCCGAGCGTGACGCCGTGAAACGGAAAGTCGAGGTCGAAATCGACGCCGACGAACGACGTCGGCGCCACGCCGAGCGGCGCGCCGATGCGGCTGATCGCGTCGAGCGGCGAGCCGATGTTCGTCATGAAGCCGATGCTCGGCTGGAACCACTTCGTCGTGAACGCGACGTGCGCGCCGACGGCGAAATACGCGCGCGACGTATCGTCGAGATCCGCGTCGAGGCGGTAGTATTCGATGAGATCGGCGCCGAAGCTCAAGAGGCGCGAAGCGCGCACGCCGAAGAAGAACGTGCCGACCGCGGCGAAGCGGAAGGACGTGTCGCCGAAGTCGGTCGCGATCTCGAGCGCCTGCCGGTATTGCACCGTGATCGGCCCGGTGACGAGGCGCACGTCGAGCGAAGGGCGCAGCGTCGCGTTGTCGGGATCGAAGAGCGCGCGATCCCAGCCGCGCGCGGCGATGGCGGCGAACGCGGTGGTCGCGGCGGGATCGCCGACCGAATACGACTGGGTCGGCGCGACGATCGAGAAACCACCTCCGAACGAGAGCCCGTACGTCGACGACCACACGCCGCGCGCCCAGATCTCCGGGTTGCCGGAGACGAAGCGCGGCGAGCCGTCGTCGTCGTGGCCGATGGCGGCGTCGTACGCCGCGCCGACGTACCAGCGCGAGCGCGAGGCGAAGATCGGGACCGGAATCTCGAGCTGCAAGCGCTCGACGCGGACGTACGTGGTGCCTTGCGCGGCTTGGTCGTTGTAGGTGACCGAAGCGAGCATCGTGTCGAGCGTGAGCTCGGGCCACGGGTGCGTGAGGTCGACCATCGTCGGCGGCCGAGCCGCGTCCGCGTCGTCCGCGTGTGCGAGCGACGGTGCGACCGCGAGCGCGACCGCGAGCGCGACCGCGAGCGCGAGCGCGATGGAGGCGCGCCGCGCGCGCACGAACGATCTCACGATGCGTCCTTCTCCAAGATGCCGAGGTCGAGCGCGCGGGCGAACGCTCGGTGCGTGCGCGCGTGGCCGGGCCGGCTCGCGCGGAGCGTGCCGCGCGGCGGACCGCCGTGGAGGTAGGCGTCGCCGATCAGATCGAGGAGCTTGTGTCGCGCCGGCTCGTCGGGCGCGGGATCGCCCGTGCCGAAGACGCCGCCTTCGGCGACGATCAGCACGCTCGACGGCGCGACGTTGCGGCCGAGACCGAGCCGCGCGATCTCGCTCGCGTCGCGCTCGAGGACGAACGTGCGTGCAGGCGCGACGCGCGCGAGAAACGACGACGCGTCGCCGTCCCAGCGCGCCGACGTCGCGCACCCGCGCGGCAGCTCGACGTCCACCTCGACGCGCACGCCGTCGCTCGTCGAAAAGTCGTACGTCGCGCCGTCGACCGTCACGGCGCCGTCGCGCACGACACGGAGCGCCGGCGCGCGGGGAGCGATCCCGAGCTCTCCGACCGCGCGCGCGAGCTCGAGCGCGCCGCCGTCGAGCAGGGGCAGCTCGTCCCCCGTGATGTCCGCGCGAAGTCCGCCGCGCACGCCGAGGCCTGCGAGCGCGGCGAAGAAGTGCTCGGTCGTGCCCACCACGAACGCGTCGCACGCGAGGCTCGTCGAAAAACGTGCGTCGACGACGCGAAACGCCTCGAGCGGGCGCGCGATGCCGTCGCGCCCGAGCCGCACCGGCCCTGATTCGACGCGGAGCTCGACCGTCGCGGCGCCGCCGCGCAGCCCATGACCCGAACGAACGACCGAGAGCGTCACGCCGGAGAGCTTGCCCAGGCTCGTGGGATTTGGCTAGATGGGTCGCGGCATGGCGATCAAGTGCGTTTACATCACGGTGAGGGGGCGTGTGACGGGCGTCTTTTTTCGCGCGGCCGCGCAACGCGAGGCGCGGCGGCTCGGCGTCACGGGCTGGGTGCGAAACCGCAACGACGCGAGCGTCGAAATCCTCGCCGAGGGCGAAGAAGACTCGATCAAGGAGCTCGTGAGCTGGGCGCACCACGGCCCGTCCGCCGCACGCGTCGAGAACGTCGACATCCGGTACCGGAGCTACAGCGGCGAGTTCTCGGACTTTCGCATCGTCGAATAGTGACGGGCTCCGGCGCGTTTCCAGGAGCGATGCGCGCGCGCTGGCTCGCCGTCGTCGTGGTGATCGCGCTCGCGCTCGGCTCGAGTGTGGCGCGCGCGTCAGGTCCCGGCGACCTCGTCGCCGCGCTGGTCCCCGGCGGCTCGGCGGTCGCGGCGAAGGCCCTCGCGACCGGCGAGTTCTCCGCGGACGAGCTCGGCGCCGAGCTCGATCTGCTGTCGAGGAGCGGCGACCCGAAGAAGCTCACCGACGTGCTCGCGGCCGTGCAGAAGGCGTCGGGCGCGCGCTACTGGGCGAGGGACTTCGACCTCGCCGCCGCGCTCGTCGCGCTCCCCGCCTCGAACGCGATCGACGCCGACGCGTACCGCACGCTGCTCGGGACTGCGTGCATTCTGCAATCATTGGCGAAGAACGGAAAGCCCGAGGCCGTCGGCCGGCTCATCGGCGTCGCGGCGGATCATGGCGGCATCCTCCGCTACGAGGTGCGGCGCCGACTCGAGGCGCTCGGCGACGCGGCGATCGCTCCGCTCATCGTCGCGCGGCTCGACCCGCGCGTGCGCGGCTTCGCGTGGGGAACCCTCGATGCCATCGGAAAGAAGATCCCGGGCGACGCGGTCCAGACCAAAGACGACGCGACCCTCTCGGCGATCCTCGCGGCGTACGGGCGCACGAAGGACATGGACGCGCTCGGCGCGGTGATGTCGTTCGTCTCGTCCGAGCGCGACGAGGTGCGGCGCGCGGCGCGGAACGCGGTCCTCGCGTACGGCGAGCTCGCGCTGCCGCGTCTCGCGGACACCTACGCGAACGTGATGAACGCGCGCCCGCCGAAGGAGTGGGGCGCCGAGCGCGTCGCGCGCGCCATCTTCGACGCGTACGACAAGCAGCGCACCGCCGAGGTCGACGCGCTCGTCGACGCGGGCCTCGCGAAGGCCGCGGCGGGCGACGACGCGGCGGCCGTCGCCGCGTTCGACAAGGCGCTCGCGCGGATGCCGTTTCACCCGCGGCGCGCGCTGATGGCGCCCGCGTACGCGCGACGCGCGAAGGCGCTCGAGGCGACCGACCGCGCCGCCGCGCGCGTCGCGTTCGAAAAGTCGCTCGAGCTCGACCCGACCGGCACGCACGCGGCCGAGGCGCGCGCCGAGCTCGCGGTGATGGACGGTCGAGATCTGCTCGCGCGCGGGATCGTCCAGCGCGAGCCCTTCGAGCGCGCGCTCTCGCTCGACCCCGCGAACGTCGAAGCGCGCGCCGAGCTCGACCGCATCGACGCGCGCTCGCGGGCGAGCGAGTCGAAGGCGCGCAAGTGGACCTGGGCGGCGTTCAGCGGAGGGGCGTTCCTCGTCCTCCTCGTCTTGTTCGCGCGGATCCCGCGTCGCTCGAAGAGAGCGTGAACGACGTCTCGAGACCGCGCGCCTGTCTTCTCCGAAGCCTGACGATGCGCGTTTCACGCCGCACTCGCCGCCGTGCGGGAAGCCGAGCCCACCCAAAACAAAGGGCCTACGTTCGCCCTTCGCGAACGCAGGCCCTTGGGATCCTCTGATCTTCCTGTTTACTCTTCCGCCGCTTTTTCCGTCTTCGCAGCCTTTTTGGCCTTCTTCTTCGGCTTCTCTTCTTCGGCCTCTTCCGCCGCTGCGCCGTCGACGAGCTCCAGCGCGCTCATCTGCGCGCCGTCGCCGCGACGCGGACCGAACTTGATGATCCGCGTGTAGCCGCCCGGACGATCCTTGAAGCGCTTGCCGAGATCGGCGAGCACCTTCTCGACCAGGTTCACCTTCGTCTCCGTGCCGCCCTTCTCCGTCTTGGTGACGAAGCGCGGGAGGTACGAAGCGACTTGTCGCTCGACCGCGAGGCGCCGCACGCGCGCCTTTTGGTCGAGCTTGTCGTTCGGCGTGTACGCCGTCTCGCCGAGACGGCGCGCCTTCGTGATGAGCCGCTCCGCCACGCGCCGAACTTCCTTCGCGCGCGCGTCGGTCGTCTCGATGCGCTCGTGGAGCACGAGGTTCGCCGTCAGCGCGCGGAGCGTCGCCTT
>Ga0335085_10009925_pt1 | contig 14289 bp, 12 predicted proteins | sample Lox_Sample_45_FD_206712 | JGI IMG/M metagenome (GOLD analysis project Ga0335085, IMG submission 206712) | Soil microbial communities from Loxahatchee National Wildlife Refuge, Florida, United States - Lox_Sample_4.5 | ecosystem: Environmental > Terrestrial > Soil > Wetlands | place: USA...
ACGGCTACACCAAAGAGGAACACCAGATCGCCGAGGCGAACGTGCAGAAGGCGATTGCCGACGTCAAAGAAGTCCAATCGATCATTGACCAGATGGTGGTCTACGCTCCCGTCGCCGCGCAGGTCTACAAGCGCGACATAGAGCCGGGCGAATTTATCTCGCCTGGCGTGTCGCTACTGACGTTGATTGATCTCAACGACGTGTGGATTCACTTCGATCTGCGCGAGGACCTGGTCAAGACGCTGAAGATCGGTGACCGCTTCGATGTGCGAATTCCCGCACTTGGTGACCGCCGGATCACCGTCGAGGTCAAACTGATAGCCACCAAGGGCGAATATGCGAGCTGGCGCGCGACCCGTGCCACCGGCGACTTCGACTTGCGGACGTTTGCGATCCGCGCGTACCCAGTTGAAAAGGTGCCGGAGCTGCGACCGGGCATGAGCGCCTATTTGGACTGGCGGACGCGTCAATGAGGCCGCCGCCGAAGCCCGGGTTCCTGCTGGTTGCCAGTCGCGAATGGCGGTGGCTACTGCACGATCGCGCGGCGCTCATAGTGATCTTCGGCCTGCCACTGTTCGCATTTGTGGTGCTGTCGGCCACTTTCAGTCATTCCGTGGTCCGTCATATAGGTACAGTGGTCGTCGATCAGGACCGCTCGGAGAGCTCGCGCGCCTTCGTTGAGCAGGTGGCGGCATCGCCCTATCTGGGTATTGTCAAACGCTCTGCCGATCTCTCGTCGGCGTCGCAGGCGGTCCGGGCGGGTGATGCCATCGCGGCGGTATACATCCCACCCAATTTCGAGCGCGACCTGAAGGCCGAACGCCGCCCGCAGATCGTTGCCTTCTATAACCAGCAGTACCTGACGGCGGCAAGTATCGCTGCCTCGGGGCTCAGCGACAGCCTTACGGCCGCAATGCAGGGCGCGGCGGCTCATGCGGCGCCAAAAGTCTCCCGCATCGGCTCCTTGGTTGCCGAGACGATCGTACTGGTCAATCCGGAGAAGAACTACGCACAATTTCTCCTTCGCTCGTTGCTGCCGATGGTCCTCCATGTGGTCATCGCGATTGCCGCCGGATATTCGGTGGGCTCGGAGTTTCGGCGGCGCAGCGTTCGTACGTGGCTGGCTTGCGCCGGCGGCAATCCAATCCTCGCGCTCGCTGGCAAGCTGGCGCCCCTGTTTGTGATCTTCGTCCTCATGATGTTGTCGATGTCGCTGATCCTCGAAGGGATGTTCGAGATACCGTTCAAGGGCGACGTACCAATGATGGTTGCCGCCGGATCCCTGCTGATCGTCGGCTACATGGGACTGGCAGCGCTACTGCAACTCGTGACGCGCGACCTTGTGACCGGACTGGGTCTCACCGCTCTCATTGTTGCACCTGCGTTCGGCTACCTCGGCGTAGGGTTTCCAATTCTGGGGATGAACGCATTTTCGCAGGCATGGAGCGCAATCCTCCCCCTGCGTTGGTACATGGCGGTGCTGTTCGGGCAGGCAGCCCGTGGGCTGCCGGTGCAGGATTCCGCTGAGCCCTTCGCCGCGCTTGCGTTGCTGGCAGCGCTTTACGCGCTGCTGGCTTTTCTTCGCCTGCGCGCGCTAGCCGCAAGCACCGCCGGCAGAGCGGTCGCGCCGGAACTGGCGACAGTGCCCATCGCGTCGCGCGGGATTGGCGGAGCCTTTGCCGCTGAGTGGCGGCGTGTGCTGACGATGCGCAGCGCCTTCAACCCGCTGGTGCTGGCGCCGATACTCTATGGAATCTTCTTTCCACAACCGTACCTGACCCAAATCCTGCGCAAGGTGCCGATTGCGGTCGTCGACAACGATCTGAGCGAACTCAGCCGCCGCATCGTGGAGACGCTTGACGCGAGCGCCGCCGTGAAGGTCGTGGTCCGCGCCCGTACGCTCGCCGATGCGCGCGCCGCAATCGACCGCGGCGAGGCCTTCGCCGCGGTCGGCATCCCCCCCGAAGCGGAAAAGGACGTTCTCAAAGGCGACAGTGTGCATGTTCCGATCTACGCAGATGCCACCTACCTGTTCATTTTCAGGACGACGGCCACCGGTATCGCGACCGCCATAGGCACGTTGTCGTTGGAGCTGGCCGCCGGTGGTGCGCGCCCAGGGAGCAGCCTCGTCCAGGCGAAGCTCGCCACTGCGAGCCCGGCTGATATCCTCCTGCAGCCCATCTTCAACCCGGTCGGCGGCTTCGCGAGCTATGTCGTGCCCGCGGCCTTCATCCTGATCCTGCAGCAGACTCTGCTGATCGGCGCGGCAATGTTGACCGGGCCGGCACTGGCGCAAACCGCTGGAGGGGCGGTCGCGAGCGTGCTCGGCCGCGGTATCGCGCACCTGACCATCTATTTGCCGGCGCTGGCTCTTTATTTCATCGTGCTGCCGCGCTTCTACGGCTTCTCGACGCTGGGCAGTCCGGTGCAAATGTTGGCGCTCGCGTCGGTGTTCATTCTCGCCACCAGTTTCATGGGTCAGGCGATAGGCGCTTGGTTTAAACGCCCGGAGACGCCGATACTGATCATCATAGCCACCAGCATGCCGCAGTTCTTCACGACCGGCATGGCCTGGCCGCGCGAAGCGCTTCCCGAGTCAGTGCGCGTCGCCGGGCTGGTTTTTCCGGCCGATTTCGCCACTGATGGCCTCGTTCGAATCAACCAACTCGGCGCACGTTTGTGGGACGTGGCGCATGCCTGGGGCGGGCTCTGGTTTCTCGCCATCGTCTATTTCGGGCTCGCGGTGATGTCGGCGCATCTGGTCAATCGGAGGTGGGCAAATGGCTAATGGCCGAGCGCGTCGCAACATCGTGCTTGGGCTTCTGGCCGTCTTTACTGGTGCCGGCGCGTATGTTTGGTGGCGGCCTGCACCGGCTGCGCCGGTCGTCGGCATCGTTCGAGCCACCGAGATCCGCGTCGCACCTGAGGTCGGCGGCCAGGTCACCGCCATCAGGGCCGCGAAAGGTACCCACGTCCGCGCCGGCGACGTAGTCGCCGAATTGTCAGCAGTAGAGATCGCCGCATCGGTTGGACAGGCCCGCGCGACTCTGGCGGCAGCAGTCGCGTCGCGCAATCACGTCTATGCCGGCGTGCGTGCCGAGCAGATTGCGGGGCTCGCCGCTGAGATCGCCAAGGCGAAATCACGGCTGGCGTATGCGGAGGCGCAATTATCGCGAACCTCTGCGCTTGCGCGCACCGACACCGCTTCACAGCAGGCGCTCGACCAGGCCACAAACGACATGGCGGCTGCGCGCGCCGACGTTGCAGAAGCCGAGGCCAATCACGCCGCCGCCCTGGCGGGGCCGACCCGCGAGGAGCGCGCCATCGCCGACGCACAGGTGCAGGCCGCGGCGGCGGCGCTAGCCGTGCTCGAGCGGCGATTGGACAAAACCGTCCTGCGGGCGCCGGCCGACGGCGTGGTCACCGTTGTCGTTGCCGAGGTCGGGGAGAACATCAGTGTTGGCCAGCCGGTGCTCTCCATTCAGGAGAGCGGCAAGCAATGGCTGTCCTTTAACGCGCGGGAGGATTCCCTGCACGACCTCACAGTGGGGACCAGGCTCGACGTGCAGGGCCAGCGGGAAGCGATCCCGGCCGTTGTTACGGAACTACTGGCGCTCGGGCCATTCGCGGCCTGGCAGGCGGAACGCGCAATCGGCGATTACGATCGCAACACGCTACGTCTGCGCATTGATCCGGTGGGCAATCGGGCCACGCTCGAGCCCGGCATGACGGTTTGGTTCAGCCGCTGAGTGATTAGGCGATGGTTTTGCAGCCATCTTGATTGGAGTGGAAATGCATATCGATCCGGCCGTTGTGAGCGCGATTTCAGCGCTCGTTGGGGCGCTCGTAGGAGGTGGCGCCTCGCTGATCGCGGCCATTTATACTCAACGCTACCAAGATCGACTGCAGCGAGTCGCGCGTGAGGCCACGAAGCGGGAGACGGTCTACGCGGATTTCATTATGAACGCTTCGAAATTGCTTCTAAATGCTTACCTGCTTGACGGTTTCAAATTGGACAGCGATGGACAGCACCTCCTCGGACTTGCAAACCGAATGAGGCTCTTTGCGCCGGTGAACATTATAGACGAAGCAGACTCGGTGATCAGACAGCTTATCGAGATCTCGCTAAAGCCGAGCGTGGACCTTCGAAAACTCGCGATGACGGAGTTGTCCAAGAAACATGATTCCGACCTGCTTCTGCCGTTCAGCCTGGCTTGCCGGGCGGACTTGGATAAGGTGTACCGATCCTTCCATTGAGTACGACGAAATCGGTCGCGACCGTCGCTTGCACTAGTTTCGTGTAAGGTGAGCCTTGGTGAGTTTGTGCCTACGCATTGATGCGTGCTTGTGCGCGGTGTCGCGCCCGCGTGCCTGACATCATCCCTTAAATCCGAATTTAGTGTTGTGAACGCGTGTTTAATGGCGAGTACGAATTTCCAGCCGTAGCTTGATGCCGCTGATATCTGAGCCGTCGCCGATCCGTCAAAAAAGAGAGCAACCGTGGCAAAGACCGTCGCTGAACAATTCGTCGAAACCCTTGCGGCGGCGGGCGCGAAGCGCCTCGCCGGCATCGTAGCTGACGGCCCCAACGGACTCACTGACGCGGTACGCAACGGTAAAATCGAGTGGATCCACGTGCGGCACGAAGAGGTCGCGGCGTTGGTCAGCTGCGGACCCGGCGGCCTGCATCTGATCGATGGATTATTCAACCGCCATCGCTCGTTTGTGCCCGTGCTTGGCGTTGCCGCGCATATCGAGCGCTGCGGCGGGCGGATCGCTGACCCTGCCACGACAAGTTTCGGGCGTTGAGGGATCACTTAAATGGAACTCACGGCTCTGCTCCTGTCGCGACTTCAGTTCGCTTTCACGGTCTCCTTCCACATCATCTTCCCGTCATTCACGATCGGGTTGGCAGCGTGGCTCACCGTGCTCGAGGCGCTTCACCTCAAGACCGGGAGGTTCGTATATCGGCAGATTTTCGAATTCTGGCTCAAGATTTTCGGCCTGGCGTTCGGTCTCGGAGTCGTCTCCGGAATCGTGCTGGGTTTTCAGTTCGGCGCCAACTGGAGCGAGCTGTCTCGTATGTCCGGACCGATCCAGGGACCGCTTCTGTCCTACGAAAGCTTCACTGCTTTCGCTCTGGAAGCGAGCTTCTTTGGAATCTTGCTCTTGGGACGCTCCCGTGTGCCTCCATGGTTCTACCTCTTTTCGACCGCGATGGTTGCTTTCGGCACCACGCTTTCGGCATTTTGGATCATGATCAACAACAGCTGGATGCAGGCGCCAATCGGCTATGCGATCGAAAACGGCAGGTTCGTTCCGACCGACTGGTTCCAGATCGTCTTCAACCGCGTGGTCTGGGCGCGGTTTCCGCACATGCTGCTCGCCTCCTATCTGACCGGGGCATTCTGCGTTGCTGGAACCGGCGCCTGGTATTTGCTGAGGGGCATGTGCCAAGCCGAAGCGCGCATCATGCTGCGTATGGGTCTCTATCTCGCGGCCGTCCTGGTGCCGATCCAGATTTTTTTCGGCCACCTCACTGGCGACTATGTGCACGATTATCAGCCGGCCAAATTTGCGGCGATTGAGGGCCGCTGGCACGACGAGCAACCGGCCGCCGAAGTCCTGATCGCGATTCCGGACGAAAAGGCGGAAATGAATCACTATGAGATCAGCATTCCGATTTTGGGCAGTTTGATCGCAAGCATGAGCCCTACATCCAAAGAAGTCGGCTTGACCAGCTTCCCGCGGCAAGATCGCCCGCCGGTGCTCATCCCATTCTTCGCGTTTCGCATCATGGTCGGCTGTGGCCTCGTCATGTTGGCGATCGCCTGGCTCGGTTCGTATTTGAACCTCAAGGGCCGCATTGAGAGAAACCGGCTGCTGCTCTGGCTCACCTTTTTGAGCTTTCCGCTTCCCTGGATCGCAATCTTGACCGGGTGGTTCACTGCGGAGGTGGGCCGTCAACCCTGGACGGTTTATGGGCTACTGCGAACCGCCGACGCGGCCACCCCGTTTCTGACGACTCACGCGGCAGCCATCTCGCTCATCGTCTATTGTGCCGTTTACACTTTCATCTTCGCCTTCGGGATCGTCTTCATCTACCGGCTTCTACGGGCAGGGCCCGTGGGACAGCTCGGCCTGACACCTTCCGCAGCAACCCCCAATCGGCCGATGTCGGTTCTCGATTCGCCGGCCACGTCCGGCATTCCGCAATTGACGCCGGGAGAATAGCGATGATCATGTTCTGGGTCTTCGTTCTGACCGTTAGCATGCTCCTCTATGTTCTGCTTGACGGCTTCGATCTGGGTGTCGGAATTCTTTACGGTGTGACGCGTAATGAAGAGCGACAGCGCATGATGATGGGCGCGGTCGCGCCGGTCTGGGACGGCAACGAGACCTGGCTTGTCAGCGCAGGCGTGGTCCTCTGGGGCGCCTTCCCCGTCGTCTATGCGACTGCGCTGTCGGCGCTCTACTTTCCTCTCCTTTTCATGTTGGCGGGTCTGATCCTGCGTGGCGTCGCGTTCGAGTTCCGCGCCAAGGCTCAGCAGATGCCGGCGGTGTGGGACATCAGCTTCGCGGGTGGATCTCTTCTGGCCGCCTTCATGCAGGGCGTGATGGTCGGCGCTCTCGTCGAGGGCCTGCCGATTTCAAACGGCCAATATACGGGCGGCATGTGGGGTTGGCTCAGTCCTTTCGCGGTCCTTTGCGGCGTCGGACTATGTGTCGGCTATGCGCTGCTCGGCGCCTGCTGGCTCGTCATGAAGTGCGAAGGAGACCTGCGGGACGCGGCCTATCGCCTGATTCGTTATCTGTCGGGAGGACTCCTTGCCTTCCTTATTGTCGTGTTCGTCTATGCGTTGGTGGCAGACCTTCGGGTCATGGATCGGTGGCTGGAGCGGCCGTACCTGTTCGTCTTCCCAGCGATTGCCGCGATTGCGGCGATCACAATGGCCGCCGGCGTTCTTCGTCGTCGGGATCATGTGCCTTTCCCGATGGTCGTCATTATTTTCGCCGCGGCATTCGGCACGCTGGCAATTTCGTTCTGGCCATACATGATCCCATTCACCATCAGCATCGAGGAGGCGGCAGCTCCGCATTCCAGCCTTGCCTTCATGTTTTGGGGAGCCGGTCTCTTCGTCTTTCCTATCATGCTCATCAACACCGCGATTAGCCTGAGCGTGTTTAGAGGCAAAGTCGTTGCAACCGCAGATCACTATTAAAAGGAAGAGTGCTTGCGATTGCCGGTCCGGTTTTGGATCATGACCAATCTGAGCAAAGACATGACGCCGACCCTCGAGGTGATGAACCTGCAATGTAGGACTAACCCCAGTATGGCAAGCATGACTCCATCCCTTGGCCTAGATGATGAAAAGGCGTCTGCCGTACTCACCGATCCGTTTGAAGTCGTGCTTTGGTTCGGCTGCATAACCCTAAATGCTGGCGGCCCGGCGTTTCGAGTTCGTGAATGGATGGAAGAGCTAGCACGCAAAATGCGTTTTGATGCCCTGTCCGTGAGTTTCACTCTGAACGGCATAATCGCCAGCGTTCATCGCGGTAGCGAGCGCGCTACGTTGATGCGTGAGATTGAACCGCCTGGGGTTAATTCTTGGAAAATCGGCGAATTGGAACGGCTTGCACACGCTGTGAGGCCCGGTCAGTCGTCGAAGGAGGTTGCGCTCAAAATTTCCAAAATCGAAGCCACACCGCCGCGCTATTCGACAGCTCAGACTGCCGCAGCTATGGGCGCCGCTTGTGGCGCATTCGCATTTCTCAACGGCGGAGGCGGTCTTGAGGTTCTAGCTGCCGGGATCGGCGGCGCCGGCGGCCAATGGCTTAGATCGCTGTTGCTTTCTCGGACCCAAATCAACCATTTCGGTATCACTACCCTTTGCGCCATAGCGGCTTCCGGAATCTATGCATTAATTGCGATCGTATCGACGCACATTGGTTTAAGTAACGTGCGACATACTGCTGGCTTAATCTCCTCAGTATTGTTTTTGTTACCTGGCTTCCCGTTGGTTGCGGCGCTACTCGATCTCTTAAAATACCAGACACTCGTTGCGGTGACCCGCTTTGCACACAGCGCCATGATACTATTGGCTGCTATTTTCGGCCTTAGCTTCGTAGTGGCCGTGATTGGATTTGATGTGTCACCGCCACCGACACCAACACTTGAGCTCTCGGAACCGGTGAAATTGCTGTTGCGTGCGATTGCCAGCTTTGCCGGCGGTTGCGGGTTTGCAATTTTGTATAACAGCTCCTCACGCGCCGTATTCGCGGTCGGATTGTTGGCGTTGGGAGCAAACGAATTACGTCTCGCGTTGCACGACGCAGGTATGATGTTGGCACCCGCGACATTTCTTGGAGCGCTCGCGGTGGGGCTCGTAGCGTCGATAGCGCATCGACCTCTCAAAGAGCCGCGCATAGCAATCACCGTCCCAAGCATCATTATTATGGTGCCCGGCCTATACGCAGTAGAAATGATCGTATTGTTCAATCAAGGCCACATGCTTGATTCTCTGCAGGCGGCCGCGTCATTCAGCTTCGTCATTGGTGGGATGGCAATGGGATTGGCGGTAGCGCGATTGATCAGCGAGCGTGTCCCGGGAAGTATGTCGCACTCAAGCCGAGGCCAACGGACATCACCGCTGTAGCGCCGCCGCTTCCTTGCTCCGCGGACAGACATGCGCACCGCGCCGCGGCCTTCTATGCGCTAGTCATCGACTTTGGAAGTCGATAATAAGATGCTCGCCTATTAGCAGAGCGGCCAAAAGGTCGATCTTGAGTCACACATTTCACTCATTGGCGCCCCAACTCCAAGATCGAGAGTTTCGTCAGTACTTGATTGTGCTTGCACGAATTTAGATTCTTAAATGCCATTTTAATAGCATCCCACCATCGATTTTTTTATTTTCGGTGGTGTACCGGCGCGCTTAGTTGGCGGACTGCCCCGATCCGCCACTTCGAAAAGAGCGGACCTATTTGATGTTGAACTGCGGTCTGCCTACGCAAGCCGTCCATGGAGATCGACGATGTCAAGCTCACTTGCATCCAAACTCGCCGCCGAATTCATCGGCACCTTCGCGTTTGTGTTCATTGGTGCCGGCGCGGCCGCCGTGGTCGGCAATGGCGCCGGTCTCAGCGGTATCAGCGCGGTCGCCTTCGCTCACGGCCTGACTATCATGGTCTTCGCCTTTGCTTACGGCAATATTTCGGGAGGTCACCTGAACCCCGCGGTCACCGTCGGCGTGCTCGCTGCCGGTGCCATACGTGTCGGCGACGCGCTCGGCTACATCGTAAGCCAGCTCGTCGGTGGCATCGCCGGCGTCCTGCTACTGCGGACCGTGCTCGGCGGTGCGGCCACCGGGCTTGGCATGCCGCAGCTAGCGCACGATCTGGCGCTCGGGGCGACAACCGTCACGATCACGCCCGGAGCTGGATTCGTGATCGAGGCCGCGCTCGCCTTCTTCCTGGTGACCGCCGTGCTCAGCACCGCGGTTGCAGGCCGCGTCGGCAACCTTGCGCCGCTCGCGATCGGAATGACCGTTACGCTGAATATCATTATGGGCGGGGCCCTGACCGGCGCACCGTTCAATCCAGCGCGCGCACTCGGCCCGATGGTGGCTACCGACAATTTCGCCAACGCGTGGCTATATATGATAGCTCCGCTCGTGGGCGCGGTAATCGCCGCCTTTGTGCACTTGGGACTGACGCGGCTTGCCCACGAGCAGCAGATCATCGCGCCGGTGGCCGCCACGCCAGCCGAATGAGCGTCGTTCGATTGAGCCGATCTTCAGTTTCGCTTTTTGGGTAGGCGCATCTTTGGAGCAGGTCGATGACTGAAACTCAAAAGCATGTAGTCAGAGTAGCTGAAAGCGGCAGCGGACGTTATTCGCAAATTGTGACCGCTGGCAGCCATACTCTGTCCGCTGACGAGCCGCAGGCCGTCGGCGGCGATGATGTCGGCCCGTCCCCATATGAGTACATAATGGCCGGACTTGGGGCGTGTACAGCCATGACGCTGCGGTCCTACGTTACTCGTCACAATTGGGGAGTGGGTCGAATAACCATTGAGCTGCAACATGAAAAGATTGTGGGCACCGGCAGCACGTCAATAATCGATCAATTCCATCGCGTTATTCACCTTGAAGGGGATGTCAGCGAGGAACAGAGACTTAAGCTACTCGAGATCGCTGAAACGTGTGCAGTGAGTCAAACGTTGCGCCGAGTCTCCAACATCGAATCGAAATTGTCGGGCACCTTCGAACCGAGTCCTGCCTGAGAACGCCTTTGGCACATCGGATTCAACCACTCCCAATCGAACGATAGTGTCGCCGCGACGCCGAAGCCTTGTCGTCAGCATACGTCAGCGATTGCCCCTGCGCGTGGCCCGAAGCCGCCCCTTCAATCTCCACGCGCCTACGAATGCGGTCAGGCTCTTATGGGCGTTGAGTTTTCTGCCGAGCGATCACTGCGTTGTTCTTTTTCGAATTTAGATTCCTAAACCGCAATTTAATGGCGCGTCGCTCCGAACCTTCTATTTTGATGTTGTCGCCAAAGTTTCGCGAGCCAATGCGGGCTCGAAACCAATACGCCTGCCGCCACTCAAACGATCGGAGAACAGAAATGGCACCTGCAACCGCGACCGTAGTCGCAAAGCCGGCGAAGCAACCGAAGCCACTGCCAGCACCGAATAGCGACTTCTACGCGCTTTATGAAACTTTGAGCGCCGAGGAACTCGCGACCGTAAAGCGGGTGCGCGCGTTTATGGAAACCAAAGTCGCGCCCGTCATCACAAAATACTGGGTGGACGATGCTTTTCCCTTCGAACTCCTGCCGGCTGTGAAGGAGCTAGGCATTGGCGGGCTTGCTATGCACGGCTACGGATGCGCCGGGGGAAGCCTGGCGCTGCTAGGCTTTGTCCAAATGGAGATTGCGCGCGTCGACCCGTCGTTCTCGACTTTCAATGGCGTGCACGGCGGCCTGGCGATGGGCTCGATTTACATCGACGGATCGGAAGAGCAGAAGCAGAAATGGCTCCCGCCGATGGCGCGTTTCGAGAAGATCGGATGCTTCGGTCTTACCGAGCCGCTGGTGGGCTCGGGTGCGAGCGGCGGCTTGCTGACCACGGCGAAGCGCGAGGGCGACAATTGGACTCTCAACGGTGAGAAACGCTGGATCGGCAATGCTCCGTGGTGCGACGTCTCGATCATTTGGGCGCGCGATGTCGCCGACAATCAAGTCAAGGGCTTCATCGTCGAGAACAAGACGACGCCCGGCTTTAGCGTCGTGAAAATCGAGAACAAGATTGCGCTCAAGGTCGTCCAGAACGGCCACATCACGCTGAAGGACGTTCGGGTGCCGGAAGCGAACCGCCTCCAGGGCGGCAATTCGTTCCGCGACACAGCCAAAGTTCTGAAGATGACACGCTACGCCGTCGCGTGGATGGCGACCGGTTGTGCGATGGGCGCTTATGAGGCCGCGCTCAAATACGCGCAGGAGCGCATGCAATTTGGCAAGCCCATCGGCTCGTTCCAGTTGGTACAGGACCTGCTCGCCAAAATGATCGCCAACATAACGGCCTCGCAGTGCCTGATCGTGCGCCAGGCGCAGCTGCATGCCGAAGGCAAGTTGACCGACGCCCATGCGGCGCTCGCCAAAGCGTTCTGCACGGCCAAGTGTCGCGAAACCGTCGCCTGGGCCCGCGAGGTGCTGGGCGGTAACGGCATCGTCGCCGATTACAAGGCGGCGCGGTTCTTCGCGGATTGCGAAGCGCTCTACTCCTACGAAGGCACCTACCAGATGCAAAATCTGATCGTCGGCAAGGCCGTTACAGGCCTCGGCGCCTTCGTGTGACGCAGTGCATGGGCACGGGTTTATTCCCGGCCCCTAAAATTTCGGACAGGAGAGATAATATGGCTCAGGCAGCAGCAACACTTACAACTTCGCCCATGGTCGTGCCGGAAGCCAAGCCGGCGGCGGCGCTCACATCCGCGAATGTCGTGTACGAGAAAAAGGGTGCAATCGCCTATGTGACCGTCAATCGGCCCAAAGTGATGAACGCGCTGAACAAGACCACCTGGGCGGATTTGCGAGCCGCGTTTGAAGACGCCCGGGATGACGCTGCCGTGCGCGGCGTTATCCTGACAGGTGCTGGCAATAAAGCGTTCATAGCGGGCGCCGATATCAGCGAGCTCGCCCGCGTCACGGCGTTCGAAGCAGAACAATCGAGCCGGTTCGGGCAGGGAGTCCTCGATCTGATCGAGAACCTTGGCAAACCGGTGATCGCGGCAATCAACGGCTTTGCGCTTGGGGGCGGCTGCGAGACGGCGATGGCCTGCACCATCAGGATCGCAGTCGACGCGGCAAAGTTCGGACAGCCCGAAGTCAAACTAGGGCTCCTTCCAGGTGGTGGCGGAACCCAACGCTTGCCGCGGCTCGTCGGAAAGGGCCGCGCCCTGCAGCTCATTCTGTCCGGAGAAATAATCGGGGCACAGGAGGCCTACCGCATCGGGCTCATCAACGAGATTGTCCCGGCGGCCGATCTGATCCTCCGCGCCGAGGCAATTCTCAACTCGATTGCCGGCAACGCTCCGATCGCGATTAAGTTTGCGCTTGAGGCTGCGAATAAAGGACTGGAGACGAGCCAAAGCGAGGGTCAATTGCTCGAAGCTTCGTACTTCGGACTTTGCGCGGCGACCGAAGACAAGAAAGAGGGCACCTCTGCTTTTCTCGAAAAGCGCGCACCTCAATTCCACGGACGCTGAGAAAACCTTTCGCTCATGATGAGCCAGGAGACACCGATGGCAAGCGACAACATTTTTTCCGGACTGAAAGTAGTGGACTTAGCAAGCTTTATCGCAGGTCCAAGCGCCGCGGTGATCTTGTCTGACTTCGGCGCCGACGTCATCAAAGTGGAGCCGCCCAGCGGCGACCTCTGGAGGGTCGGCCACAAAATCCCGCCGCAGCCGCAAGCGCAAGATCCCTATCCCTTTCACTTGGCCAACCGCAATAAGCGAGGCATCACGCTCGACCTGAAATCTCCGAGCGCTCAGCAGGTTCTCGAGCGCCTGGTCAAGTGGGCAGACGTGTTCATTGTCAACACCCCGCATCCTGCACGCAAGAAATTGAAGCTCGAATATGACGACGTGGCGCAATGGAATCCGCGTCTAATCTATGCGGACCTCACTGGCTTCGGCGAAAAAGGTCCCGACGCCAATCTTCCTGGCTTCGATATCACGTCATACTGGGCTCGAAGCGGATTGCTGTCCATGACGCGCGATGCCGGCGAGCCGCCAACCTGGCCGGTGGCCGGGAGCGGCGACAATGCGACTGCCGTCGGATTGTATTCCGCGATCGTTACGGCGCTTTATCGGCGTGAGCGCACTGGCAAGGGATCGTATGTCACCACTTCGTTGCTCGCCGAGGGTGTCTGGTCGGCAAGTGTTTCAATCCAGGCCGCCCTGTGCGAGGCGAAGTTTTTCGCCCCGCACGACCGGAAGAATCCGGCAAACGCGGCGCTGAATGTGTATCGCGCTTCGGACGGCACTTGGTTCGTTCTGATCGTCACGCCCGACAAGTTCGCGGCCGTGGCGAAAGCAATCGGCCGTGCAGATCTTCTGACGGATCCCCGGTTCTCAGATCCGGCCAAGCTTACGCAGAACATGCACCAGCTGGCGACCATTCTCGACGAGGTCTTCAGCTCCCAGCCGATGAAGTATTGGTACGAAGTCTTCAACGGTCCTCACGTGACGTTCGGCGCTGTGCGCGGGCCGCAGGAAGTCGTCAACGACCCGCAACTGCTGGCGAATGATATTGTTGTTCCGCTCGAAGGCGCCGGCGGCAAGCTGACCTCAACGATCAGCAGTCCCATTCAAGTGCATGGCGTCACCAAAGTGCCTGCGAAGCGCGCTCCGAAACTCGGAGAACATAACGAACAGGTCCTAGAGCAGCTTGGATTCAACGAGACCGAAATCGACGGCTTGCACGCGAGCGGCGCTGTCCCGAACGCAAAAGACGGTGCTTTAGCGGCCGCCGAATAGGTTGCCGCCGGAGCGTGTGCAGAAATTTGGAAAAAGAGGCGCACATGAAAACAGCAGCACGAACCGGGACCCTTTGGCGCATTGCGACTGCACGCATGCCGACGAAGTGGGGCGTGTTCGAGGCTGTCGGTTACGAGCGCGATGTCGCGAATCGCTTGCAGGGCGTCGAAACCGCGCTGGCGATTGTCATGGGCGATCTGACCCAAAATACACCGTTGCTGCGCGTCCATTCGCAGTGCTTCAC
>Ga0335085_10009926_pt1 | contig 14288 bp, 11 predicted proteins | sample Lox_Sample_45_FD_206712 | JGI IMG/M metagenome (GOLD analysis project Ga0335085, IMG submission 206712) | Soil microbial communities from Loxahatchee National Wildlife Refuge, Florida, United States - Lox_Sample_4.5 | ecosystem: Environmental > Terrestrial > Soil > Wetlands | place: USA...
CAACAGTTGCGCGTCGCCGGCTTGCTTGTGCCCGAAGCGGAAATTTTCGCCGATAAACACCGCGCGAACATACAGGTCGCGAACCAGAATTTTCTCCACAAATTCCCGCGGAGAAAGTTTCGCGAGCTCGTGAGAGAAGGGAAGCACCACGGCCGCGTTGACGCCAATCGCAGCGAAACACCGCAGCCGTTGTGCGGTCGTCGAAATCCGCAAAGGAGCCGATTCCGGCCGCAAAACTTTCTGCGGCGTCGGATCGAACGTCAATACCGACGCGACCGCATCGATCTCCCGCGCGCGAGCAACACACGCGCGCAGAATCGCCTGGTGGCCAAGATGTATGCCGTCAAAATTTCCAATCGCCAGCGTGCTTCCCCGATTCGATTCCGCATGTCGAGCAGACCACGCCGCGGAAGTGGAGAAAACTTCGAGCGAGGCAGGCCGGGCCGAACTGGCATTCGAGGCTGCGTGCTGCGTCGGCGGCTCGTCCGCTTTGTCGACGTTCGCTTCGATTTCGAGCCCGTCGTAAGCAAGCTGCACGTTCGAGAATCCGAGTTTGCGCAGCCGTTCATTCGTCTCGGCATGCGGCAAATCGTGAGCGATGTGCGTAAACCACGCGCGCCGCGGCTTCAACTGGTCGATGAGCGCGAGAGCTTGATCCACGGTCTGGTGCATGGGATGAGGAATATCGCGCAGCGCATCGAGAATGAGCTCATCGAGATCGTTCAGGAGCGCCATCGACGATTCCGGGACCGAGCTGAAATCCGTCAGGTAAGCAGCGTTGCCGAAACGAAAGCCCAACACCTGCATGTCGCCATGCAAAAGAGGAATGGGCGTGAAAGAGACACCGAGAAGTTCGAACGCGCCGCTGACTTCAATGAGTTTGACGCTGGGGATCGAGCTTAGCTTGGGCTTGCCATCGAAAATGTAAGCAAACGCGCGCCGAACGATTCGAAAGGTTTCCTCGTTCGAATAAATGGGCAGGGCGGCATTTTGGCGGATGTTGTACGGTCGGATGTCGTCGAATCCCATGATGTGATCGGCGTGGCCGTGAGTGAGGAGAACTGCGTCAAGGCGTTCGATCCGGGCGCGCAGAGCCTGCTGCCGGAAATCGGGCGTGGTGTCAATGACCACATTGTGGCCATCACGCGAGAGGAGCAGGGAAGGGCGAAGGCGGTTGTCGCGTGGGTCAGGGGAGCTACAGACCGGGCAGTGACAGGCTAGGGACGGAACACCCATGGACGTCCCGGAGCCAAGGACGGTGATTTTTAGCGGAACGTTGGACATGAGATCAGGTTCATGGAAACCGGGGAAAGCCGAGAGAATGAAACTCATCTTAAAGACGGGCCGAAGTGAACCCCCACAGCGGTCTACGGCCGCGCCTTCGCTTTTGCCTGCGTGGCGGCCTGGGCCGCGACGGCCTGATTGACTTCCAAATAGGTCATCTTCAATTTGCCGAGCAGGTCGAGAAGGAGGCTATCTTCCTGTGGCGCGAGATTGCCTTTGGTTTTCTCGCGCAGGGCATCGAGCATATCGATTAGCTCTTGAGCCGCTTCGGGATCGAGCATCGGCTGTCCAGTACGCGGATCCGCGTAGGCACCAAGAACCATGGCGGCATTGCTGCCGAGCATGCGAACCAGATTTTCAAAGGGCTGAGATGGCTTGGGAGCGTCCACGGGAAGTGGTGGCGCGACCGGCGTCGGAGCTTCCGCGACAGGGCGAAGCTGCTCTTCGCGCTTTTGCTCGCGTTCTTTCTCCTCGATGGCTTCCTTGCGGAGTTCGCCATCCGCGGTGAAGGGGCGCCGGTCGATTACGCGAAAAGATTCTTCTTGCTTGTGATCAGTCAATGGGGCAAACCTCGAAAATGGTGCTCTGGACAAGTTTAGCACGGGTCGGAGATTTCAGCAGGGGCATCAGGCTGACGGATAAGCAGCCAGGAACTATTCTGGGAAAACCGTGTTTTACAAAATGAGGTAGGATTTCGAGAGACAGCCCTGTGAAATTCATTGATAGGGGGAATCGAATGCGAGGATCTAAATTTACCGCACGAATGACGGGAGTGGTATTGGCTATCGGGCTTCTTTTGGCCTGGTTGCCAACACTGACGTTGGCGCAGGAGCAAGCGCCTCCGCCATACCTCGGGCCGGAGCAGCTAGAGCAGATGGTCTCGCGAATCGCGCTGTATCCGGACCCGCTGCTGGCGCAAATCCTGGCAGCGGCCACATATCCCGACCAGATACCGGATGCCGCAAGGTGGGCGGATGAGCACCATTACTTGAGAGGCGAACAACTGGCCAGCGCCATCAATGCGGATCAATTGCCCTGGGATCCCAGCGTGCAAGCTCTACTGCCGTTTCCGTCGGTTTTGGAGATGATGGCATCGGACATGAATTGGACAACGGACATCGGCAATGCGTTTCTGGCACAGCGGCAGGACGTGATGGACGCAGTCCAGCGGATGAGGCAGAAAGCCAGGGACTATGGATATTTGAGAAGCAACGGGCAAATCATTGTAAGCGGCGGGCCTTATATTGCGATAACGCCGGCAAATCCTGAGTTCATGGTCGTGCCGTACTACAATCCCGCCGTCGTCTATGTGCGCCCGCGGCCTGGATTTTTTGTTGGAGGAGCGATCCGATTCGGGTATGGCATAACGCTGGGAGTGGCATTCCGTCCATGGGGCTGGGGATACAACCGATTTGAATGGGGGCGCCATGAGGTCTACCTCAATGACCGGCCGTGGGGTCGCGTGTGGGCAAATCGTCGGGTCTATGAGCATGCCTACCCTGATGTGCACCGCTGGAATAGCCCACACCCCGTGGAAGAACATAGATTAGTGCGGCGCGACGAGCATGAAAGGGAGGCAGCTCGTCAAGGGCGTGCCCGGGTGGAAGAACACAAACACGACCGACCGCAAGAGCGTCCTCACGACCACAGGGAGTAGAAGCCCAAGCGGAGCTATTTGATCCACCAGATCCGCATTAACCAAGTACAGTTCGCCTGCTCCGGTCCGAAAGTCGATCGGAGCGGGCTGTTATATTGCTTCATTTGAAGTGATACCCCACAAAAAGACACATCCTCTGCCGGCAAGCTTGTCAAAGTGTGTGCAGGGCCGTAAAGTGTAACGTTTGTTGCAATATGGATTTCACGGACAGAGTGATGCCCAACAAGAAGAAAAAAACAAGCAAGGGACACAGGAGGGGCCTCCGAGGCACGGCTGAGGAGGGGCGGCTGACGGCTGGCCAGTGGTTTGAGAAGCTGGCGGAGGTGCAGGCGCGGCTTCGAGCGCCGGATGGGTGTCCCTGGGACCGTGAGCAGACACACGCAACGCTGAGAACCTACTTGATTGAGGAAGCGTACGAAGTTCTGGAAGCGCTGGAAGGCGGAGACGACAGCAAGTTCGCGGAGGAGATGGGCGACCTGCTACTGCAAATCGTGTTTCATTCGCAAATCGCGAAAGAAGAGGGGCGATTCACGGTTTCCGATGTCATTCGAGAAGTTCACGACAAGATGGTGCGAAGGCATCCACACGTTTTTGGTGAAAAGAGCGCGAAGGATGCCGCGGAAGTGCTGAAGAATTGGGAACAATCGAAGAAAGAAGAACGGATCGCGGCAGAGAAGAAATCGGGGAAAGAGGGTAGGAAAGCGAACGAGACGGCGTCTCTTCTCGACGGAGTGTCGAAGGCATTGCCAGCGGCGCTGGAAGGATTTCAATTGACTCGGCGCGCGGCGCGAATCGGATTTGACTGGCCGAATATAGGCGGTGTGATCGAAAAGATGAACGAGGAGGCGGAGGAGCTGCGACAGGCGCTGGATTCGGAGAATGCGGGACGAATCGAAGAGGAAATGGGAGACTTGCTGTTTTCCGCGATCAATCTATCGCGGTTCTTGCAGATCGATCCAGAGATTGCGTTGAAGAAGGCGAATACGAAGTTTTCGGCGCGATTCCGGCGCATGGAAGAGCTGGCCAAGGAGAGCGGGAAGATGCTAGCGGACGTGCCGCGCGAACAAATGGAAGAGTTCTGGGAAGCAGCCAAACTCGCGGAAGAAGATCGGGCAATGCTGCCGGAGGGGGCGCGCAAAAGCCGATGAGCGAGGCAATTGCCGTTCGAAAATGCCACGAGATCGAGGAGTTTCATCGCTGCGTTGTTTTGCAGCGGGAAATTTGGGGCGAAGACGATTTGGAAGTGGAGCCGGCGACGCTATTCGTGGTAGCTGCGGAAACCGGAGGCCAAGTGCTGGGCGCGTTCGACGGCGGGCGATTAGTGGGGTACACGCTGGCGATCGTCGGATACCGGGACGGCGTGGTTTTTCTGCACTCACACATGACTGGAGTGCACCCGGATTATCGCGATCGAGGAGTGGGGCGAGCTTTAAAACTTTTTCAGCGCGAGGAAGCACTGGGGCGGGGAATCCGGCTGATCGTCTGGACGTTCGATCCCCTGGAAACAAGAAACGCCCATTTCAATTTGAACCGGCTGGGAGCGATCGCGCGGAAATATTCGCCGAATCTGTATGGGCTGACGACAAGCCCATTGCATCGAGGGCTTCCGACCGACCGGCTGGTGGCGGAGTGGCACCTGGACTCGGCACGAGTGGTAGGCGCAATTTCGGATCTGGTGAAGGGAGTGGACGAAACACCGGCGACGGTGGAGCTGCCGAAGGAACTCGACCGATGGAAGCTGAGCAACATGGCCGAAGTGGCAAAGGTGCAGGCACGCATCCGCGAGGAGTTCACATCGTGGTTTGCTCGGGGATATGCGGCAGTGGGCGTGACGGCGACGTCTACCGGAACCGCCTACCAGTTGATTCCTTGGAGCGATTTCTAGGAAACAAGTTTCAGCAGGCGAGATAAGAAAGCTGCGAGATCGCGCGAGGGAACGGATCTCTCGTCCGTAGAATGTGGAAGGGGAACATGCGCATACGAGAAGTCACGTTGCGAGAATTGCGGATGAAGCTGGTGGCGCCGTTCGAAACCAGCTCGGAGCGCACCGAAGAGCGGCGAATTATATTGGCTGAAGTGTTGGCGGACGGGGTGATCGGATGGGGCGAGTGCGTGGCTGGAGAACGGCCGTTCTACAGTCCGGAGACCACGGATACGGCGTGGCTTGTGATGCGCGATTTCCTGTGGCCGATGATCAAGCACAAGGATATCGCAACGGCGTCGGAGGCGTGGAGCCTGATGGAGGCAGTTCGCGGCCACAACATGGCAAAGGCTGCGCTGGAAGCGGCGTTGTGGGACGCGGAGGCGAAGCAGAAGGGAGTCTCGCTATCGAAACTGGTAGGTGGAACGCGGGAAGAAATCGCCTGCGGGGTATCCATCGGGATCAAGGAATCGCTGGACGAACTGGCGGAAGCGGTGCGGAAGGAACTTGCCGCCGGCTACCAACGAGTAAAAATAAAAATCAAGCCGGGAAAAGAGTTGCCGCAAGTGAAGCGGCTGCGGGAAGAGTTTCCAAGCATCAAGCTGATGGTGGACGCGAACTCGGCGTACCGGATGGAGGATTGGGAGCTCCTAAAGCAACTGGAAGGCTTTTATTTGATGATGATCGAGCAGCCTCTGGGATGGGACGATTTGTACGCGCATGTCGAGTTGCAGAAGAAATTACAGACAGCGATTTGTCTGGATGAATGCATTCATACAGAGGAGCAGGCGCGGGCGGCGATACTTCTGGGGGCCTGCAAAATTATCAACATCAAGCTCGGGCGGGTGGGCGGGTACACCGTGGCAAAGCGGATTCACGATTTGTGCGAGAAGGGCGGGCTGCCGGTGTGGTGCGGGGGGATGCTGGAATCTGGAATCGGGCGGGCGCACAACATCGCGCTGTCGTCGCTGCCAAACTTTACTTTGCCGGGCGATGTGACGGCCAGCAAGCGGTATTGGGCCGAGGACATCATCGAGCCGGAAGTGACGGTTTCGGGGCAGGGAACGATTCGAGTCCCAACCGGGGCGGGCATTGGTTTTGAGCCGAAACGCGGGCGAATCGACAAGCTGACGGTGCGAAAAGAGCGGCTTGTCTAGGAATGCGACCTCATGGTTCGAGGCAGACGGGAACCAGTGGATCGACAAACGAGGCGAGATTTCCGGCGTCTAAAGAGTCTCGGAAGTTAAATCATGGTAGATTCGACCTGGCACCGTTGAGAAGAAGAGAATTGCAAATTTCACTCTGGGAGAGAAGCCCGATGCGAATGCCGATGCTCATGATTGCCGCGTTAGCGATGACTGTCTCCGCGCTGGAAGGCCAGTTTGTTCGGGCGCAGACGAAGGACGAGGCCGCGCCAAGCAAAGCGGCGGCGGCGAAGGAGGAGGGATTTAAGCCCGAACAGCAGGAGAGCAAAGGCTCGGTGACCGTTGGCGGACATCTGATTAATTACGATGCTTACGCGGGGACGCTGGTGGTGCATCCGAAGGGTTGGGACGATGTGCCGCAGAATGCGGACAAGGATGAGAAGAGCCAGCCGGCGGAAGCGAGTATGTTCTACGTCGCGTACATCAAATCCGACGAGAAGGGCCCGGCACGGCCGGTAACGTTTCTTTATAACGGCGGGCCAGGGTCTTCGACGGTATGGCTGCACATGGGCGCATTTGGGCCGAAGCGGGTAGTGACGGCGGACAATACGCACACGCCGGCAGCGCCGTATCCGGTGGTGAACAACAATTTCAGCCTGCTGGATGTGAGCGATCTTGTGTTCGTGGACGCGCCGGGAACCGGGTTCAGCCGAATTGCGGGCAAGGACCGGGACAAAGCCTTCTATGGAGTTGACCAGGACGCGCATGCCTTTGCTGATTTCATCGTGCAGTTCCTGGCGAAATACGGGAGGTGGAATTCGCCGAAATATTTGTTTGGCGAAAGCTACGGAACGACGCGATCGGCGGTACTTGCGAATGTGCTCGAGACAGAGCGCGACGTGGACTTCAATGGGGTGATTTTGCTATCGCAAATATTGAATTTTGATTTGAGCGCGGATTCGCCGGAGTTTAATCCAGGGATTGATTTGCCATACGAACTGGCATTGCCGACTTATGCGGCTTCGGCGTGGTATCACCACAAGTTGGCCGACCAAAAGCAAGCGTTGGACAGTTTGCTTGCGGAAGTCGAGAAGTTTGCGATGGGCGAGTATGCGCACGCGCTGGAGGCCGGGTCCGAGCTGAGTCCGGAACAGAGGAAGGCGATTGCGGCGAAGCTGCACGACTATACCGGGCTGCCGGTCGAGTACATCCTGAAAGCCGATCTGCGGATTAACGGCGGCGAGTTCGAGAAGAACCTCGAAGATTCCAGCGACATGACGACAGGCCGGCTAGACACGCGGTTCTCCGGGCCAACGCTCGACCCGCTCAGCAAAGAGGCGGAGTACGATCCGCAATCCGCGGCGATCAGTTCGGCTTATGTTTCCGCCTTCAACGACTATGTGCGGAAGGAATTGAAATTCGGAGAGAACAAGACTTATAAGCCGGAAGTGAACCTCGAGTCATGGAACCTCTTGCACCAGCCGCCGGGGGTGCCGATTCCGCTGCCGCAAGCGGCAAACGTGATGGTGGATTTGGCGCTGGCAATGAAATACAACCCGGACCTTAGAGTGTTGTTGAACGCCGGGTACTTTGACCTGGCCACCCCATTTTACGAAGGCGTCTACGAGATGCACCACCTGCCGATTCCGGCCAACCTGCAGAACCACATCGAATTCAAGTTCTATGAATCTGGGCACATGGTCTATGCCCACGAGGCCTCGCTGAAAGAGCTGCACGACAATGTAGCGGCGTTCATTTTGAAGACGGAGAATGCCAAGACGAAGTAGGGCTGACCCTAGTACTCTTGCCACTAGCCGGGAATTCAAGCTTTTCAAATGACAACCAAGCCGACAAATCCGGCAGGAAAACTGCCTCTTCGATGGGGCGGGGAGCGGGCACGTATTGCCGTGATTCCCGGCGATGGGATCGGGAAGGAAGTAACGCCGGAGGCGCTGAAGGTGCTGCGGGCGGTGACCTCGCCGGGCAAAAGGCCGATTGAGTTCGTGGAGTTTGACTGGGGCGCGGACAAGTACTTGAAAGAGGGCGTTAGCTTGCCGTCAGGCGCGGTCGAGATGCTGCGCGACGAGTTTGATGCCATCCTGTTCGGGGCACTGGGCGATCCGCGGGTGCCTTCCAACCAACATGCGGCGGACATTCTGCTGGGGCTGCGATTCAAGCTGGATCTCTATGTGAATGCTCGACCTGTTGAGCTGCTGCACGACCGGCTGACCCCGCTGCGCGACCGGACTGCGAAGGATATCCGGCTCATGGTCTTCCGCGAGAACACGGAAGGACTCTACGTCGGGGTGGGAGGTTTTTTTAAGAAGGGCACTGCGGACGAAATCGCGATGCAGGAGGACGTGAACTCCCGCAAGGGGGTCGAGAGGATCATTCGCTATGCCTTCGACTATGCGCGGGAGCAAGGTCTGAAGCGCGTGTGCATGAGCGACAAATCGAACGCGATGACCTTTGCGCATGACCTGTGGCAACGAGTATTCAAGGTCGTGCGGCAGGAGTATCCAGCGATTGAATCGCGCCACCTCTACATCGATACGCTGGCGATGGAGATTGTCCGCGATCCGTCGCAGTTTGACGTGATTGTGACCTGCAACCTATTTGGAGACATCATCAGCGATTTGGGTGCGCAACTGGCTGGCGGACTTGGGTTGGCGCCTTCGGGGAATATTCATCCCGGCAGGACATCGTTGTTTGAGCCGGTTCACGGCTCCGCACCGAACATTGCCGGTAAAGGAATTGCAAACCCTTTTGGGTCGGTGCTGGCATCGGCGATGATGCTCGATTTTCTGGGATGGAAGCGCGAAGCAGAAGTGTTACGCGAGGGCGTGAGGTCTGGGCTGAAAGAGAATATCGTGACTCCTGATCTTGGCGGAGTTAAACAAACTGTTGAAGTCGGAGACTGGCTCGCAAATTTTGCTTTGAGGAAGGCGCAGTAAGTATAAAGAATAACTTTAGATGTTCCTCTGGCCTTCCTCGATAGTTTGAAACACCCCTTAAGCGCTACTTTCGATCCTTAAGAGTCAATATCGTGACCAACATTCCCAACAGGAATCCGCCGATATGGGCCCACCAGGCAACTCCCCCGGTCGCCGCCCCGCCGACAGTGGTAACGCCGGCAACGAATTGGAGCAGAAACCAGTAGCCGAGGATGATAAAGGCGGGGATAGGCAAGAAAAAGATGAGGACCAGCGTGAGAATTTTTGCGCGGGGATAAAGCACGATATAAGCACCCATGACCCCAGAGATGGCGCCACTGGCGCCAAGTGCGGGAGCGGAAGAATGTAGGTTGAAGATGATGTGGGATAGGCCGGAGCCCACGCCACAAAAAAGGTAGAAGACCAGATAAGGGAAATGGCCGAAGTAGTCCTCGACATTATCGCCAAAGATCCAGAGGAAGAGCATGTTCCCGGCAATGTGCAAGAGGCCCATATGTAGAAACATGCTGGTCAGCAGGGGGAGGAAAGCGGCTTCGAAGCTGATATGGCCGCCTAAGAAAGCACTCACATGGGAAGGAATTGTGGCGTTAGCAAGCAGAAATACTTTGTACTGCGCAGGCGTAAGGGTGAGCTGGAACAGAAAAACGGTAACGTTCGCCAAAATGAGGAGCGTATTGACGACCGGGTAGGTGCGGTGCGGATTCAGGTCTTTGAGAGGGATGAACATTCGTTTTGGTGAGGGATTCTTTGTGCCGTGTCGAGAGTCGCCCTCTTGACCTGTTTGAGATTAGCCGCGATGGCCCCCGAGCGCCCGTGAAGCGGCGCGAACAAGCTCCGTTCGGGAAAAGAGCCTTCGATTGCGGCGTCCGTTGCGCTGCAATCTGTTCACTCTAGGCAAGCTGCGGATGCCTCCGCGCGCTCCCAGCGCTTCGCAATTCAGACCCGCGGCGGCACACGCAAAATCCAGAATGCGCTGCATGTCCCAACTACGCAGGATCCCGTAAGAAAACGCGGCATGGAACAGGTCACCTGCTCCGGTGGTGTCTGCGACGTGAACCTTATAGGAGGGAGCATACCAGAAGCGATGGCCGTCCCACGCTAAGGCTCCATCTATTCCGATTGTCGCGCAAAATGCGCGGAAATTATATTTGCGATGAAGCTTAGGAAGAGCTTTGAGGAGATCCGTTTCACCAGTGGCAGCGGCAGGGAATTCGCTGGAAGTGACCGGATAATCCACGAACGGAAGCAGCCGTAGCAGTCCAGGATTCATATGGTCCAAATCGGCTACCACGGGGATTCCCGAGGCGCGAGCCCAAGCGGCGGCGACAGCGGTGGTCGCGGGGTCATGCCCGTCTATGTGCAGAAGGCGGGCGGAAGTGACCCAACTTCGTTGAAGGAAAGAGGGAGAGACAGTTAGGCGGCGGTCGCGTACCCAGGCGATGGTGCGTTCTCCGGAACTGGTGTCGAGGAAGATAAAGGAAAGTTGGCTAAGAGAACGGGGGACCTGGACGAGGTCCGCGTGGACGCCGGCACGGCGGAGCTCGCGACGGTGTATTTCGGCAGCAGGATCATCGCCTACGGCTCCGATGTAATGAGTCTTAAGGCCCCAGCGCTGGCAGGCGATCAGGGCAGTGGCTACCTGGCCGCCGGGAAGGATTTGGGCGCCGAGCATTTCTACCTTGGTGCCCAGGGCGGGGAATTGGGCTAGCCGCATCACCGTGTCGGTGACGTTTTCACCGATGCCCAGAATGTCGAATCGCCGCGTGCGCATAGGGTAGTGGTGAAGGGTATCGAAAGAAGGGAAAAAAGCAAGCGAGTTGAGAGCGCTGGTTGGGTCCAATAATGTTCAGGGTGAAAATCGGCTAGTTAACAGAATCCAGAATAAGCGATTTTGGCCTACCGGAGGCACGAATTGCGCTTACCTAGCCGGGATCGTGGAACGCTAAAAGGCCAAATTTTCCGGAGTCATCAGCGGCGGAAATTTTTGTGACTGATTACGTAAACATTGCGCGGCGCAAAAGTGTGTGATAATTAAAATGGTTCTGCGTATGCGCGCGCACCGGACGTGAATTTCGAAAATGTCCGGCGAAGCGTCGGCGCGCCGACAGCTCATGCCTGCCAGGGAAACGGAAGCCATCATCTTGAAGACCTTTTCGCTGGGAGAGGCGGATCGCCTGGTGAGTTTTTTCGGGCGGACTTCAGGGCGCATGAGAGGTGTGGCCGCGGGTGCGCGCCGCATCAAGAACCGCTACGGATCGACGCTGGAAGTTTTGTCGCATGTGCAGTTGTGGTATATCGAACGAGAGACGCGCGATCTGGTCCGCATCCAGCAATGCGAACTGCTGGAATCGTTTCATAAGTCCCAGAGCGACTACGCGCTCAGCACCGGACTTGCGGTGATCAGCGAAATCTCGGAGCAAGTGCTTCCGGAACACGAAGCAGCCGAGGCTATGTTCCGGTTGCTATTGCTCGCCGTCCGAGAAATAGAGCGTACTGGCGAGTGGCAACTGCCATTGAGTTATTTCGCATTCTGGACGGTGCGGCTGGGTGGGTACTTGCCGCCGCTTGATCGATGTGCTTCCTGCGGCGCGATGTTCGGAGCACATACGGCCTTTCATGCACCCTGGGAACCAGGGCTTTTTTGCGAGAAGTGCCGGCGAAGCGGGATGAAGTCTCTGCAGGCGGAAGGCAGGCACCTAGCTGAGCGGTTCGCGGGCGAAAAGCTCGACAGGATCACGTTCTTGCCGTGGATGCGTCAGCCCGCGGCTGAATTGCGTGAGACGTGTTTGAGCTGGATTGAGCATCACACGGAGAAGAAATTGTCGACGCGAAAGCTTTTGGAGTCCACTTGATAGCTAAAGTGAAACTTGAGAAAAAACAGAACGGCCTCACCTTTCAAGATTTAGTTTTGAAACTCTCGCACTTCTGGGTGAAGCAGGGATGCGTGTTGCAGCAGCCCTACGATGTGGAAGTGGGCGCGGGCACGATGCATCCGGAAACGTTCTTGCGCGTGCTTGGACCTAGCGGCTATCGCGTGGCGTATGTGCAGCCCAGCCGTCGGCCCGCCGACGGTAGATATGGCGAGAATCCGAACCGGCTTTATAAGCACACGCAATTTCAAGTCATCTTGAAGCCTTCGCCTTCTGACGTTCAAGACGTTTATCTGAAGAGCCTCGCAGCCATCGGCATCAATTTGAAGGAGCATGACATTCGCTTCGAGGAAGACAATTGGGAATCTCCGACGCTCGGCGCTTGGGGAATTGGGTGGCAAGTGTTACTCGATGGACTGGAAATCACACAGTTCACTTATTTTCAGCAGAGCGGGGGAATCGATCTGGATCCCATTTCGGTCGAGCTGACCTACGGACTTGAGCGCATCTGCGCATTCCTGCAAGACGCGGAAAGCGTTTACGATCTGCGCTGGTCTGCCGACAAGACCTATGGCGACATTCGGATGGCTGAGGAGCAGCAGTTCTCGGAATACAGCTTCAATCGAAGCGATGCCAAATCCGTTCGGGCCGAGTTTGATCTCCATGAGAAACAAGCCAAGGAACTACTTGAAGGATTCGCGGGCACGGAAGGGAAGGAGCGTGCGCGTTATCCGCTGCTCCCGACATACGATCACTGTCTCAAGTGCTCGCACCTTTTTAACTTGATGGACGCTCGGGGAGTTATCTCCACGACAGAGCGCGCGGCGTTGATGGCGAGGGTGCGCGGGGTGGCATGCAAGGTGGCCGCGGCGTATCTGGAACAGATCGGCGGACCAGCGCTACGCCGCGAGGTGCGAGGATGAACCGCGCAAAAGACAAAGTCATCGAAAAGAGAGTTGAAGTATTGCTTGAGGTCGGCGTCGAAGAGATTCCGGCGGGGATGTTGCCGAAAGCAGAAGAGGATCTGAGGACAAATCTAGAGAAACTGCTTGCGGCGGAAAACCTTTCTGATGGCGTCACGGTGGAAACGTTCAGTGCGCCGCGCCGACTGGCCGGGCATCTGTGTGGACTGCGGGAGAAGCAAGTGGATGTGGTGAATGAGGTGACTGGTCCACCAAAGTCGGTGGCCTATGATGCAGTCGGCGAGCCGACACGCGCGGCGCACAGCTTCGCTGAGAAGCAAGGCCTGACTTTGAAAGAGCTGTATATCGTGAAGACTCCGAAGGGCGAATACGTTGCCGCGAAGCAAGTGAAGCGCGGACGCACCGCCGAACAGATTTTGACCGAGATACTTCCGCGCGCTATCCACGATTTGGCTTGGCCGAGATCGATGACATGGACGGGAATTGATGGCGCGCGATTCATCCGGCCGATCCGCTGGATTCTTGCGGTGGTGAATGGCAAGCCACTGAAATTTTCCTTTGCTGGCGTGACAGCAGGAGACACGACGTACGGCCATCGATTTCTGGGTAAGGGGCCGGTTCGCGTCAGGGACTTTGCGGACTACGAGAAGAAATTGCGAGCCAATGGCGTAATCGTTCGTCCCGAGGAACGCCGAGAGAAGATTCAGAAGGAGTTGGCCGCCCATGCAAAGAGAACGGGATACCGCATTCACGAAGACGCGGAGCTCCTGCGGCTGGTGACGTACTTGAATGAGTGCCCGAGCGTGCTGGAAGGAGATTTTGATCCAGCGTTTCTCGCTCTTCCCGATGAGATTCTGATCACCGTCATGCGCGGGCATCAGAAATATTTTGCAGTCGAGAAACGGAACGGGGAAGTAGCCCCGCATTTTTTGGCAGTGATCAATCTACCGAGGGATCCTAAAGGGTTGGTGCGCGCGGGGCATGAACGGGTTCTGCAAGCGCGACTGGCAGATGCACAATTCTTTTGGGAGTCGGATCAAAAATGTCGGCTCGCCGACTATCTACCGAAATTGGAGCGAGTAACGTACGAATCGCGGCTCGGGAGTTATCGCGACAAGGTTGAACGTACGCGCGCAATTGCCCGATGGCTCGCGGAACAATGGTTCAACAGCGGACTCATGCAAGCGCATGTCGCGGAAGCCGACCGCGCGGCGGAACTCTCCAAATGCGACCTGGCCACGGAGATGGTTCGAGAGTTCACCGAGCTGCAGGGAATCGTGGGCGGACTTTACGCGAGGGCGCAAGGAGAACCGGATGACGTCGCCGATGCGATCTATGATCACTATCGCCCGGTGGGATTGGACGACCCGATTCCCAGGAACTTGACCGGTTGTGCCGTAGCCCTTGGCGACAAACTGGATTCTATCGTTGGCTGCTTCGCCGTGGGACTAGTGCCCACCGGTTCAAGCGATCCTTATGCACTGCGCCGGGCGGCGCTGGGGGTCGTGAAGATAATATTGGAGCGGAAGCTGCC
>Ga0335085_10009927_pt1 | contig 14288 bp, 14 predicted proteins | sample Lox_Sample_45_FD_206712 | JGI IMG/M metagenome (GOLD analysis project Ga0335085, IMG submission 206712) | Soil microbial communities from Loxahatchee National Wildlife Refuge, Florida, United States - Lox_Sample_4.5 | ecosystem: Environmental > Terrestrial > Soil > Wetlands | place: USA...
AAAGTCACGTGCCGGATTCAGGTCGCACCGCGATCCAGGCGCACGTACAGCCGTTTGTTGATCTTGCCCTTGTTGTCGGTGCGGAAGATCGTGAACCTGCCGATCTCGGAAGTGGAGCCCACATGCGTTCCGCCGCAGGCTTGTGCATCGAATCCCTGGATCTCCACGACCCGGACCTGCCCATCCACGACCGGCGGCTTCGCCTCCAGCGTCCTGAGCAGATCGCCGCGTTGCCGGAATTGCTCCTCCGGGATGCTGTACGCCTTGAGCGTGTGGCTCTCTGCGAGGACCGCGTTGACTTTGTTCTCCAATTCGGCGCACATCGCGGCCGAGAACCCGTCCAGCTTGAAGTCGATCCTCGAATACTCCTCGGCGATCTGCACTCCCGTGATCCATCCGCCGTAGTCCCGCAGCGCAATCGTGTTCAGCACATGCAGCACGCTATGGTACCGCGTCAAGGCAAGCCGCCGCTCTTTGTTCAGAACGAGCTGGACGCGCTCTCCGACGAGATCCGAGGCAAGCGGAGCGTTGCTCACGTGCCAGACGACCCCTTCCTGGTCCGCATGGACGGACACGATCTCGAGCGCCTCCCCGCCGAGGATCCGGGCGGTGCCGGAGTCGGGAGGCTGCCCGCCACCGCCCGGATAGAAACAACTTCGATCGAAGGCGAGGCAAGCGTCTCGCACCGCGACCACCCTGGCCTCGGCCTCGAAGCAGTGATCGTCTTGCAAGTACAGGCGTAGCGTCGCGGGCGTGTTCATGATCGCGGTTGCGCAAGCAATCCACCGGCGCCTTCAACCGTGCGAGAGGAGGCGAGCAAGCCCGGCGGTCCGCATGTCGAAGCATGGTTCTCACCGGCGCCTGCCGTTGCCGGGGATCGTCCTGTCTAGCGAAGCGTATCGCGCTCCTGCTTGCTCATGAATCGGACCCTGCAAGCGACGAGGTCAAGGCCGCCGGTATTTGAGAACGAACTGGTCGACGGGCACCGTCGCCTTGAAGAACGGAGCATCGCGCGGGTCGTTCGGATTGCGCAGGAACTGCGCTTCCTCCACGAACTGGAAGCCTGCGGCCTCTAGCTCCGTGCGCACGACGCTCTCTTCGATCCGATGCAGCGTCTGCGTCTGCGTCGCTCCGGTGCCGGGATTGCCTGCATGATCGACCACGATGAGGTCGCCGCCGGGCTTCAGCGCCCGGAACAGCGCCTGGTTCATGGCCGCGCGGTTCCGCCCCATCCACTCCGTATCGTGATAGGCGAACACGACCGTGATCCGATCGAACGGCCCGGCGCCCGGCGGGACGGGGTCGTCGTAGGGCCGCACGACGGGCTGCACGTTCTTCATGACGTCTCGGCTGAACCTCGGGTCCCACTGGCTCTTCAGGAACCGCTCGAAGATCAGCGGATCGTTCTGCGCCACGACCGACCCGCCCGGGCCTACGGCTCGCGCCAGCAACTCCGCGGTATATCCTCGGCCCGTGCCGACATCCAGCACGACCATGCCGGGCTTGACCGCGAAGAACGCGAGCATCTCGGCGGGATGACGGCGTTGGTCCATCTCCCGATCGGATGCACTGCGGTCGGGGCTGTCCACGATGGCTTGAATCTCCTGCGGCACCGCCACCTCTGCGGCCGCGGCGATGTCGCGGTCGCAAGGCCCGAAACACAGGCCGGCGAGTGCAGTGACGAGCAATGCGCGCTGCATGCAGCCTGGCCGCAGGCGACGATCCAACAGCTCGCGCACGTGAGCAGTAAGGTTCACCATTCCTCCTCGGTTTTCGCGGTGATCGGAAGCGCTCCGCGGGGCCATCCGCCGCGCGCAGCCTGCGGATCATAACACCGTGGCCGGCACGAGACCGTGGAAGCCGGCTCGGGTCCGCGCGAGCCGCGCTACACTCGCACTCGGCGGGATTCAGCGCAGGAATGAGGAGACCCATGACGACCGGATCGGATTTGCGCATCGCCGTGTTACCCGGCGACGGCATCGGAATCGAGGTGATGGACGCATGTCTGGAGCTGCTGCGGGCCTTGTCGCAGCGAAGCGGCCTGCGGTTCCAGTGGAACCGGCTCTCGGGCGGCGCCGGTGCATATCGCGACACCGGTACGGCGTTCACCGACGAGGCGATGCGAGAGTGCGAGCGTGCCGACGCGATCCTGTTCGGCGCGATGGGACTGCCGGATGTGCGCTACCCGGACGGAACCGAGATCGCGCCGCAACTCGAGCTCCGCGTACATCTCGAGCTGTATGCGGGAGTGCGCCCAATCCGGGCGATCCCTGGATTGCCTGGACCGTTGCGCGATCCCCGCGCGCAGCAGATCGACTTCGTGATCCTGCGGGAGCAGACCGAGGGCCTGTACTGGTCGCGCGGCCGCGGGGTCATGCAGGATGCGGATACCGCCGTGGACACGATGCGCATCACGCGAGCCGGATGCGAGCGCGTGTTCGACTATGCCTTCCGTCTAGCGCGCCGCCGCCGCGCGCAAGGCCATCCGGGCAAGGTGACCTGCGTGGACAAGTCGGGCGTGCTGCTGTCGCAGGCCTTCATGCGCCGAGTGTTCGCGAGTGTGGCCGCAAAAGTGCCCGACATCGCGGCGGATTACTGCAACATCGACGCGATGGCGCTCAACCTGGTCCGCCAGCCCTGGGGCTATGACGTGATGGTGACCGAGAACATGTTCGGCGACATCCTCTCGGACCTGGGCGCGGGGCTGATCGGAGGCATGGGCCTCGCGCCCTCGGGCGACATCGGGGAGCGGCACGCGCTGTTCCAGCCATGCCACGGGACGGCCCCGGATATCGCCGGCAGCGGCAAGGCCAATCCGACCGCGATGTTCCTGTCGGCGGCCATGATGCTGGACTGGCTCGGCGAGCGGCACGGTGACCCGAAGTTGAGCGAAGCCGCCAGAGCGCTGGAGGATGCCGTGGCGGCCGTATTCCGGGAGCGGCTCGTGCGGCCGTTCGAGTTCGGAGGCAGCTCCGGCACGCGAGAGATCACGCAATCGGTGCTGACGCAACTCACGTGACGGGCATCGCGTCTTCTTCGGAGAACTGCGGCCTAGAGCATCGATGCCGGCTGGTATGGGACTTTGTTCAGTACGGCCCAATACACTCCGACTTCCGCCACGACGCGCATGAAATCGTCGAAGGCCACCGGCTTCGTGATATAGCTGTTGACTCCCAGCCGATAGGTCTCCGCGAGATCCTGCTCCTGATCCGAAGACGTAAGGATAACCACCGGGATGGGTTGCGTGTATTCGTCGCTCTTGATCCGACGCAACACCTCGATCCCGTCGATCTTCGGCAGCTTGATGTCGAGCAACACCAACTTCGGCAGCCGCGCCTCCACGCCCGGCTTGTCCTCTCCCTGCGGGAACAGGAATTCCAGCGCCTCGGCACCGTCCTTTGCCCAGTGGATGCGCTGATTCAGCTGGGCGCTGCGCAATGCCCGCATCGTCAGCGTCGCGTCGGAATCGGTGTCCTCGACCAATAAGATGTCGACTTCCTCAGTTGCCGCCATGGTCATGCCCTCCCTTCGGTAACGCAAAAGAAAACGTCGCCCCCAGTCCGGGGCTCGATTCGGCCCATACCGTTCCGCGATGTCGCTCCACGATGCGTTTGACAATCGCCAAGCCGACTCCGGTTCCCGGGAACGCCGCGTCGGCGTGCAACCGCTGAAACACGCCGAACAGCCGGCCCACGTAGCGCATGTCGAAGCCTTCACCGTTGTCGCGGATCGAGTACACGGTGCGATCCGGTTCGCGCACGCCTTGCACCTGGACCCGGGGCTCAACCCGGCGAGCGGTGTACTTGACGGCATTGGACAGCAGATGGAGCCACGCCTGCTTCAGCAGTCGGCGGTCTCCCCAAGCCGGCGGGAGCTCTCCGACCTCGAGGCGCAATCCGCGCTCGGCCGCTTGACCGGCGAACTCTTCGACGGCTTCTGCCACGATGACGCGCATGTCCACCGCCTCGGTGCGCATGGGCGCGCGAGAGACGCGATAGAGCTGAAGCAGATCGTCGATCAGCCGCCCCATCTTCTGGGCGTTCGCGCGCACGCTTCGAATCAACTCGCGTGCCTCGCCTTCTAGCCCAGCGGCATATTCGCTTTCGAGGATATGCGAGAACCCGTCGATCGCGCGCAGCGGCGAGCGCAGGTCGTGGGCTACGCTGTACGCATAGGCTTCCAACTCGCGGGTGGCCGTCTCCAGCTCGGCCGTACGCTCTTGCACCCGCTGCTCCAGACTTTCGTTCAGCTCTAGATTCTGCCGGTTGGCCGCGCTGAGCTGCTCATGCGCGCGGTTGAGCGAGGCCGCCGTCACCAGCATGCCCGCCCCGAGCACGACGACGCTGGCGAGCACCAGAAGGGCGAGCCCGAACTCGGCGTCGAACAGTCCCAGCTCTTGCCCGAACAAGCATAGCCACCCCAACACGGGGAGCACGATGAGCACGAACAGCAGCAGGCGCCGCGCCAGCACTCCGCCTGGCCCGGCGCTCGCGACCACTGCGGTCAAGCCCTCGCGACCCCGCACCAGCAGAATGCCCATCCCGAGCACGGCCTCCGCCACGGCGGAGTCCAGGGCCAGAGGCCGGTGCGGTGTGATCCGATACAGCTCGGGTACGCCGTAGGCATATCCCAGCAGCGCCGTCGCGGAGCCGGCCAGCACTGCCAGCCCGCAGATTTGAGCCCACAGGACCGCTCGCGGCGCCGACGAGGTCAGCCACAGGATGCCCACGCCATACAGGGTGAGACTGACGGCCGATGCCGGCGCCATTCGGCCCGGCGTGCCAACGGAGGCCGGGTGAAGGTCGCGGAACAGCAACTCGTCGATGCCCAAATTGCGGCTCAGCACGTACTGCACCAGCGTCAACGCACCGAGCGAGAGGGCAGCGGCGCCGAGCACACGAGCCGCCGGTATGCCCCAACCGGAGAGGGCGCGAGCGACGCTCCACGGCGAGCCATCCACGGCGATCAGGGCGAGGGCGCCACCTCCTGCGATGGCCCCCACTGCGGTGTTGGCCTTCATGGCTTCGAATCCGGACACCAGCGCGTAGTGCGGCGGGAGGCCAACCGCGCTCCAACCGAGTCTCAGGACGCCGACCGCCACCGCCACGGCCGCGCATGCGAGGGACAGTGAACTCAGGCGATGCGAGTTCGGCCTGCGCGGCTCTTCGCTCATGAGTGGGCCGTTTCGAATGGCGGGTGACCGGACGCGCTTGCTTAGCTTCCCTCTCCCTCTATACGCTAGTCGCGAGCATTGCACAAGGCACTATATCGTTCGTAGTAGGCCCCTCCGGGGAATGCGACCGCGCTGCACTGCGGTAAAATCGCCCCCAATCCAGCCCTCCGCCCTCCCGCTCAACCCATGTCCAGTCCCGCGCAGCCGACTCACGTCACCAACTTCATCCGCAACATCATCGAACAGGACCTGGCGTCGAAGAAATACGAGTCGCGCACCTGGGCGGGCCGGCCGGGCCCGGGCTCGGTGCAGGCGGGAGCGCCCAAGGACCCGGCGCGGATCCGCACGCGTTTTCCTCCCGAGCCCAACGGTTACCTGCACATCGGCCATGCCAAGTCGATCTGTCTCAACTTCGGCCTGGCGCGCGACTACGGCGGCATCTGTCATCTGCGCTTCGACGACACCAATCCGGTCACCGAGGAAACCGAATATGTCGATTCGATCCTCGACGCCGTGCATTGGCTGGGCTTCGACTGGGGCGGACATCTGTACTACGCGTCGAACTATTTCGATTACCTGTACCAGTTCGCCGAGGCGCTCATCCAGCGCGGGCTCGCCTATGTGGACGAATTGACAGCCGAGGAGATGCGCGAGCTTCGCGGCACACTGACCGAGGCGGGCGAGAACTCCCCCTGGCGCGACCGGCCGGCGGCGGAGAGCTTGGACCTGTTCCGCCGCATGTGCGCGGGCGAGTTCCCCGACGGGAAATACGTGTTGCGGCTGAAGATCGACATGAGCTCCCCCAACATCAATCTGCGCGACCCCGTGGCCTACCGCATCCGCCACGCACACCACCACCGCACCGGCGACAAATGGTGCATCTACCCGAGCTACGACTACACGCACGGCGTCTCGGACGCGCTGGAGAACATCACGCATTCCATCTGCACGCTGGAGTTCGAGGATCACCGGCCGCTGTACAACTGGATCAATGAGCGGCTCGTGGACCTCGACATCCTCACGCAGCCGTTGCCGCAGCAATACGAGTTCGCGCGCTTGAATCTCACCTATGTCGTCCTGTCCAAGCGCAAGCTGATCCAGTTGGTGGACGAGAAGCATGTGGACGGCTGGGACGATCCGCGCATGCCCACGCTCGTAGGCGCCCGCCGGCGCGGCTACACGCCCGAGGGCTTTCGTCTGTTCGCCGACCGCATCGGCGTGTCCAAGGCGGACTCGTGGATCGACTACACGATCCTCGAGGACTGCATGCGCGAGGACCTGAACGAGCGGGCGCAACGGCGCCTGGCCGTGCTCGATCCGGTGAAGCTGGTCGTCGACAACTACCCCGCGGGCCAGGAGGAGCTCTGCGAAGCTCCCAACCATCCGCAGAAGCCAGAGCTCGGTAAGCGCGCTGTGCCGTTCTCCCGCGAGCTGTGGATCGACCGCGCGGACTTCGAGGAGACCCCGCCGAAGGGCTTCTATCGCCTGTATCCCGGCAACGAAGTGCGTCTGCGCTACGCCTACGTAGTCAAGTGCACGGGCGTGGAGAAGGATGCGAGCGGCAGACCGAGCGTCATACACTGCACGTACGATCCGGAAAGCCGCAGCGGCGGCGAGGGTTCCGAGAAGCGTAAAGTCAAGGGGAATATCCACTGGCTATCCGTGGGGCATAGCCTGCCCGCGGAGGTGCGCATCTACGATCGGCTGTTCCGCGTCGCGAACCCCGGCACGCAACGCGATTTCCTCGAGGACCTCAACCCGGATTCGAAGAAGGTGGTCACCGCCTACGTCGAGCCGGCCTTAGCACAGGCCAAGCCCGAGGAGCGATTTCAGTTCGAGCGGCACGCCTATTTCGTGGCCGACCAGAAGGATCACCGCCCCGGCAAGCCGGTCTTCAACCGCGCCGTGACGCTGAGGGATTCGTGGGGCAAGCAAGGCGCGTGATCGATCGCGCGCACCGACCGTCGTCGAGACCGAGCATCGCCGTCAGGCTGCGAAATCCAGCACGAACCGCAGACCCAGCAGGCACAGCAGGCAGGCGGTCGCCCGCTCGATTGCGGGCTTGAAGCGCGCGTAAGCCCGGCGCGCGCGAGGCGACGAGAGCGCGAGCGCGACCGTCGCATACCAGAGGAACTCGTCGACGAATATGACGGCGAGGACCACTCCCCGCAGCCAGAACGGCAGATCCCGCGGCAGGATCGCAACGAAGATCGAACCGAAGAACACCGCGACCTTGGGATTGGAGAGCTGGATCCAAAGCGCGGAGCGGAACGCATGCGCGCCCGAGAGATCCTTGGCCGCTCCCGGCTCCGGCAGGGGCGCGCGCGCATGGCGCCAAATCTGCAACCCGACCCAGATGAGAAACAACCCGCCCGCGGCCTGCGCGACGAGGTAGAGTCCGGAGAAGCGCGCGAACAGGACGGCAAGCCCCGTCAGCGCAGCGCTTGCCCAGACTGCGGCTCCTACCCCCATCGCCAGGGCCGCCGCGACGCCCGCGCGGCGCGATCCGCTCGCCGCCGTCTTGGCCACGATCAAGAAGCTGGGCCCCGGCGACATCGCGGCCGCGAGGTGCGCGAGCGCAACCGCGCCGATGGGGAGCAGATAGGACGCCATGGACGTTACAGCTTAGCGTAAGGAAGGTCTGGAGACGCGCGCGCCGCGTGGACGCTAGCGCGGTCCGGTCCTAAAATGACCGGCAGGGTACTGGCACCGGTTCGCCCGGCGGGCTCCCTGCCGTTGAGCATGCACCGGTTCTTGGCGCAATCCGGAGGATTGCAGCATGAGCGCAGCCGCCTCAAGTTGCCCCTTCTGCTCGCTCGAAGGGGCCGTGCTGCGCAACCCGCTGGCCCACGCACGGTATGATCGTTTTCCCGTCAGCGCGGGGCACATGCTCATCATTCCCATGCGCCACGTAGGGGACTTCTTCTCCACCACACTCGAGGAGCGCGCTGCGATGTTCGCGCTGGCCGACGAAGCGAGATCGCTGATCGAGCGCGAGCATCACCCGGACGGCTACAACCTCGGGATCAACGTGGGCGAAGCCGCGGGACAGACCATCTTCCACGTGCACCTGCATCTGATTCCCCGCTATACCGGAGACGTCCTCAATCCGCGCGGCGGGGTCCGGGGCGTGATCCCTTCCCGCCAGAACTACTGAGAGGAGGCCGCTCGACATGGAAGGCTCGTTCCTGAGATTCTACGTCCACGAGAACAAACGCCATCACCACATCCTGCTTTGGGAGTGGCTGCTCGAGCAGGCGAACAAGATGGGGATCCGCGGCGGCTCGGCCTTCCGCGCGATGGCCGGGTTCGGCCGCCACCACGTGCTGCACGAAGAGCACTTCTTCGAGCTTGCCGGCAGCCTTACCGTCGAGGTCGAATTCATCGTGACGGACGACGAGGCCAAGCGCCTGCTCGACCTGGTGCGGCAGGCCGGGGTGCGCTTGTTCTATGCGCATATCCCCGCGCGCTTCGGGGTGCTCAACCCCGACGTGAGCGACGCACCGCAGTAGCTGCGCAGAGGCACGTGGCCAGTGGCGCTGCTCTCGGCAAGCGCGGCCTGGGTGTACAGTATGCGGCGCAAGGCCGCTCAGCGACCGCGAGGCCGAGGGGCCGGCGGACCCGATGCGGTTCGGCCTGACAAGAATAATTCGCAGGGAGGAGACCTCATGGTTCGTCGTCTTTCACGCGCGGCCCGGTTTGCGTCGGTCGCTGCCCTTGTACTCTGGCCTTTGCACCTCGCTGCACAGAGCACCGATTACGCCACGCTCTCTGCCAGCGAGGCAGCCCGGCTGATCCGGGAGGGCAAGATCAACAGCGCAGACCTGGTCGCTGCGCTGCTCGCAAGGATCGACGCCGGACAGGATCTGCATGCCTTCATCACCGTCAATCGGGAAGGCGCGTTGCAGGCCGCAGCCGCGGCGGATCAAGCACGCTCGCAGGGCATCGCGCTCCCACCGCTGCACGGTGTGCCCATCGTGATCAAAGACAACATCCACGTCGCGGGTCTGCCCAACACCGCGGGCACGCCGGCACTGCGCAACTTCGTCCCCAACGAGAGCGCGCCGGTCGCGCAGGCACTGATCGAGGCGGGTGCCATCGTGGTCGGAAAGACCAACATGCACGAGCTCGCATTCGGCATCACGAGCAACAACGCCGCGTTCGGCGCGGCGGTTACGCCCTACGACAAGCACCGCTTCGCCGGCGGGTCGAGCGGCGGCACCGCGGCAGCCATCGCTGCGCGCATGGCGCCGGCGGGGCTCGGCAGCGACACCGGCGGATCGGTGCGCATCCCGGCGGCGCTCAACGGCATCGCCGGCCTGCGGCCCACGGTGGGGCGTTATCCCGGCGCGGGCATCACACCCATCTCGCATACTCGCGACACCGCCGGCCCGATGGCGCGCACCGTGGCCGACCTGTTGCTGCTCGACCAGGTCATCACCGGAGACAGCTCCTCGGTGGCGCCCGCGCGCTTGAGTGCGATCCGGCTGGGCGTGGCGCAGGTGCCGTTCTATCAGAACCTCAGCCCGGAAGTCGTACAGGTGATGGACGCCGCGCTCGCGGCGCTGCGCGCAGCCGGCGTGCAGCTCGTCGACGTCGAAATCCCCGGGTTGGCGGAAGCGAACGGCGCCGTGAGCTTCCCGGTCGCGCTGTACGAAGGCAACGTCGATCTGGCCGCGTATCTGACGCGGTACAACACCGGGCTCACGGTGCGCGCAGTCGCCGCCCAGATCGCGAGCCCCGATGTCAAAGGCGTGTTCGATACGTTCATCCTGGGCGACAAGGCGATCCCCGAGGCGGTGTACCGCCAAGCGATCGAGGAAGGCCGGCCCAAGCTGCAGCGGCTGTACGCCGACGCGTTCGCGAAATACCGGATCGACGCACTGGTGTTCCCCACTACGCCGCTGCCGGCCATGCCCCTGGAAGACTCCTACGAGCTGCTGCTCAACGGCAAGAAGGTGCCGACCTTCTTCACGTTCATCGCCAACACCGACCCGGGAAGCAACGCGGGGATTCCGGGGCTCAGCCTGCCTATGGGCACGACGGCTGCCGGCCTGCCGCTCGGCTTGGAGTTGGACGGACCGGCCGGGAGCGATCGCCGGCTGCTCGCGATCGGCCTGGCGCTGGAGCCCGTCCTGCCTCCTGTGCCGGCGCCGCGATGAGCTGGCCCACTTGCGGAGCACGGCGGCACTTGCATCGCGCGGCACCGAGTAGGCACGCACCAGGGCGACTGGGAACGCATTATCGGAGGAGAGCAACATGAAACTCGGGTTCATCGGCGCCGGCTTCGTCGCGCGCTTCCAGGCGGTCGCCATCGACCAGGTACGTGGGCTCGAGATCGCCGGCATCCTCAGGCGGCGCGGAGCGGAGTCGCTGGCGGGGTTCTGCCGCGATCATGATCTGGGCGAGGCACGGATCTACGACTCCGTCGCCGAGCTGGCGCAGCACGTCGATGCCATCGCCATCTACGCACCCAACTACGCGCGCGTGGAGGTGATGGAACAGATCGCGGCCGCGGTCGATGCCGGCGCGAAGCTGCGCGGTGTGATCGTGGAGAAGCCGCTTGCGCGCAACATGCAGGAGGCGAGGCGCCTGCTGGAGCTGGCGCGGGGCGCGCGGCTGCTCACCGCCTACTACGAGAACCAGATCTTCATGAAGGCGATCCAAAGCCAACGCAAGCAGCTCCAGCCGGTCGCGCGCTCGATGGGGCCGCTCGCGCTCACGCGCTCGGCCGAAGAGCACGGCGGGCCGCATGAAGCTTGGTTCTGGGATCCGACCCGGCAGGGTGGCGGCGTGCTGCTGGACATGGGCTGCCACAGCATCGCCGTGGGCCGTCACGTATTGACTCCTCCGGACAAGGATCCGCTGTTCTTGCAGCCGCTCTCGGTCACTGCCGACTTGGGCCTGCTCAAATGGGGTCAGCCGAAATGGCGCGCGAAGCTGCTGGCAGAGCGCGGCGTCGACTACGGCAAGACCCCTGCCGAGGACTTTGCCACCGGCATGATCACCTATCGCAATCCGGAGACCGGGCAGCGCGTCAAATCGCAGTTCACCGATTCCTGGATGTTCGAGAAGCAGGGGCTGCGTCTGTTCATGGACGGCATGGGACCAGGCTACGCGTTCGAGGTCAACACACTGGTCTCGCCGCTCAACGTCTTCATCGGCGACGTCGCCGCGCAGGCCATCGCGGACCAGGAGAGCGCGCTCGAGAAAGCCACCGCCAGCCGCGGGTTGCTCGCCGTGCAGTACAACGAGGCCGACCTGTACGGCTATACGGACGAGAACGCGGACATGCTGCGCTCGTTTTCCGTTGGGAAAGACGCGATGCTGTCGTGGGAGTACGGGCTCGAGACCGAGCGGCTCGTGATGGCGAGCTATCTCTCAGCCGAGCGGCGCCAAACCATCGACCTCACCGATCCTGCAGTGAACGCCGAGCTGGAGCGCTACGTTCCGGCGATCCAGCAGGGGAAAGGCGCGGCGCAGCTGTTGTAGCGCGCCGCGACTGCGTCGCAATGGCGGCCAGGCAGCAGTGAGCGAAGTGCAGCGGCCTCGCTGAACTGTACCTGCCCCTGGTCGCCGCTGACCTGTACCCCGTCGACCGCGCTGCGCCAAAGGGCCTAACTCGTTGCCCTCACGTTGTACGTCGCGGCGCCTGGTCAGGCCGGATCGTCCACAGGCAGGCGAACCGTACTATCGCGGGCGCCGGTTTCGTCTGCCCGCAGTTCAAGATCGGCCTGCCGGCTCGGATCGTCCGAGTCCTCCGCGTGCGTGGCTGAGGGTCTGGGGCGCAGCGCTCGGGTGGCGATTAGCGCAAGCCCTCCTGCCGAGCCGGCACCACTCAGCAGGAGCAGGGTGGATCCAATGCAAGCGGGACACATGGCGTATTCTCTCAGTCACGCGCAGCAGGATGGCTTCTTCGGGGTGACCGGCCACTCGCCCACGCCGCCCGGCAACAGGTCGAAGAAGTGCCAGAGCGTGCAGAAGTCGTCGCCGGGGTTAAAGCCTGTGTCGGAGACCCGCACGATGCTTCCGCCCTCACGCTTGAACACGGACACGCCGGGCATCCATCCGCCTTTCGCGGAAACGTAACCCATATCCGCCGCAAAGGTCGAGTCCGCGTGACTCACCATCGGGAAGCTCCACCCGCGGCTCTCGGCGAATTTCCTCTGCACGGCGGGCCGGTCGGGGCTCGACACGACGAAGCCTGCGCGAGTGACCACGTGTGGATGGATGCCGTTGTAGCCGTCCGCCCACAGGGTGCAGTAGGAGCAGGAGACGCCCATGTTGTGGATGACGATGAGATCCTCGTGATCGCCGAAGAGCTCGGAGAGGCGCACCGGGCCTTCGATGTTCGTGAACTCGTAGTCCCTCACCTCCTGCGGCTCGGCGGTGGCGAGCGTCTCTCTCATCTTGTCGCGGATCGCGGCGATCTGCCGTCGGTAGTCCGCGAGCTTTCCGTTTACATCTGCGTATTTCATCGGTCTGTCCTCCAATGATCAGCTTTCGTAGGCGATGCGGTGTCTCACCCAGGCCATCGGGTACGACAACGCGTCTTCGTCGCGTCCCTTCGGCGCGATGTCCAGGTAGTGATATGCCGTGTTGAGAATGTCGACGCCGCGCGAGTACGCGGAATAGGTGTGAAAGATCTCGCCACCGTCCTTGAAGAACACGCTGACGCCCGGAAGCTCGCCGCTGTTCCTCTTCTCCGTCCCGAAGTTGTACAGCGCTTCGCTGCGGGCGAGCATCTCGGGTGAGAACGAGACTTTGTAGTCGAAGTTGAAGTCGTTGTCGAAGGAGGAGACCCACTGGAACGTCCACCCCAACCTTCGGGCTTGGTCCTGAAGCTTCTGCAGCGGCGCGCGAGAGACCGCAACCATCGAGACGTCCCGCTGGTTGAGGTGCGCGATGATGCCGTTGAAGTTGTCGGCCCAGAAGGAACAGCTGCGGCAGCCGATGTCCCAGTCCGGGGCGTACATGAAGTGGTAGACGATGAGCTGACTGCGCTTGCCGAAGAGGTCCGCGAGCGTTTCCTTGCCGTTCTCGCCTTCGAAGACATACTCCTTCTCGACTCGCTCCCAGGGTAGCTCGCGGCGCTCCCGGCTGAGCTCATCGCGTAGCCGCGTGAACTCCTTCTCCTTGGCGAGGAAGCGGCGGCGGGCGGAGATCCATTCGTCGTGCGTCACGATCTGATGGTCGGTCATGGCTTTCTCGCCTGTGTCGTTCATGTCATTTCCGGCGCGGCGCGCGTTTGCCCGTCCGCTTCCGTGCCGATCCTGAGGCGGCTTGTTCCGCGGGCCGCGCGTCGATTTCCGCCAGTGTCGCGGCGAGCATGTCGAACTGCTGCTGCCAGTACTTGCTGTAGCGGTTCATCCAGACGGCCGCATCGAACAGCGGGCCAGCGTCCAGGCTGCATCTGCTGATGCGGCCGCTGCGCTCCTGTTGGATGAGTCCGGCGCGCACCAGCACCTGGATGTGCCGCGAGACGGCCTGGAGCGAGATGTCGAACGGCGCGGCGAGCTCGGAGACGAGCAGTGCCTGGCCGTCGAGCCGCTCGAGGATGCTGCGGCGGACGGGGTCCGAGAGGGCGAAGAAGACGGCATCCAGCCGGCTCTCGGCCGCCTCGGGGCTCGGCTCCGGATCGCCGACGACGTGCAGTTGCGTGCCGATACTCATCATGTGCATTTAATATCAAACTATAGATTGAATGTCAACATATACGTTGATTATTCCCGGCTTCCCGCTCGCCTCCGCACCGCTGGGCGCATGTCCCCGGTCCGTTTCCGGATTGAGGCGAGGGAGACGGTCCGCGCGGGAGAGCCAGCGCGCGCCGCTCCCGCCGGACCATTGAGATGGGCTCCGGACACCGCCTTGACGGCTCTACGCGCCACGGAGAGCGGCGCCGAACGGGATGCGACCGCCGGCTCGACAGCGCTCACGTCGGCTTGAGCGCGTACGGATTGCGTGCCGAGATCCGCGATCCGCAACGCGTCGGTCGCGACGCCGGATCAGCTCAGCTCAGCGCACCGACCCATTGCAGGGCTCGTCCCAACACCGCATCGCGATCGGGGCCGACGAGCATGATGGATAGGATGATTTCCTCGCAACCCGAAGTGCG
>Ga0335085_10009928_pt1 | contig 14288 bp, 10 predicted proteins | sample Lox_Sample_45_FD_206712 | JGI IMG/M metagenome (GOLD analysis project Ga0335085, IMG submission 206712) | Soil microbial communities from Loxahatchee National Wildlife Refuge, Florida, United States - Lox_Sample_4.5 | ecosystem: Environmental > Terrestrial > Soil > Wetlands | place: USA...
ACGTTGCCCTTGGTCTTCGACATTTTCTGCCGCTCGGCATCCCGCACCAGGGCGTGAATGTAAACCTCGCGGAAGGGCACGCTCTCGCGCAGCGCCTCTTCGCCTGGCTTTTCCATCCCCAGTCCCCGCGGACGGTGCGGCGGCATCATGAACCAGCAGCCCATCATGATCATGCGCGCCACCCAGAAGAAGAGAATGTCGAAGCCGGTGATCAGCAGCGACGTGGGATAGAACATCTCCAGGTCGCGCGTCGCCTCCGGCCAGCCCAGCGTGGTGAACGGCAGCAGCGCCGACGAGAACCAGGTGTCGAGCACGTCCGATTCCTGCTCCAGCTTCGTGCCCCCGCATTTCGTGCACTTCGCCGGGGTCTCGCGCGCCACGATCATCTCGCTGCAGCCTGCGCACTTCCACGCCGGAATGCGATGCCCCCACCATAACTGGCGCGAGATGCACCAGTCATGAATGTTGTACATCCAGTTCAGATAGATCTGCTTGTAGTTGTCGGGCGTGAAGCGAATATATTCTTTCTCGACCACTTCAATCGCGCGCTTGGCCAGCGGCTCAATCTTCAGGAACCATTGCAGGGAAAGCCGCGGCTCGACAATGCTGTTGCAGCGCTGGCACTTTCCAATCGAGATGGTGTAGTCCTTGATCGCAACCAGCAGGCCTTGCGCTTCCAGATCAGCCACCACGCGGGTGCGTGCCTCGAAGCGGTCGAGGCCTTTGTACTCGCCCGCGTTCTCGTTCATGTGGCCGCGCTCGTCCATCACGTCAATCTGCGGCAGGTGGTGGCGCATGCCGGCGAGAAAATCATTCGGGTCGTGCGCCGGGGTGATCTTCACCGCGCCGGTTCCGAACTCCGGGTTCGCCAGCTCGTCCACAATGACCGGGATCTCGCGGTTCATCAGCGGCAGGCGAACTTTCTTGCCGTGCAGGTGACGATAGCGATCGTCCTTCTCGTTCACCGCGACGGCAACATCGCCCAGCATGGTCTCAGGGCGCGTGGTGGCGACGGTGATGAACTCATCGGAGCCGACAACCGGATAACGAATCTCGTAGAGCTTGCCGGCCACGTCTTCGTGCTTCACTTCGAGGTCGCTGATGGCGGTGCCGCAGCGCGGACACCAGTTGACGATGTACTTGCCGCGATAGATCAATCCTTCTTCATACAGGCGGACGAAGACTTCGCGCACCGCGCGCGAAAGATCGTCATCCATGGTGAAGTACTCGCGCTCCCAATCCACCGAGTCGCCGAGGCGCTTCATCTGATCGAGAATGGCGCCGCCGTAGTGGCGCTTCCATTCCCACACGCGCTCGATGAAGGCTTCGCGCCCCAGCTTGTGGCGGCTCTTGCCTTCGGTGAGCAGTTGCCGCTCCACCATCATCTGGGTGGCGATGCCGGCATGATCGGTGCCCGGCAGCCAGAGCGTGACGTCGCCGCGCATGCGGTGCCAGCGGATGATGATGTCCATCTGCGTCTGGTTGAGCATGTGCCCCATGTGCAGGCGGCCGGTCACGTTGGGCGGAGGCAGGAGCAGACTGAAGCGCGGGAGCGTGTCTTCTTCGGCGGGGGTGGCGACCTCGAAGAGCCGCTGCTGAATCCAGAAGTCGGCCCAGCGCGCTTCGATCGCGCCCGGTTCATACGCTTTGGGAAGTTCGTGGGGCATGAGAACGTGTTTCGATCTTAACGTCGGGAAGAAAAAGCGGTCAAACGAGGAGAGAAACGGAGAAATGTTTCCAAAGGAACACTGTCTGTACAGAAGTGTCATCTTTGCCTGGCGGTCAACAAGTTAAGCCTCGCGGGGGCTGTGGATAAATCTGTGGAAAATGCGGAAAGTGATTGAAGAGCCACGGGTTGTGCGGACACCGGGGCGGGAAACCTTCTAACTGTATGAATCAATGGGAGTTGCGCCTATGGGCCTGGCGCCGAGAGGGGTGAAGGCCGGGGAGGGCAGAGGCCTTTTCGCAGCGTGGCGGTGGTCGTTCCAACGGGACTTGGTCTCCAGCTCACAGGTTTTCCCAGCGCGAAGCGGCGGGCTAAGGGGGTTCGCCGGTTGGGGACTGAGGGCCTGCTGTTCGGGGGCTGCCCGCACATCCATACATTGCTGTACGTACAAAATAATCACAGGAAGACCACCGCAGACGGGCCGCAAGACTATGAAGGCAATAGACTTGGGCCGAAAGGCTAGGGGCGGAAGTCCCCTTTTCCCGCCACAAAACTTTACCTACTATGCATGGTAGTTGATGTGCCCCTCTGACTAAGATTTTCCGCTCTTTGATTTGAAGACGGGCCTGCTAGTAGGAGCCCAGTCTCGGAGAGCGGAACATCTTGACTGCTGGCTTCGCGCGAGGACCTTGCAGGTAGTCTTCGCGAATTTTGGGAAGCTGCGACCGCCGCTGGGTATGTTCTCGCGGGCCGGTTCAATCACGCGATTTCGTGGCAGAAGCACATTCCAGTGAGAGGATGTCTTCGCACCGCTCCCGCGCAGAGGGACGAGATCGCCGAAGCAGGGCTGAGAAACCGACCTGTGTATTGTCACGGAGCTCGTCAAAACCAGGATCCGTTCTGCGAAGAGGAGTGCGGGCATCTGCATTCCTTACGGCAGACGGAAATGAATTCTCTTACGAAAGGGCCAATGCGGCCCTATACCGCCCAAACGGAGAAACTGATGATTCGAAGATTTAGTCTGTCTCTGCTGACCGTCCTCGCGCTCCTGTTGGCCCTGAACGTCGCCAGCTTCGCGCAACAACCAACCCTGACACGCCATACCCGCGATGTGGTGATGAACGGACAGGCGGCTCTGGTGAGCCATCTCCCGGGCAACCAGACCATGGAACTGACCTTCCAGCTGCCCCTGCGCAACGAAGATGCTCTGAAATCCTTCCTGCAGGATGTGCACAATCCCAGCAGCTCGAGCTATCGTCACTTCCTGACCGTGGACGAGTTCACCCGGATGTACGGCCCGAGCGAAAACGACTACGAGCAGCTCAGGCAGTGGGCTGAGGCCAACAACTTCAAAGTAACGGCGACTTCGCGTAACAACCTGATCCTGCAAGTGACGGGATCGGCTGCCGACGTGGAGCGCGCGCTGCACGTCACCATGAACCTGTATCGCCATCCGACCGAGAACCGCTTGTTCTTCGCGCCGGACCGCGAGCCCAAGACCGACACGGCGATGCAGCTCTACGCCATCGGCGGTCTGGACAACTTCTCGACTCCGCACACCGCACTGATGAAGCGAACTCAGAGTTCCCAGGGAGCCAGTGGCCAAGCCACCACGGGATCGTGCCCTTCGGCATCGTTCTGCGGCAGCGACATGCGCGCGGCCTACTACGGCGGCACGGCGCTCGATGGAACCAACCAGGGCGTAGGGTTGTTCGAGTTCCAGGGAACCAATCTGTCTGACGTCACCCTGTACTACACCAATGCCCACCAGCAGAACAACGTGCCCATCAACCTGGTGTCCGTGGATGGCGCCAGCACGTCGTGCCCCCCGAGCAGCTGCGATGATACCGAGCCCACGCTCGATATTACCCAGGCTCTCGGCATGGCTCCGAACCTCAGGGACGTGAACGTTTACATCGGAAAGCAATCGCCGACGCTGGACGATAAAGGCATCCTGAACGGCATGGCGACCCATAGCCCTCTTGATGCCAGCTTGAGCTGTTCCTGGCTGTGGACTCCAGCGGACAACACCACAGACGACCCGATCTTCATGGAATTCTCGGCGCAGGGTCAGAACTTCTTCACCGCGGCCGGCGACAACGGAAGGTGGCCCGGAGCTGGTTTCTACTGGCCGGCGGACGATCCGTTTATCGTCTCGGTGGGCGGAACGGATCTGACGACGGCGAGCGCGGGCGGTCCCTGGAAGTCGGAGACCGGCTGGGTGGATAGCGGCGGCGGCATCTCGCCCGACAACTTCGCCATTCCTTCCTGGCAGACGGCGGCGGCCGCAGGCTGCACCAACTGCTCCAAGACGGTTCGCAATGGGCCGGATGTTGCGGCCAATGCCAACTTCACCTTCTATGTCTGCGCCAACGGAAGCTGCACCGCGAACCTGTACGGCGGCACCAGCTTTGCGGCGCCGATGTGGGCCGGCTATCTGGCTCTGGCCAACCAGCAGGCAGTGCAGAACGGCAGCTCCACGCTGGGCTTCATTAACCCCACGGTGTACACCATTGGCGGCGGCTCGTCCTACGGCCAAAACTTCCACGACATCACCAGTGGAAGCAATGGCTGGCCGGCGACGGTGGGCTACGACCTGGTCACCGGATGGGGCAGCCCGAACGGCGCGACCCTGATCAATTCGCTGACGGCAGGTGGCGGAGGCAACCCCGACTTCACCATTTCGGCGAATCCAAACACGCTGACGATCGCTCGCGGCAGCTCCGGACAGTCGACGATCACCACGACGGTCTCGGGCGGCTTCAACTCGTCGATCGCTTTGACGGCCAATATCGCGGCGGCAAAGTTCAGACCCAGCACCATTCCGGCGCCGGGCGCGGGAACTTCCACCACGAAGATTTCGGTTGGATCGAACGTGAAGACCGGAACTCACACTCTGACGATTACTGGTACGGGCGGCGGCATCACCCATACCACGACGATCACGATTACGGTTCAGTAAGCGTGGTTTGTTGATCAGCCCGGACCGCAAGGTCCGGGCTTTTTTTTGTGTGATCCGGATTATGTACTCCGCGCGTCCTGACCCTGTGACCCGCTCAGAGGGGAGGCGGAGTGGAGAGTTACTTTTTCAGCTTGCGCTTGAGTTCTTCCATCAGCTTGGGCTTGAGCTCGGCCAGCATGTTATCGACGATGTTGGAAATTTCGCTTCGATCCTGGTCTTCAGGCGCTGGGGGTTCGGGTTTCGCGGCTTCGACAACCGTAGCAGGCTCTTCGGCAACGGTTTCGACGGGAGCTTCGGCGGAGGGTTGCGTCAGTATTTCAGCGGGCGCGGCTTGCTCCACGGGAGTTTCGGGTGCCGGTTCGGTCGTGGACTGTGCCGCAACTTCAGCGGCAAGCGGCGCAGCAGCGTCGGCGGGTACAGCGATTTCTTCCACGGGAGCGTCAATGGCCGGCTGGTTTCCGACGATGGATTCGCGAATATGCCGCCAGTTCGCCCAGGCCGCAGCCAGCTCGGCTTCGCGCACGCGGGAACCTTCCTCAGGTTCATTCAAATTGTTGGGAGCGGCTGAGGCAACGGGCTGCGCCTCGGGCAGGGCGGCTTCGCCGGCTCCGGCGGAGGCCGCGGCGGCGTAGGCAGCTTCTTCTACGGCGGGTGTGACTGTGGCGGTGGCGACGGCGTCGACAACGGATTCCTGAGAAGAAGTCTCAACGGCGTGGCCGTTGCCGTTGGTGGGCATCACGGCCTCGACGGGCGCGGCCGGTAATGCGTGCGCGGCTTCAGCCGCAGCGAAGGCTGCGTAGGCCTTCTGCATTTCGTGTTCCAGCAACGAGCTGGCTTCTTCCTCTTCGACAGCGACCGCTTCAGCGACCCAACGAGGTCCGGTCAGTGTGGCCGCTTCGGCTTGCGTTGCGGCAGCGAATTCGCCACCCGAAGGTGTGAGCGAAGCGAGGGCAGCGAGCACCTCGGCGTCGCTGACGGGACGATCGGGAGTTGCAGTGGTTTCAGCGGCGGGTTTGGCTTCAGCCTCTGCCTGGGGAGTGGTCGAGGTTTGCGCAGCTTCCTCGACGGGAGCCGGTTCCGATGGAACCTCCACCGAGCCGACCGCGTCCGCGGGCATGGGCTCAGAGGCCGGTTCTGCGGGTGCGGGGACCACTTCCATTTCCGGATGTACGGCGGCTTCGGCTCGCGCGGCGGCGACAGGTTCCGCTTCCGGCGCCGAAGCGAAAGTGGCGGTCGGAGCTTCTTCGTTGCCGGCGTCCTCGGCCGTAGATGCGGCAGGTGTGCTTTCAGGGGCTTGGATGACGGTTGCAGAAGAGGTGGTGACGGGCTGTGTTTCTGAAGCCGCGGTTGAGGCCGGTGTTTCGGATGCAGGCCAAGCCTTGGTCTCTGCTTTGGCCTCGACCACGGGAGCTTCTACCTCTGCCGCCTTGCCGTTAATTTTTGCTGCGGCGGCCGCGATGGCTGCGATCTCTTCCGCGCTGATGTCCTGCGGCAAACCTGCTGGAATGGGACGCTCGAATTTCTTGGAGGGCTCGGCAGGACGGAAGTCGTCGTCGCGCGCCACGTTGCGAAAGCCCTTGGCGGGCATAGGCTCGGCTTCGGGCTCGTGAGCCTTTTCCTTTTCCTTCTTTTTGCCGCCGGGAATGATGAGGCGGTCCTTCCAGCCGGATTCCTTGTCGCCAAAGTCTTCTGTGTCTTGCTCGACGGCGGCGATGGCCTTGGCAAAGCGGCCGGGCTTGTACGGCTCAGGGCCGGGGACGATCTTGTCTTCCAGCTTGGTGAGAGCGGTGAGCAGTTCACTGGCTTCAAAGGGCTTGACGATGTAGGCGTCGGCACGGACGCGGCGCGCTTCTTCGGGTTTAAAGGGCTCCAATTTGCCCACGGTCAGCAGCACGGGAATGCGGGCGGTTTCGCGATTCTCTTTCAAGCGCGAGCAAACCTCGAGGCCGCCGTAGCCGGGCATGTAGACGTCGAGAATGATGAGGTCGGGTTTCTGCTCGGCGATGCGCTTGAGAGCCGCCGAGCCGTTGTTCACGGTGGCGACCTCGTAGCCGGCATCATGGAGGATTCGCCGCCCCATGTTTTGGGCGGTCACACTGTCGTCGGCCAGAAGTATTCTGCGCGCCAAGCGATGTCCTTATGAATCAAGGGGAGATAGCGCGAAGTTAACGTGCCGGAGAGGTCTAAGTCAATGGAAAGAGAGAGGTAAGCAGGTTACGAGGGGTCACCGCCAGTTGGGTAACCTAGGGTAACCCTCACCACCGATTGCAGCCGTTGGACTTGCGGGTGTCCGGCTGTCAACAGACGTTGGCCATTGCGCAAGCTGGTTTCTATTCAGAAGGGAATGATCTTGTGGATTCCCTTCTTTTTCTTCTTCCGGCTGGAGGAAACGCCGCCCGGGCCCTCGTCGGGATCAGGTGCGGCTTCGGCCGACTTCTTGTCGGCATCGGAGCCGATTTCGTTGACCTGTTGGGGGGGCGGAGGCGCGGGCGCGGAAGCGCTGTCGGTCGAACCTGACGGCACGTTCGGCGTCAATTCGTTGGAGTTCTGGGGCGCGTTCGGGACCAGCTCGCCGGCAGCGGGTTGCGCGCCGGAAGAGGCCTGGCCATCCGACGCCGGAGCTGCGGTTTCAGTCGCACTGTCGGAACGCGGCGCAGGCTCGCTGGGCGGAGGACTACCGCTCTTGACCGCTTCCACTCCGATCAGGTTTTTCCCGGTATCGCCGGGGGCCCGCAAGGCGGCGGAGGCCTGATCGATCAGGTCCTTGGCATTGACTGGCGAGGGATCGACCATGGTGGGCTCACCCACTTTGGTGGCCTGGGCGACGTCCGGATGCTTTTTGAAGTTGGCCATCAAGTGCGAGACCATGCCGGTGTCTTTGCGGCTTTCGATCTCAGCCTTGTTTTGGGCAATCATCGCCTTGGTCGCTTTGGGAACGTGACGGTGCATGGCGACCAGCGCGTCGCGCGCATCCTGGGCGGCATCGCCCAGGGGATAGCGGGTCAGGATCTGGTCGTAAGCGGCAGCGGCGCGGTTGTTGAGGTCCTCGATTAGACGGGCCTTGGCTGCTTCGCTGCGGATCGCGGCATTATTGCGCACCCGTTCGATGGAGGCTTGATAGGACTGGCCCAGGAGATAGAGCGCCTCGTCCGCCTGACTGTACAAGGGATACTTTTCGACCAAGGATTCGAGACGGGCTTCGGCGGCGGGATAGGACTCACGCATGTAGTAGAAGCGTCCCACGCGGAACTCGCGCTCGCCGAGAACTTCCTGCACTTCGAGCAGGCGCTTTTTGGCTTCGGGAACCAGCTTGCTATCGGGCCACTGATTAATCAGGGCGCGGTATTCTTCCTCGGCGCGAGCGGCGTGGGTGAAGTCGCGGTCGGGCTTCTCCATTTCCTGATAATGGATGTTGGCGATCTTCAACTGCGCTTCGGCGGCTTCGGGCATGTTGGGGAAGAAGGTAATGAAATCTTTGTATTCGATTTCTGCCTGGGCGAGCGCGGCGCTGCCACCTTCGTCATACCAGGAGTCGGCGACGCCCAGCTTGGCGCGCGCGATGAACTCGGAATCGGGATAGGTATTGATGAGCGTCTGCAGGGTAATGCGGGCCACGTCGAACCGGTTGTGTTTCAACGCCTCCATGGCGCGGTCGAAGAGCACCTTGTCGGGCTGCTTGGAGCCGACATTGGCGAGCGGATTGTTGACCTTCTTGTTGGTGCAGGCCACGGTGAAGGCCAGCACCGCCAAAAGCAAGAGCACCGGAATACGACGTGACATAAGACCTCGAAACCTGGGACGGGTGCCCGTCCTGTTCTAGGGGTGTTAGCTTACACCTTCTGCAGGGCCGCTTCGGCGGCCGCTTTCAGAAGTTTTTCCGCATTCTGCTTTGGATCGCCCTGGCCGAACACGGCGTTGCCCGCGACCAGAATTTCGGCACCCGCCTGCACCACATCCCAGACGGTGTTGAGATCCACCCCGCCGTCCACCTCAATGCGGTAATGGAGTCCACGCTGGCGGCGCAACTCCGCCAGACGCCGGAGCTTGTGGAGCGATCCGGGCAAGAACTTCTGACCTCCGAAGCCGGGGTTGACCGACATGACGAGGACGAAGTCCACCATGTCGAGAACTTCGGTCAGAGTTTCCACCGGAGTGGCAGGGTTGATGACGACGCCGGCGAGCATTTCGTGATCGCGAATGTGCTGCAGGGTGCGGTTCAGGTGGACGCAGGCCTCCTGATGCACCGAGACCCAGTTTGCGCCGGCGGCCGCGAAATCCGGAATGTACTGGTCCGGATTCTCGATCATGAGGTGGCAATCGAGGGGAAGAGCGGTGGCTTTGCGCAAGGACTTCACCACCGGCGGGCCGATGGTGAGGTTGGGCACAAAATGACCGTCCATGACATCGACGTGGACGACGGTCGCGCCGCCTTCTTGCACACTACGGACTGCCTCCGCCAAACGCGCGAAGTCCGCCGAGAGAATCGAAGGTGCGAGTTCGACCAACCTGGGCTCTCTAAAAAGCAGGAATTGTGGAGATTCTACCACTTTGTTGCCCCCACGTAGAGTTCAGGAAGCGGGCTGGCGGGGCAGCCGTTTTACTGATCAGGGGATACCGGATAGTGTGTAAGGACTCGAATGTCCATCGTTTACAGTCTGATCGCGGTGTTGTGCTGGGGGACCAGCGATTTCACGGGAGGTTATGCGTCCAAGCGCACCAATGCATTTCTGGTGACTTTGACCGCGCATTTTGCCGGAACGCTGCTCATGCTCTCAGGAGCGTTGGCCACCCATGCGCCCATGCCTTCGGGAGCGAGTCGCGAATGGGCGTTGGCGGCTGGAGCTGTGGGCGGGGTTGCTTTGGCGATTTTCTACCGCGCCCTGGCGGGCGGGAAGATGGGGCTAACGGCTCCGATTGCGGCGCTGCTGGGAGCGGCGATTCCCACCGTGTTTGACATGTTCCGCGAAGGATTGCCGGGGCCGCTGCCGATTGTCGGCTTCGCGCTGGCAGGGATCGGCATCTGGTTGATCTCGCGTCCAGAGGGAAAACTGGGGCATCCGGAAGGGATTTCGATGGCGATTCTTTCTGGGATCGGGTTCGCGGGATTCATGCTCTGCATCCATCGCGTGGGCGACAGTTCGGTGCTGTGGTCGGCGGCGTATTCACGATTTGCGTCGTTTGTGCTGGTGGGCCTGATGGTTCTGGCGCAGCGCAGGAAGATCGGCTTCGAGCGCGGTGATCTGATGCTGGGGCTTCTTGCGGGCTGCATCGACGCAACAGGGACGGCCTTGTTTATCCGGGCGCAGCAAACGGGAAGACTGGACAGCGCGGTGGTGCTGACATCACTCTACCCGGCGGTGACGGTGATTCTGGCTCGTGTGATTCTGAAGGAGCACTTCCACCGTTGGCGTGCGGTGGGGATTGTGGCGGCGTTGGTGGCGGTGCCACTGATCGCACTGCAGTGACGTTCGCTATACCTGCTACCATCGCTGCATGTCTCTCATCGAGGTGCGCCATCTCACCAAGGTCTACAAGTTGGGAGAGTCGCCGTTTGGTGGCGGGGCGACAGGCGAGGTCCGCGCTGTAGACGACGTTTCGCTGGACATCGAAGCCGGCGAAACCCTGGGCCTGGTCGGGGAGTCGGGTTCGGGCAAGAGCACGTTGGGGCGCCTGATTCTTCGCCTCATCGAGCCGAGTTCCGGGACCGTCAAGTTCGCCGGCAGCGATCTCGGTTCGGCCACTTCCAGCGAGATGCGGCGCTTGCGCCGCGATATGCAAATCATCTTTCAGGATCCGTTTGGATCGCTCGATCCCCGCATGCGGGTCGAAGACATCATTGCTGAGCCGCTAGTAATTCATGGTTCCGATGGCTCAAGCGCCGCCGCCCGCAGGACGCGCGTCGGCGAACTGCTGGGTGCCGTCGGTCTTGACCGGTCTGCCATGCCGCGCTTTCCGCACGAGTTCTCGGGAGGTCAGCGGCAGCGCATAGTGATTGCCCGGGCTCTGGCTCTGCGGCCGAAGTTTATCGTTGCCGACGAACCGGTTTCGGCGCTTGATGTCAGCGTCGGCGCGCAGATTATCAACCTGCTTGCCCAACTGCAGCGCGAATACAAACTGACTTATCTCTTCATTTCTCACTCCATGCCGATCGTGCGCTACCTGGCAACCCGCATCGCAGTGATGTATCGCGGGAAACTGGTGGAGATGGGCTCGACCAAGGAGATCACCACCCGCCCAAAGGAGGAGTACACGCGCACACTTCTAGCGGCGACGCCCGAAATTGCGGCGGTTCCCTCCTGACGTGGAGACTGAAAATCGGTTTCTGGCGGAACTACTTCTTTTCGGCTTTCTTCCTGGGCTTGTGCTCGCCTTTGTCTTCTGACTTCGACTCAGACTTGGGAGTCTCGTCTTTCCGGTCCCCGTTGGAGGAGGACGAAGCCGACGACGAGCCCGACTTGGCGTAATCGGTCACATACCAGCCGCTACCCTTGAATTGCACCGCGGGAGCTGAGATCACTTGCTCAACCGGACCTCCGCACTCGGGACACTTCTTGACGTGCGGGTCGGAGAACTTCTGAATGCGTTCAAAGCGGTGATGGCATTTCTTGCACTGGTACTCGTAAAGTGGCATGGATTCGGTGAATTTACCCCAACAATGATCTGATGGGATTCTAGGGACTCTGACACGGTCACGTCAATTTTCTATGGTGAGTGCTAGACTCGCGGCATGAAGATCGAGTCGGCGCTCGTGCCGGGCCTCTATCTGGTGGGAACCCCCATTGGGAATCTGGAGGACATCACCCTGCGGGCCCTGCGGGTCTTGAAAGAAGCCGACGTGATCGCCTGCGAAGACACGCGCCAGACGCAGAAATTGCTGAATCATTACGCGATTACGACCCGGACCACCAGCTACCACGAACATAATGAAATGACACAGGCGCCGGAATTGGTAAAAGAGCTGGAAGAAGGCGCGCGCATTGCGCTGGTGACAGACGCCGGCATGCCGGGGATCTCCGATCCCGGTTATCGGCTGATCTCGCTGGCCATTCGGCACGGCATCCCGGTCGTCCCAGTTCCGGGAGCGTCGGCATTTCTCTCGGCGCTGGTGGCGAGCGGGCTTCCTGCCGATTCGTTCCGCTTCAGTGGTTTTCTTCCCGCCAAAAAAGGGCAGCGCCGGGAGGCGCTGGAAGCCGTGAAGAATTCGCCGCGAACCCAGGTGTTTTACGAAGCGCCGCATCGCATTGCGGAAGCCTTAACCGATGTGGTGGAGGTGCTGGGGGCGGATCGGCCAATCGTCGTGGCGAGGGAGGTGACCAAGCTGCACGAAGAGTTTCTGCGAGGCCGCGCTCAGAATGTACTCGAGGCCTTACAGGCGCGGGAGGCAGTGAAGGGCGAGATCACGCTGTTGATCGGGAAAGCTGAAAGTAAGGGGACGAGGCCGGCCCCGCTAAATGTCAGTCAGCGGATCGCCGAACTCATGAAATCGGAGAATCTCGATGAGAAAGCCGCGCTCAAGAAAGTGGCGAGAGAAATGGGGGTGTCGAAGAGCGAGGCCTACCGGGAATGGCAGCGCACCAAGTCCACTTAGAGAGCCCCGGCATTACGTGAGGTGCTTCTTCACCGCCTCACTGACCACTTTTCCATCCACTCTCATGCCCCCAGCCGCGAAACGGGCCATAGCATTCTTCATGACCGTGCCCATGTCTTTGATGGTGGGCGAGCCCATTTCGGCGATGACGGCCTTTACGCCCGCCTCAATTTCCTCGGCCCCGGCTGCCTTGGGTAAATAGCTTTCGATGAGGGTGATTTCGGCGGCCTCCTTGTCGGCCATCTCCTTGCGTCCACCCTTGAGAAACTGCTCGATCGAGTCTTTGCGCTGCTTGATCAGGGTGCTTAACACCTGTTGCGATTCCTTCTCGTCGAGCGGCGACATCTTTTCAATCTCACGATTCTTGAGCGCGGTTTTGACCATGCGCAGGGTCGAAAGGCGCTGCTCGTCGCGTGCCTTCATGGCTTCGGTGATGTGCTTCTGAATGTTGTCAATCATCGTCATGATGCCAGCATTATAGCGGCCCGCCACGCCCTGGATTCGCCGCCAATACCCAAAATGGGAGTCTGCCATTCCGAAGCGTGCCACTGGCTCGGAGTTCCCTGTAAACTAGGGAACACTCAAACCGAAGAGGAAAACGCCAGGAATGTTGCGCAAGAATCGTCTGTTTACGCCCGGGCCGACGCCGATTTTGCCTGCCGCGCAGACGGCGATGGCCGCCTTTGCGATGCATCACCGGACAGTGGAGTTCCGCGCACTGGTGATGCGGGTGCTGGCCGACATGAAAGAATTTATTGGCACGCGGAACGAAGTGCTGGTTCTGGCTTCCTCGGGCACGGGGGTGATGGAAGGGGCGGTTTCCAACCTGACGTCCCCCGGCGATAAGGTGCTGGTGCTGTCGGCGGGCAAATTCGGCGAGCGCTGGCGTGATCTGGCCAAAGCATTCGGCTGCGCAGTGGAGATAGTGAGCGCCCCTTACGGCCAGACGTTTTTACTCGATGAGATTCGCGCCAAGCTCACGCCAGAGGTGCGAGCCGTGTATGTACAGGCAACCGAGAGTTCGACGGGAGCACGCCATGACATCCAGGGAATTGCGGGGCTGGTACGGGCGCTGGGCGATAATACCCTGCTCGTGGTAGACGCTATCACGGGTCTTGGAACAACGCATTTTCATGTGGATGCCTGGGGAATTGACGTGATCATCGGTGGATCGCAAAAGGCGCTGATGATCCCGCCCGGACTTGCCTATTGCGCCATTAGCGAGCGCGCCTGGAAGCGCATGGAGTCGGCGAAGTCTCCCCGGTACTACTTCGATTTTCGCAGGGAGCGAAAGTCGGCGGCGAAAGGCGAGACCGCCTTTACGCCAGCCACTTCGTTATGGGCCGCACTGGGCGCCGCGCTCGACTTCGTGCGCGAGATGGGCGGAGGAGATCTTCCCACCGGACGAGAGGTCCTGATCGACAATGCGGAACTGGCTGCCGAAATGACTCGCGCCGGAGCGGCGGCGTTGGGCTTGAATTTATTTGCGCCATCGGCGCCCGCGGCCGCGCTCACGGCGATCGAAGCGCCAGGAGGCATGGACTCCGGCATCCTGGTAAAGGATTTTCGCGAGCAGTTTTCCGCGGTAGTGGCCAACGGCCAGGGAGAAATGAAGGGCAAGATGATTCGCATCGCCCACCTCGGCTACTACGACTATCTCGACACCGTGGGAATTCTGGCTGCGCTTGAACAAGTGCTGGCCCACGTGACCGGAAAAGCAGTGCACTATGGGACGGCTGTGGGAGCGGCGCAGCACGTCTATGCCGAACGCCGCCAGTGAAAGTGCGAAGGTAGCTGCGAACGTGTAGGGACCCGCTATTCCGGGATTACGTGGATGAAACACCAGGGATCACGAATGAAGGTTGTAGTTGCAGAGAAAATCTCGCCCACCGCAGTGGATTTGCTGCGCGAGCCGCGCTGGACGGTGGTCACCCCCGAGCAGATGGAGGGTAAGGTTGCTCCGCATCTGGACTCCGCCGACGCGCTCATTGTTCGCTCCGCTTTGCAGGTGAACGCCAGCCTGCTCGAACACGCGAGAAAGCTGCGCGTGATCGGTCGGGCCGGGGTGGGCG
>Ga0335085_10009929_pt1 | contig 14286 bp, 11 predicted proteins | sample Lox_Sample_45_FD_206712 | JGI IMG/M metagenome (GOLD analysis project Ga0335085, IMG submission 206712) | Soil microbial communities from Loxahatchee National Wildlife Refuge, Florida, United States - Lox_Sample_4.5 | ecosystem: Environmental > Terrestrial > Soil > Wetlands | place: USA...
TTCACCGCCGAGCTTCCCTCGTCGCTCAGTCGCTCGTTCCTCGCTCCATCCCCGCCCACCTCCCCATCCCCTTCACTGTCCAGGTCGGCGGCGCGTCCCCTTTGGCGCTGGGACGTTACAGTCGGGCGATGACCGACGAGGAGGCGCCGGGTGGTGCGCTGCGCCGCCCGCTGAGCACCGGGCGGGTGCAGGCGCTCAGCGACGGGGTGTACGCGATCGCCATCACCCTGCTGGTCCTGGACATCGCGGTACCCGCCCACGCGGAGAATGACCTGCTGTCCGCGCTGGTCCACCAGTGGTCGGCCTACCTGGCCTACGTGGTCACGTTCTCGACCATTGGCGCTTCGTGGCTCGGCCACAACGTGATCACCGAGTACCTGGACCGGGCCGACCCCACGTTCATCCGGCTGAACCTGCTGCTGCTCGCGTTCGTCGCGTTCCTGCCGTTCCCGACCCGGCTGTTCGCCGGCTTCATCGGCAAGGATCAGCCCGAGCGGGTGGCCGCCACCATCTACGGGATCTTCCTGCTGCTCTCGTCCACCTTGCTCTGGGTGCTGTGGCGGTACGCGGTCCGGCACCACCTGGTCCGGGCCGACCTGGCCGACGAAGAGGTCCAGTTCCTGACCCAGCGGCTCACCCCCGGGCTGGGCGGCTATGTCGTGCTGATCGTGGCCGGGCTGTTCGTCCCGGTCATTGCCGTGATTGGCTACCTGGGCATCGCGCTGTTCTACATCATCCCGTTCCGGCGCTTCGGCCGGATCCGCCTGTACCGGCGGACGCGGCCACCGCGGCGCTCCGGGCGGGACCAGCATGAGGAGGGCTCATGAAGATCGAGGGGTCGGTGGCCCTGGTGACCGGGGCCAACCGCGGGCTCGGCCAGGTGTTCGCGCGGGAACTGGTCCAGCGCGGCGCGGCCAGGGTCTACGGGGCGGCCCGCACGCCGGCCGCGGTCACCGAGCCCGGGGTGACGCCGATCGGGCTGGACATCACCGACCCGGAGCAGGTCGCCAGCGCCGCGCGGCAGTGCGCCGACGTCAGCCTGCTGGTGAACAACGCCGGGGTGCTGAGCTATCAGACGTTCACCAGCGCACCGGATCTGTCCGGCGCCCGGCTGGAGATGGAGACCAACTACTTCGGCACGCTCAGCATGTGCCGGGCGTTCGCTCCGGTGCTGGCGGCCAACGGCGGCGGCGCGATCGTCAACATGCTGTCGGTGACCAGCTTCTACACCAACCCGTTCAACGCGTCCTACGGCGCGTCCAAGGCGGCCGGCTGGTCGCTGACCAACGGCGTCCGGCTGGAGCTGCACCATCAGGGCACGCTGGTGGTCGGGGTGCACGCGGGCTTCATCGACACCGACATGGCCGCGCTGGTCGACCTGCCCAAGGACCGCCCGGAGTCGGTCGCCCAGCAGGTGTTCGACGGGGTGGAGGCGGGCCAGGCCGAGGTGCTGTGCGACGAGCGGACCCGGACCATCAAGGCTGAGCTGTCCCGCGACCAGGAGCTGATCTACCCGGCGGTGCAGAAGTTCTGGGACGACGCGATCAAGGGCAGCGGCTAGCCCTGGTCAGCTGGCGGCTTGCGGGCGATGCCGCAGTAGCCGAGCACCTGGCCGGGGGCGGCCGCGGGCACGTCGCGCCAGTTGCCGCGGCGCCACTGGCTGAGCGGGACCACGCCCGGGTCGATGAGTTCCAGGCCGTCGAAGAACCGCGTCACCTCGGGCCGGCTGCGCAGCGTGAGCGACGCGGACGCCCGCTGGTTGTACCGGCGGGTCATCTCCGGCACCACATCGGCCTGGATGTCGCTGGCCCCATGCCCGATGGCCAGGAAGCTTCCCGGCGGCAGGGCCGCCATCAGGCGGGCCACCACCGCGTGCGGCTCGTCGGCGTCGGGGATGAAGTGCAGCACCCCGATCAGCAGGACGGCGACCGGCTGGCTGAGGTCCAGGGTCTTCCCGGCGCCGGCCAGGATCTCGGCCGTGTCCCGCAGATCGGCGTGCAGGTAGTCGGTCCGCCCCTGCGGGCTGCTGGTCAGCAGGGCCTGCGCGTGGCAGATCACCACGGGATCGTTGTCCACGTACACGATCCGGGACTCGGGCGCGAGGGCCTGGGCCACCTCGTGCGTGTTGCTGGCCGTCGGCAGCCCGGTGCCGATGTCCAGGAACTGCCGGATGCCGAACTCCCCGGCTAACTGGCGGACCGCGTCGATCAGCTGTGCGCGGGCCAGCCGGGCCAGCAGCCGCATGGACGGAATGACTTCCAGGACCTTCTCGGCCGCCTCCCGGTCGGCCTCGAAGTTGTCCTTGCCGCCCAGCCAGTAGTTCCAGATCCGGGCGGGGTTAGCCACGCTGGTGTCGAAGGCGTCAGCCATGGCCCGGCCGCTGGATCCCGTGTGGCCCGAGGACGCCGCCCGGCAGGTACACCGGCAGCAGATGCACGTGCACGTTTGGCGGCACCTGCGACGCCGGCGCCGGGTCCGGGTTCACGGCGGCCACGGCCAGGCCGGCCGCCAGCGCGCCAGTGCACGCGCCGACGGCCAGGCCGGTCAGCAGCGTGCGGCGGTTCGCGCGTTTCTCTGATGCCCGGCGCAGGTAAGCCAGGCGTGCCTCGGCCCGGGCGGCGACGGCCCGGTCGACCCGTTCCAGGAACGCTGCCACGACCGCGTCGCTGTACTCGGGCCCCAACTCGTGATGCGCCGCGGCCGCGGCGCGGATGTCATCTGGGGGTACCGGCGACGTATTCACACCGCCAGGCTAACCCTGGAGTGGCTTGACCGCGCGGGTAGCGATATAGCCGGGCATGAACCGGGCCGTGGCGTCGGCGTGGTGCGGCGCCTCGGCCAGGTGGGTGAGCTGGAAGCCCGCGGCCAGCTGGCCGCCGATCTGCTCGGTCAGCGAATGGCTGTACTCGATCGGCCCGTCCCCGTAGCCGCGCTGCCGTTCGGCCTCGGGCAGGTCGAGCGTGCTGAACGGCAGCGGGTGGCGCACCACGAGCTCGCCCCGCTCGTCCAGCGCGGTGACGTCGAAGATGAAGAGGTCCGGGTTGCAGAAGCCAGCCAGCAGCACGCCGCCCGGTCGCAGCACCCGGAACGCCTCGCGCCACACCGGCACCACCTCGGGGCAGAACACGTTCGACACCGGGTTGACGATGACGTCGAAGCTGTCGTCAGGGAACACGTCCAGGTCGCGCATGTCACCCAGCACGGTGTGCAGCTCCAGGCCCTCCCGGGCGGCCACCTCCTGGTCACGGGCCAGCTGCCGGGGCGAGTTGTCCAGCACGGTCACCTCGGCGCCGGCCGCGGCCAGGACCGGGCCCTGCTGCCCGCCGCCGGAGGCCAGGCAGAGCACCGCCGACCCGGCCAGATCGGCCGGGAACCAGTCCTGCGGCGTGGGCTCGTAGCCGATCAGCACCACCGACCAGTCGCCGGCCCGGGCCCGGGCGATGACGTCCGGCCCGACCGGCTGGGTCCACTCGTTCCCGCTGTCCACCTCGCGGTCCCAGGCGGCCCGGTTGTGCGCGACCGGGTCGAACGTCATGGCGTGTCCCTGTTCGTCACGGCAGCAGGATACGGCCCACCCCCGGCCGGGCATACGCCCCGGTGAGCAGGGCGGCCGCCGCCTCGGTGGCGGTCTCACCGGTGGCCGACATCCGGTTGGCGATCCGGCCGGTCACGATGGGGGCCGCGAACGAGGTGCCACTGCACCGGGCCATGCCGTGGAAATGCCGCACCTCGCCCACGTCCGGCGGCACATAGCAGTCGTACCGGCCGTGCGCCCACGCGTTGACCAGGCCGGTGCCTGGGGCATACACGTCGACCCATTTGCCGTAGTTGCTGAAGTCGGCCCGGTACCGCCAATGCCGGTCCAGCGCGCCCACGGCGATGATGCCCTCCATGGAGGCCGGATAGAACAGCTGGGACGAGTCGTTGTTGCCCGCCGGCGCCACGCAGGCCACCCCGGGGTGCTGGGCCAGATCGGCCAGCCAGGCCTCGAAGGTCAGCAGCGGCAGGTCCAGCCGGGTCGACGTGGACGCGCTCAGGTTGATGATGTCGTAGCCGTCGTTCAGTGCGCCGGTCAGCTTGATGACCGCGTCCGCTTCGAGCGCGCTGCCCGCGATGTTGAACACGTTCGCGCAGTACAGCTCGATCCCGGGAGACACGCAGCGGGCCACGCCGGCCCCGAACGTGCCATGCCCGGCGTAGGGCAGGATGTTGTGCTGGTGCACCCGGTCATCCAGGTCGCCCTGGACGCCGTTCAGCCACTGATGGCTCGTCGCGCCGTCCACCAGCCCGGTGTCGGCCAGGTAGACCCGGACCCGCTCGCCATGGCGACGGCTGTGCCGGGGTGCCGGTTCCGGCTCGGCATGGCGCCGGACTTCCTCCGGCTCGTGGGCCATGCAGGGCACCACCGGGCACACGGTCACCACGGTGTTCGGCGTCGCCGCGGATGGGGGCAGCCGCCGGTCGATCACGGCCAGCGCGGCCAGCACGCTGGTCAGCCGGCGCGGCTCGCCGTCCTGATCCGGCTCCTGGTCCCGGCCGCCGTCATCCTGGCCGCCGTCATCCTGGCCACCGTCACCGTCGTCATCGTCGTACTCGTCGAACCGGCTGCCGCGCAGCGACAGCAGCGAGACCCCGCGGACCACGCCCTGCACCTCGGGCGCCCAGTCCCGGCCGGTCGGCGAGGCGATCTCGATGACCTGGCCGAGATACTCCTGGCGCACCAGCAGGACGCCTTTCTGGTACATGAAATCCATGCCCTGGCCCGCCGGATCAGGTTCGGTTTCGACATATATGCCCGCTTCTTCGAACGCTCTTTCAATGACCCGGATCTCGCTTTCCGCTACCGGATCAAGCAGCTCACGTCGTCTAGCCATGGCAATCCTCCATACCCAGAATTAAATGTTGGACGGTGAGAATAGCGCCGATCTAGCATTGGCGTTATGGGGGAAACGGCGGGGATAACGGCGCAGCGGCCAGCCGGGGTGGCCGGCCTGCTGGTGCTGGCCGCGTCGCGGCCGCAGGAAGGCCTGACCCGGGCGCGGGCCATACTGGCTGGCCGGCCGGGCCCGCTGGACGCGTCCATCGCGCACCACGCCGCCGGGTTCGTGCTCCGCGAGTTCGGCGACCTGCACGCGGCCATCCGGGAACTGCGGGCCGCGCTGCGCGCCGCCCGCCGGGCCGGATCCACGGACCGGGAAGCCGACGTGCTGGCCGCGCTGGGCGTCGCACTGGTCTACGCGGGCCAGACCCGGGCCGGGCTGACCGCGTTCGACCAGGCGGCCGGGCTGGCCCGGGGCCCGGGCATCGCGCGCATCCAGCACCGCCGGGGCGTCGCGCTGTGGACGCTGGGCCGCTACCCCGAAGCGCTCGGCGACCTGCACGGCGCGGTCACCGCGCTGCGCCGTGCCGGGGACACGATCTGGGCCGGCCGGGCGCTGACCGCCCGCGCGCTGGTCTACCTGTCCCAGGGCAACACGGGGCGGGCGGAGCGGGACCTGGCCATGGCCGAACGGCTGCTCACCCGGACCAGCCAGGAACTCGAGCTCGCCTACCTGGTGCACAACCGGGCCATCGTCGCGTTCCGGTCCGGGGACCTGCCCATCGCGCTGGGCTTCCTGGACCAGGCGGCGCAGCGGTACGCCAGGCTGGATGTGCCGCCCCCGGACCTGAGCATCGACCGGTGCGCGGTGCTGCTGGCCGCCGGGCTGTCCCGCGACGCGCTGGCCCAGGCTGATGCGGCGCTGGGCGAATTCGAGCGCACCCGAGGCCAGCCCACCAAGAAGGCCGAACTGCTGCTGGCCGCGGCGCGCTGCGCGCTGGCCGCCGAGCAGCCGGAGGTGGCGCTGGCCCGGGCGCAGGCCGCCCGCCGCCTGTTCCGCGCCCAGCGCCGGGACTGGTGGCAGGCCCACGCCAGGTTCCTGGTGCTCCGCGCGCGGGCGGCCGGCGGCGCCTCGTCCGCGCCGCTGCTGCGCGCGGCCAGCCAGACCGCGGCCCAGCTGGACCGGCTCGGCTCGGCCGAGGCGGCGCAGGCGCATCTGCTGGCCGGCCGGATCGCGCTCCGGCTCGGCCGCGGCGCGTCCGCCGAGCATCATCTGGCCACCGCCGCCCGCGGCCGGTGGCGCGGCCCGGCCGTGTCCCGGGCCAGCGGCTGGCTGGCCGAGGCGCTGCGGGCCGAGGCGGCCGGCGAGCCGCGGCGGCTGCTGCACGCCTGCCGCAACGGGCTGGACGTGCTGGATGCATACCAGCTCACGATGGGCGCCTCCGAGCTGCGCGCCCAGGCCACCGCGGCCGGAGCCGAGCTGGCCCGGCTGGCGCTGCGCCAGGCGCTGCGCTCGGCCCGGCCGCGGGCCCTGCTCGGCTGGAGCGAGCGCTGGCGGGCCACCGCACTGGCCGTCCCGCCGGTCCGGCCGGGTGACGACCCGGAGCTGGCCGCCGACCTGGCCGCCGCCCGGGACCTGGCCAGCCGGATCAGCCAGGCCCAGGCCCGCGGCCTGGCCACCACGGCGCTGCGGCAGCAGCAGCGCAGGCTGGAGGACGCGGTCCGGGCCCGGGTCATCCGGGCACCGGGAACCGGCGGCGGCGGGCCGCTGGCTGGGCACCGCGGCTTCGACCCGGCCGCCCTGCTGGCCGAACTGGACGGCAGCCGGCTGGTGCAGATCGTGCACATCGACGGCGCCCTGCACGTGCTGGTCTGCGGCGGCGGCCGGATCCGGCAGCTGCCCGCGGGCCGGGCCGACCAGGCCGCCCGGGCCACCGAGCTGGCCCGGTTCGCGCTGCGGCGGCTGGCCAGCAACTGGCCGCCGGGCGGGGTGGACAGCGCGCTGCACATCCTGGCCGCGACCGGCCTGCAGCTGGAGGAGTCGCTGCTCGGCGCGGCCGCCCGGCAGCTCGGTGACGGCCCCGTGGTCATCGTGCCGCCGGGCCGGTTCCATGCCATCCCCTGGGCATTGCTGCCCTGCCTGCGGGACCGGGTGGTCACCGTGGCCCCGTCCGCCCGCGCCTGGCTGCGGGCCCGGGCCGCGGTGCCGCCCGCCCGGCGGCGGGTGGTGCTGGTCCGCGGGCCCGGCCTGGGCAGCGACGGCGCCGAGGTGCCGGCGCTGGCCCCGATGTACGACGACGTCACCGTCCTGGGCGGGACCGCGGCCGGGCCACCCGCCGCCACCAGTGGGCGGGTACTGGCCGCGATCGACGGAGCCTGGCTGGCGCATATCGCCGCCCATGGGACGTTCCGGGCGGACAGCCCGCTGTTCTCCGCACTGCGGCTGGATGATGGGCCGGTCACCGTCTACGAGTTCGAGCGGCTGCGCCGGGCCCCGTACCGGATGGTGCTGCCCAGCTGTGACTCGGGCCGGCTCGCCCCGGCTGGCGCCGACGAGCTGCTCGGCCTGGTCAGCAGCATGCTGCCGCTGGGCACGGCCGGCGTGGTGGCCAGCGTCGCCCCGCTCAATGACCATGCCTCGGTGCCGCTGATGCTGGATCTGCATCAGCAGCTCAGCTGCGGTGCGACGCTGGCGGAGTCCCTCTGCGGGGTCCGGCGCCGGGTCAAAGATGATCCCGTCCTCCTCGCGGCCGCCTGGTCCCTGGTGGCACTGGGCGCGGGCTAATGGCGTTCTGCCCCGATGGAGGCATCGCCAGCAGTCCTGATACAGCCGGGTGGGAAACCTGGAAAAAATCACCCGCGGTTTGCACCCGGGATGTATCAGCCAGGGCCGGCCGGCCTCTGCCTCAGTGAACGCCAATGCATCAGCCGGAGGGCCGTCTATGGAGAGCGTGTCTGGCCTGGCCCTGGGCCGTAGAATGCAGGGCAGCTGCCGGCCGCCCGGGGGGGCGCGGCCCGGGTGGCGAGAGGACGGGACCGCGATGCGTGACGACTCCCCCGTCGCCAGGCTGGTGGCCCAGGCCAGAGACGGGGACAAGCGCGCCTGGGACGCCATTGTCGCCCGGTATGCCCCGCTGATCTGGTCCATCTGCCGCCGCTACCAGCTGGACCGGGCCGACGCCGACGACGTGGGCCAGAGCGTCTGGCTGCGGCTGGTGGATCAGCTGGCCGTCATCCGCGAGCCGGCCGCGCTGCCGGGCTGGATCGCCACTACCACCCGGCGGGAGTGCAGCCGGCTGGTGAACGCGACCCGGCGCCGGGAGGCGTTCGGCTCCGGGCTGGACGCCGAGGACATTCCGGACGATCACCCGGACGCGGCCGAGACCGGGGTGCTGCTGGCCGAGCGGAACGCCGCGCTGCGCGAGGCGTTCGACGCACTGCCGCCGCGCTGCCAGCGGCTGCTCGCCCTGCTCATCGCCGATCCGCCGGTTCCCTACGCTGACATCAGCGCCCAGCTGGGCATCGCGGTCGGCAGCATCGGGCCGAACCGGGCCCGCTGCCTGGAACGCGTCCGCCGCCACCCGGCGGTGGCCGCCCTGATCAGTACCGAACCCGCGGACGGGGGTGACAGCAGTGAACAGCCAGTGGGCCGATGACGATGACCAGCTGCTAGCCGCACTGGGCGACGCGCTCCGCGCCGCGCAGGCGGTGCCGGACAGCTTCACCGAAGCTGGCCGGGCCGCCTACACCTGGCACGGCATCGACGCCGAGCTGGCCGCGCTCACGTTCGACTCGGCCGCCGAGCCGGCCGGCGTGCCGGCCATCCGGGCCGAGGAAGCCAGCCCCCGGTTCCTCACTTTCGCCGCCGCCGACCTGACCATCGAGCTGGAGATCGGGGCCGATGCGATCGTCGGGCAGATCGTGCCGCCCCAGACCGGTCACGCCGACGCCTGCCCGGCCAGCGGGCCCGCGTCGAGCACCGAGATCGATGACATCGGCTGCTTCGTGATCCGGCCGCTGCCCGCCTCGCCGTTCCGGCTGCATTGCCACGCCAGTTCCGGGATCAGCGCATTGACCACCTGGATCACGCTGTGAGGCGAGGCCACCGGCCGGGCGCTAGCCGTTCAGTAAAGAATTTCAGAGCACGGTGGGCGGCCACAGATCGTGCTGGGCCGCGATGGGGTCGCCGGGCCATTCGTGCATGCTGGCCAGATTGTCCCGGGCCGGGTACTTAGCCGCGGCCGGGCCGTCCGCGAACGCGTGCAGCACGTTGCTGGTGACCTGGCGGGTGAACTCGGACGCCTTCCTGGTCAGGCCGAACAGCCGCAGGTCGTTGCAGCAGGCGACCCAGCGCATGGTGCCGGTGTTCAGCACCCCGGCCCCGCCCTTGTGGGTGTAGTAGGCCATGTCCGAGTAGCTGTTCACGCCGCGGCACTGCAGCGGTGAGTGGGACAGCACCTCGATCGGCCGCTGCACCGGGTAGACCGGGTTGACCCGGTCGTACTCGATGCCGACCAGGCCGGTGAACTTGCTGCCCTTGTGCACCCCGGTCCTGGCGAACAGCCACGAGTCCGGCTCGGCCACGATGTAGTCCGCGGTCGTCGGGTTCGACTCGTAGAGCGTGCCGATCAGCGAGGACTCCGGGTCCGGGCTGGGCGGCTCCCGCCAGTCGCTGGTGACCAGGGCGTTGTCCTTGCCGTACATCGGGTCCTGCGGGTAGCTGGTCTTGTAGCAGATGACCAGCCGCCGCTGGCCCAGCCGGGAGCTTTCGATCCGGGTCCGGCGGAACATCGTGTTCGCGCCCATGAACGCGATGTTCATGCCGGCGTCACGGGCCGCGGTGACGTGCGCCCGCTCCGGCGGGCTCCAGTACTCGTCGTGCCCGGCCGTGATCAGCGCGCCGGCGCCCTCCAGGATGTGCGGGTCGGCGTCGATCTCCATGCTGGTCAGGTAGGCCAGCGGCAGGCCCATCCGCTCGGCCAGCTCGATGGTCTTCCGCTCGTGGTACAGGAACATGTACGCGCCGTTGGCGTCGTACGGCCGGTCCAGGCTGACCGCCAGCGAGCGGTTGCTGTAGTCCGCGGTGCCGCCGGGGCCGTTGTACAGGTCGTAGCCGCCCCAGGTGTTGTACGCCTGCCAGGTGGCCGTCCCGTTCTTGATCACGACCTTGCCCTGGGTGCTGGCCGACCGGACGGTGACCGGGACGTAGCGCTGGGCGCCGGTTTCCGCGTCCAGCCGGAGCAGGTACGAGCCTTCCGGCCAGTCGTCGGTGGGCACGGTCAGCGACTCGTCCCAGACCGCCTCGACCGTGTTGGTCGGGTGGATCATGGACGCGGCGCGCTGCCGGTGGCCCTTGACCGTCTGCGACTTCCACAGCCGCCGGGCCTGGTCACCGTGGTACCAGCCCATCCGGAACGCGCTCACGGTGAACGAGCGGGCCGTGGTGGACACGTAGAGCGTGACCGGCTCGCCCGGCCGCACGCTGGCCTGGCCCGCGTACCCCACGATGGCCATCGGCGCGCCGAGGTGCCTGATCTCCCAGTGCGGGTCGCCGGCCAGGGAGTTCTCGCTCACCTGGCGGTGGCTCGCCACCTTGTGCGCGGTGGGCCTGGCGGGCCTGGCGGCGTCCGCCGAGCAGCCCGCGGCCAGGCCGGCCGCACCCGCCGCGGTCAGGCCCAGGAACACCCGCCGCGGGTAATCCGAGCCGGATTCCATACCTCCATCATGGCGCGGCCGGGACGGGGCCGGCTGGGCCCGGCGCCGATGTAACGAAACTCAGGTGAATTTTTTACTGGCCGGAAACCGGCCTGCCGGCGGCCGGGATAGGTGCCACAATCCGGACATGCTCCCAGGCGCCACAGAATCGGCCGATGACCCGCTCGAGCAAGACGCTCCCGATCACCCAGCCGACGACCCGGCCATCCCGGCCTGGTTCCTGGCCGAAGGCGACCGGGCCAACCGGGCCACCGATCTGCGCGCGTTCACCATCGGCAACCTGGTCCAGCCGCTGATCGACGGGCGAGAGTACTTCCCCCGGCTGTGCGCCGAGATCAGCGCGGCCGGGCGCGGCGACCAGATCTACTTCCTGGACTTCCGCGGCGACATGGACGAGCTGCTCGACGGCCCGGACACCGCGGCCAGCGACGTGCTGGGCGGGGCGGCGCGCCGCGGGGCGGGGGTGTTCGGCCTGCTGTGGCGGTCGCAGCCGAAGGCGGTCCGGCAGTCCGAGGAGGCCAACGCGGAGTTCGTCCGGGCCATCGACGAGGACGGCGGCCAGGTCCTGCTGGACGCCAGGACCCGGCGGGGCGGCAGCCACCACCAGAAGCTGGTCGTGCTGCGGCACCCGGCCGCGCCCGGCCAGGACGTGGCCTTCGTCGGCGGCATCGACCTGGGGCACAGCCGGGGCGATGACTCGACGCACGCCGGTGACCCGCAGGTGATGGAGTTCCCGGCCCAGTACGGCCCGCGGCCGCCGTGGCATGACATCCAGGCCGAGGTGCGCGGGCCCGCCGTGCACGACCTGGAGCACACGTTCCGCGAGCGCTGGTACGGCAGCAGCGTGCTGGACCTGCCCAGCCCGGTCCGCCAGCTCTACGACCGGGCCTACCACATGGGCGCGACCACCAGCCGGCCGCTGCCGGACCCGGTGCCGGATGAGGGGCTGCGCCGCGGGCCGCACGCGGTGCAGGTGCTGCGCACCTACCCGGCCCGGCTGCGCCGCTACCCGTTCGCCCCGCTCGGCGAGCGGAGCATCGCGCACGCGTACCGCAAGGCGCTGGGCCGGGCCCGCTCGCTGGTCTACCTGGAAGACCAGTACCTGTGGTCGCGGCCGGTGTCCCGCATGATCGCCGCCGCGCTGCGGGCCAACCCGGGGCTGCACGTGATCGCGGTGGTGCCGCGGTTTCCCGACAACGACGGCGCGGTGACGTCCTGGCCGGCGCTGCTGGCCCGGCATGACGCGGTGCGGGCCTGCCGGGCCGCGGGCGGGCCCCGCTTCGCCGTGTACGACCTGGAGAACCACCGGGGCACGCCGGTGTACGTGCACGCCAAGGTGGTGATCGTGGACGACGTGTGGGCCATGGTCGGGTCCGACAACCTGAACCGGCGTTCCTGGAGCCACGACAGCGAGCTGTCTATCGGCGTGCTCGATCACACCCGGGACAGCCGGCCGCCGCTGGACCCGGCCGGGCTGGGCGACGGGGCCCGGACGTTCGCGCGCGACCTGCGGCTGCGGCTGTGGAGCGAGCATCTGGACCGGGACGGCGACGACGTCGCTGACCTGCTGGATCCCGCTGAGGCGTTCGCGGCGTTCCGCGCGTCGGCGGAGCGGCTGGCCCTGTGGCACGCGGCCGGGTCGCCCGGCGGCGCGGAGGCGCGGCCCCCAGGGCGGGTGATGCCGCACCAGGTGACCGCTCCTAGTCGCGCGCAGCGGGCCTGGGCCACGCCGCTCTACCGGGCGCTGTACGACCCCGACGGCCGCCCGTGGCGCGACCGGCTGCGCGGCCGCCTGTGACCCGCCTGTGCCCCCGCCGGTGGCCCGTCAGGTGGGCTGGAGCTGGAGGTCGCTGGAGTTCAGGTGGGCCGTCAGACGGTGGCTGGAGTGCGGCGCCTGGGGCACGCCGACCTGGACGCTGCCCGAGCTGGCCTGGGTGCTGACCGTATAGCTGACGGTGGCCGGCAGGCGGACCACGGCGTGCGCCGAGGTGAGCGCGATGCTGACCTGCCGGGGCGGCGCGGCGAAGCTGGCGGTCAGCTGGCCTGAGGTGATCGTGGCGGTTAGTGACGGCACGCGGAGCCCGGCCCCGGTGACGCTGACGTTGGCCGCGGTGATCCGCAGCGGGCCGGCCAGGCCGTCCAGCTGCACCTGCCCGGACGGCTGGCTGAGGATCACCGCGGTGCGGGCGGGCACGGTGAGCCGGTAGTTCTCCGTGCACGGGCTGCCCGCCGCGCAGCGGTAGGACAGCCGGAGGACGTGGGCGGTACGGTCCATCGTGCTGCGGGCCTGCGCCGGCCTGGCGCCGCTCCAGCGCAGCTTGCCGGTCAGCGTCACCGTGGCGCCGGTGCCGCTGGTGACGGTCAGCTGGCCCGGCACGCCCTGCAGGTACACGGTGCGCACCGAGCCGGCCGAGACGGAGATCTGCCGGCTGGTGCGCGGTCGCGTCGGGCCAGCCTGCCCGGGGTGCGGCATGCGGGACGCGTGGGAGGCCAGCACCACGGCGGGCACGGCCATCAGGATGAGCACCACGGCCGCGGCCAGCACCGTCCAGCGGTGGCCGCGCCACCAGCGGTGCGGCCCGGCCGTGGCGGGCGGCGCCGGGCTGGGCTGGGCCGCCCCTTCCGGCCTGGTCCATACGTACGCGGCTGCCGCGGCCCCCTCCGGCGGCGCGGCCCCCTCCGGCAGCGCGGGCGCCTCCAGCAGCGGGATGGTGGACGAGGCCGGCGGGGCCTCACCCCCCGCCGCGAGCCCGGTGCTGGCGGCCTGCGCGGCCACGATCGGGATGGGCTGGGTCTGCCGGTCGGCGTCGCCCGGCGGCAGGATCAGGTCCCGGCGGGCGATGTCGGCGACCAGGTCCGCGACGGTGGCCGCGGCCGGGTCACCGAGCCGGCTGAAGCCGAAGTTGCGGTGCTCACACCAGACGCACTGCCACCGGTGGTGCCAGCTCTGCTGGGCCCCGACGTGACTGACCGCGTGGCAGGCCCGGCAGCGCCGGAGGAAGAACGCATGCTTGCAGCCGGGGCACTCCCAGTAGGTCAGCGCCGGGCTGGGGGGCGGGCTGCTGAGCCGGCAGTGTGGGCAGGGTACCTGCACGGCATCGAGGGTCATGGCCGCATCGTGACACGGGCCGGGCCGCCGCAGTGAAAACTGACTCGGCGGTAATGAACCCCTAAGCAACCGTCCAGGAGAAGGCAGGGCAAGGTGGCGGCGCGGCTAGCCAACCCGGCGCCCGGTTCAGGCGTCTGTCCAAGTACCAGAGCCAGATTTCAGGCGCGACGGCCAGGTGGGACCGGCCAGGTGGGACGGATGGTGGGCAATGAGCAGCAACCAGTCGGCGAGACCGGGCAGACCTGGCGGCCGCGCCGCCATCACGGCGCGGCTGGGCACCACGGCGTGGCTGGGCGCCGTGCTGGCCGTGGCCAGCCTGAGTCTGGCCGTCCCGGCCGCATCGGCGGCGCCGGCACCGGCATCTGGGGCGCCGGCCGCTGAGGCGGCGTCGATCGCGGTGAGCTGCATCTCCGCCGCCCACCCGAAGCTGGCCACCCGGATGGCCACCGGCATCCGGGCCGCGCTGCGCGGGCGGCTGTCCACGGTGGCCCTACGGGTGGAGGACCGCAGCAAGCACCTGACCTGCTCGCTGAACACCCGGATGCACTTCGACTCGGCCAGCGTGGTCAAGGTGATCATCCTGGGCACCCTGCTCAGGATGACCGAGACGCAGCACCGCCACCTGACCAAGCACGAGATCACG
>Ga0335085_10009930_pt1 | contig 14286 bp, 15 predicted proteins | sample Lox_Sample_45_FD_206712 | JGI IMG/M metagenome (GOLD analysis project Ga0335085, IMG submission 206712) | Soil microbial communities from Loxahatchee National Wildlife Refuge, Florida, United States - Lox_Sample_4.5 | ecosystem: Environmental > Terrestrial > Soil > Wetlands | place: USA...
CTCTCCGGACGGCGCCTCGCGACCCAGGAGGCGGTCTCGAGCGCGGCCCAGCGGAGGATCCACGCGAGCGCTGCGAACTTCAGCAGCCGCTTCACCACGTCGGCGCCTCCCGCCACGCGTCGATGACGTCGAGCGCGCGGCGCAGGTCGCCGGCGGCGACGGGAACCGGCTGCGCGTAGCCGATCCGTCGCGTGATCCGCTGCGCCGGCGGAGAGCCGTCGAGCGCGTCGAGCGCGTAGGCGATGGGGAGCGCGTGGAGCACGGCGAGAACGACGGCCTCGGCGCAGTCGAGGAGCCCGCGGTAGGCCTCCGCGTAGCGGGCGACGATCGAGCGCCGGCTCTCGCCGCCGCCGGGCGCGTCCTCCCCGGACCCGGCCGACCAGGCCCAGCCGCGGTACTCGCCGAGCGGCCGCCCCTCGAACCGCCCGGCGCCCGGGTCGTCGAACGCGGCCCGCGCCTCGATCGGCACCGTCCGGCCCGCGAGCGCGAGCTCCGCGGTCGCGCGCGTGCGCGGGAGCGCGGAGACGATGCAGACGCCGACCGGCTCGCCCGCGAGCGCGCGGCCGAGCTCCCGGGCCTGCTGCTCCCCCGCCGCGGTGAGGCCGACGTGCACCGTCGCGTCGCCGTTGACGAGGCCCTGCGCGCTGTAGGTCGACTCGCCGTGCCGGGCGAGGATCAGCTTCTCCATGCCGCCCAGCGTAATCCGGCAGAGCCTAACGGGGCGCGCATCGAATCGCCCCCTCGCGGACGGCGGCGACCGCCTGCAGGTACGCGACGAAGGCGGGCTTCGCGCTCCAGTCGGGCCGGAGCAGCCCGGACTGCCAGCCGGAGAGCGAGCTGTCGTCGCGGAGCTCGAAGTTGAAGAACGCGCCGACGTCGGGCTGGCAGTAGGCGAGGTCGACCGCCGCGGTCAGCTGCGCCGCCTCCTCGGTTTCCGACACGGGCTGCCTGTCCGTCTCGACGCCGGAGTAGAGGGCGCGGCCGCCGGCGGGCACGGTCTGGAAACCGTCCTCCATGTACCAGACGCTGACGCCGCCCTCGCCGGGGAGCGGCTGCGCGGTGCCGCCGAACGCCGACTTCAGCGCCGCGAGCAGGCGGTCGAGGTCGCCCTCGTCGATCGGCCCCTTCGCATGCGTCGCGTCGGGCGACTCGGCCGAGGTCTGCGGATAGACGTTCGGGCCGAAGGTGTCGAGGATCGGGCGCGCGCGGCCGGAGGCGCGGTAGGCGGCGCCGAGCCCGCCGAACCACGTCGCCGGCTTCGCGTGCCCGGAGCTCGTGGCGATCACGTTCACGCCGGGCGCGACCGCGTGCAGCGCGTCCCAGCACGTGGCGAGCAGCGCCTCGTACGCGGCCGGCGCGCCCGTCTGCGGCTTCCAGAACGTCGCGGAGTTCGGCTCCGTCCAGAGCGCGACGTCGCGGATCGACGGGTAGACGCGGACGATGTTCGCGGCGAAGCCGCAGTACGAGGCGCGCCCCGCGGCGTCGACCGGCGGCGCCGTCGCCGGCCCGGTGACCACGAGCACGACGCGGATGCGCCGCGACGCCGCGCCGACACGGGCGAGCTCGGTGCGCGCAGTTCCCGTGGGGAAGCTCTCGCCGGGGCTCCACGCGACGTTGACGCGAACCGCGCCGAGGCCGAGATCACCGTAGATCGAGAGCAGCGAGCCGGTGTGGGCGTACCAGCTCAGCGAGTCGTCGTCGACGCCGAGGATCAGCCCGGGGGCCGCGGCGGCCGTCGGGGAGAGCACGGCCGCCGCGAGCGCCGCCGCGAGCAGGAGGTGGGCCTTCACGGGCGGAACATCGGCAGATTCCGTAAAGCGGGAACCTCGCGCGCGTAAGGCCCCGGTAAACCGTCAGAAGATCAGCGAGCGGTACGTCAGCCGGCGCATCATCCCGATCGCCTCGTAGACGCGCAGCGCCGGCGCGTTCTCCGGACGGACGAAGAGGCAGACCGTCGGAACGTTCGCGAGCAGCAGCCGGCAGAGGTCGCGCATCGCGCGCTGCGCGTAGCCGCGGTTCCGCAGCTGCGGGTCGACCCAGACCTGTTGCAGCTGCACCGCCGACGGCGTCCACGCGGAGGCCTCGGCCTTGAACGCGATCACCCCGTCCGCGAGCCAGAGCCACGAGCGGCCCTCCTCGATCTGCGCACGTGTCCGCCAGCGGAAGCCGTCCGGGTCGCGGCGCATCGGGTCGATCCCGATCTCCTCGCGGTGCGCGACCGCACACGCGGGGACGAGCCGGTCGAGGTCGTCGAGCGTCGCGAGCCGCAGCCCCGTGTCGCCGGGCGGCGGCGGCTCCTCGAGCGCGTACACCGGCTGGCCGGGACGGTCGTCTCGCGGCGACGGCATCCGCCGGCGCACCGCGTCCCACAGCTCGTCGACGGCGCGCTCCTCGCCGATGATCATCCGCGCCTGTCCGCGCGCGGTCACGTCCGCGAACGCCTCGCAGCCCTCTCCCGACGGGACGACGTTCGCGCCGACGTGGCACAGCGCGACGAGCGAGCCGTCGCGCGCGAGCGCGGAGAAGCGGCCGAGGCCGCGGCGGGCGATGTCCTCGAGGAACACGCGCTCGACCGGGTCGCGCTCGCAGAAGGCGAGGATCTCGTCGAGGCCCGGCGCGACAGCGTGCAGCTCCACCATCCGCACCATCATCCCATCACGCCGCGTGAGAGATAGGGTTGCCGCCATGCCGATCCACGTGCGCGCCGAGCCCGGCGACTACGCCGACGCGGTCCTCCTCCCCGGCGACCCGCTGCGGGCGAAGTACATCGCCGAGACGTACCTCGGCGACGTCGTCCAGACGAACTCCGAGCGCGGGATGCTCGGCTACCGCGGCACGTGGGAGGGCAAGCCGGTCTCGGTGCAGGCGACGGGGATGGGCTGTCCGTCGGCGGCGATCGTGATCGAGGAGCTCGTCCAGCTCGGCTGCACGAAGCTGCTCCGCGTCGGCACGTGCGGCGGGCTCCAGCCGCACCACGAGCTCGGCGACATGATCGTCGCGATCTCGGCGGTCCCGCAGGACGGCACGACGCATACGTACGTGCCCGAGCCGCACTGCCCGACCGCCGACTGGGAGCTCGTCCACGCGGCCGTGCACGCGGCGAAGGAGATCGGCCAGCCGATCCACGTCGGGCCCGTCGTCTCGAGCGACGTCTTCTACAACCCGGACGGCGGCCAGTACCAGCGCTGGTCGGACCGCGGCGTCCTCGGCGTCGAGATGGAGGCGGCGATCCTGTTCACGCTCGGCGCGCTCCGCAAGGTGCACGCGGGCTGCCTGCTCACGGTCAGTGACATCGTCGTCGAGGGCGAGTTCACGCGGATCAGCGACGAGGAGCTGCGGGCGGCGGTCGACCGGATGACGCGCGTCGCGCTCGCCACCGTCACGGCGTGACGGTGGCGACCAGCAGCGCCACGCATAGTCTTCGCGCGTGAGCGCGAAGACCGTCTTCCTCGTCAACCCGGCGTCGGACAACGGAGTCACCGGGAAGCGCTGGCCGGAGCTCGCGAACCGCGCCGCGCACCTCGGGCTCGAGGGTGAGACGCTGTTCTCCGAGCGGCCGGGGCACCTGATCGAGCTCGCGGGCCGCGCCGCCGCGGAGGGCGCGTCGCTCGTCGTCGCCGTCGGCGGCGACGGCACGCTCAACGAGGTCGTAAACGGGCTCGTGCGCGCGAACGCGGCGTGCGAGCTCGCGACGATCCCGATCGGCACCGGCATGGACTTCGTCCGCACTCACGGGATCTCGACGACGTTCGCGGAGGCGGTCGGCACCGCGCGCGACGGCGTCGCGCGGACCGTCGACGTCGGCCGCGTCGCGTACCGGACCTGGGACGGCGCGGAGGCGGAGCGCTACTACGCCAACGTCGGCAGCGTGGGGATGAGCGCCGCGGTCGCGCAGCGCGCGAACGGGATGTCGAAGGCGATGGGCGGCAAGGCGACGTTCTTCTACGCGCTCGTGCGCGTGTTCCTCGAGTGGGAGAACACGGTCGTGAGCGTCGAGCTCGACGGCGGCGAGCGCCGCGAGGGGCGGATGCACGACGTCGTCGTGGCGAACGGCCAGTACCACGGCGGCGCGATGTGGCTCGCACCCGGCGCCGAGCCGGACGACGGGCTGCTCGACGTGCTGCTGATCGGCGACGTCACGAAGCTCGACTTCGTCACGACCGCGCCGAAGCTCTACCGCGGGACGCATCTCTCCCACCCGAAGGTCGAGCTCGTCCGCTCGAGGACAGTTGCGGTCGACGCGCCGGAGCGGCTGCCGATCGAGCTCGACGGCGAGCAGCTGGGGACGACGCCCGTGCGGTTCGAGGTCGTACCGGGTGCGCTGCGCGTGCGCGTGCCCGCCCGCGCGTGAGGCTCCGCGCCGCGCTCCTCGCCGCGGCGTTCGCGGCGCTCGCCGTCCTCGTCGCGGCCGGCTCGCTGACCGGGCTCGACCAGTGGTCCGTCGACCACCTGATGCCGGGCGCGAGCTTCTCGAGCTCTTCGCAGACGACGATCGAGTCGGTCGTGCCGCTGCTCGGCGCGCACTGGCATCCGCCGCTGCACGCGGTCGCGGAGATCTGGACAGTGCCCGCGTCGGCGCTGCCGGCGTTCGCGATCGCGGGCATCGGCTGCCTCGTGCTCCTGCGGCGCGGGCGCCGGCGCGCGGCGCTCGTCTGGGCCGCCGCGTGGGTCGCGGGCCTTGCGATAGAGCTGCTCTGCAAGGAGACGCTGACCCGGCCGCCGCTCAACGCCGACGGCATCATCCACCTCGACGGGTTCGACAACGCGTTCCCGAGCGGACACACGATCCGCGCGGTGCTCGTCGCCGCCACGATCGCCGTCGTCTGGCCGGCGGCCCGGATCTGGGTCGCCGTGTGGGCCGGAGTCGCCGTCGTCCTGACGGAGCTCGCGGGCTTTCACACGCCGACGGACATCCTCGGCGGCCTGCTCGTCGCCGCGCTGCTGATCGACTTGGCGCAAGCGCCGGAATCCGCCCGCGCGGATACCGGCGCGCGCAAAGACGCCTGAAGCCGGCCGCATTCGCGGCCGGACTCGGTGACGGTGCGCTACGACGCGGTCTTCGCGGGCGCCTTCGGCTTTGGCCGCGTCGACGTGGACGCGCCCTTCGACAGCTTGTCGACCTTCCGCTCGAGCACGGCGACCCGCTTCTCCAGCTCGTCGATCCCGCGCAGGCGCCGCTGCAGCTCGTCGAGCCGCTCGCGCGTCGAGTTCAGCGCGCCGAGCACGCGGTCCGCCCCCGGCGCGCCCGAGAAGCGCTGGATCGCGTCCTCGCCGAGATCGGAGAGCCGGCCGATCGCGTCCTTGCCGGCCGCAGTCTTCCCTTTCCCGCTCGATCCTCCGCTCGCTCCGGCCATCGTCCCTCCTCGGTCGCTGCCCAGACGATACCCGCGGAAGGGGATATCGTCCCGTGCGTGGACGCCGGGTGGGACCGGCCGCTGACGCGCCGGGGCTTCGTCGCGACGGCCGCCGCCGCCGCGGGCTCGCTCGCGGGCGCGGGCGCGCTCGGGAGCCTCGCGCGGGCCGCCGCGGCCGCGCCCGTCGCGCTGCCGCCGCCCGCGCGCTCCGGGATCGACCACATCGTCGTCGTGATGATGGAGAACCGGTCGTTCGACCACTTCATGGGCTGGCTCCCGGGCGCGGACGGCAAGCAGGCCGGGCTCACGTACCTCGACAGGAACGGCGCGCCGCACTCGACGTTCTCGCTCGCGCCGGACTTCCAGGGCTGCGGCTACCTCGATCCCGACCACTCGTACGACGGCGCGCGCGTCGAGTGGAACAACGGCGCCTGCGACGGCTGGCTCCTCCCCACCGGCGACATGTACCCGATCGGCTACTACCGGCAGGAGGACCTGCCGTTCCTCGGCAAGGCGGCGCCCGCGTGGACGATGTGCAACCGCTACTTCGCGGCGATCCTCGGGCCGACGTTCCCGAACCGGATCTACCTGCACAGCGGCGTCACCGACCGGCTCGACGACTCGTTCGTGCGCGTCGACCTGCCGACGATCTGGGACCGGCTCGCGGCGAAGAGCATCCCGGCGCGCTACTACTGCGGCAACGTCAGCTTCCTCCTCCTCTGGAACAACAAGTACGCGTCGATCACGAAGACGCAGTCGCAGTTCTTCGCCGACTGCAAGGCCGGGAAGCTGCCGGCGGTGTCGTTCATCGACCCGAACCTCACGTTCGTCGACGAGGGCCCGCAGTCCGGGATCTGGAACGACGACCACCCGCACGCCGACATCCGCGCGGGCGAGTACTTCCTCTCGACGATCTACAACGCCGTCACGCGCGGGCCGCTGTGGCCGCGGACGCTGCTCGTCGTCACCTTCGACGAATGGGGCGGCTTCTACGACCACGTGCCGCCGGGCGTCGCGCCCGACGTCGACCCGCGCTACGAGCAGCGCGGCTTCCGCGTGCCGACGCTGCTCGTGTCCCCTTACGCACGCCGCGGCCACGTGTCGAACGAGGTGTACGACCACACGTCGATCCTCAAGCTGATCGAGTGGCGCTTCGGGCTGAAGCCGCTGTCGGTGCGCGACGCGGCGGCGACGAACCTCGCGACGGCGCTCGATTTCTCGCGGAAGAACCTCGCCGCGAAGCCGATCGTCGCGCCGCGGCTCGTCGCCGGCGCGGAGTGCCCGGCGACGTAGGCCCTAATCCCTCGTCCGGTTCTAGTCGCGGGCGGACTTCTGACTACGGTGAGGAGGGCTGATGCTCGACATGCGGCGTCGAATCCATCTGCTCCACAAGCATCGCGCGGTGAGCATGCACCTGCTCGTCCAGCGCGACGGCGTTCCCTACCGGGTCGAGCGCATCGTCTGCGGCGATTGCGCGCGCGTGCTGGCCGAGAGGCAGCTCGGCCGCGCGGCGGCCTAGTCGGACACCGTCGGAGCGAGCGCGCGAACCGGCTCGACCGGCGCGTACTGCGATCCCAGCGGCGGGCGTGGATCCGGCCCGCCGCGGTTCGGCCAGTACGCGAGCGCGCGCTCGGCCTGCGCGGCGATCGTCAGCGACGGGTTCGCGCCGAGGTTCGCGCAGACGGCCGCGCCGTCGACGACGTGGAGCCCCGGCGCGCTCCAGACGCGGTGCCACGCGTCGACGACGCCGTCGGCGGCGGTCGCGCCGATCGCGGCGCCGCCGAGGATGTGCGCAGTGAACGGCCGGTTCAGCAGGACCTCGTTCAGCCCCGAGCCGGGGAGGCCGCCCATCACGTCGGCGGCGATGCGCGCTGCCTCGTTCGCCTCGGGCAGCCACGTCGGCGCAGGCTCGCCGTGGCCGGGCTGCGAGTGCAGCCGCCGTCCGTTCCACGTGAGGTGGATCGAGTTGTCGCGCGCCTGCATGACGAGGAGGATCACCGTCCGCTCCGCCCACCCGTGCACGCGGTGCGCGCGGAGGAACGCGACGGGATCGCGCCCCGCGTCGCGAAGCCAGCGCACCGGCCGCGGCGTCGTGCCTCCGCCGTCGACGAGGATCGTCGAGAACATCCCCATCGCGCTCGAGCCCTTCGGGTAGCGCACCGGCTCGATGTGCGTCTCGGCGCTCGGGTGGAACGAGGAGCCGATCGCGATCCCCGCGGAGTAGTCGACGGACGCGTCGCGCGCGCCGGCGCCGACGATCACCTCCGAGTTCGAGCGGACGAGCGCGCCGACGTTCGGGCCGCCGAGGCCGGAGCGGAACAGGAGCCGCAGCGTCCCGAGCACGCCGGCGGCGAGCACGACCTCGCCGGCGCGAAAGGTCTCCCCGCGGCGCGGCCGCGGGCCGGGGCGCGACGTCTCGACCTCCCAGCGGTCGCCTGCGCGCCGGAGCAGCGTCGCCTCCGTCTCCGGATGGACGACGGCGCCGGCGCGCTCCGCGAGCCAGAGGTAGTTGCGGTCGAGCGTGTTCTTCGCACCGTGGCGGCAGCCGACCATGCAGCCGCCGCAGCGGGTGCACGGGCTGCGCGGCGGGCCGGCGCCGCCGAAGTACGGGTCGACGCCGTCCTCGTCGCCGAAGTAGACACCGACCGGCGTGCGACGGAAGGTCTCGCCCGCGCCCATGCGCCGCGCGACCTCGCGCACGACGTCCTCCGCGGCCGTCTCGAACGGCGTCTCGACGACGCCGAGCATCCTCCGTGCGCGCGCGTAGTGCGGAGCCAGCTCGGTGCGCCAGTCGGCGATCGCCGACCACTGCGGGTCGTCGTAGAACGGGTCCAGCGGCTCGTACAGCACGTTCGCGTAGACGAGCGAGCCGCCACCGACGCCCGCGCCGGAGAGGACGAGCAGGTCGTCGAGCATGCTCAGCCGCTGGATCCCGCGCAGGCCGAGCCGCGGCATGAACAGGTAGTTGCGGAGATCCCAGTTCGTCCGCGGGAAGTCCTCGGCCTCGAAGCGGCGCCCAGCTTCGAGCACGGCGACGCGGTAGCCCTTCTCCGTCAGCCGCAGCGCCGCGACGCTGCCGCCGAAGCCGCTGCCGATCACGAGCACGTCGACGTCTCGCGCGGTCACGGGTCGATCGTACGACGACCCGGCGGTACGCTGACCGTTCGTGCGCCGTCTCGTCCCGGCTCTCGTCGCGCTCGCGCTCGCCGCTCCCGCCGCGGCGGCGACCATCCACGGCACGCCGCAGGCGGACGCGATCGTCGGGACGCCGGCCGCGGACACGATTTTCGCCGGCGCGGGCAACGACCTGATCCAGGCGGCGTTCGGCGGCGTCGACCGGGTCGACTGCGGGCCGGGGCGCGACATCGTCAGCGCCGACCGGTCGGACCTCGTCGCCGCGAACTGCGAGGTCGTCTCGCGGCGGCTCTCCGTCGACACGACGACCGATCCGCACAGCCAGCACGAGACCGCGGTCGAGCCGGACAGCTTCTCGTGGGGCTCGACCGTCGTCGCCGCGTACCAGCTCGGGCGGTTCGAGGGCGGCGCGGCGTCCGACATCGGCGTCTCCGCCTCGACGGACGGCGGCCGCACGTGGAAGCGGACGACGCTGCCGTCCGTGACGGTCGCGTCGGCGCCGCCCGGGCCGGAGCTGTCGGCGTCCGATCCAACCGTCGCGTACGACGCGGAGCACGGCGTCTGGCTCGTCGGCACGCTGACGCTCGAGCAGAACAGCTCGCACGTGTTCGTCGCGCGCTCGACCGACGGGCTGCACTGGTCGGCGCCGGTGAACGCCGCCACCGGCCCCGAGCTCGACAAGGACTGGCTCGCGTGCGACAACAACGCCGCGAGCCCGTACCGCGGTCGCTGCTACGCGGAGTTCACGGACGACGCGAAGGGGACCACGGTCAGCGAGTCGAGCGACGACGGCGGCCAGACGTGGTCGGCGCCGGTGACGGCGTCGCAGCTCCTCGTCGGCACGCAGCCCGTCGTGCTCCCGAACGGGACGCTCGTCGTCGTCGCGGGGAACTACACGGACGAGGGCGCGCTGAACGGGTCGATGGTGGCGCTGCGCTCGACCGACGGCGGCGCGACGTTCACGCGCGCGACGGTCGCGCAGCTGACCTCGGCGAAGAACGGCGTGATGCGTGCGATCTCGCTCCCGTCGGTCGACGTCGACTCGAACGGGACGATCTACGCCGTGTGGCACGACTGCCGCTTCCGCCCGGGCTGCACGGAGAACGACATGGTGCTGTCGACGTCGACGGACGGCGTGACGTGGACCGCGCCGACGCGGATCCCGCTCTCGCCCGTCTCCTCGTCCTTCGACGCGTTCATCCCGGGGCTCGCGGCCGACCCGGCGCATCCCGGGCGGCTCGGGCTCGTGTACGGGTTCTTCACGCCGGGCTCGTGCGCGCGCGGCGCGTGCACGCTCGGGATGGGCTTCACGACGTCGCCGGACGGCGGGAGGACGTGGACCGCGCCGCAGCGGCTCGACGCGCAGCCGATGGAGATGTCGTGGCTCGCGAAGGCGGAAGGCGGCCGGATGGTCGGCGACTACTTCTCGACGTCGTTCGCCGGCGACCGCGTCGTGCCGGTGTTCGCGCTCGCGACGTCGCCGCTCAACGGGCGGTTCCGCGAGGCGATCTTCGCGGCGTCACTCCCGAACGTCGGGTAACCCGTCCGCAAGCGCTCGCAGCGTCTCGCCGGCGCCGGCGGCGATGCGGACGGACGCGCGCGCGTCGTACTGCGTCTCGTCGCGGTTGACGATCGCGAGGCTGCCGCCGGCGGCGAGCGTCTCGGCGGGGAGCCATGCGACGGGATAGACCTCGAGCGACGAGCCGACGACGAGGAGCAGCCGCGCCTCGGCGGCGAGCTCCGACGCGCGGGCCATCGTCTCCTCGTCGAGCAGCTCGCCGAACATGACGACGTCCGGCTTCAGGACGCGCCCGCACTGCGGGCAGCGCGGGAGCGGCAGCATCCGCACGACGTCCTCCGACGGCACCGTCTCGCCGCAGTCGAGGCAGCTCGCGGACCGGATCGAGCCGTGCACCTCGACGAGCTCGCGCGTGCCCGCGCGCTCGTGCAGCCGGTCGACGTTCTGCGTGATCACGCCGCGGAGCCAGCCGCGCTCCTCGAGCTGCGCGAGCGCGCGATGGCCGTCGTTCGGCCGCGCCTCCGCGAGCACGCCGATCCGCTTCCCGTAGAAGTCCCAGACCTTCGCCGGGTCGGCGAGGAACGCGTCGATCGACGCGACCTCCATCGGGTCGACCTGCGCCCAGATCCCGGTCGGCGAGCGGAAGTCGGGAATGCCCGATTCCGTGCTGATCCCGGCGCCGGTCAGCGCGACGCACGGCTGCCGCGTGCGCACGAGCTCGGCGAGGCGTTCGACGCTCACGCCGGCATCGTAGAGTTGCGCCCGTGGAAGGGTTCACGTTCTCGACGACGGTCCGCGTCCGATTCGCGGACACGGACGCGCAGGGGATCGCGCACAACTCGGCGTACGTCGTCTGGTTCGAGGTCGCGCGCGTCGAGTACCTGCGCGAGTTCGCCGGGGGCTACCAGTCGCTGCGCGAGCAGGGGATCGAGGCGCTCGTGCTCGAGTCGCACCTCCGCTACCTCGTGCCGGCGCGGTTCGACGACGTCGTGCACGTGCACACGCGCTGCCGCGACATCCGCGGCGCGCGCTTCCGCTACGAGTACGCGATCGTCCGCGACGACGGCGAGCTGCTCGCCGAGGGCTGGACGTCGCACGCGTGCGTCGACGCGGCCACCTTCCGGCCGACGCGGATCCCGGCCTGGCTCGTCGAGGCTATGGAGCGGGCTGAGTCGTCGTCTGCCCGGTCGCCGTCGTCGTCGTAGTCGTCTGCGCCGGCGTCGCGGGCGTCTTCGGCTTCTTCTTCGGGCCGACCCGGACGAGCTCCGGGGACGAGCGGTACGACGAGAAGAAGACGTCGCGGCGGATGAGCTTGCCGTTCGCGGAGTAGACCTCGCGCGTGACGCTCGTCGTCATCGCCGGCTCGCCGGGGTCGTCGACGACCTTCTCGCCCGGCTTCAGCGTCTTGTCGACGGTCTTCGTCACCGGGATCGAGCCGTGGACGACGAGCGGCGCCGTCTGCGTCACGACCTTCCGGTGCGTCGGCGTGCCGTAGAGGCTGACCGTGAGCGCGTCCGTCCCGACGAAGGTACGGAGCAGCAGCCAGTTGCCCGTGTCGTTGACGAAGCGCAGGTCGACGTCGGGGTAGTCGACCGTCGCGTCGCGGCCCTGCGGGTAGTGGCTGATGTAGAGCGCATGGTTCGTGCGCGCGGTGATCGGGAGGCCGGCCTCGTACGCGGCGTTGAAGACGGTGGTCGAGACCTGGCAGACGCCGCCGCCGAGGCCGGTGGTGAGCTCGCCGTTGATGATCACCGGCGCCTCGAGGAATCCCTTCGCCGCGGTGCGCGCGCCCGTCGTCTTGTTGAACGAAAACTCCTCGCCGGGGCGGATCAGCTTGTCGTCGACGAGGTGCGCGACGAGCTGGACGTTGTGGATGCGGTTCGGGATGCCGCCGTAGATCGTCGTATAGGACGAGACGAGGCCGACGATCCCGAGCTTCGCCGCGTCGGCGGTGGTGAGCGTCGCCGGCCGCGTCCGGACGCGGAGGACCGCGACGCGGCGGTCCGGCGCGCGCTGCAGCGCGGCGCGGAGGACGACGTCGGCGGTGGCGACGGCGTCGAGCTCGAGGCCCGGCTTCGCGGGGACGATCCGCACGTGCGCCCCGTTGACGGCGAAGGTGGCGTTGCGCGGCCGCGTCTGGACGCCGGCGCCGAGCTTCGCCAGCCAGGCGTTTGCAGCGGGGCCGCCGATCCGGAGCTGCGTGCGACCGTCGGCCGGGAGCTGCAGCAGCGGCGCCAGCCCGCTCGGCTGGAGCAGCCAGCGCTTGTCGTTCAGCTGGAGCGCAACAGGGCCTGAGAGCGCGACGCGGGCCTGCGCGGCGGCGCGCCGGAGCGCGGCGGCGCGGACGCGCGGCGCCTGCACGACGAGCGGCAGCTCCACCGGGCCGAGCGGCCGGTCGAGCGAGGCGAGGGTGGTCACGATCGTCTCGGCCGCGGCGGCGCGGTCGAGGAGCAGCCCCGCGCGCGCGGGCGCGACCGCGACGGCGGCGCCCTTGCGCGTGAGCGAGGCGCTCCGGCTCGGGTGGTCGACGGCGGCGGCGATCCGGCCGAGCTCGTACATGAGCGCGCCGTGGAGGACCCGCGTCGCGGGCGTCACGTCCGCGCCGAACACGTCCACGCCGATGCGACGGAAGCCGCGGAGCGGGCCGAAGCCGCTCCCCTGCCGCTGCGCCGTGTCGACGGCGCCCTTCCAGTCGGCGGCGACCCCGAGCGTGTCCGCGGTGAGCGAGAAGCGCTTGCTCCCGGCGGCGAAGACGACCGGGCGCTGCGCGAGCGCGGCGGCCCGCTGCTCGAGCATCGCCCGGGCGCTCGTCGCCTCCATCCCCCCGACGTCCACCCCGTCGATCCGCACGCCGTCCGCGATCGCCGTCGGCGAGCCGGCGAAGACGAGCCCGAGGACGACGCCGGCGGCGACGATCGCCGCCGCGACGAGCAGCAGCCGCCGGACGAGCGACTGCCGGCGTCGGCGGGAGCGGCCCCCGTTCACGCGTTGTTCCGTCCGACGCACTCGGGCGATGGTAGCCCGAGCGGCCGCCGCCGTCAGTGGGGCATGCCTGTCTCCTGCGGACACTGTCCCAGGGTCTGACCCCGGGAGGTGTCCCTAGAACACGAAGAGCTCGACGCCTCCGGCGACGTTGAGCTCGATCCCGGTGATGTAGGAAGCGAGGTCGGAGCAGAGGAAGGCGATCGCGTTGGCGATCTCCTGCGGCTCGCCCGGCCGGCGCAGCACCGTCCGGTTGACAATCCGCTCGTTCATCGCCGGGTTCCCCAGGTGATACGCCTCGGTTCCGATCACGCCCGGGACGATCGCGTTGCACGTGATCCCGTGGCGCCCGCCCTCCATCGCCAGCGTCTTCGTCAGCCCGAGCAGCCCGGCCTTCGTCGTCGAGTAGCTCGCCTGCCCGAACCCGCCGAGGGTGCCCGCGACCGACGCCATGTTCACGATCCGCCCCCAGCCGCGCTCCTTCAGGTGCGGCCACACCGCCTGGGAGCAGTTGAACGCGCCGGTGAGGTTGACCTGGAGGTCGCGCTGCCACAGCTCGGGTGACTGGTTCTGGAACTGGCCGACGTGGTCGAGCGTGCCCGCGTTGTTGACGAGGATGTCGACGGACCCGAGCTCCTCGACCGTCCGCGCGACCGCCGCGTCGACCTGGGCGCGGTCGGTCACGTCGCAGCGCACCGCGAGCGCGCGGAGCCCCATCTCGCGGATCTCGGCGACCGTCTCCTCCGTGTGGACGAAGCCCTGCTGCCGCGCCGCGGCGGCGAGCGCGCCGTAGCGGTCGGTCTCCTCCGACAGCTCCGACTCGACGAGCAGGTCGGCGACGACGACGTCCGCGCCCGCGCGCGCGAGCGTCAGCGCGTCCGCGCGCCCGAGCCCGCGCGAGCCGCCGGTGACGAGCGCGACCCGCCCGGAGAGGTCGATCTCCAGCGCCACGGAGCGCAGCCTAGTCCTTCGGCAGGAAGATCTCCTTCGCGATCACGAGCCGCTGGATCTGGGAGGTCCCCTCGTAGATCTGGAACAGCTTCGCGTCGCGCATGAGCTTCTCGACCGGGTACTCCTTGATGTAGCCGTAGCCGCCGAAGACCTGGACGGCGTCGGTCGCGACCTTCATGGCGATGTCCGCGGAGAACCGCTTCGCAAAGGACGAGTAGAGCGTCGCCTTGCGGCCGTAGCCGTTGTCGAGCATCCACGCCGCCTGCCACGTGAGCAGGCGCGCGGCCTCGATCTCCGTCGCCATGTCGGCGATCATGAAGTTGACGCCCTGGTGCATCGCGATCG
>Ga0335085_10009931_pt1 | contig 14286 bp, 13 predicted proteins | sample Lox_Sample_45_FD_206712 | JGI IMG/M metagenome (GOLD analysis project Ga0335085, IMG submission 206712) | Soil microbial communities from Loxahatchee National Wildlife Refuge, Florida, United States - Lox_Sample_4.5 | ecosystem: Environmental > Terrestrial > Soil > Wetlands | place: USA...
AGGTAACCGGGATCGCGGCGAAATTGCAGCCCATTCGTGCCGCGGTTGTGCAATCGGCGTCGGTGATATCGTTATCGCGTCATGCATGCTGCGGTCTTGCACACGCTCGGACAGCTTCCGCGCTACGAAGAATTTCCCGAACCTGTCCCCGGTGACGGTGAAGTGGTTGTCGAAGTTTCCGCAGCCTCGCTGAAGCCCGTCGACAAGCAGATGGCCAGCGGCTCGCATTACGCCAGCCCGCGGAAGCTGCCCTCTATTTGCGGCACCGACGGAGTGGGACGGCTGAGCGACGGACAGCGTGTGCTGTTCGGTGGTGCGCGGCCACCCTACGGCACCATGGCCGAACGCGCGGCTGTTCGCAGCGCTTTCACCTTCCCCATACCCGATAGCCTGAGCGATGAAACTGCCGCGGCCATTGTGAATCCGGGTGTGTCGGCGTGGCTCTCGCTTGCCCATCGGGCGAAGCTGGCGGAGGGAGAGAACGTTCTCATCCTGGGCGCGACCGGCATCACCGGTAAGCTCGCGACGAAGATTGCCAAGCTCCTCGGCGCAGCGCGGGTGGTGGCCGCAGGACGGAATCGCGCCGCTCTCGACACGCTGCGCGAGCAAGGCGCCGACACGACCATTCAGCTCGATGTGCCGCCCGACAATTTGCGTGATGTTTTCGCGCGCGAGGCGAGTGGTGGGTTTCAGGTGGTGATCGATTACGTGTGGGGGGCGCCCGCCGAGGCGTTCCTGGCAGCGATCACGCGACACGAGTTCGCCGCGGCGGAATGGGAGACTCGTTACGTGCAGGTTGGCGAGAGCGCGGGAGCGGCCATCTCGCTGCCCGCCGCGGTGCTGCGCAGCGCGCCGGTGACGATCATGGGGACAGCCGGCATCGCACCCGGCGAAGTTCTAGGGAACGCGTTGCAGAAGGTGCTGGCTCACGCCGCCAGCGGCGAGCTGCAGATCGAGACGGAGCGCGTGCCGTTGGCGCAAATCGAAGACGCGTGGGGTCGACAGCAAAGCGGACGCAGGATTGTGGTCGTTCCGTAAGCGAGTGTAGGAAGCCAGCCGTCTATCGGGAGTGTCGCTACGGAACTCGTCCCGCCGCAGCTTCGAAGTTGGCTTCTTCAAACGCCCAAATACCAGCATTCTCGCCTTGCTCTAGAAGCTGATAGATCGTCCGAATGTTGGCGCTGGGCGGGACGTCGACAGCTATAAATGTGCCGTTACCGTTCTCAAAAGTAGCGCCAAGCGACTGAATGCCAGTCCATCGTAGACGGAAGCAGTCGTCAGCGATGGTTCGATCCCCTCGCAAAAAAATCCGGTACGTAGAGTGACCACCCTTTTCCACTACCCTCTTGAACTCATATACGTCGTGGTCCCGCAGCGCAGCGGTTACGACGTCTTCGGCACTCACACCAAACACAAAGAATGGACTGTTTAGGATTCGGAATTCGTTTGGCCCGAAGGGCTCAGCCCACAGGGTTTCGGTTTCGTAGCTCTGCTGTTCACCGGGGTCAAGCCGGAAAATTATTCTCACGCGACCATCAGGATGATTAGGCTCAGACATTGGAGTTTCCATGACCGCGAGGCCCCGCCCTAGCCAACAGATGGCCAGAACGGGGCACCCAGAAAAAGAGACCGAATACTGGCGACTGACTGACGATCGACTGACGACTCAATACTGACTACTGACTACTGACTACTGACCACTAGCCACTGTGTCTTATGTGCATCACGTCGCCGTCCTTCACGATGTAGTCCTTCCCTTCCAGGCGCAGCGTGCCGCGGGCGCGGCCTTCGGCTTCGGAGCCGGCCTCGAGCAGTTGGTCCCAGTGGATGGTCTCGGCGCGGATGAAGTGATGCTCCAGATCGGTGTGGATTGCGCCCGCCGCGTTGACGGCCCTGCTGCCGCGCTCGACCGTCCAGGCGCGGCACTCGTCTTCGCCGACGGTGAAGAATGAGATCAGGCCGAGCAGCTCATAGCTCTTGCGGATGAGGCGCACCAGGCCGCTTTCCGTCAGGCCGTAGCTGGCGAGGAATTCGGCCGCGTCCTCGTCGCTCATTTCGGCGAGCTCGGCTTCTACTTTGGCGCAGACGGCCAGCGCGCCGGTGTTCGGCCGCGACGCAACTTCGCCGATGTTGTACTTCCCTACCGCGTCCTCCAGGTCCTTGCCGAGCGTCGCGCTCTCGCCGATGTTGAGCACGTAGAGCATCGGCTTCTCGCTGAGGAACATGAAGCCGCGCACGCGCTTCTTGTCCTCGGGCGTCATCTCCATTTCGCGCAGCGGGCGCTCGGTTTCCAGATGCGCCTTGGCGCGCACCAGCAGATCGTGCTCGCGCTCCGTCTCGTCCGACTTCATCTTCTTGCGGTCTTTTTCGACGCGCTCCAGCCGCTTCTCCACCTGGCCGAGGTCGTTGACGATGAGGTCGAAGTCGATGTTCTTGATGTCGCGCAGGGGATCGATGGGGCCGACGTGCGGGATGGAGTCATCCTCGAAGGCGCGCACCACGTGGGCCAGCGCATCGACGTTGCGCAGGTTGGCGGAGAAGGCGGTCTCGTTCAGCGCCTCTTTGGAGAGCGCGGCCACGTCGGCGTATTCGACGCTGGCGTGGATGAGCTTTTTCGGGTTATAGAGCGCGGCCAGGCGGTCGAGGCGGTCGTCGGGAACGCGGGCGACGCCGAGATGGGCCTCGCGCGGATTGCCCGAGCGCTGCGCCACCTGTTGCTTGGTCAACATGACGAAGAGCGAAGTTTTGCCTACTTGGGGCAGGCCTATGATTCCGGTTTTCATAAGAAGCAATTAGCGATTAGCAGTTAGCCCGCGTGAGGGCATTTTTCAGAGTAAACGAAAATGGAGTTCGGCGCTGTGACGGGAACGTTGCCTTTACAGAAGCGACAGGGCGGCGCAGGATTGGGAGGGTAACTGGCCTGCTATCGCCAAGAAACGTGGACAGCGACATGGAGTCACCTAAACTTACATGGGTTGCTGGACTCTTGATGCTGGTGTTGTCGTTGGGATTCGCAGCGACAGCTCAGCAAAACGACCCGTGGGAAAGCAAGCTGTGCAAAGAGCATGTAGGGTCGTGCGGCATTCTTGTCACCTTCAACCCGCCACTTGGAGATGTTCTCCTGGTACCGAACGAAGTGGCAGTGGACGTTCCATTAGAACTCGGCACAGCAATCCGAGTGGTCGTGAGTAGCTACCCTCTGGGAACCGGAGTGGAGGATGTGCCCTCAGAGGGTTTTGTCGAAATCGATCGCTCTCACAAAGTTGGCAATTACGCACGGTTCACTGGCGAGATCAGGAAATGTACTGGTCAAGAAAGTCTCACCGTGGATGTTTACTTCAAGGGGTTTGAGCGCTACCCAATGTCGGCGGGGGTGGGAGGCGCCATCGGATGCGAGCAGAGGTGCACAACCGATGCGCAGTGTCCCCCCGGTCAACGTTGCGGATTTCCATCTGGCTGTGAAAGCAAAGGCAAATGCGTCGTTCCGGCACATAGCCCGTTCTGCATCGATACTCCGGGTGGCCGCTGCGGTTGCGACGGGCGTCCGGTCGATCTCTTTTGCGGAGCGAATGAGGATGGGATGAACGAGTATACCTCGGCTCCTGCGAATTCACTCGGACCGTGTCCGCGACCTTGATTGGCTTAGCATCGCCTTATCACAACTGACCTGAGGATATTACTGGTTTGGCCACAGCCCGGAACGGGCGGCATTTGTTTTAGCCGTGGGCGTGAGCCCGCGGTATGGATCAGCTAATGTCGGGGTGAGCCGCGGCAGCGGCGACATGGTTTTCCTGGAACGACGCGAACGCGAAGTGCCGCCGCTCCGCGGCTTCATTTTCGAAATACGTTATCGGTCCGCGGGCTTACGCCCACGGCTAAAACAAATTTCGCCCGTTCCGGGCTTCTGGAAATCCGAACTGGACCTCCGAAACTTGAACTCGAAACTGAATTCGAGACCGCTACGCCATCCGTCGCGCGGTGAGATACAGCAGCGCCAATCCCAGCAACAAGACGGTGCCTTCGATTCGCGTGGACCAGACGTGCAGGCGATCGAACTCGGCGCGGCGGGCGTCGTCGAGCGGCACTTCGTCGATGACCGGCATCTGCTGCCGCAGCACCTGCATTCTGCCGACCACGGCGAACATGCTGATCACCGTCAGCGCGATCATCGCGTAGATGAGCAGATTGCGCGCGGCGAATGGTTGCGCGGCGCCGATGTCCACGTGCGCGATCACCATTGAGGTGATGGCGAAGACAACGCCGCAAATGATTCCCATCCCATGCAGAATGCCGAGGCTGCGATTGACTACATTGCCCGCTAATTGACGCGTGGGCAGAATGCCCGGATGGAAGACCGTGGGTGCCAGCACGAATGCGAAGAAGATAATTCCGCCGACCCAGACCACGAGCGACAGCAACATGAGGAATCGAATAAAGGACATTGTGGCCTCAAACCGAAAGTCATTTCACCACGGAGGCACGGAGGACACGGAAATCTTAAGTTTCAAAACATGCAATGCGAGCGAGGCTCTGCCAGCGCTGACGGTATGCACCATGCCTGCGATTTACCAGATCTTTGACTACCGAAAAAACTCCGCGCCCTTCATGCCTCCGTGGTGAATCCAAACCTCACGAATAATTGCGTGCGGAATCAGACATGGAATTAACATTCCCTTAACACGCCGCTAGTAAGTGTTTACAACGTTCTCTTTCCGTGATGACTCCTAGACATTGTACTTGCGAGTCGGCAGTACCGTTTATTCCCGTCTCTCATGAGAATTCAGAAAGGAATGGAAAAACTATGAGACTCCAGTGGTCCTCTGGTGTTCTGGTCGTATTCCTGTGCGCATCCACGCTTCTCCTGACCAACTGTAGTTCCAACCCCGGCAAGCCCGGCGAAGGCGGTGGCGGCACAACGCAGATTATCGGAGCAGGCAGTACATTCGTCTATCCGCTGATGAGCCGGTGGATCGCCGACTACCACCAGAAAGATCCGAGCGTACAGATCAATTACCAGTCGATCGGCAGCGGCGGCGGCATCCAGCAGCTGAAGCAGGGACTGGTTGATTTCGGCGCCTCCGACGCAGCGCTGGACGACGAAAAGCTGAAAGAGATGCCGGCGCTGGTGCAAGTCCCGGAGACCGCCGGACCAGTGTGCATCACCTATAACCTGCCGCAGTTGAAAGAGCCACTGAAGCTCAGCGCCAAGACGCTCTCCGGAATCTACATGGGCACGATCAAGAACTGGCAGGATGCCGACATCAAGCGCGAGAATCCGGGCGTAAGCCTGCCCAAGCAGGACATCGTTGTGGTGCACCGCTCCGATGGCAGCGGCACGTCCAACATCTTCACGACCTATCTGGCCGCGGTCAATCCGGAGTGGAACAAGAAGGTTGGCAAAGGTTTGTCGGTGGCATGGCCACTCGGCATCGGCGGCAAGGGCAGCGAGGGCGTGACCGGTCTGGTGAAGCAGAATCCCGGCGCGATCGGATATGTCGAGTTGACCTATGCGCTGGAGAATAAGCTGCCGGTAGTCCAGATGGAGAACAAGGCGGGCAAGTTCGTGGCTCCCACGGCGGCGGGCGCCAGCGCGGCGATTGATGCCAATTCCGCTGAGCTGCAGAAGGATGTGCGCACGCCGATCGTCGATCCTCCGGCCTCTGCGCCCGAGGCTTATCCCATCAGCGGGCTGACGTTCCTGCTGGTGCCGATCACTCCCAAGGACATGACCAAGGGAGCGAAGACCAAGGATTTCATCGAGTACCTCATCACCACGGGACAGGGGGCGACGGAGGAGCTGCATTATTCCAAGCTGCCGGACTCGCTGGTGAAGATCGACCAGGGGTTGCTCGACAAGGTGCAGCCGACGGGACAGCACTGATCGCAGACGTGGGAGCCGCTGCGTGCCCCCGGCAGCGGCTCTCGATTATGCCGCCCGCAAGGACATCTCGACCCCTCATGTGCTCCATCGGAATGAGAGCGACCATTTCGATTCCGATGTAGGGGGGACGAGCACATGAAGCGGAGACTGATTCTTTTGATGGGCACAGTGTTCCTGTGTGGGTGCTGGGCGTTGGCCCAGTCCGGCGCCGGAACCACCCACGCGGGCGTAGGCGCGCAGAGCGGCAGCGTAGGCCAGCAGGGCATGACGGGTACGCAAAGCCGAACCCAGACGCCAACAACTACGCCGGGAACAACGACCACGACTCCCGGCGCTGCGGTTCAAACTCCTGGGACGACGACCACCACGCCGGGCACGAGCGTAGGAACTCCGGGTGCGACGGCTACCACGCCGGGCGCGACGGTGCAAACTCCGGGAGCGACGACCGCGACTCCTGGGGCGAACGTCGAGACTCCGGGAACCACGACGACCACCCCAGGCTCAAGCGTTGAGACTCCTGGCACCACGACCACGACTCCCGGCTCAAGCGTTGAGACTCCGGGAACGGCCACCAGTCCTAACGGAACCACCGGCAGCGGTACGAGCACAACGCCGCCTTCATCGCCGCCGCAGATGTGATCAGCTGAGTTTGGAGAGCAGGAGCCCGCAAGGGCTCCTTTTCTTTTGCAAGAGGTCTACGGCTTCGCTGCAGTCGCCGCAGGAGCGTTGGTCTTCAGCTTCACCGCGATATCGATAAACGCCAGCGCGGCGCGGCTCAGCGCCTTGTCCTTGCGGAAGACCAGCGCGAGGTCGCGTTGAATATTCGCGTCGGCGAGTTCGACGGCAGCCAGCACCTTCGCCTGAAGGTCCTCGACAACGTTGGAGCGCGCGATGAATCCCACGCCGATGCCGACGGCGACAAAGCGCTTCAGCAGCTCGCTGGAATCGAGTTCCATGGAAACCGTGGGCTTCACGCCGCGCTCGTGAAAGATGTTTTCCAGCGCATCACGGGTTCGTCCCAGCTTGGGCAGCAGCAGCGGATAGTCCAGCACTTCGGCAATCTTGACGCTGCGCCGGGAGGCCAGCGGATGATCGGGAGGAGCGATGAGCACCAGTTCGTCGCGATGGATCGGCACCACTGTCAGGCGCTTGTCCGTGACGGGCATGGAGATGACGCCGAAATCGCAAGAGTTCTCGACAATGGCCTCGAGGATTTTGTTGTGCTCCAGGCGCTTCACGCTGACCGCTACTTTGGGATATTCCCGCTTGAACTCGGCGAAGACCTCGGGCAGGATGTGCAGGCAGGTGCCTTCGTTGGCGGCGACCACGATTTCGCCGCGCGGCACGCGATGCATCTCGGCGAGGGCGACCATCGCGACGCGGCGCCGCTCCAGCGTCTCCTCGGCATATTTCTGGAAAACCTTGCCCGCCGCGGTTATCGCCACCTTGCCACCGCTGCGGTCGAGCAAGCGGGCGCCAACTTCTTCTTCCAGTGCGCGGATTTGAGCGGAGATTGCCGGCTGGGTGAGGAAGCGCTTCTCGGCAGCGCGCGAGAAGCTGCTGAGCTTTGCGACCTCAAGGAACGTTTCCAGTTGATCGAAGTCCATAAAAGCAGCAGTTAGCAATTAGCAATTAGCAGTTAGCAGTTAGAAGACTCTGATTAGGTCGCGTTCTGCCGCCCGCCTGAAATCCGAGCTGCGTAGCAGCGACTGTGATTTTAGCCCCGGGCGCAAGCCCGGGGGACGCTTCGTCAGCGCAGACCTGGGGCCGCGTAGCGGCCTATTGGAGGGCCGCTACGCGGCAATGGATTTCAAATCCTAGCCGACCCCGGGCTCGCGCCCGGGGCTAAAATCGCAGTCGCTGCTACGCAGCTCCATTTCAGAATTAATCAAGTTTTCCTTAGCGCTCGGCAGTTAGCAATCAGCTTACGACGCTTCGACTACACAGCAAACCGCGAGCTGCTCAATACACATCCAGATCGTGGGCAGAAACGACCGCGCCCGCGTAGTGCTCGCGCACCTCGTGCAGCATTTCGCCTTCGGATGCGCCGTGGAACATCTGATGATATAGCACCAGCAGCTTGGGTTTCGCGCGGGTGGCGATCGCCGCCAGCTGCGTGGTCGAGGTGTGGAAGGCGTCGAAATACTTCTGCCACTGCTCGCTCATGGGGTGCGGCGGATTTTCGGCGTACGCCTCGTGCAACAGCACGTCACAGCCATTGCAGGCCTGGACCACCGAGTCTGCGGGACTGGTGTCGCCGGAGATCACGATCGTGCGGTCCGGCGTCTGAAAACGGTAGCCGAATGCCTCATCCCACGAACCATGCTTCACCAGAAAAGCTGTGACCGTGACATTCTCGTCCTTGTAGATCACGCCCGGCTGGATCTCGTGCACGTCAACCATGTAACCGGTCGCGTTAGCGTGTTCCAGGCCCTCGGTGCGAACCGCAATGTCCTTTTTCCACGCGGCGAGAATGTTCTTCGTCATGTCCTGAAGGCCACGCGGACCATACACCGAGAGGTGTGCGGTGCGTCCCAGGACCCATGGCGTGAAGATCAGGTCGGGATAGCCGAGCGTGTGGTCCGAATGCAGGTGGGTGATGAAGAGGGTTTGCAAATTTTCCATTGCGAGCCCGGGGACGCCTTCGCGGGTTGCGGCAGCGGCGCGCCGCACGACTCCGGGACCGCAATCCACCAGGTAGCTGTGGCCATTCACGATCACCGCGACGGCCGGTCCCGAGCGGTCGGGATCGGCGTTGGGCGTGCCTGTGCCGAGCACCACCACTTCCGAGAGTGACGTTGACCGCGGCGGGCTCTTGGGAGAAGACGTAGCCTGTTGCGCCGACGCGCCCAACAGCATGGATATGACGATCACCGCAGCAAAGACCGGGCGCTTCATGGGTAGAATCATACAATCTTGCAAGCTTGTTTCGTTGAGGTGAGGATGAGCGAGTCCAGCAATGCTTCCGCTTCGCAGTTGCCCCTGTACGTTGGGACGTCCGGCTGGGCGTACACCATCTGGAAGCCCGAGTTTTATCCCAAGAACGTCGCGTCCAAAAATTTCCTGAAGTACTACGCGACGCAGCTGAATACCGTGGAGGTGAACTATACGTTTCGCCGCAGCCTCTCGGAGAAAGCAGCGACGGGATGGATGGCGGATGTTGGGCCGGACTTTCGTTTCGCGCTGAAGGCCAACCAGTACATCACGCACATTCGCCGGTTGCAGAACGTTGAAGATGCCATCAAGCGCTTCCTGCCGACGCTGCAACCGCTGGCGGCGCAGCTTGGGCCGGTGCTGTTTCAGTTGCCTCCGCAGATGAAGGCGGACGTCGGCGTGCTGCGCGATTTCATGGCGTTGCTGCCGCGAAATTTCAAGGCAGCGTTCGAGTTCCGGCATGCGACGTGGTTTTCCGAGGAGATCTATCAGGTGCTGCGCGACCACAACGCCACGTTGTGTATCGCCGAGACGGAGAAGCTCAGCACGCCTGAGGTGCGCACGGCGAGCTATATCTATTTTCGGTTTCGCCAGCCGAGCTACTCGCCGGATGAGGTGAAGAAGTTGGCGAAACGGATCGGACGGTGCGTTGCCGATGGGTTGGAGACGTATGCGTTCTTCAAGCACGAGGAAGACCCGCGAAGTCCGTTGAACGCGGTGGAGCTGCTGAAGATGGTCAGGGGATGAGGACGTAACGTGAGCTCTAGAGAGTGTTACGAAATCGTGTGTCCCTCTACGCACGGCTAAGCCCGAAGGGCGACATTTACGTTAGCCGTGGGCGTCAGCCCGCGGTGGCAGATGTTTTCTCTGAATCATTGAGCGGCGTGTCGCGGTGGCGTGTCGCCGCTCCGCGGCTCGACCCTTCCAGGGGCATATTGACCGCGGGCTGACGCCCACGGCTAGCACAAATTTCGCCCGTTCCGGGCTGTTCTGCAGCGCGATAACATCGATCCCGTCATCTGTTGTCCATGCAAGTCCAAAGCTGGTGCCCCAGGTTCGCGTCCATCGTTTGGACGCTAACCTGGGCTTCTAACCCGGGCCCACGTTAGCCCAAAAGACGGGCGAACGTGGGGCACCAGCACCAGTTCCTCACCTGTTGCGCACTTGGGTTCCCCGCCACTTCGGCCTACAATCCGCAGTAGAAGCCGTTCTAAACTTCTGAGTAGATGGAGGCACCTCGTGCCCGGTATCGTTGGCATCGTTGTCGTCGTTATCGTCGCTCTCTACATCATCAACTCGATCAAAATACTGGCCGAGTATGAGCGGGGTGTGATTTTTCGCCTGGGACGCCTGCTCGGCACGCCGAAAGGCCCGGGAGTCATTCTGGTTTTCGCTCCCATCGACCGCATTGTGCGCGTTTCGTTGCGGCAGGAAGCGCTGGAGGTCCCACCGCAGGACATCATCACCCGCGATAACGTCACGCTGAAGGTCAACGCGGTGATTTTCCTGCGGGTCATCGATCCGAACAAAGCCGTGGTTGCGGTTTCGAATTACATGTACCAGACGTCGCAGTTTGCGCAGACCACGCTGCGCTCGGTGCTGGGCGAAGTCGATCTCGACGAACTGCTGGCGCATCGCGAGAAGATCAACCTGCGTCTGCAATCGATCCTGGATCAACACACGGACCCGTGGGGCGTGAAGGTAACCAATGTCGAAGTGAAACAGGTCGATCTGCCGGAGACGATGACGCGCGCCATGGCCAAGCAGGCCGAGGCGGAGCGCGAGAAGCGGTCGAAGATCATCCACGCGGAAGGTGAATTCTCTGCGGCGCAGCGGCTGATCGACGCGGCCCACCTGCTGGCCAGCGAACCGGTGAGCATTCAGTTGCGGTATCTGCAGACGCTGACCGAGATCGGGGTGGAGAAGAACACGACCATTATCTTCCCGGTGCCGGTGGATTTGCTCGCAGGACTGCAAAATCTGATCCGGGCGGATACGGCGAAGATTGGCGGGTTTCAGCCGCCCGATAAGACTGGAGGCTAGGAGGGGAGAATCCTAGCGCAGGAGGATGTGTCGCGGGCTAAAGCCCGCTCGGAATTTAAGAAATCAGAGATATCGGCACGACTAAAAGTCGTGCCCTTATTCATGTCGTTCTGGACAAGGAGTTTCCTGGGCGGCTTGTGAAGGCGGCTTGGGGTTTGTATTAACGCGGAGGCGGGACTGAAGTCCCGCTCTACCACGAGGGTTGCTTGTGCATACGATGGCATCGTCTCAAGACACGGAAATAACCTTGGGGGTTGGCAAGCTGCTGGGATTGTTCTTCCTGCTGGCAGCGATTTGCGGGGTTTTCTTCTCCATTGGCTACTCGCTGGGCCGGAGCTCGGGCCGCGAGCAGGCCACGAACGATCAGGCGCAAGTGAGCACCGATGCTGCTCCGGCCGCTGCCATGACGAGCCAAGGCAAGCCCTCGGCGGAAATTGCCAAGCCGCAGGAGCCGGCGCCGGCCGCTACCGCCGCGGCCCCGGCAGGTCAGGACACCAAGCTTACGTTCTATCAGGCGGTGAAACAGGACAGTACCGGCGAGACGCCGGCCGAAATGCCGAGGACCGCAGCCCCCGAAACGGCGGCGGCGACGACATCGGTTAAGCCCACCGAGAAGGCAAGCTCATCTCAGCCGAGTGCGGACGTGATCTCACATTCCTCGCCGGTGACCGGTCCCGGGACCATCGTGGTTCAGATCGCGGCTCTCTCGCGCGAGGACGATGCTGTCGCACTGGCGGGCGCGCTGCGCAGGAAGAACTACAACGTGTTCGTCGTGAATAATCCCGTCACCCACGACAAGTTCTACCACGTCCAGGTCGGCCCCTTCGCGACCATGGCCGAGGCGGAAGCGATGAAGACGAAGCTGGTGGGAGAAGGCTACAACCCCATCATTAAGAAATAGCCGGTACGGCCTCCGGGCGCGAATTCGCCGCCCATATCTCAAACCATCATTAAAATCCGGCCAGAGCACCCTTCCCGTCTGCCGGTTGGCTAAACTATTTCTTACTGCTGATTCGCCGATAAACAGAAAGAGGCCTTCATCATGGCAAACGGTAAGAAGAAGGGAGTCATCGGCATTCTCACGGGAGGCGGCGATGTGCCGGGGCTGAACCCGGCGATACGCGCCGTCACCTTACGCGCCATCAGCGAGGGCTATGAGGTGATTGGCCTGCGGCGCGGATGGGCCAGTCTCATCGATCTGGTGCGGGAAAAGGATTACAACAACAGCGACAACTATCAGCACCTCACGGAAGAGTTGGTGAACCGTACCGGCCGCACCGGTGGTACGTTCCTGCATACTTCGCGCACCAACCCCAGCCGGGTGCGCAAGTCGGAGGTGCCGCCGCATCTGTCCGAAACCTACAAGGCCGATCGCAACGACCTCACGCCCGAGGTGCTCAAGAACCTGGCCTGGCTGGGCATTGACTACCTCATCCCCATCGGCGGCGACGATACGCTTAGCTACGGGGTGCGCTTGTTCCAGGAGAACGTGAAGGTCATCGCCATCCCGAAGACGATGGACAATGACGTTCCGGGCACCGATTACTGCATCGGCTTCAGCACCTGCGTTACGCGCATCATCGAGATGTCCAACCGGCTGCGGACCTCTGCGGGCTCACACGAGCGCCTGCTGATTCTCGAGACCTTCGGCCGATATGCGGGATTCACGGCCATGCTGCCTACGATGGCCGGCGCCGCCAATCGCTGCGTCATCCCTGAATACAAGTTCAGCATCGACAAGCTGACCGAGCTGCTCATCGAGGACCGCAATCACAATCCCAGCAAATACTCGGTGGCGCTGGTCTCCGAGGGCGCGACCTTCGAGGGCGGCGGCGACATGGTTTTTGAAGGCGAGGTGAAGGACGCGTTCGGTCATAAGAAGCTGGGCGGCGTTGGGAACATTGTGGCCGATCGTGTGAAAGAGCTGTCGGCACACTACAACAATGGGCACCCCGTGGATGTCATGCATCAGAGCCTGGGCTACCTGGTGCGCTGCGGCGATCCCGACGCCATCGACTCGATTGTCCCCATGGCGTATGGCAATCTCGCGCTCGATCTCGTGCTGACCAATGTTCACGGCCGGCTGGTGGTGTTACGCAACGGCCGCTACGACAACGTGCCGATTGAGGTCGTGGTGGCGTCCAAGAAGGTGGTCAACGTGAAGGACCAGTACAACACGGATCGCCTCCGCCCGCGCTACAAGAGCTTCGAGATGAAGCCGCTGTTCATCATGACCAGCGATTTTTGAGGCCGGTTCACTGCGGAGGAATTCGGGTTAGGTTGTGGTCTCGCCGACGCTTGCGGCCTTCGCCAGTGGTTCCGGCACGGTCGCCGGCGGTTCGAGTACGCCGGCTACCTGCTCCGGCGGAGCAACCGTGCGGCCTGCGCGCACCGCGCCCCACACGATGAAGAGGTTGGTCACCAGCACAACGGTAAACGCCATCGCCGGTAGGAAACCGAAGACCTGACCACGATCGTTGACGATCTCCAGCGCCAGCACCGCGGTGACGAGGCCACGCGGCAGCATCCAGAAAAGCAGCTCGGTGTCGCGGTGCTCGACGTCGCGAATCACCCAGCGGCTGCCCTGCACCGCCAGGTAGCGGGCCACGAGCACGGCCGCAAGGATCCCCAGGATCGGAATGATGTATTGCCGGCTGACGAACTGAGCGACGACGCCCAGCAGAACAAAAAAGAACGAACGCACCAGGAAGCTGAACTCCGCGTGAAAGGCCAGCAGGCGCGCGCCCTGCCGAGTCATGTGCGGGGTGCGCGGCAGGTTCGCGAGGGTCACGCCGAACACCAGCACGGTGAGCAGTCCGCTGCCCTTGAGAAAATCACCGATCGCGTAGACACCCATCACTACAGCGAGATTGAGGATGTTGGCATTGGGCGCACCCGCAATGCGCGGCCACAAGTGCAACCACACCGCTCCCGCCGCAAACCCCAAAGCGATTGAGACGATGATGTGGTGAGAGAAGCTGGTTGCCAGACCGCCGATTAACGAGCCGTCGCCCGCGGCGTGTAACAGGCTGCCCACCATGAGCACGGCAATCACTTCTCCGATCGCGGATTCCAAGGTCAGCGTCACCTTGACCGGATCAGGGGTGTTGATCTGCTGGAGCGCAGGAATGACGATGGTGCCGCTGGTGCAGCCCAGCGCCGCGCCGAGGAGCAGGCAGTCGGTCCAGTCCAGATGCAGCAGGAACCTTCCCGTTACTGCGATCAGCCCCAGGCTCAGCCCGAAGCTGAGCACCACCAGCAGCAGCCCGGCGGGAACGTAACGCAGCGCCTGGCGCAGCCGCAGTTCCAGTCCGCCCTCAAACAGGATGAGCAGCAGGGCGAAGGTGCCCAGGATGCGGATGGCGCCCTGAAAGGTTTGCGCATTGACCAGGTGCAGGATGGGGCCGACCGTGATCCCGACGAGCAGC
>Ga0335085_10009932_pt1 | contig 14285 bp, 10 predicted proteins | sample Lox_Sample_45_FD_206712 | JGI IMG/M metagenome (GOLD analysis project Ga0335085, IMG submission 206712) | Soil microbial communities from Loxahatchee National Wildlife Refuge, Florida, United States - Lox_Sample_4.5 | ecosystem: Environmental > Terrestrial > Soil > Wetlands | place: USA...
GATTCGGCGGATTCGATTCTCGAGGAGCTCGAAGAGCGGGGCCGCGGGGCGCAGACGGGAACGTTCTCGCTTCCGCCGATTCAGGACTTCTCGCTCAAGAAGTTCGCCAAGCAGGCCAGCCAGCACGCGGAGCGCGTGATGATCCTCGAAGCGCTGAAGCAGACGCGGTGGAACCGGAAACGCGCCGCGGAAATGCTGGAAATCAGCTACCGCGCGCTGCTCTACAAAATCAAGGAAGCGGGAATCCCGCCCAAAAAGCGCACCTGACCCTCCCGATCGGCTCTCCTCTCCGTTGTCCCATCGGAACCACGCGCCTGGGAATCTTTCCGGTGCGGCCCGTGCCCATGCTAGCTTGTTCCTTTAGCTCGCCGGGAAAATCCAGGCCGGCACGGAGAAGAACCGAGCGATGACGTTCGCGCTGGTGCCCGCCAAACTCTCCGTAGTCATGCCTGTCTACAACGAGAACACCTTTATCCAGGAAATTCTGCGGCGGGTGCAGGAGACTCCCTACGAAAAAGAGATCGTGCTCGTGGACGATTGTTCGACGGACGGCACGCGGGAGTGGCTGGAACAGGTAGCGGGCCGCCAGGCGCTGGGCGAAGCCGAAATCAACATCCTGAACGGCACCGCGAAGCTTCCGATTTCCAACCTGAAAATTTTCTTCCAGGAGAAAAACGCGGGGAAAGGAGCAGCGCTCCGCCGTGGTTTTGCTGAAGCCACCGGCGCTGTGGTGATCGTGCAAGACGCGGACCTGGAGTACGACCCGAAAGACTATCCGAAGCTGCTCGAGCCCATTCTGGACGGGCGCGCGGACGTGGTGTTCGGTTCGCGCTTTCTGGGAGGCCCGCAGCGCGTACATTTCTTCTGGCATTACGTGGCCAACAGCCTGCTCACCCTGCTTTCGAACATGCTAAGCAATCTGAAACTCAGCGACATGGAGACGGGCTACAAGGCGTTCCGCATCGAGGTGTTGAAGGGCATGCGGCTGAAATCGAACCGCTTCGGATTCGAGCCGGAAGTGACGGCGCGGGTAGCGAAAGGCAAGTGGCGCGTGTACGAGGTGCCGATCTCCTACTACGGACGCACGTACGCAGAAGGGAAGAAAATCACGTGGCGCGACGGAATGCTCGCGCTGTGGTACGTGATCCGCTTCAACCTGTTTGGATAGAGATCACGCTTCGCGGGCCGGCGCCGGGTCCACCGCGCGCTTCCGCGAGAGGACAATGATGTTGTCGCCGAAGTCCACGCTGATATAGAGCGCGCCGAAGGGCACGGCGAAAAGGTCCAGCAGGGGCGCCACCGGCTCGAGCACGGCAGCCGCCTTTTCCAGAAAATAACGCAGGGAAACGATGCGCTTTGCGTGATTGATTTCCAGTACCTCGAAACCTGCCTCCTCCAGCATCCGCGCCAGGGTGCCCCGCGTAAAGTAGAACAGGTGCATGCGCATGTACCACGGCCACCGGCGCCCGCACATTTTTGCGTAGAGTGAGCCCGTGTCCATGGTGGTGAGCGCAAAGGTTCCACCGGGCCGCAGCAGCGTGTGGATCTCGCGGAGCTGGCCGAGCGGGTCGTGCAGGTGTTCGATCACATCCCAGAGTGTGATCAGGTCGAACGACGCGGGCGGCAGATTGCTTCGCCGCAGGGGCGCGCTGATCACCTCGTGCCCGCGCTGCCGGGTGCGCCCGGCGGCCCACGCGCTCGGCTCCACGCCCACGGTTTGCCATCCGCGCTCGCGCGCCACATCCAGAAACACGCCCAAATAGCAGCCGATGTCCAGCACGCGCCCGGGCGGCCGCGAATACTTTTCGATTCCCGGCATCATCGCGCCGTAGGTGCGCACGCGGCCTTCCCTCTCGCGTTCGTAGACCGCGTCTTCCACCTGTTCGTAGCGCATCTCGATGATTTCCTCGGGCTCTCGCGGATTCTCGTAGAACAGGCCACAGCGGCTGCACTGCACGATGTTGGTAAAATCACCGTGCTGCAGGCTTGTGCAGCGGAATGCCTGCTCGGAGATTCCGGTGGCGGAGCCGGCGCGTCCCGAGTACAGCACCTTGAATTCGCTCGAACCGCACAGATTGCAGGGAACGTAGACCATGCCGGCGGCGCTGCCCACCGGGACGGGAGGCTGCGCGACCCTGGAGAGCAGCTGGCGGTTCCACCAGGCGGCCCAGGTGACGTTGGAGTTCATGAAGAAATTCCAGGCGCCCCCGGCCAGAACGCCGAGCACGATGCTCCATCCGAAATCGAAACGCAGGCCGTAGTGCAATCCCGCGATCACGCCCAGACTGATGCTGACTCCAGTGATGGAAAACGCGCAGAATTTGAGAAACCGCAGCAGGATCTGCACGCCGCCGGGTTGCGCGCGGTGCGCGTCGAGAAAGGTGAAGTATTCGTTCCAGAAAAAATTGTTGCACATGGCGAAGCCGGCGCCGCCCAGCGCCGCTCCCAGCAGCGGCCACTCCAACCGCGTGAGGAATATTCCGAGCGTCAGCGACACATTGATCACCGCGCCGCTTGTGCCCACGAGCGCATAGCGGAACAACCGCGTGGCCTCACCCGAATCGATGGAAATCCGCACCAGGTGGGCCAGGTACTGCACGGCAGTCCGCGCGCTCATTTTGCTGCCGCCGACAGCGCGCTCCTCGAACACGTAGGGCACTTCGGCCACGCGCGCATAATTGCCGCGGGCCAGCACCTCCATCAGGATCTTGTAACCGATGGGGTTGAGCGCCGTCTGGCGGATCACTTCCGCGCGGAGCAGGAAGAATCCGGACATGGGGTCGGACACTTTTCCGAGCGTACCCGGAAGGATTCCCGCGGCCATGAGCGTCGCCGTCCAGGAGACGAATCGCCGCCAAATGCTCCAGTGGCTTACGCCTCCTCCGGCCACGTGCCGGCTGCCCACCACGACGTCGGCGGGAGTGTTGCGAAGCGCGGCGAGCAGGCGCGGGAGCAATTCCGGGGGGTGCTGCAGGTCCGCGTCCATGCAGCCGAGCACGTCGCCCCGCGCGATGCGCCAGCCGGCCACGACCGCGGTGGATAGATCGCGTTCATACCGGCGGACCATCAGCCGGAGCCACGGGCGGCCCTCGGCGGCGAGTCGCGTGACTTCCTCGCCGGTCCCGTCCGGGCTGCCATCATCCACGATGATTAATTCGTATTCTTCGCCGCACTGCGCCAGCGCCGCGCCGGTGCGCTCCACCAGCCGCGCAATGTTGGCACGCTCGTTGAATGTGGGGACGACGAGAGAGATCATCCGCGATTCCAGGACAACACGGCGGCAACTGCGGGCGGGATTTCAAAACAAACGTGCGGCCGAAGCGACGACCCCGACATGCCGGATAGTATAACTGTGGCAGAAGAAAATTTTCAGCGGGCGAATCGTTCATTGTGCCTCAAGATTTGCGCGCGAAATAATCCCGGTTGGCGCCCTCGTCGCAGGGGTTCGACGCTCCAGGCTGCTGACTAACTCGGGGACCCGCCGGAGCCCTCGGTGCGGTTGAGGACGACACCGAGCAGGCGCTTTTCGCGCAGTTCGCGGGTGACGCGTTGCGCCACGTCGTACGGCGTTTTTCCGCCCTGGACCACCAGAAGCACGCCATCGCACCAGTCCGCGATACGCAATGCATCGGACACCGGGCCGGCCGCGGGGGAATCCAGCAGAATCCAGTCAAATAGCGGCGCGAGCTTCGCCAGCAACCCTTTAAGATTTCCTCCGGCCACCAGTTCGGCGGGGCTCACCGGAGGTTTTCCTGCCGGGAAGAAATAGAAGTTTTCGTGCGGGCCGCGCTGAAGGATTTTCTCGACGGCCATCCCTCCCTGCAAATACGACACGAGCCCCGGCTCCGCCGGAGCGCCCAGGAGCCCGTGTAGGGCAGGCGCACGCAGGTCCGCGTCCACCAGCAGGACACGCCGGTCGCTCTGCCGCGCGAAGGCGTATGCCAGATTCGCGCACACAAACGTTTTCCCCTCGCCCGGCATGGCGCTGGTTACGAGCACGGTCTTCAGAGGCCGTGTCTCTCGCGCCAGATACAACCGGGAGCGCAACGCGCGAAACTGCTCCGTGGCGGATGCGTGCCCCTTGGGATTCAGGAAGAAGAGCTTGGCAGGATTCTCGTGCCAGTGCGTCCGCCGGCAGGAATCGAGCAGGGATAGCGCGGGAGGCACTGGGAGAGCCGCCGGAGCTGGCGCGGCCTCCGGCGCCGCGGCCATCGCTAGCGCGGGAGCTGCCGCCGCCGGAGCAGGGGCGGCGGGCGCAGCCGGCACCACCGCAGGAGCCGCGGCAACCGGTCCGCGGTCAGGCGTATCCGCGGGAACAGCCGACGGCGCAGTCGCGGGCTGGGTCCCTTTGCTTTTCTCGTGTTCGGCGCGCCGGAGCGCTTCGTGTATTCGGCTCATTGCGGAGCCGTCTCCCCGTTCTTCTTTAATCCACCCGTCAGCTCGGACGCCGCAGCCGGTCCACCAGCGTGGCCAGGTTCTGGAGCGCCTCCATCAAGCTGGCGTTCTCGCCGGCCGGCCCGGGAGTTTCCACGGGCTGCGCGATGGGATCGATGCGGTGCAGATCGAACTCGCGCGCTACCTCGTCGACGGTAGCCAATTGCACCGGGCGCTTCTGGTCCACAAACGCGCTGATCAACGCGTGCTCGCAAAGCAGATTGATCACGCGGGGAATCCCGCGTGCGTAACGGTGAATGGCCTCCACGGATTCGGCCGAAAAGATTGCCTGGCCGTCCGCTCCCGCCACGCGCAGCCGCTCCTGGATATATCCGGAAGTTTCCTCCAAGGTCAGCGCGTAGGTACGGCAGCGCAGAGTGATGCGCTGGCGCAGCTGGCGAAGCCCGGGCTGGTTCAATTTCTGTTCCAGCTCCGGCTGGCCCGAGAGCACGATTTGCAGCAGCTTTTCCGTGGCCGTCTCCAGGTTCGTGAGCAGCCGGATCTCTTCCAGTACCTGCGGGGAGAGGTTTTGCGCTTCGTCCACGATCAGGACAGCGGTTTCTCCCGCCCGGTAGCGCTCCAGGAGCCAGTGGTTCAGGCGGATGAGCACCTGGCTCTTGAGCCGCGTGTCGCAGGCAATACCGAAGTCCGCCATCATGAAGTCCAAAAACTGAGTGACATTGAGCCGGGAATTGAAGACGAATGCGGTGGCCAGAGCCTGTTCATGCAGCCAGTCCAGAAGTTTGTTCAGGAGCGTGGTTTTCCCGGTGCCCACTTCGCCCGTGAGAGTGATGAACCCCTTCCGCGCCTGTATGCCGTAAGTCAGCACGGCAAAGGCTTCTTCGGTATGCCGCGTGGAGAACAGAAAACGCGGGTCCGGATTCACGTTGAACGGATTTTCGCGAAGGCCGAAAAATTTCTTATACATGATGTCTCTTCGCCATCCTCACACGTCCGCCAGGACGCCATCTTCCTTTCCACCCCGGTTGCTCGTATGGCCGCCCCGCGGCCCGGATGCGCCAGTCGCCATCCCAAAATCGCCGCCTGCGGGAATCACAGCCAGCGTCGGCAGATTCAGGAGATTCTCCACGTCGCTTTCGGTGCGCAGCGACTTATCGCTCATCTCGCCCGCCACAATCCCGAGCAGCCCGATGGCCAAGCCCGCTCCCGCGCCCCACAGCGTAAACAACGCCGGATCCGGATACGAGGGCCGCTCAGGCAGACTGGCGGCTGCCATCAGCCGCGCGGAGCCTGCCTGCGGGGGCCAGGACGGGTCTACGCCGCGAGTCTGGTCTTGCTGCAGGAGCATGCTGGCGTAGAGCTGCCTTGAGGATTCCGCACGAGCAGTCAGTTCCTGAAGTTCCTGCTGGGCGATTGCCGACGTGTCCGCCTGGGTGCGAGCAGCCACAATCGCCTGTTGCAGCTGCACTTGTTCGCGCGTCTTTTGCTGGATCTTTGCGTCCAGATCGTTGATCTGCTGCTGGAGCTGAGCCGACTGCGTGGAGCCAACGGCCCCGGCCGGCACAGATTTCTTGCCACCAGCATCGCCTTCGGCTTTTCTTGCATCCGCGATTTTCTTCTGCAGCTGTTGGATATCTTCCTTCAACTTTACGACGTCCGGATAGTCCGGCGTGTATCGCGCCTCCAGAGGCACCAGCTTTGCCTGCTCGGCGGCCAGTTCCTCTTCGAGCGCCTGCGTCGAGGGCAATTCCGCCGTTTTCTTCCCTTGGCCGGGGGCGTTTCTCTGCGCGAGCAAGGCTTCGGTGAGCGTGCTCCGTTGCTGCAGGGCGGCATTGAGGTCCGCACTCACCGCCTCGAGCTGCGTCTGCTGGTCCGCGAGCTTCCGCTCCGCGGAGCGCTGGCCCGCGCCCGCTAGCTCCGCCGCGTGCTGGCGGCGATAGTCGGAAAGCCGGGATGCGGCTTCATCCTTGTCCGCCCGCGCGGCAGCCAGTTGGCTCTCCGAAAACACCCGCTGCGGCGCGGATGTCGGGACGGCGCCGCTGGATGAAGTCTGATTCAACTGGTGCTGCAGGATTTTCTGGTCCTCCTGCTGCAGCCACGGAATCAAATCCGCACACACTTGCTGCGAGGTCCTCGGATTTCCTGTGGTCACCGAAATCGAAAAGCCTGTTGCGGTCGCAGCGATGGCGACATCCTGTGAGAGCTGCGCCACGGAAATACCCGATCGCGAGGACAGAGCCTTCATCCGTTCTGGCGTGAGCGCCTGCTCCCGGAGCGACGTCAGCCGCATGTTGGCCGGATCCACACCCGGTACCCTACCAACTACACGGCTGTCTTCTTCGAGCACAGCGGAGGAGGTGTAACGCGCCGGCACCACACGAGCCAGGCCGTAGCCCGCTGCGGCGCCAAACAACGCCGACGCCAGGACCCACTTCCAGCGGCGTTTCCAGACGCCCGGAAACTCCGCCGCAGACAATTGTCGATGACCCAGCATTGCCTTCTTGAGACCTTCGCGCGCTGCTTACTCGATACTGTATGGCCGCGTGGACCAGTTGAATGTTACGCCCACCACCTGCACGAGCGCGATCGGACCGCACGGGACGCCGGCAACGCAGGTGGTGGCATTCGAGGTCTGCTCCGAAGCATTATAAGAGAAAGAGACGGAAGAGTAGCGGCCCAGGGGCCGCGAGAGGGAGCCTCCCGCATACCAGTAATCGAATCCCACGTTGGAATTGCCCCCGGCGGGCGTTGTCTGCTCCAGGGCTCCATTGTGAGAGTAGCCCCCGGTCAGGCTGACTTTCCACACTCGGGAAATGGTGTGCGAGAAAGTTCCGGTGAACTGGTCCTGCTCAGATCCCACCAGATAGCCGGAACCACCTCCCGTACCGTGCGTATAGGCGGCGCCGAGTGAACCGTTGTGCAGCAGGTAATCCAGCGAGGCATTGAGCGACCAGCTCACCTGATTCGCCGACCCCATCACCGTTGTCTGCCCCGGCATGGGATTGAAGTGCGTGATCGACGGACCAGCGGCAATGTAGGCCTGCAAACGTCCCGTGAGAATGCGGCGATAGCCCATGTGAATGTAGTGCGTGGTAAAGCCGGAAATATCTGAGGAATATGCCTCATTCGTCGCCTGGTAGCTGAAGCTCAGGGTGTCGCGGGCTGTCAAAGACTTGTCGTAGCCGATCCGCGCCGTCAGTGTGCGGCTGTTCAGCAAATCGCCACCGAAGAAGTGCAGGAAGCCGGCGGTTACGAATCCGTTCAGGGACGACGAGCCGTTGATCAGGTACTGCCCCTGGAACAGGCAAGTCTGCGAGATCTGCGAAACGTTGGTGGAGCCGATGGTCTGCGTGGGGATTTGAGAAGGGTTGAAGCTGTTGACACCTCCAACTCCGGAATAGCCGGATACGCCTCCTCCCAGGTAACCCAGTCCTCCCAGACCGAAAGCGGAATTGGGCAGATACGAAAAATTCTCACCAAACAGGAGATTCCCGCGCCTCAAAGTAATTTTTTCGGATGCGTCGAATTGCTCGATGACGCTATTCGGCTGTGTCTGCTGGAAGTAAATCAGCCCTTGCGTCGATTCATCGAGAGAGAACGTGGACACGCGTCCGATGGACTGCAGCGAGAAGCCGCCGGAAATGGAAGAGATGCCATCCGACTCGCCGGCTGAGGAGGACGTGGCATAACCCGTGTTCGTGTCATAGAGCTGCTGCACGGTAAATCTCGGAACGAAGAAACTGCGCGCAGGCGTGGAGCTCGGAAAACGGTAGGCTTCCACGCCCCCCGCCGGTCCCGGCGCGTTCTGCGTTCCGGTTTCTGCGGATGAGGATTGATCTCCGCCTTGTCCGGAGGAAGGGGTGGAGTCCTGCTGGGCCCAGGCCGGCGAACCGGCCAGCAGCATGCTCGATCCCGCAATCGCCAGAAGCCCCGCTCGAAACCCCGAAAGCCGCATAGGGCGCCCTTCCTTACGGCACGACAATTGTGTCGCCCGGTTTGAGCTCGAGATTCTGTTCCGCATTCTGTCCCTTCACCACCGCCTTGTAATTGAACGGGTGCTTGACCTGTTTTCCGTCTTCCGTCCGCAGGACATAGATCCCCTTCAAGTTGGCGAACTGTGTGAAAGTCCCGGCGTTGGCCAGCGCCTGCAATACCGTCATTCCGGAGAGCAGGGGGAAGACGCCGGGATGCGAAACTTCACCAATGATGTAGATCTTGCGGCTGTTCACGGCGGTCACGATTACGGTCACTTCAGGATCAGAGATGTATTTCTTCAGTCCCTCGCGAATGGACGCGGCCAGTTGCTGCGGCGTCAGCCCCGCTGCCTGCACGTCGTTGAGAAGAGGCAGCGAGATTTTTCCGTCCGGACGCACCGGCACCGAGCGGCTGATATCCGCCTCTTTCCACACGTTGATCGAGAGCACATCCTCAGCGCCAATCGTATAGGTGGGATCCGCGTTGGCGGCTTTTGCCTGCGCTTCCGCAACCTCGGTCTGGGTTTCCGGCCTCTTCGCGCTGGCCTGCGCTTTCCGGTTCTCCGCGCCCTGGCCCCAGGCCACAGCCGGCAGACAAATCGCCAGCAGCAGCGCCAGTAGTTCCGCTCGCCTCCTCATTCCGCCCTCCCCTGCGTTCTCAGTCTCCCGCTGCTTGCTCGGGCTCAATCTGCTTCAGTTTGTAGAGCAGCGCTTTGTAACTGATGCGCAGCTCCAGGGCTGCCCGTTTTCGATTCCAGCGCGTCCGTTCCAACGCCTTCAGGATCAACTCCCGTTCCGCGCGCCGGGAAGCCGCTCGTGCGGCATCCTTCAGAGAAACACCCTGACTTTGCGCTGCCGGAAGGGAATCAGGAGCCGCCTCGGGCGACCCTGCTGCTTCCACAATCTGGAACACTTCCCCGCCGAGTACCACAGCTTTCTTCATGGCGTTTTCCAGTTCGCGAATATTGCCCGGCCAGTCGTATTCCTGCAGGGCGCGCATCTCCTGCGCGCTCAGCGCCGGCTTGGGACGCCCGAACAACGCCGCGTATCTGGCCAGAAAATATTCCGCCAGTCCCGGAATATCCTCCCGCCGGTGACGCAGTGGCGGCAGTCGCAGGCAGACTCCATTCAGCCGGAAATAAAGTTCCTCGCGGAAATTGCCGGAACGCATCGACTCTTCCAGGTTCCGCGTTGTACCGCTGATCAACCGGGGAGCCTGTTCGGTGCTTGCTCCTTCACGCTCCGCCAGAGCCTGCAGCAGGCGCGTCTGCCCCGCTGCGGACATATCCGCAACCTCGTCCAGATACACCGTTCCCGGCTCGCGCCCCATCCCGCTGAGCGAAAGTTGCTCGGGAGTCGCGTTCGAGCCCAGATACTTCCGGAAAACGTGGCTACGGCGTGCTGAGCCCTGGTGCAAATGCAGCGCCACAGCGTCCTTGCCTGTTCCACTCTCGCCGATCAATAGAACCGGTATATCTGTCGGCGCGATATCCGCCATCACCTGTTCGATCGAGCGCATCGCCGCGCTTGTTGAACTCAAATAAGGCGGTTGGGCCGGCGCTTTGCGCACGGGGTGCCGCTCTTCCACCAGAACTGCCTCTGCGTGCCGAGTTGCCATACTTGCTCCCTCCAGAAACTCCGGAATGGCTCGTTGCAGCGAAGTGAACTGCCTCGAACGCTCCTACCCGGTAATCGATAATGCACACCGGATACCAAGCTGCCCCAAAGGGCTAAATTCGTGGGAGATTCGATAACCCATTGAACCCGAATAGATTAGGAATCTCTTTTGCCTTTGGAAGCCAATTCCGAATCTCCAGGAGATTCTGCGAAACTAGCATTTAGTGGTAATTGTTTGTCCCTATTTCCCCTTTTATTGTGCCGGATTGGGTACTCACGGGGACCTCCGATAGGCTAACCTCTCCATATGCAACAAGTTGGACAGAGTTGTTTAATTTGGTTGCTTCGAGAGGAAGTTTGTTTCCCCAAGAGGAAGCTTTTTTCCACTAAATTCCGATCATGTCTTCCTGATCCGATTTCCACGGCCCTTTCCCATTGCAAATCCGTCACTTACGTTCCCACAGGAATCACCGGGGTGGCGTGCTTCTTGCTATCCTAGAGGCCGCTGGACCTCGGCAATCCTCGAGATGTGGAGCTGGCTAAATCCCTGGCATCATCTCGAATCCGGTCTTCTCTGCCCGGAGCTGCGGTCTGGATACTGGATAGTGGATGCCGAGGCCGGACCAACATGACGATTGCAACGGTATCAACCTCCCTCTCGCCGCTCCGGCGGCGATTCGCGTTTGCCGCGTTCTCGCTCGTGATCCTGCTGGCCGCTTCGGGGTGCACGCGCGATCCAAGCGTGCGCAAACAGAATTTCGTGGAGAGCGGAAACAAATATTTCGCCAAGGGCAAATACCGGGAAGCCATAATCGAATATCAGAACGCTCTTCAGATTGATTCGGATTTTCTGCCCGCGCATCAGCAGCTGGCCCAGGTCTATCTGAAGCTCGGCGCGTGGGGCGCGGCCGCCCAGGAATTCAAGCGCGTTGTGCAGCTCGATCCGAAAAACGTGAAGGCCCACGTGGACCTCGGCAACATTCTGCTGGCCGGGCGGGATTCTCAGGGCGCCCAGGACCACGCGCAGGCTGTGCTTGCTCTCGATCCCAGCAATATCGATGCGCACGTGCTTCTGGCAAATTCCCAGGCCGCCCGAGACAACCTGCCTTCGGCGCTCGAAGAGATGCAGAAGGCGATCGCGCTGGATCCGAATCGCTCCACGAGCTATCTGAACCTGGGGGTGTTGCAGCTCAAGGCCGGAGACGCAGTCGAAGCGGAAAAGAGCTACCAGAAAGCGCTGGAGCTGGATCCCAAGTCGCTCGTTGCGCTCATTGCATTTGGTGAGTTCTACGAACAGCAGAAGCGATTTCCGGAAGCGGAAGAACAGTTCCGCCACGCCATGCAGCTCGAGCCCGCTAACCCCCAGCCCGTCATCTCGCTCTCGCGGCTGTTGGTTGCGGAAGGCAAGGCGGACCAGGCCGAACAGCTGATTAAGGACGCGAAGCCGAATCTCAGCAAGAATCCGTTTGGCTACCGGCTCCTTGCCGATTTCTATTACTCACGGGGCGACCTGGGGCACGCCACGGAAGAGTACGCGTCCCTGGTCCGCGAGCATCCTTCCGATCAGAAGCTGAAAGACGATTACATCCAGGTGCTGATTCAGGGCAACCATCTGGATGAAGCTGCGCAGCTGAATGACGCGATTCTGAAGGATGCTCCCAAGGACACCCCGGCTCTCCTCGCACGGGCTCAGATCTTGTTACGGCAGAAGAAGGCGGATGAGGCGGTGAAGATTCTGGATCCGCTTGCTGCCCTCGAGCCGCAGAACGCCACGGCCCAATACGAACTGGGACTGGCCCTTGCGGACACGGGAAATCTCGCCCGTGCCGAACAGGCCTGGAGGCAGGCCGCTCATCTTCGTCCGGACATGCCCCAGGTGCACCAGGCGCTGGCCGAACTGGCCATCCGCAAGGACGATGTGGACTTGCTGATGAGCAGCGCGGAGATGCTCATCAAGTTGATGCCGAAGCAGGCCGCGGGATACACGTTTCGTGGTGTGGCCAAGATCGCCAAGCGCGATCTTGCCGGCGCGGAAGAGGACCTGAACACCGCCATGTCGCTTTCGCCCGGGGATCCCGTTCCCTTCGCGCGAATGGGCGCCCTGCGCGTGATCCAAAAGCGTTACCCCGAAGCGGAAAAATTCTACGAGCAGGCCCTGGAGAAGAACCCCCAATTCCTCGAAGGCCTGAACGGTCTCGCGGCCGTCTACGTGGCGCAAAAGCAGACTCCACAGGCGGTGGCCCGCGTGGAGCAACAGATTGCCAAGTCACCTTCGAACGCGGGATTCCAGGTGTTGCTTGGCCGGCTGTACCTTTCCCAGCGCCAGCTCGATCAGGCCGAAGCCGCGCTGACCAAAGCCACTTCGCTCGACCCGAATGGCATGGATGCCTACCTGCTCCTGGCGCAAGTGGAAATTCAGAAAGGTTCGTTCGATCGCGCCGTCCAAAGCTACCAGCAGAGCATCCAGCAGCACCCCAGCGACGTCCGCCCTTACGTCATGCTCGGCATGCTGTATGAGTCGCGGAAAGATCTGGCGCAGGCGCGGCAATCCTACGAGAAGGCGCTGCAGGTTCAGCCGAACAATCCCCTTGCGGCGAACAATCTTGCGTTTTTATTGCTTGAAACCGGCGGCGACACGAACACGGCGCTCACGCTCGCGCAAACGGCCCGCCAGGCGCTTCCGCAGAATCCCAACATTGCAGACACGCTTGCCTGGGTGTACTACCAGAAAGGTGTCTACGGCTCCGCGGCCGATCTCCTGAAGGAAGCCATCCACTCTACTCCCGACAATCCCACCTACCACTACCACCTCGGCATGGTGTACGACAAAATGAACGACAAGGCGCGTGCCCGCGAGGAACTCCAGCGCGCCCTGAAGATCGATCCGAACTTCCAGCATGCCCAGGAAGTAAAGCGGGCGCTGAGCACTCTGGGCGGATAGCCCCCGGCGGGAGGCCGGGGCGGCTGGGGACCTCGCTCGGAGACGTTGACGCGCGGAATCCGCTTTGCCATCATCGCTGGGTCACTTCTGGGGGCCGATATTTCGCTGCGCGTTCTGAATCTGGGTTCGGGAAGTTCCGGCAATTCGACGCTGGTCGAAACGGTGACCACGCGCGTGCTGGTGGACGCCGGCTTCAACCGCAGGGAAACGATGCGCCGGCTCGCGGCGCTCGGCGCCTCCGTGGACGGTGTGCACGGCATCCTCATCTCGCACGAGCATACCGATCACATTTCCGGCCTGGCCAACCTGAGCCGCTCCTGGAACGCCCCCGTATTCATCACCGAAGGCACCTACGCCGAATACCGCCGGCTGACGCCGCGCGATGAGCTGGAGAAGATTGAGCGGGTCGAGACGATCGTCCCTTCCCGGCGCTTCCAGGTGGGCGATATCGAAATCACGGCATTCTCCATCCCGCATGACGCAGCGGACCCGGTGGGCTTCACGCTGCAGGCGGAAGGCTTCAAGGTTTCCATCGTCACCGATCTGGGCTATCTGCCCGCGCACGTGCGCGAGCACCTTCGGGGCTCGGACCTGCTCATTCTGGAGTCGAATCACGACCTGGAAATGCTGAAAGTGGGTCCCTACCCGTGGCACATCAAGCAGCGCGTAATGAGCCGCACCGGACATCTTTCGAACCACGCGGTAAGCGAATTCTTGTGCGATGGCGAAGGCTTTGACGCGCGCGCCCGCTGGCTGGTGCTGGCGCATCTCTCCGAAAACAACAACAATCCCGATCTGGCGCGGCTCTCGGCGGAAGAGGCTCTGGGCCGCCGTCCTCAGGAGGCGGCATTCGCCGGCGAACTGCATATCGCTTCGCAGCGCACGCCGCTCGGGCCGTTTGTGTTTTAGCGGGATGGACACCAGGTTCACCACAGAAACACGGAGGGCGGCATGATCCCGCGGTACACGCGCGCGGAGATGGGCCGGCTGTGGAGCGACGAGCATCGCTTCGCCAAGTGGCTCGACGTCGAACTGGCCGCCACGGATTCGCTGGCCGAAGCCGGAATCGTGCCCGTCGCGGCGGCGCGCACACTGCGCGAGCGGGCGCGCGTGGACGTGAAGCGCATCCACGAAGTGGAAGCTCGCGTCCGCCACGACGTGATCGCTTTCACCGTCGTGGTCGGCGAATCCATAGGCGATCCCGAGGCCGCGCGCTGGCTCCATTACGGCCTGACGTCCAATGACGTGGTGGACACGGCGCAGGCCCTTGTGCTGCGCGACGCCTCCGCTCAAATCGAATCCGGGATTGAGGCCTTCGGCGAGGCGCTGCGGCAGCGCGCCTTCGAATTCAAGGACAC
>Ga0335085_10009933_pt1 | contig 14284 bp, 11 predicted proteins | sample Lox_Sample_45_FD_206712 | JGI IMG/M metagenome (GOLD analysis project Ga0335085, IMG submission 206712) | Soil microbial communities from Loxahatchee National Wildlife Refuge, Florida, United States - Lox_Sample_4.5 | ecosystem: Environmental > Terrestrial > Soil > Wetlands | place: USA...
CAATTGCCGACGATGGGCTGTTTTGTCGTCTCGTTGCTGAAGCCGCAATAATTCGTGTCGAGGTTTGCATCGGTCACGGCACCGGAGCCCGATATGGTCAGCGGCGGCAGAGGCTTCCATTCGAAATCGCCCTCGATGCCCTGAGACGTCGCATTACCAGCGTTTTCGACAATCGTGAAGGAGTTCAAGCCCAGGAAGGGGAACTGAACATTGTCCCAGTTCTCGCGGAACAGCGCTCCATTCAAGCGCAACGTATCGTCCAGCCACGTCGTCTTGAAGCCGACCTCGTAGTTCGTCAGCTTGTCCGCCGCATAGGGTCCAGCGGTGTCGCTGCGGCGGTTGATTCCCCCGGGGCGGAAGCCCGTCGACCAGGTGAAATAGACGAGGCGATTTTCGTCGAAATGATAGGTCAGATTGATCTTGTGGGTGTTGCCGGTGTTGGCGATGTGGCCGTTGAGGTCGGTGCACGGCGCATTGTGGAACATGCCGGGTTGGAAGGTGCCGGTGGGGCTGTCGAACTGGCCGTTTTGCAGGAAGCAGTGCGATTCTCCGGTGTGCGAGCTGAATCCCGCGCCAAACCCGAAAAATCCGGCAAGCGAGTTGTGATAATCGTAGAGGCGAATGCCGCCCGTGAGCGTCAGCTGCGGCGTGATGTCGTAGGAGACCTCGCTGAAGACCGCCATGTCGCGGTCGACGCGTTCCTGATCGGTAAGCCAGAGCGTATCGGGCCAACCCGTAACCGAGATGCTCGAAGCCAGGTCGCTGATCTTGTAGTTCTGCAGGATCCAATGCTGCTGGCGCTCCCAGAACACGCCGGCGATGAAGCGCAGCCGATCGGTCGACGGTGAAGCGACCCGCAATTCCTGGCTGTCCTTGACGAAATGGTCGCCCTGGAAAATGTCCTGCGACGGCGCGATGGGATTGCCGGCGTTATTGTAAAAATACGCCGGGAACGATGCGGGAAACAGCTTGTCGTACCAGTACGAGTAATCGGTGTAGTCGGATTCGCCGTGGTCCCACAGCTCCATGTGGCCGCCGGAATAGGTGAGGTCGAGATCGCCGATCTTGCCCTGTACGGTGAGTGCAGCCTGCACCCAGTTCTCGTCGAAGTACTCCTTGAAGAAGTGCTTGACCTCGAGATAACCGACGGTCGGATCGTAGCCGAACACACCGTTGGTGTTTTCCCATTGCGCGATGACCGTGGGCGTGATCGTCCAGCTGTCGTTCAAGTCGATCTGCAGCGCAGCCCGCCCGCCATAGACGTCCACCGCGTTGAAGTCTTTCTTGGCAATGCCGGAATTGTTGATCGTGATAGGCGGCACACCCGAGCAGTCGGGAGGCGCACATCCGGGATAGGTCCGCGTGCCGGGTACGTTGTCGATATAGCCCGCATCGTGCTCGTCCCAGGCGACAATGCGGATGGCCATGTCATCCGAAAGCGGAACGTTGACGAAGCCTTCCGCCGTATATCCCAGGCCGCCATGATCGACGGAGTTTCCCGCCAGGTCGTATGCGGCGGAAAATCCGCTTTCGTCGGGCTTGTTGGTGATGATGCGGATGGTTCCGGCTTCCGAGCTTGCGCCGTATAGCGTGCCTTGCGGGCCGGACAGCACCTCGACGCGGCTGATGTCGTAAATGTGCGGGTCGAGCGTGCCGCCGATCGTGGTGATGGGCTGCTCGTCGAGATACACGCCCACAGTGGGCAGCGGGCCGGAATGATTGCCGTCATTTCCGCTGACGATCCCGCGCATATTGATGTTCACGGATGTCGGTCCGCCATTGCCGCCGCCTGCACCGCCGACGGTATACGTCACGCTGGGGAAGTACTTCGCGTAATCGTCGAAGCTGGTGATGTGGAGCTGTGCGAGCTTCTCGGTCGGCAGGGCCTGAATGCTGAGCGGCACCTTCTGAATATCTTCCGTGCGCTTCTGCGCGGTGACGATGATCGTCTCGACGCTGCCGTTATCGGCCGTCTGCTGCGCGAACACCGGCGCGCTCAACATGGTCGATGCAAGAAGCGCCGTCAGCAGCGACGAATGTGAATAACCGCCCCGCAAGTCCCCGCCCATGCACGCCCCGTTTCCATGAACGTTTTATGTCAACGCCGTCGCATCGCCTTGTCAAGCATCACGATCGCGCGCAACAAGGCAGGAGCCCGAATGCATGAACTTGTTGCAGAATTGCCGGGCCACCGCTCAGAATTCGGGCACTTTCGGATAGCATTCGAGCACCGCGCCGAGCGGATCCTTGAGCGGCGCAAGCCACGGCGCGTAATGACGCCAATGGTCGACAGCGTCGCGATAGATCGGCAGCCGCACCTGTTCGGAGCTGGCAGTGCGCACCGTGCGATCGTTTTCGTGGAAATCAAGGCACGCTTGTTCGAAGGCAAGTCCGCAATAGGCAAGCAGACGGCGGACTTCGGTCTCGGGATCTTCGACAAGGCGCTCGTAGGTGACGCGGTGCACGCGGCCCGGAAGCACGCAATCGAAATGCGCCATCAGCTCGACATAATCGCGATAGTAGCGCCCCAGCCCGGCGAGGTCGTAGGTGAAGCCTTGGCCGCGCGCAAAATGCTGCTTGAAGTTCGAGAAGCAGCAGGCAAGTGGATGGCGTCTTGCATCGATGATCTTCGCGCGGGGCAGGATCAGATGGATGAGCCCTACATGGGCGAAATTGTTGGGCATCTTGTCGGTGAAGAAGGGTCGCGACGAGCGCCGCTGCACCCGCGTGCGCGCCAGATATTCTTCCCCGAGTTCGGCAAACATGCCTGTGTCGAGCGTCGCCAGAATCTCGGGATAAAGCGAGACGTCGCTGCGCTTCTTCTTGCCTCCCAGCCTCAGCGCAAGCGACATGATGTCGGGCAGCTCCATGGTGCCCTCGACCGCGGAATGGCTTGCGAGGATCTGTTCGATCAGCGTCGAGCCGGAGCGTGGCAGCCCTACGATGAAGATCGGATCGGGCTGCGGGCGTCCTGCGCCCGCACGTTCGGTGAAGAACGCGGGCGTGAAAAACGCCTTTGAGCGGGCGACGTGCCGCTCGGTTTCCTCCGGATCGTAGCCGATCCGCTTTCGGCGCAGCGCATTGGCGAGCGCATAGTGTTCGAACGACTCGGCATAGGCACCGCCATCCTCGAGCGATTTTGCCAGTGCAAAAAGCAAGTGATAGCGGTCCTCCTCGTCGACATCGTCTCGCGCGAGTTGTGCGCGCATCTGCGCTTCGTCGTCGGCTGTGAAGCGAAAGGTCTTGAGGTTGGCAAGGCTCCACCACGCCTCGCCCAGGCTCGGCATTTGCGCGATGCTTTGGCGGTATGCCGCGATCGAGTCGCCCTGACGGCCGACGGCTTTCAGCGTGTGGCCATAGCTCATCCAGCCCTTGGGCTGATGCGGGAAATCCTTGAGCAGGCTCTCATACAGTTCGATGGCGCGGGCGCTTTCGCCCAGCCGGGCGAGCGCGGCAGCCGACAGGTTCCGGTAGGCCGGATTGCGCGGCTCGCGCGCAAGCAGCCTCTCGGCCTGCGCGGCGGATTCAGCGAGCTTGCCGGCCCGCAACAGAACACCGGCATAATTGGCGCGCGCCTCGGAAAATCCCGGCGCGAGATCCAAGCAGCGCATAAGGAGCTTCTCGGCGTCGTCATAGCGTCCGAGCCGCGAGCCGATCTCCGCCAGCATGCGGATCGCCGCAACATCGGTGGGATGTTGCCTGAGGTGATCGCGCAAGATGCCTTCGGCAATGGCAAGCTTGCCGTCGCAAAGCGCGGCAGCGGCCGTCAGCAGACGCGGGTCGCGCACGGACGCCTTGATGTGCCGGGCATACGCCGCATCTGCACCCTTGGCATCGCCGGCAAGAACGAGATGGTCGCCCAGGGCCCTCCAGGCGCCGGGGTGCGCCGGATCGAGAGCAACGGCACGCTTGAAAGCGGCAATCGCTCCCTGCCCGTCGCGGGCCGAAACCTGTACCAGCCCTAGTTCGTAATGCGCCGCCGCAATCCCGGGGACTTCGGCAATAAGCTTCTGCAGAATTTCCAACGCCGCTTGCATTCGGTGCTGCCGGCCAAGCGCGCGTGCGAGCATGAGCCGGCCGTCCGGCTGGCCGGGCATCACTTTCAGGATTTCGCGTGCCTGCTTTTCGGCAAGATCAGGCCTGTCGGCCAGCATCCGCTCCGCTCGCGCCAATGCCGTCGCCAGCGTCCCCTTGCCTTCAACGCTCATATTACCCGGTTCTGCCACGACGACTTGCCCCCGCCTTATCAAGCGCCCGGAGGTTGCGTTGCGTCAATGACGGTCGCGCCCGCGCGGCCGAATGGTGGCCGAATTCGCTTCAGGCGCTATATAATTCACGTCAACGGGCGCGAGAGCTCGCCACATTGAAAGGTTCGCCTCCGTGCTGAATCAGATCTCAGAGTGGAACGAGGGACACGCGCGCGCGCTGATTGGCGCCCATGTTGCCTCACCCGGCGGGTTGCTGCCCGCATTGCACGCCATCCAGGCCCAATTCGGATGGGTTCCCAGGCCGGCGATCGGTCTTCTGGCGAAGGAATTCAATTTGAGCCGGGCGGAGGTCTATGGAGTAACCACATTCTACCACGACTTCCGCGTCGAGGGTCCGGCCGGCCGGCACGTGCTGAAGCTCTGCCGTGGAGAAGCTTGCCAGGCCGTCGGCGCCGACACGCTCGCGAGTGTGATCAAGGAGAGGCTGCGAGTCGACTGGCGCCAAACCAGCGAAGACGGGGAATGGACGCTCGAGCCCGTATTCTGCCTGGGGCTGTGCGCCTGCGGCCCGTCCGCCATGCTCGACGCAGAGCCGGTCGCCAGGCTTTCCGCGGAGAAGCTCGAAACCCTTCTGGAGAAAGGCGGAGCATGAATTCGTTGCGTATGCGCCTGCCGAAGGATGCCGCCGCAATCGCTCTCGGTGCGGATAAGGTGGCGCGGGCACTCGGCACCGCCTGCCGCAAACGCGGCATCACACTCGAAATGACGCGCACGGGATCACGCGGCCTGTTCTGGCTGGAGCCGCTGCTCGAAGTCGACGTCGATGGCACCCTCAACGCGTTCGGTCCGGTCTTGGCCGGCGATGCAGAGTCCCTGATCGAGACTATTTGCACCGGCAGGTCCCACGAACTCGCGCTCGGCCGCATCGAAGATCATCCCTATCTGAAACGTCAGACGCGGCTCACGTTTGCGCGCTGCGGCACGATCGATCCCGCATCGTTTGACGCCTACGCGCGCGCAGACGGATTGGCGGGATTAAGGCGCGCCTTCGACATGACTGCGGCTCAGATAATCGCCGAGGTGACAGCCTCGGGTCTGCGCGGCCGGGGCGGCGCAGGGTTCCCCGCGGGAGTAAAGTGGCAGGCTGCCGCAAAGGCAAGCGGAGCGCGCAAATACGTCGTCTGCAATGCCGACGAGGGTGATTCGGGCACCTTTGCAGACCGCATGCTGATGGAAGGCGATCCGTTCCTGCTTCTGGAGGGCATGGTTGTCGCCGGCATCGCTATCGGCGCAACGCACGGCCTCATCTACATTCGTTCGGAATATCCGCACGCGATCGCGGCGATGCGAAACGCGATTGCCGCGGCCCGGGAGCACGCGCTCCTCGGCGAGCGCATTCTAGGCAGCGCGCACAGCTTCGACGTCGAGATCCGCGTCGGCGCCGGTTCCTATGTGTGCGGGGAAGAAACGGCCCTGCTCGAAAGTCTCGAGGGCAAGCGCGGAGAGGTGCGTGCCAAACCGCCGCTGCCTGTCCATCACGGACTATTTGGCCAGCCCACCGTCGTCAACAATGTGCTGACGCTCGCCGCCGTTCCGACGATCCTGGCGGAGGGCGCCGCGTTTTATCGCAATTTCGGAATCGGAAATGCGCGCGGCACAATCGCGGTCCAGCTCGCCGGCGACATTCGCTTTGGCGGACTGTTCGAGACACCATTCGGACCGCCCCTGGGCGAATTGGTGGAGGACATCGGCGGCGGCACGGCAAGCGGCCGGCCGATCCGCGCAGTCCAGGTCGGCGGGCCCCTGGGTGCCTATTTCCCGACCTCGGTGTTCGACACGCCGTTCGATTACGAAGCCTTTGCCGCCCGCAACGGCCTTATCGGCCATGGCGGCATCGTGGTGTTCAACGACACGGTGAATCTTTTGCGCCAGGCGCGCTTCGCCATGGAATTCTGCGCCATCGAATCCTGCGGCAAGTGCACGCCCTGCCGCATCGGTTCGGTGCGCGGGATGGAAGTCATTGATCGTATCGCTGCGGCGAAGGGAAGCCCGGAGACCATCACCCTGCTGAGGGATTTGTGTGATATCATGCGCTCAGGGTCGCTCTGCGCGCTCGGCGGGTTCGTGCCTTACCCGGTATTGAGCGCGCTCGAGCATTTCCCGGAGGATTTTGGACTCCGATGAGCTTGATAACCCAGATCGACTACGGGACGCCGGCGTCGCGCCGCAGCGAGAAGCTCTGCCTCACGATCGACGGGGCGACCATCGAAGTCCCGGAAGGAACCTCGATTCTGCGCGCGGCGGCCATTGCCGGCGTGCACGTTCCCAAGCTGTGCGCCACCGACAGCTTGAATGCATTCGGCTCGTGCCGGCTGTGCCTTGTCGAAATCGAGGGGCGGCCCGGCACGCCAGCGTCGTGCACCACGCCGGTTGCGGCCGGGATGATCGTGCATACGCAAACCGAGCGGCTCAAAAAGCTCCGGCGCGGCGTGATGGAGCTTTACATCTCCGATCATCCGCTCGACTGCCTGACATGCGCCGCGAACGGCGATTGCGAGCTGCAGGACATGGCGGGCGCCGTCGGCCTGCGCGACGTGCGCTACGGCTACGCCGGCGCAAACCATCTCGCGGACCAGAAAGACCAGACAAATCCCTACTTCGCCTATGATCCGGCCAAATGCATCGTCTGCTCGCGCTGCGTGCGCGCGTGTGACGAGGTTCAGGGCACGCTTGCGCTCACCGTTGCCGCCCGCGGCTTCGACTCGCGCGTGAGAACCAGCGCCAACGAAGCGTTCTTTGAATCCGAATGCGTTTCGTGCGGCGCCTGCGTCCAGGCGTGCCCGACGGCAAGCCTGATCGAAAAGTCCATTATCGACATCGGCCAGCCCGAGCATTCGGCCGTGACGACATGCGGGTATTGCGGGGTCGGCTGCAGCTTCAAGGCCGAGATGCGCGGCGAGGAACTCGTCCGGATGATGCCGTTCAAGGACGGCCAGGCCAATCACGGCCACTCCTGCGTCAAAGGCCGGTTTGCCTGGGGTTATGCGCAACACAAGGATCGCATCCTCAAGCCGATGATCCGGGAAAAGATCACCGACGATTGGCGCGAGGTAAGCTGGGCCGAGGCGTTCTCGCACGCGGCCTCCGCACTGCATCGGATACAGACGAAATATGGCCGCGGCGCCATCGGCGGCATCACCTCGTCGCGCTGCACGAACGAAGAAACCTTCCTCGTACAGAAGCTGGTGAGAGCGGCGTTCGGCAACAACAATGTCGACACCTGCGCCCGGGTCTGCCATGCGCCGACCGGTTACGGCCTCAAGACCACATTCGGCACCTCGGCCGGCACGCAGGATTTCGACTCCGTCGCCGCCGCCGACGTGATCGTGGTCATCGGCGCCAACCCGACCGACGGCCATCCCGTATTCGCATCGCAGATGAAGCGCCGTTTGCGCGAAGGCGCCAAGCTTATCGTAATCGATCCGCGGCGCATTGATCTCGTCAGAACCCCGCACATCGAAGCCGCACACCATCTGGCACTGTTGCCAGGCACCAATGTCGCCCTGCTCACTGCCATGGCGCACGTCATCGTCACCGAAGGGTTGGTGAACGAGCGGTTCGTGCGCGGGCGCTGCGACCTCGATACGTATCGCGAGTGGCGCGATTTCGTCGCCGATCCGGCGCGCGGCCCCGAGGCGGTGGAAGGCTACACCAATGTCCCGGCGGCCGAGGTTCGTGCGGCGGCGCGGCTATATGCGAAAGGTCCGAATTCAGCCGTCTATTACGGTCTCGGCGTCACCGAGCACAGCCAGGGCACTACGGCGGTGATGGCAATCGCCAATCTGGCGATGGCAACGGGCAACATCGGACGGCCCGGTGTGGGTGTGAATCCGTTGCGGGGGCAGAACAACGTGCAAGGCTCCTGCGACATGGGGTCGTTCCCGCATGAGCTTTCGGGATACCGCCACATTTCTGAGGATGCGACGCGGGCGCTGTTCGAGGCAGCATGGAACGTGAAACTCGACAGCGAGCCGGGCCTGCGCATTCCCAACATGCTCGATGCGGCGTGCGACGGCCGTTTCAAGGGCATCTACATCCAGGGCGAGGACATTGCGCAGTCCGATCCCAATACGCATCACGTCGTCGACGGCCTCAAGGCCATGGAATGCGTGATCGTGCACGACCTGTTCCTGAACGAAACCGCACAATACGCGCACGTATTCCTTCCCGGCTCCACTTTCCTCGAGAAGGACGGCACATTCACCAATGCCGAGCGCCGCATCCAGCGGGTACGCAAGGTAATGGCGCCGCGCGCAGGCCTCGCCGACTGGGAGGTCACGCTGGGCCTTGCCGAAGCGCTCGGGCATCCGATGCCGTACGAACATCCTTCCCGGATCATGGACGAAATTGCCCGGCTGACGCCGACATTCGCCGGAGTTTCGTACGAAGTGCTCGACCGGCTTGGCTCCGTTCAATGGCCCTGCAACGAAAAGACCCCTGCCGGCACGCCGGTGATGCATGAGGCGGGGTTCGTGCGGGGTAAAGGCAATTTCGTTCTGACGGAATACGTGCCGACCGACGAACGGACCGGACCGCGCTTTCCGCTGCTGCTCACGACAGGGCGGATCTTGAGCCAGTACAATGTCGGCGCGCAGACCCGGCGCACGCAGAATTCGGCGTGGCACCACGAAGACCGGCTCGAGATTCATCCGCACGACGCCGAGCAGCGCGGCGTCCGCGATGGCGACTGGGTGAAGCTCGAAAGCCGGGCGGGCGCTACCGCGTTGAGAGCGCTGGTGACCGACCGCGTGGCGCCGGGCGTAGTCTATACCACCTTCCATCATCCGAACACGCAAGCCAATGTCGTGACGTCGGAGTACTCGGACTGGGCCACGAACTGCCCCGAGTACAAGGTCACGGCGGTCCAGGTCTCGCCGTCGAACGGTCCCACGGAATGGCAACAACAGTGGGTCAAACAAAGCGAAAATCTGCGCCATGTCGCGCATGCAGCGAAATAGGTCTGCTTCATTGGACTGCGGGCCTGCAAGCCCGCAGCCGACTTTCAACGCATTGGCTGCGCGCGTGGACGCGCACGGTCCACGCGACACGTACTCTATCGTACCAGCCCAAATGTTTCGACGAGACCCGCTGCAGCAAGTTGGGCGCGGCGCGCCATTGGAGCGCCAGCGTGAAGTTCCCGAAGAAACGCCGATCGCCTTCACCTACGATCGTACTACCTTTGCGGTGATGATGGCGTCGCCTTCCGATCTTGAGGATTTTGCGCTGGGATTTTCCTTGACGGAAAGGCTGATAGAAGAACCCGACGAGATTTCGGCGCTTGAAATCGTCGATCTCGGCAACGGGCTCGAGTTGCGCATGAGCCTAGGCGTGGCACGCAGCGAGGAACTCACCCTTCGCCGGCGCCGCCTGGCAGGTCCCGCGGGTTGCGGGCTTTGCGGCATAGAGAGTCTCAAGGCCGCGACTTCACCGCCTCCGCACGTGTCGTCCGATCTGCGCGTGACCGCATCCACCGTCTTCGACGCGCTGCAGGGCCTTGGCAATCATCAGCAGCTCAACGCGACCACCCATGCCGTCCATGCCGCCGGGTTCTGGTCGATGCGACGCGGCGCGTTCATCGCGGTACGCGAGGACGTGGGCCGCCATAACGCGCTCGACAAACTGATCGGCGCGCTGGAACGCGCCGGCGAGGCTCCGGACTCGGGTTTTGTGGTCATGACGAGCCGCATTTCGATAGAGCTCGTGCAGAAGCTCGCGACCCATGGATGTCCGATCCTGGTGGCGATTTCGGCCCCCACTGCCCTCGCCGTGCGCGAGGCGGAAAACGCCGGCCTCACGCTTGCCGGCGTCGCGCGCACCGACTCCTTCGAAGTGTACACCGGCAGGCGGCGGATCGTGCTGTGAACAGCCAGGAGAAACTCGTCCATATGGCAAACCAGATCGCGGCGTTCTTTTCCGCCCAGGGCGAAGCGCGCGCGGTGCCGCAGGTTGCCGATCATCTGATGAAATTCTGGGATCCGGAGATGCGCCGCTCGCTGCTGACTCTGGCCGCGAGCACCGAATGCGGAATTGATCCGCTCGTGGTAAAAGCGCTGCCGCTCCTCAAGGAGCACGCGAGTTCGCCAGCGCCCTCGCCAGCGCCAGAGTCTCGGGCGTGTTGATATTCAAGAACGCGTCTTCCGCGCAGGCAATGTCGCAGAACGCTCCGCCGAATGCGTCTAGCGCACTCGTCATGCTGCATAACGCGCCGCTTGCAATCCCTGCACGAAGCTGGCTGCCTGAAGAAATTGGCCACAGTGCACACAGGCCGTGCGTGCGATCACCCGCGCGCGCCATCACCGGCGCGTCCGGGCGCGAAGCCGCGAGAAATTGAGAGACCAGATCGCGGGGTAGAAACGGCGTGTCACAGGGAAAGGTGGCCAGCCAATCGAAGTCGTTGCCTCCTGCGAGCCACTCCAGCCCGGCAAGGACGCCCCCCAACGGTCCGCACTGCGAGTCGAACGGGTCGAACAGGAGCGGCAATGGGTAGCGGGCGCGGTAGAGGACAGCCTCGGCCGGGGGAACATTGAGCGCCAGAGCGGCCACCTGCGGGCCGACGCGGTCGATAACCGCATCGAGCAGGACGCCTTGCCCGAAGCCCTGCAGGGGCTTCTGGCCGCCAAGCCGTCTCCCCTCGCCTCCCGCGACAATGATGCCGGCCACACGCCTCAAGGGGCAACTCCACGATTTCGGCATCAAATCATGACACCGCCGGGACCGGGTTGGAATAAGTTGGCCTATACACGAGTCGGGCAAGTGAGGCCCCTGCGCATGGCGACCAGCAGCATCCATGGATGACAGGCGCCGAAGGTTCGAGACCCAGGCGCTGCCGCACCTGGATGCGGCGTACAATCTTGCCCGTTGGTTGACGCGTTCGTCGGCGGAGGCCGACGACATTGTGCAGGACGCGATGCTGCGCGCCTTTCGCGCCTTCGACACTTTTCGGGGCAACGACGTCAAGCCCTGGCTGCTCGCGATCGTGCGCAACTGCTGCCTGACGCGGTTGAGGGATCGCCGCACGAAGCTGGACATGCCGTTGCCCGAGACCGAAAGCGATCATGGCGATGCCTTCGTTGCAATGGATGCCGATCCGGAAACGGTTGTTGCCGCTGCCGACGAAGCGAGGCAGCTCGACCGGATAATTGCGGAAATGCCGGCCGAATATCGCGAAGTGCTCGTGCTGCGCGAAATGGAGGACATGTCCTATCGCGACATTGCCGCTGCGACTGGCGCCCCGATTGGGACGGTAATGTCGCGGCTCGCCCGCGCGCGGGCGCTTCTGAAGGACAGATGGCTCGCACATGCGCAAGGAGGCTCGAATGGCGTGTCCTGAATCCTTGCGCGTTCAAGCCTACCTCGACGGCGAATCGTCCGGAGCGGCCGAGATCGAAAGACATATTCAGGCCTGCGAAGACTGCGCCCGGCTGCGCGACGATATCCTGGCGCTGCGCGCGTCCATCCGCAGTTCGGCTCCCTATTACAGAGCGGATGCAGCCCTTTCCCGCCGCATTGCGCGCGATCTCGCGCGCGCCGAGCGCACGAGCCGCTGGCCTCAGTGGCTGTTGCCGGGATTCTGGGCTGGCGCCGTCAGTGGCGCGTTTGCCAGCGCATGCGCCGCGGCGCTCGTCTTCGTGCTTCTGCTGCCGCCCTCATCGGACCGCTTTGCCGATGACCTGCTGGACGCACATCTGCGTTCGCTGGCCGGACCGCACCTCGTCGATGTCGCATCGAGCAACCACCACACCGTGAAGCCTTGGTTCGCCGGCCGCACGGATGTTTCGCCGGTCGTGGAGGATCATGCCGCGCACGGCTATGTGCTGATCGGCGGCCGCGAAGATTTTGTCGACGGCCGGCGTGCCGCCGTTCTCGTCTATCGGCACGGGCTGCATGTCATCAACGTCTTTGCGTGGCGCGCCGGCGATGAAAGACTGCCGGGCGTCATGTCGCGCAATGGGTACAAGATGATCTTCTGGAAAGATGGCGACGTGGCCTATGGCGCCGTCTCGGATACCGGATTGAACGAGCTTACGGAGCTCGAAAGTCTCATAAAAAAATAGCCCGACCGGGAATATATGCGACAGCGCCGGAGTCTCGCAGCTTAGGAACGGCGAGAAAGGTGGTGCATGTCGAGCCTCACGCGCAGAACTGCAATGAAGTGTATGGCCTACGGCAGTGCGGGCACGGCATTCGTGCTGTCGGGCGGCGTCCTCTCAGCGGCCGATCTGACCGTGGCGGCGGCGCGCAAAACCGCCACGCCCCTGTTCGTCCAGATCAGCGATTCTCATATCGGATTCAACAAGGATGCCAATCCCGACGTGAACGGCACGCTCGGGAAATCCGTCGCACTGGTAAACGCGATGCCCTCGCCGCCGAAATTCATCATCCACACCGGCGACATCACCCATCTTTCCCGTCCCGAACAATTCGATACGGCGCGGCAGATTCTCTCGAAGCTGACGGTGAACGAGCTGCACACGGTCCCCGGCGAGCACGATGTAGCCGACGCGGCGCAATCAGAATACTTCAAGCGCTTCGGCGCACTTTCGGCCAACAAAGGCTACTACAGCTTCGACCACAGCGGCGTGCACTTTGTCGCGCTCGTCAACGTGCTGAATTTCAAGCCGGGTGGCTTGGGGGCATTGGGCGACGAACAGCTGAAATGGATTGCGGCGGATCTCGGCGGCCAATCATCCAGCACGCCCATCGTCGTGTTCGCGCATATGCCGCTGTGGTCGATTTACGAGCCCTGGGGCTGGGGAACCGGCGATGCCGATCAAGTCATGCCCCTGCTGAGACGCTTTGGTTCGGTGACGGTTCTGAACGGGCACATTCATCAGATCGTGCAGAAGGTTGAAGGCAACATCATGTTTCACACCGCACGCGCCACGGCCTATCCGCAGCCGGCAGCCGGCGTGGGACCCGGACCTGGACCGTTGAAAGTGCCGAGCGATCAGCTGCCGGGCATGCTGGGTGTCACGTCGGTGTCAATCGAAAGCGGTACCGCGTCTCTCAACGACTCCTCGCTCGCATAATCTCGAACGGATTGATCCCATGCTTCGCAACCCGCGCATCATGGCCGCCATTGCGGCCGCATTTCTCATCACGGCCGTGCCTTCCCTGGCGCAAACTCAACAAGCGCAGCCGCCTCAGTCCATCGCCATCAGGAATTTCGACTTCTCGCCGATGAGCATCACCGTGAAGACAGGAACCTCAGTGACATGGAAGAATTTGGACGGCGAACCGCACACGGTGACCAGTCTCGACGGTCTCTTCCGTTCCGGCGGGCTGGATACCGGCGATAGCTTTAGTTTCAAATTCGAAAAACCGGGCATCTACAAATATGCGTGCTCGATTCATCCTAGAATGCTGGGAACGATCGTCGTGCAATGATATTCGGCCTCACCCTAACCCGTCAGGCGACTGAAATCCGGGCCTTCCAGTCAGCACCTGCGATACACCATTTGGGTGGCCCGCCGCCGTGTGCCATGACAGACTGGGGTTGATTCAATTCGCCGGGACCGGCCGCAATGCGCATCTGGATGATCGCCTTGACACTTGCGGCGTGCTTGGCGACCGATCTCGCAGCAGCGAGGCCGGACTGGGATGCCCGCCTGAAGGCGCTATACACGCGTGAGTGGGCCTGGCGCGAAATGGAATTTGCCGACGACCAGGAGGGTGAAAAACCCGTGGTCGACCATCTGCCCAAGGTCGACCCGGCGAGTCAGGCGCGCCGGCTTGCCTACTGGTCGAATGTCATGCGCGAACTCGATGCAATTCCGCGGCGGCAACTGTCGGCCGATGAGCGCGTCAACTACGATGTCTATCGCCCGCAAATTGCCGCGTTCATTGCCGACCAGAAATTCCGCGATTTCGAGATGCCGGCCAATTCCGACTCGGCGTTTTGGACCGATCTCGACTATACGGCCCGCCGGCCCTATCGGGCCCTCGCCGACTATGAGAGCTTCATCGCCCAGTTGCGCGAAGTGCCGCGTTATTTCGGCGAGCAGATTGCGGAGATG
>Ga0335085_10009934_pt1 | contig 14284 bp, 9 predicted proteins | sample Lox_Sample_45_FD_206712 | JGI IMG/M metagenome (GOLD analysis project Ga0335085, IMG submission 206712) | Soil microbial communities from Loxahatchee National Wildlife Refuge, Florida, United States - Lox_Sample_4.5 | ecosystem: Environmental > Terrestrial > Soil > Wetlands | place: USA: Florida...
GCCCTCTAACCGGGCGACTTCATCCCGGAATGCCGAGCGAAATCATCTCGGAACTGCGAGCGACATCAAATCGGAATGCCGGGCGAGATCATCCCGGAATCCCGGGCGACTTCAGTCGGAATCACCACGCTGGGCCGATGACCTCGCACGCCAGCGCGTCATGGAGCGCGTCGGCTGGCGGTTCTGGCGCTGCTGGGGATCGAGCTTCCGGCTCGATCCGGAAGGCTGCATGGACGATCTTGTTCGCGCCCTGAGTTCCCTCGGCATCGGGCCGATGGATGGCGGCACCGCGCCGACCGTCTGGACCGAATGCAGGACGACCGCACCTCCAGCCGCAGCCGAACCCGGGGAGATTGACTCTCCGCACATCACTTCCGTGATCGACGCTGCCTTAACCCATGCGGCGACACTCAGGAGTCCGCCTGCCGAGGAGGCCGGCAATACCGTGGAAATCGGCGATCGTGTCCAAGTTCAGGTTGGCGGCGATACACGCGTCCGGGTCGTCACCCTTACGGCCGACCGGAACGATCCAGATCTTGGAATCATCTCAATACGGCATCCCGCAGGTGCCGCTCTGCTGGGCGCCCAGGAGGATGAAGAAATCGAGTTCGAGATGGATAACAAACCCCGCCAGTGGATGGTCATCAAGATCGAGAAGGGCCAGGCTGCCGCACGTGTTTAGTGCAGCGAGCTCAATGGGTGGAAATCGACAGCTGCCGACCGCCGAGGGCCGCAAAGGCGCGCGTCCTGCACGTGAGCACGATCACCTGCTGCTTCTGTCCAGCTCGGTTTAGCGCGTCGAACATTTGGCCGATTCGATCATCATCCGAGAAGACCAGCGCATCATCGAGAATGACCGGCACCGCCTGACCGCGCTCACAAATCATCGCGCCCATCGCGAGCCGCACCAGCACGGCGATCTGCTCTTGAGTGCCGGTCGATAGATGCGCGAAGTTTTCTGCGGCCGGCCGGCTCCGTTTAATGCCGGCGATCGAAAATCCGTCACCCAGCTCAATCTCAGCTGACGGGAAAACGTCGTTCAAAAACGGCTGGAGATGGCGGCGAAGCGGCGCGTGCAGACGATCGCGCTGTTCCTTGTAGCAGGTCTCGATAATGTCCTTCAGCAGCATCATGGTCGCGACCCGCGCCTTGTGCTTCTCGACTTCGCGATCCGCGAGCTCGCGCTCTTCGCGCAGGGAGACGACCTTCTCCCCAAGCCCGTCGCCGCCGGCATTTTGTATCTGACCTTCGAGGTTGGCGATGTCCTTATCGAGCATCCCCAGCCGAGACGTCTGGGTTTCTAAGGCTCGCTGAAGGCGATCAATGCGAATCTGAACTCGCTCCAAATCTTCTTGGGACGGCGCATTCAATCGCTGCTCCTCAAGCGCTGCTGACTTAACGCGGTGATCTCCGCGCGCCTCCGCCACAGCGGCCTCCGCGTCCGTTATTAGCCGTGTCCGATCGCCGTCGGGCAGGACCTCCAGATCGCCATCAAGTCTGCTTTGGATTTCGATCAGCGCTCCGTTGAGCCTGCCGCTTTTATCCACGAGACCCGACAATACCGTGTTCTGAGCTTCGAGCGTGCCGTCAAACGCCTGACGCTTACCGCGGCCGTCCTCGCGCTTGTGCCGCAGCTGCTCCTGCCGTACCGCGACATCGTCGGCCGACGGCAGCGCATCGAGCTGGGCTTGCGCCAAGGCCTCGGCGATCAGTAGGTCGATCTCTTCAATCTCGCTTCTAATCTTTTCGATCGCCAGCGCTGGCGATGTGCCGCGCACGCCAAGCGCGCCGGCTTCGGCTTGGAGTCCTGCGGCTTCGGCCTCAAGTTCTTGGCGCCGTGCATGGGCGGCGCGCAGTTCGCCGGAGGTTGCGGCGCCGGCATCTTCAAGCAGCGCGGATAGCCGGGCCTGAAGTTGAAGGCGTTTCTTCTGATCTGCCGCGTTGCCCGTCGCCGGCGGCGAGACGATGACGGTCGCCAAATCGCCGACGCGAATTGTCAGAGGATCGAGTACAGGCTGAGCAACGCTATCCGTCAGCAGGGTCGCCCCGATCGACACCTGTCCGGCGCCTGCTCGTCCCAATTCGATAGAGACCTCGGGCGCCGAGGCTTCAAGACGGGCTGTCAGCACTGAGAGCTCGCGCTCGGCCTCGTCAAGCGATCTCAACGCTGCGGCCGTGGCGCAATTGCCGGACAGGCCCGCCGCATTTTTTATGATGCGGCGCTCGAGTTCCTCCAAGGCTTCCTGCCGGCTGATCGATGAAGGGCGCGCGGCCGCCCCGGCGACGGCGGTCGCCAGCCGCTGAAGCCCACGCTCCTGTTCGTCGGTGTTTGCGCCTTGCGCGTCGAGCTCGTGAATTTCGTCGCGCGCCTGCCGCACGATGCCCCGCGCTGTCTTCTCCTGTGCGGCGATGAGCTCGAGCTCTTCGTGTATGCGCGCGCTGCGCCCGCGATCCGCGTCAATCCGCGCTCCGCGCTCCTCAAGGCCGGAGAGGTGGCGGTCCGCGCGATCAACGTTCATCCTGCTGCGTTGTTCAGCCGTCTCGAATTGCACCAGCAACGCGGCAGCCGCTTCGCCGGCTCTTAGCTCCTGTCGCGCCGCTAACAAATCGTTCGTCGTCTCGGCCAAGAGAGCCGGATCGCCAAGCCGATCGCGTTCGCTCCGTTTTGCGGCGAGATCGGCGAGCTGAGCGTCGAGGATTGATAATCTGCGTTCCGTCTCCGCGACCTCGCCCTCCGAAACCTCGAGGCGGACTATCGCTGCGGCTAGCGGGCCGCCTGCCTTTGGTCGCCCGGTGTCGGTAACAAGCTGCGCGAGTTCGGTCTTGAGGGCGGAAAGAACGGCGCGGGCGCGCTCGCCACCAATCAATGTGCCGACCTCAGCCTGGACCGCGGCATTGAGGGCGGTCGTCGCGGCCTCTGACGGCAAAGGAACCTGGATTGACTGCCCTTGCCCGACCCAGAGAAGTCCGAAGGCGGCCTCGTCGACGGCCCGCCCGCTACCCGGCGCGATGCCGAGCAGCTCCCAGACCATCTCGTCGGCTTCCCGGCCGCGCGCGATTTCCGTTCCATCGCGCACAAGGCTTGCCGCCGGGCTCTTCACGAATGACTTTGTAACCGTATAGGCCCGGTCCTCATGCTCGAAGCCAAGCCTCACCGTGACAGGCAGTGACGCTCCGTCCGTCACGAGATTGCGGACAAACTCGTTCTTCGTGTTGTGCCGCTCAAAAAGACAGGCGCGGACTGCCCGGAACATCGTCGATTTGCCAGCTTCGTTGCCCGCGGCAAGGATGTTTACGCCGGGGCCCAGACCAACGATCTCGGTGCGGGCGCCAAATCTTCCGACCCCGTCGAGAGTTACGCTTGTGATCTTCATGGCACCAGGGCTCCCGTGTCGGCGGCTAGGACAAAAAGCTGGACCAGCGCGTCTTGGGCACATCGCGCCGCGCCGGTGTTCGCGGCATCATGGTCCGCGATCGATTTCAGCCGATCGGCCGCGTGGCGCAGGACACCGTCAAAATCGATCGCCTCGAGATCCGCGCCGGTCGGCCGGACCGCCAGGTTCGTTTGGTCGACATCAAGCTCGAAGAAGGCAGCAGACAGGCCGAGCAGGCGCCGGCTCAGTTCAACACGACCGGCGAGTGGAAGCGCGCCTCGAATGAAAAGACGCAGAATCGTGCAGGACGGCTCGCTCAGCGCTCGGAGTGTTGTCTCCATGTCGTCGAGTTCGGCGCAATCAGCGAGATGTTCTTCGCGAGTTAACCAGCGATATGTTCCGACGGTATGTGCCGTGACCGCAGGCGGTGCCCCCGGGCTGGGCACGTCGACAAGCAAGGCTTGTCCCACCTCCTGGCCCCCGGCGCGGTCGGGCTCCGGCGTGCCCGCATACCAAAGAGCCGGTCCTACCTGCATCGTGCGGTGCCAGTCGCCGAGCGCTAGATAATCAAGCCTCGCGCGCTCCGGGCGCCGCGGATCGACGGGGTTGTTCGCCTCGCCGCCGGACCCGAAGCCGACCACTGACCCATGCGCGACGCCAATGCGAATTACGCCGGCGCCGGTTTCCGCCCGATCCATCCATTCGGTGAGATCGCCGCCTTCGCTTTTGCGGATCAACGGCGCCGGCAGTAGAACGCCTCCGCAGTCGAGCACTGCCGGTTCCGGCGTCAGGTGCAGATGAACATTCGCCGGGATGCCGCTTTCGCGCACGCGATCCCAGACACCTTTGGGTCGATGAGGATCGTGATTTCCAGGGATGAGATGCCAGGTGACATTGGTGAAACGCCGCATCCGCTCGAGCGGTTCGAGCAGAGTCCGAGGCGCCGGTGCTTCGGTGTCATATATATCCCCGGCAACCAAAACATGCGGCGCGCCTTCTCGCACGGCCAGCTGTCCGATTTTCTCGATCGCCATTAGCCGGGCCTGCTTGAGCAGGCATTCCCGATCGCCAAACCGTTTGAACGGCTTGCCGATCTGCCAGTCGGCCGTATGGATAAAGCGCATTGGCTTACTCCCTCAATTCGCTTCGGCGAGCTGCCGGTTTGGACGTCCGCCCTGGCACCAGTCGATGCGTCCGCCTCTGATCCAGAAGTGGCAGCCGCACTCTTTCTGTTGATGGACAGAAGGCTCCACCGTGGGGCGTGTCCAAAAATCGGTAAGCACTTTCCACCGGGGCCGGCGCTGTTGATTGAGCGACAGCGATATGCTGGCGCCGCATCCCCCCGGACACCGGAGGCACGCCCATTTCATGATCCCGTCATCGTCGACGACGATCAGTTCCCCGACCGAAATCTTATCAGCGTCGGGGTAAGTCGGCTGCGACGCGGACAGCAGGTCGAACCGAAGCAGCCCGACTCGCCTCAGTAGCTTGGCGAGAAACTTTTTCACTAACCTATCCAATCATATCGAGAAATGGGTCGATGTCGGCTCGGCCCCAGAGATCGGCGGACATGCAGACGGGGCACGCCTCGTTCGGCCTTGTCGCGAGGAAACGATCGTCGCGAGCGTGAAAACGCCGCAACCGATTCGGGATCATCCCTTCCTCGCCATGAAATCCGGTAAGGGCGCCGATCATCTCGTCGACCGCAACGCACGCCATCTCCGTCGTGAAGGTCACGACTGCCGGCGCCGGATCTCCCGCGCCGACAACGTAGGCTTCCTGCTTGCGTCTTCGGAACTCAGCGGGATCGGACCGTTCGAGCGACTCTTCGGCGGCGCGCCTGGCGTTGACGACGCCGCTGCAGAGCAGGCAAGGACGCCCCGGCAACAACGTCGTAACCCGCCCGTTGATGTCGTGCCGAGCCCTGCCTTCTATAGGCATCATGCGGAGCCCGACGTCGATGACGGCGATCCCGTAGAAATACGCGAGGCGGTTCAAGAGAACCCTGCCGGCGTGATCGTCGGTGCATCCGAAAACGAAGTCGCAGGACTTTAGCGCATCGCGCATCTCGGCGGCGTTGACCCATCCTTTGCGGGCGGTTACCTCAACCCCAAGTTCCGCTACGGCGATCTCCCGTTTGAGCACGTCGATCTTCAGCCTGCCCGCGATGGCGTCTGAGCGGCGCGATCCGTGAACGCGATTAAGGTTTGTCGTCTCCACCGTGTCGTTGTCGATAAGGAGGAGGTGTCCGACGCCGAGACGCGCGAGCAGCATTGCGACCGCGCTGCCGGTGCCGCCGCAGCCAACCACGGCGACCCGCAACGATCGGATCAACCCATTGAAACCCGCACCGAACAGCCTGGCTTGGCGCTGAAGGTGATCGGCCTCGGCCTTGGCATCCGTAGAATAAGACCAGCGGCGAAATCTGCCGCCCGCCTGCTGGATGTGCACCGCGTCGGCAATCCCGCCGCCAGGCAACCAGGCTCGGGCGCGAACCGACCCATCTCCGCCGAGCACGATGCTGACGAACCCAACCACCCCCTTGATGAAAGCGGTCCGGGCAAGTTCGGCCTCGTTGGTATCGTCCTGGCCCGAGAAAAAGGCATGGCTGCCAGGGTGCGTATGAATAATCGCTGGGACGTAGCCCTTCACCTTGGCCTCCGACAGCAGCCGCATGAAGCCTGCTGTGGCCCAGGTCACATGGACTGGCGAAGCGCCAATCCGTTCCTGCCCCTCAATGTCGCAAAACCGGTGAGACACCAGGCGGCTCCGCGGCTGGCCGCTCCAAGGATCGGCCGCGACGCGCGAGACACCGAACTGCAGATAGGCGGCGGCCTCGTTTCCCTCGCCGCCTGCGAGCAGTTTCCCCAGCCGCAGTGCATGCGGCTCCAGCAGGGTGATGTCGAGGTTCCCGTGCATCAGCAAGCGCCTTGGATCGCGTGCTGGGCGCGGGTGATCATCGTGTGGATTCCGTCGATCCCGGGCCGCCAGGCCTGGGAGTGCCGCGACCAGCGCTGCCACCGCTTGCCGCCGAACATGTGCGGCACGTCCGCGCAACGCGGATAGCGGCCCGCCCCGGTCAGCCGTACCCACGGGAAGGTGTAGAACATGTCGGGGCAGGCGTCGGGGTAACCGCCGGGAAGGAGGATCAGAAGGTCTGCGTTCTCGTGGTCGAATTTTCCCTCGGGCAGGGCGACATTCTTAAGCACGACCCCGACTTGGCCCCCGTCGCTGACGACCTCATGGGCGAGCCCGTGATCTTCGAGGTAAGCGCGATCCAGGCTCGGGATCGCTGTCAGTCCCTCCGTCGTCTCCCTGATGACGGTGATGAAACGCTCGATCCCCGGCTTCGATAGGTCGACGATATCGGCGTCGCCGATCTCACGGTCCTGGCCACCCCGCACTTCGAGATACAGCGCGTAGTCCGATCCCACGCCCGCCAAGCGGCGCACCATAAGGCCGCTGATCAGCGGCTTGCCCCACTCGAACTCCCGGTTGTCGATGGTGAATTTGAAGAGCCGGTCGGTGCGGAAGATGACGAACTTCTCGGTGCCGTGCCCTCGGAGATCGAACTGCTCGTCGAGCCGAACATCCTCAAACTCGCCATTCGGCAACACCGCGAAAATGCTGAACTCGTCGATCGGCCTCCCATCGGCGGCCTCGAGAATCTGCCGGCCGATCGGGACCGCGTCGGCGACCTCGACGGGCCGGAATTCCAAGGTTTCGTCGGCGACCTTGATCCGATAGGCGCGAGCGGGGTGAAGGCCACGGCCCTCGCGGATGGCGGCTTCGAGGTCGTCGACCTCGACACGGTCGGGGTGGGAAATATCGTTCATCTACTGGGGTCCTCTGGGAGCCGTCGCACCAGCGCGAGCGGGCTTCTAAAGGACCAATCGCCGCCACCAGGGCGGACCGGTAACGTCAGGCGGAACTTTTTTTCGGCAGCGCACCGGCCGGCACCGGACCGCAGATGAAGAAGGCCGGGCAGCGCGGGCAGGTCCGCCCCGGATCCGTCGGAAACCGCCCATCGCGAATCCTCGCGAGGATATCGGTAGCCGTGGTTTGGCGGTTGGCGAGAACCTTCGGCGACATGTCGACCGGCGTGATGGCGCCGTCCGCGAGATGCACGAGTTCGACGACACAGCCGGGCATCGCGTTTCCGGCGGCGATCTTGAACGTCGCCGCAGCCACGTCGTCACCTTCCTTTGAGGTGCGGTGCCCCGTCCGCACGCGTCGAACGACCTTTCGTCCACCGGCGTCGGTTAGCACTTCGTCCGGCCTGATGATGATCTCGCCGCCAGCGATCGCCAGCCGCAACTCTTCGGGCGCTGATCGCGTGAAGCCCGTCCGCGTTCCGATGAAGTAGCCGATCAGCGTCCTCGCGATGCGGCGGAATTCGGCGGAGTAACCGTGCTCGCCCGGGCCAAGCGTGTCCCACACGCCGGCGAGGCGGGCGTCGATCTCGGCGCCGCTGGGCGTTACCGCGATCTCAGACGTCAGCCAGTCGACGACATGCTGGATGGCGGTGTGCATCTTCATAAAGGCCGTTTCGGTGCGGCGCCCGCCGACCTCGATCAAGTGCGTATATAAAAAGCGTCTTGGGCAGCGCTGAAAGAGCCCGAGTTGGTGTTCCGTTACCGATAGCCGATCGTCGAGCTCGATGGCGATCGGCAAATCTTCCGCCGCCGGCGGCAGCGCGAAAGACGGTGTGATATAGCGACAATCGATCGACGTTCCGAGACGGTCGATGAAAGGCGAACGCGATCGATTGCGCCCGTTGGCAGTCGTCGTCGGCGAATACAGGATAAGTCGGTCTCGCGCCCGCGATAGCGCCACAAAAAACAGGCACTCTTGCTCTTCGACATGTCCGGTTTTGAGGACGTCCAGGCCGCTGCCGGCGGCGCCTGCCACCATCCCGTCGGGCGGGGCGCAGCCGCGAACCATGTTTGGCGATCGAGGCAGTGTATCGGCGGTCAATCCGGGAAAGTGAACGACCGGGAACTCGAGCCCTTTGCTGCCGTGGATCGTCATGAGCCGGACGGCATCGATACCCTGAGCGGCGGCGGGCAGCTGTCGCAGATCCCGCTCGTCCGAGAGGATCACCAGCCGTCTGATGCGCTCCAGCAGCCGCATTGTGGGTAGCCCCGACCCCCGCGGCTGTGCCCGGACAAAGTTTAAGAACTGCCAGATCGCGATGCCCCGCGCGCGCATCGCGACGGCGGTCGAGTTGGCGACTTCTGCGGCGATCTCCGTCCGATCGAGGAGCACCCGGGCGAGCACTTCCCAGGGGTTAGAACTCGGCTCGAAACCGGCCAGCATATCGGTGATGAGTCGAAGACTCTTGGCGCCGTCCGGCGTAAGCCCGGCGACGTCGTCGATGATTTCGCGCCACCCCAGCGGCTCAACGCTGTTCTCCCTGAGATGTCGAATAACGGTTACGACGTCCGGCAGAGATAGCGGCACGGCAGGCATTGTGCCGACGCGCACCAGGCCCATCGTGCGCCGGTCCGTGAGCAGGGATAGCAATGACAGGAGATCCTTCACTTCGCTGCGCTCGAAGAGGCTGCCGAGGTATAGAACGGGGATGCCGAGGCTTTCTAATCCGGCGGCAATTCGTGCAAGGCGCTCGTTTCCCGAGCAAAGCAGCGCTTGATCGCGATAGCTGAACCCCAACTTCCGCATCTCTTCGATGGCTTCGGCGACTGCGGCGATCTCATGCTCGGCCGTGTCGACGGTGCGGTACTCCGCCTTGACTCCCGATGGGCCGCGGTCGCCTTTCATCGTGACGTCGGCACCTGCGGCCGCCTTCATGCCGGCGTTCGCAAAGGCGGTGAATATGCCGGTAATCTCGTCGGTCGAGCGGTAGTTCGTCACAAGGCGGCCACGTTCACCGCCGGGAAAATCATCGTTCCCAAACCGCGCCAGATTGAACGACGACGCGCCTCGAAAGCGGTAGATCGATTGCTTGGCGTCCCCGACCACCCACAGATTTTCGCCGTCGCCCGCCACCGCTTGTAGCAAGCGAATGCTCGCGCGGTTGACGTCCTGAAATTCGTCGACGAGGACGTGCTGGTAACGGGACCGGAGATGGTCCCGTACTTCCGAACGGTCCTCGCAAAGCCGCACCGGCATGGATACGAGGTCGCCGAAATCGAGGCACGCGCGGTCTTTCTTCAGTTTCTCGTACGCCCGGAAGACGGCGGCGACTTCGGCGCACTGTTCCGCGGCAACTCGCTGGGCATCCTCGGTGGCGGCGGTCCGCATCGCTGCCGCGAGCTCGGCGTATCGCTCTGCGTCAACGACCTCGTCGTTGGCGCGCGAGATCGCCGCGAGTATGTCGCTGAGTTCGAATGCCGGGTCCCAAAGGTTCTGATAATGAACGAGACCCAGCCGCGCGAACTCTTCTTCAAGCAGCTCGATCGCCTCGGTGCGGTCCATCAATCTCGGGTCGGGCGGCAAGCCCAAGAGATCGTGAAAACGCCGGATAATGTCTAAACCGAACGCATGAAAGGTGCCGATCCAGGCGGCGGCCGCCGCCTCTGGCCATTTAGCAGCGATGCGATCCGAAAGCTCGCCAGCCGCCTTGTTCGAGAATGTCAGGATAAGGATGTTGCTAGGATCGATGCCGGCCGCGAGTAATTCACCGACCCGTGCCACGAGCGTCTGCGTCTTGCCGGTCCCCGGACCAGCCTCAAGCAAATAGGGCGTCCCTCGGTGAGCCGCTGCCTTCGCTTGTTCGGCGTTGAGCGGCTTTTCGTCATTCCCACCGGCGGAAGTGATTTCCACCTGCGGCGGCAAAAGCAACGCGTCTAGAAGCTGTAACGCGATGACATCGAACGGAGCCTGCAGCCGGTCCGCGATCTGCGACGCGGTCATTCCTTCCGCCAGGTGGAGATGACGAGCAATCGGCCTGGGCAGAAGAAATTCCCGCGCAAAAAGATCCATTTGGACCTCCCGCCGCTCGCGCCGCCCATAGTCGACGACCCGATCGATTCCGACCGGCGCCGCCTCGGCCGGCCGTGCCGGATCGGCGCTCGTGGTCACGCTGGCCTCGGCGTGCCCGCCCAACTCAACATGACCGACTTCATGTGCTACCAGAAACGCCTGCGCAAACGCGTCGCCGGCATCCTCATGCAGGATAAGCAGAGCGTCGGGATCGTAGAGCGCGCGGCCGCCTTGGAGACGGACGTCACCAGCCGGCACTTTCTCGACGGCAAGATCGCGCCGGTGCGCCTCAGCCAACACGAATTCGTAAGGACGCCAGGGATCGCGGCCCCGCTCGACGGCTTCACGATGAAGACGTTCGGCGACCTGCCGGCTGATCTCAATCGCATCCATGTCACTCGACGTCTTTTTGCAAAGCGGCGAGTTGCTCTTCGGTCAGCGTGGATTGGGCCAACAGGGCCTCAAATGTAATCTGCGCTTGCGCCACGGGCTTTTGATCCGCCCTGAAACTCGTCGCCGCAGACGTCACCGGAGGCAGGGCGAGATACTGTTGAACCGCCTCAACCGTCGCGCTCGCAGCCACCGCAAAACGGCGGATAAAGCCCTGGGGTATAGACGACGGAACGACCAGCCGGTCTCGCAGCGCGGCGAGAACAGAACGCGGGACCAGGAGCGCTTCCGCCAAGGCGACGAACGCTCTTCCCTTAAACCGATCGAACAGATTGTCCGCCGAAGCGGGCGACGCACCCTGCGGCCCGATCGCGGCATATTGGCGCCAGGCGGCTTGAAAGCTCGCCTCATCTTCCGCGAGAACGTCAGCGGGGCCGAGATCGGCTGACAGGCGCAGCTCATGAGAAAGGTCAAGAAGATCTTCGGCAAATTGAGGATAGCTCTTGAGATATCGTTCGAGCGTTTGCCGGTCGTGCCTCGGCTCGACGGCGAATGCGTACAGCACATCCTCGGCTGATCTTTCGCCGGTCATGACCCGAACTCCTCAGCCAGCGCCGCCCGCAATGTCGCGATGGCCCTGTCACGGCGGTTCCGGACGGTTTTTTCCGCACATCCCAGCACTTTGACGATCGTCGTCATCTCGGGGTCATCCGACTCGATCTGAAAGTTTTGCAACAACATCTCTATGACCCTCCGCTGGTCCGCTGGTAAGGAGTCAATCGCAGCGTCCAGCCGTGACCGGCAAGCCGGGTCGTCTATTTTTGACGCGGAGAGCGGGTGCAACCTCGCGAGCGCATCCTCGACTTCCTTCGTCGGCTCGCTCGTTTCATCGTCGTAAGTCAGCGGACTCGACCTTTTGTCATCCTTCCAGGCTTTTCTCCTGGCCGTCAGACGAAGGTTGGCGATGGCGCCGTCAAACTTGATCTCAAAATAGTCGAGACGCTCGTCGTAACCCGCCCGGTCGAGGCACAGCAATTCCTGGAAGCGGAAGAGAACCGCATCACGGATTTGGACCGCAGAACTCTGTGCGGAGGCCTTTGCCCCTTCTTCGACGAATCTCTCTACGGCTGGAAGGGCGCGTTGAACGCGGGCCCTCAAAATCCTGAATAACTCTTCGAAGTGGCGATCGTTGTTATCCGCTCTTGATAAGCGGACGAAATGGAGGATGCACTCGGACTTCACGTAATCAGGATTACGGCTGTCCGTGATTCTGCACCGCTCGACAAGAGCGGCGCGTCCGAGAGCAAGAAGAGCGTCAATGGAAGCTTCCACGTCCGGAGGGCGTGTGTACAGACTGCCATCATCTTTCTTTTTTCGAAGCGGCTCCGGCACAAATCCCCCCGCTCTTGCAGTTCCCGCCGAGGCAGAGACACAGGCGCTTAGTGTCCAGACCTTCTATCCCCCGGTGGTATGTTCATCATTCTACAATAAGTGGAACGCAGATGATCTCACTCATCCTGCCGCACTGGGCAACAGCCTGCTTATCGCCTGGTCGGACTTTGTCGAAGCCTTCCCGATCTGAGAAAGGCGTAATTAACGGCGCGGCCTGGAGCAGTCTGGTAGCTCTTTAGGCTCAACCTTCATAGCGGCCGGCATGTCATTGCGTGAAACGGTCAATAAGATTGAAATGGGATTTTTCGACCTAGGAATGAAAATGCAGGTCTTTTTCGACCAGAATCAATGGATTTCGACGGGCATCCCGTGTATGGTGGATTTCGACACTCACTCTTCAAAAAGGGCGATTTTCGTCTCGCGCGAAGGTTTTTCGACATGCCCCCGACGTTTTCCGTTACCCTCTTCCAAGAACAATCGGTTCCGGAAGGCGCCGCGCTCGTAGGCTGGTCAGCCTTGGCCCAGGCGCTTGCCATTCAGGCTCCGGTGCGCCGACCAAGCTGCGTCGCCGACAGACATGTGCGCGGCAGCCAGCGCCGGCAAGAACCTTGGACCATCTTCGACCGGCGGTACTGGCACGGCGATACCCTTGCCGACCATCTGACCTTCGCTCTGCGCCATGAGCCGCTCGATCTTCCCGTTCTGAAGAAGGTCTTCGATGCCATGCCCCGGGCCGACATCGAAGCCTTGGTCCGCGCGGCCCCGACGGGCATCCCGGCGCGGCGCGCCTGGTATCTCTACGAAATGCTGACGAGCAGCACTCTCGATGTCGAGAACGCGCCCAGGGCCCAGGCCATCGATCTCCTCGACCCCAAAACCTACTTCACCGGAAAGCCGCGCCTCTCCAGCCGACATCGGGTTCGTGACAATCTGCTCGGTAATGCCCGGTTTTGTCCGATCATCCGCCGCACCAAGGCGCTGACCGATTTCCTGGCGCTCGATCTTGCCGCGAAAGCCCGTGAAACCGTCGGTCGCACCGGTGCTCATCTGGTTGCGCGCGCCGCCAGCTTCATGCTGCTCGCCGACAGCCGAGCCAGCTTCGAGATCGAAGGAGAGCGCGCCCCGCGAAACCGGCTAGAGCGCTGGGGCCGTGCCGTCGTCCAGGCCGGACGCAATCGGCTCACTCTAGACGAGATCATTCGCCTTCACGGCGTCTTGATCGAAGACACCCGGTTCGTGCATCTCGGCCTGCGGCCGGAGGGCGTGTTTTTGGGCGAGCGCGACCACAACGGCGATCCCCTGCCGGAATTCATCGGCGCCCGGCCGGCCGACTTGCCCGATCTTATGAACGGTCTGATCGAGGCAAACGATCAAATGCGCGACGGCGGGCTCGATCCCGTGTTGCAAGCGGCGGCCACCGCCTTCGGCTTCGTCTACGTCCACCCGCTTGAGGACGGCAATGGCCGTCTCCACCGCTGTCTCGTTCATGGAGTGCTAGCCGAACGGAAGTTCACGCCGCCCGGCATGGTGTTTCCGGTTTCGTCCGTCATGCTCGACCGCATCGACGATTACCGGAGAACCTTGCAAGATCACTCCGGTCCGCTCATGAACTTCATCGAATGGCGACCCACGCCAAGTCGAAACGTCGAGGTCTTGAACGCTACAGCCGATCTTTACCGCTTTTTCGACTGCACGGAGGCAGCCGAGTTTCTCTACGCCTGCGTTGCGCGCACCGTTGAGCACGATCTGCCCCGAGAGATTGACTATCTCGGCCGTCACGACGAGGCGCTTCGCCGCATTATGGACACCGTCGAAATGCCCGATCGGTTGGCGGAAAACCTCCTCATGTTCATTCGACAGAACAAAGGGGCGCTGTCCAAAAGACGGCGAGCCGATGACTACAAGGCACTGCACGACGACGAGGTGCAAAAGCTGGAAGCGATCGTCCGGGACGCTTTCGATGGATTTGATGAAGATGAGGCGACGCGGGAACGCGTGGTTCCGGCGGCGTGATCGGGATGTGGGTACTGTCGGCACAAGCGTCAGCAGGAGCGAGATGGTAGCTACCCTCGTCGATGAGACTAATACCGAGCTGATTTGAGATTGACTCGGCGAGACGGGTTGCGGGCTTGCGGGGTATGTGATTCATAGGAGAGCAGATTTTGTGGCTTCTGAGGGGAGAA
>Ga0335085_10009935_pt1 | contig 14283 bp, 15 predicted proteins | sample Lox_Sample_45_FD_206712 | JGI IMG/M metagenome (GOLD analysis project Ga0335085, IMG submission 206712) | Soil microbial communities from Loxahatchee National Wildlife Refuge, Florida, United States - Lox_Sample_4.5 | ecosystem: Environmental > Terrestrial > Soil > Wetlands | place: USA...
CCCGGCAAGCCATTGGCTTGGCACCAGCAGATCGGGCGATACGACGATGCCGGTCAAATATCCGTCGAGCTCCATGGGGGGCATGGCAGTCTTGGGCGCCGCGGACGATGCCAAGAAGCCCAGCCATGTCGACAAAGGATCGCCATTCATGGCGCCAGATTGGCAGAAGGCGGTTTCGAATTCCACGGCAGGAACTCGCCGATCCTGTTGATGGGATGAGCGGCGATGCGGGCCGGGACGTCCGCAGTCCCGGGGTAAGCTCGCGGTCCCGAAGAGAATGTCTCAGCGCTGTACGCGCATGGCGATGTCGCCGGCCGTGCGCCGGCGCGCGAACGTAGCACTGATGGCACGCGCCAGCTTCTCGCCTTCGAAAGAGAACTGCATCGCAAGCGCGTGCAGGTCATAGAAGTCCTTCATGCGGCTGGTGCGTTCGCCCAACGTCACGATCGCATGCAGCTTCTCCGCAACCACGGCTTCCTGCGGATAGGCCCGGATGTCGGGTGCCGGCGCGTCGAGCAGCGTCGGATAACGCACATCGCCTGCGGGCGGTTCGATGGCGTTGCCGAAGCCTACGTCGATCTGCATCGGAATCCGCGCCGTTGCGAGGCGCGCCTGAAAGGTCACGCGCAAACCGTGATATTCCGTCTCGTCGCGGATCGGCTGCGCCTTGGTCGCACCCGTCTCGAAAATGAGGCCGCCGTCCGCGACCTCGATAGCGCAAATCTCGCGGAAGGCGGCGAGCACGTCCTCCGCTTTGCTGCTGCCGTAGCCCGTGAAATCGAGGTCGTGCGTCGGCCGGTAGACGGGACCACCCCACAGCGCGAACAGCATGGCGCCTTTCAGGACATATTGGCTGCGTTGCTGCGACAACCCCAGCCGGTAGAGAAACCGCTCCGCGGCATAGCGCTGAAGCAGGAACTGGAAATCTTCTCCCGTTTCGCGACTGCGCACGAGTAGCCGATCGCGCACCGAGGCGGCCACATTGGTCAGCCCCCGCTTCGTCATAGCTGCAATGCTTCGAGATAGGTACGCAGCACCGTACGCGCCCGGCACATCTCGGCGGCGCGCATGATCTCGTCCACCGTGGCTTTGCGCGCGCGCAGGGCCTCGCGCAGCGCTTCGAGCGCCACGTCGGTGCCGATCTTGCGGCGATAGCGAAAGCAATCCACCACGGTGCGCGCCGGCGAGGTGATGTGCGCCGGCACGCCGAGAATCTTCCGTTCCTGTACGCCGTAGCGCAGCATCGGCCCTGAAAACCGCACGATGCGGACCTTGGCCGGCGGGCGCTGCGGCTTGCGGGCCTTCCGGTCGAGCGCGAGCCAGACTTCGTGGGGCGATTGTGTCCCGATGCCGTGGATACGAAGGGCCGACAGAAGGCAGATCACCCCGGCAGGCACGGCAGCGGCCACCATCGCGACCGTTTCCAGTTCGCGCGGTTCCGCCGCCGCGAGCCGGTAAAGCCCGCCGCCGACCTTCTCGACGGCACCTGCCGCAACGAAATCCTGCAGGCGCGGATACGAGATGCCGAGCGGCTTGAGCTGGCCGGGCCGAAAGAACGTCCCGACTCCGGCCTTTTTCAAACGGGACGCGGTGAGTGTCTGCCCCATGCCGGGATTGTACCAAATGTCGGCACTTAATCGCAACTGCCGACATTTATTTTCCGCCCGATTCCGTCACCTCCGCCAGCATACGCACGATGTCCTGCTCGAACGAGCGGATATCCGCTTCGATGTCTTCCAGCGGACGCGGCGGCTTGTAATGATAGAAGTAGCGGTTGAAGTTGATCTCATATCCAACGATCCCGACCTCGCCGTCCTTCTCGTCGCGCTTCGAGGTGTCGATCCAGGCGTCGGGCACGTGCGGCCTCACTTCGCGATCGAAGAAGCTGTCGACGGTCTCTGAGAGAGGCACGCTTTCGGTATCGCGCAGTTCCGGATCGGCTTCGGGATTGCCATCGGCATCGCGGCAAATCTCGGCGGTTTCGTCGCGTTCCGACAGCGCGGACAGGATCGACTTGCGGGCCGGAGCGGGAATCCTGATCCCGGTTTTCTTGAGAGCGCGATCGAGCGCGGTTTCGAACGCGTCGCGATTCTTGAATGGCGTGCCCGGGAGCGCGCCGAGCGCTTTGCGGATCGATTCCTGCAAAGCGCGACCCTCGGCCTGCTCCTTTGCCGCTGCAGCACCCTTCTTCTTGGACTGCGCCAGCGCCTGGAAGCCCCGCTCGTCATCCAGCCGAGCAATTCTCTCCTGGTTCGCAATAAAATTCAGCCTCAACGGCCGTTCGACGGTGATCTTGCGGAAGCCGAAGTGCCTCGTCGCAAAGACGCGACTGACGACAACGTCTTCTTCCACCCCGTCCTTCTTGATCCTGCGAGTTTCGCCGTCTGTGAAGCTCGAAAGAAGGCGAAGAATGTCTTCCTCGCGATCAAGCGGTATCTCGCGCCGCTTGTCGCCCAGGCTCTTGCGCATCTGCGTCCAGAAGCTGCTGGCGTCGATCAGCTGTACCTTGCCTCGTCGCGCCCGCGCTTTCCGGTTGGTGACGACCCATACGTAGGTCGCTATACCGGTGTTGTAGAAGAGCTGTTCCGGCAATGCGATCAGCGCTTCCAGAAGATCGTTTTCAAGAATGTAGCGCCGGATCTCGCTCTCGCCGCTGCCCGCGTCGCCGGTGAACAGCGGCGACCCGTTCATGATGATCGCAATGCGCGAACCACCCTCGTCCGGCGGCTTGGCGTGGCCTAGCATGTGCAGCAAAAACAACAGCTGGCCGTCGCTGATGCGGGGCAGACCGGGGCCGAAGCGGCCCTTGTCGCCGCGTTCGTGTTCGGCGCGCACCGCGTCTTCATCACGCTTCCGATCCTTGCCGTAATGGCGGATTGGCGATGAGATAGTCGAACGTCCTGCCTGTGTGTTTGTCGCTCGAAAGCGTGCTGCCGTAGGCAATCCTGTCGGCGTCCTTGCCGGTCGGTTCCTTGATGAAGAGATCGGATTTCGAGACAGCCCAGGTCTCCGGGTTTACCTCCTGACCGAACAGATGAATCTCTGCACCGGGATTGATCGGCGGCCGGGTGATGTGGCCGTTCTTGCGAAGCCCGACCGTGATGTGCTCCTTCGCGATCAGCAACATGCCGCCCGATCCGCAGCAGGGGTCGTAGACGGTCTGCACGATCGACGGCGTGCGTATCTTCTTCTCGTCGCCGGCCAGCATCAGATCGACCATGAGATGAACCACATCGCGCGGCGTGAAGTGCTCGCCGGGGTTCTCGTTCAGCGCTTCGTTGAACTTGCGGATCAGCTCTTCGAAGATGAGACCCATGGTCGGGTTGTCGACACGGTCCGGGTGCAGATCGACTTTCGCGAAACGCTCCAGAACCTGGAAAAGCAAGCCGGCCTCGTCCAATTTGCCGATCGTGTTGTCGAAGTCGAACTTCTCCAGCACCTCGCGCATGTTGTCGCTGAAGCCAGCGATGTAGTTGCGGAGGTTGGCTGCAGCGTGCGGCGCGTCGCCGATGAGCCTTTCGAAGTCGTAGCGAGAGGTATTGTAGAACGCGAAGCCGGACGCGCGTTCGAGCTGCTTGCTCGGGTCTCCGAGTTTCTTCTCCTTCAGCTCCGCCTGTCTTCGGAGGACCTTCTCCTTGGTCGGTGCAAGCACGCAATCGAGCCGCCGCAACACCGTCAGCGGCAGGATCACGTCCTGCTTGGGCAAAGTACCTGGAGAACTCCGGCCGCAATGCGGAACCAATAAAGTTTTCCTAAAACCCATATGGACATCGCTACATGTTCTTGATATGTTCTCTTCGGGGCAGCGTAGAGATCTGCACAACCAATGGAGGCATAAAATGTTCAGGTTGGAGGAAGTGGGAGAAGTCATCGCCACGCGACAACTGACCCTGGATGAAAACAAGAAGGTTACAATCGTTATCGGCAAACCACAGCAATTCCCTGAGCCCGTGGGCTGGATTTGCCCCTATCAAAAGACAGGGATTGGATTGGATCGAGTAAAGAATGCTTACGGCGGCGATTCGATTCATGCAATTATCTTGGCCCTCTCCATGGTTGGCGCTGAGCTATATTGCTCGGCTGAATACGAAGCTGGCAGGCTGAGCTGGGATGGCGCGACGGTGAAAGGTGATCTCGGTTTCCCAGTTCCGCCAAACATCGAGGATGTCTTGCCCACCGCTGCGCATGGGACGGGTAAAGACACAAAACAGAAACCGACAGGTTGAGAAATCGACGCGAACTGCGAACTGCCCAGGCGTCGGAAAATGCGGGCTGGCAGCCCGCGGTCCCGGGAAGAAACGCGCGGTCCCGGGAGCCTCTTCCTCGTCTCACGCCACGATCTGGAATGCGACAGTACCGTGGCCGCGGCGGATGCGGTAGACTTAGAAATCCTTGCGATCGAGGGTGAATACCTTGCGGACACAAAGTGTTTCCGAGAGAATGTCTCAGCGCTGCAAGGCGATGTCGCGTCCTGCGCGCCGGCTGATCGTGAACAGCAGCGGCGTCGCCAGCAGCACGACCACCAGCGTCAGCATGGCGGACAGCGCCACCCACCACAGCGTCAGCGCCGGCCGGTCGTGCCCGATCACGCGGTAGAGGCGGTCGATCTCGAGCATCTCCTTTTCCGACAACCGCTTCTTGGGCAGCGCGCGGTCGGCGTAGAAATATTGCGTCATCGCGTTGAATTCGAGCTCGGCGCCGACGAACATTTCCTTCGGGTTCACATCCGATGTCACGTAGGTGTAGCGCGCGTACGGAAATTCCTGCGTCTTGCGGATGTCGACGCCGGCGAAATCCGGCACCGGGGCGCCGTCGTGAAACCAGCCCGGCGAGAACACCGCCGCCTGCGCGGTGCGCGGCAGATGCGTCACCGGCTGATTGACGATCGCCGTCACGCGCTGCTCGGCCTGCGCATCCTCCGCTTGCAGCGCCGACATTTGCGGCAGCGCCCAGCGGGTGACGGCGAAGCCGGAGACGAACAGGATCACCACGCCGAGCCCCAGCGCGATCTGCTCCGGCCGCCGCCCCTGCCCCACGGGGCGCGCGCCTTGCGTGTCCGGCGCCGCTCGCGGCAGCCCAGCGTGCGTACGGCGGCCGAACGCCTTGCCTTCGATTCGCATCGGCGCAGTTTGCACGGACCGCGCAAAGAGTTCATGGGGACCGCGCGTCTTCAGACGCGCCATGCGCGCGAAGCGAGGAGCATTTCGAGATCGCATGCGGAACTGGAGTTCCGCGGTCCCAGGACTGGACGAAGGTTATTTGGTCGGAGCGGCGGGATTTGAACCCACGACCCCCAGTCCCCCAGACTGGTGCGCTAACCAGGCTGCGCCACGCTCCGAACCGTTTTCCCCGGACCGCGTCTTCAAGCGCGCCTGCGGGGCCGAAGCCCCGCGGTCCAAAATCCGAGGGCCGCGGACTATAGTCGGCGCTTCCCTTGGCGACAACGCTTTTGGATGGCTCCGATTGCGGCACTGTCGCGCGACCACCGTGAGGGGCTCGGTTGAATAGAGACCGAAACAGTTCGCTCGTGAGCGCGATGGAGATGTTTCAGCCTGCGGGGCTTACGCGTTTTCTCGATACGAACCGGTCCTCGATATCCCTTTCACCACAAAGAACACGAAGCCAGCGGCCGCGCCGGGGCGCGCGCCGGAGGCATAGGAATTCAATGACGCTTTCTGCGCTTCGCGCGAGCCGCGAGCCGGTGCCATGTCCTTCGTGTTCTTTGTGTCCTTTGTGGTGAATACGGCAGAGAAGCAACTAGAGTGAAATGACTTTCTTCGAATCGTCACTTCGCTCCAAGTTATTGTTTTGTCGCGGTTCCGGACGCAAAAGTGCACACACTTTTGCTGGAACCGCTCCAAGTTATTGTTTTGGCGCGGTTCCGGACGCAAAAGTGCGCACAGTTTTGCTGGAACCGCTCTCAATCCCAGCTTTGTCGGGAAGCTGTGTGAACTGCGCAGCTTCCATGAGGTGCGGCTTTCGAGATGCCCGCTCAATGCGTGCGCAGGCGCTCCTTGAGATCGAGCAGCTCCTGCAGAATTTCCTTGAGACGTTCGCGCTGCTCGCCGTCGAGCGTGCCGCCGGGAGCTTCGTCGTCCGCCTCCGATGCGAACGCCGCATCCACCATCGCCATCGTATGCGATGTGCCGGGATCATCTGCGGACGGGGGTGTTCGCGGTCCCGGAGAGAATGCCTCCGCATCGCTGCGGCCGATGCCGGCGACATGGCGCACGCCGCGCTCGCGCAACACTTTCTGCGCGCCCTTGATCGTGTAGCCTTCGTCATACAGCAGCGCGCGGATGCCGCGCAGAAGCTCCACGTCTTCCGGGCGATAGAAGCGGCGCCCGCCGGCGCGCTTGAGCGGACGGATCTGGCTGAAACGGCTTTCCCAGAACCGCAGCACATGCTGCGGAACGTTCAACTCCTCCGCCGCCTCGCTGATGGTGCGAAACGCTTCCGGAGATTTGCCTCCGGCAGCCGGCGCGAGGTTCGCGGTCATCCGACGGCAGCCAGCTCGATCTCTTCCGGCTCCGCCGCTTCGCCGTTGATGGAAGACTTGAGCACGTGGCTGGGGCGGAACACGAGCACGCGCCGGGGCGCGATCGGCACTTCGTGGCCGGTCTTCGGGTTGCGGCCCATGCGGCGCGATTTTTTGCGGACGGTGAAGGTTCCAAAGGACGAAAGCTTGACGGTTTCGCCCCGGGCAAGCGCGGCACAAATCTCTTCGAGCAAATCTTCGACCATCTGCGCCGATTCATTGCGCGAGAGGCCGACAGCCTGAAACACGGCTTCGCTGAGATCGGCGCGCGTCAAGGTTGCGACCATCATCGACTCCCTCCAAGTCAGCGCAAGCGTAAGCGCCGGCGGTTTTTCCGTCAATGTTCAAGAGGATAGCGGGAATTGTGAATCTTTCGAATCAAAAGGCGGAGGCCGGATACCGCCCCCCTAGCGGCTTGGACGATTCACCACGGAGGCACGGAGGGCGTGGAGGTTTCGTTGGCGCGCGAAGCGCAACGACTTCCGAGACAGGAATTGAACCGCAGAGGCGCAGAGACGCCAAGGGCTTTCGCGCTCCGATCGCCTTGGCGCCTCCGTGTCTTTGCGGTTCAAACAACGAGAATTGCGCTTCGCGCGATGACCCTGCCTCCGTGCCCTCTGTGCCTCCGTGGTGAATTTTTACCAGCGCACCAGCGCGGAGCCCCAGGTGAAGCCGCCGCCCATTGCTTCGAAGAGCACGAGCTGGCCGCGCTTGATGCGCCCGTCGGAAATTCCCTGCGCCAGCGCCAGCGGTACCGAGGCCGCCGAAGTGTTGCCGTGGTGGGCGACCGTGGAGATCACGCGCGACGGCGCAATGCCGAGACGGCGCGCGGTGGCGTCGAGAATGCGCTGATTGGCCTGATGCGGCACGATCCAATCGATGTCCTCGATGGTGATGCCGGCCGCCTTTGCCGCCGCCTCGATCGCCGCCGTGGTGTTGACGACGGCGTGCTTGAATACGTCGGGGCCCTGCATGCGCAGATGGCCGGTCGTCTGCGTGCTCGAAGGGCCGCCATCGACATAAAGCAGATCGTGCAGGCGGCCGTCGGAGTAGAGCTCGGTCGACAGCACGCCGCGGTCGGAGGCTTCGCCCTTGCCTTCACCCGCTTGCAAAACCACCGCGCCGGCGCCGTCGCCGAACAGAATGCAGGTCGTGCGATCGGTCCAGTCCATCAGGCGCGACATCGTTTCGGCGCCGATCAGCAGCACCGTTTTGGCCTGCCGCGCCTTGATGAAGTTGTCCGCGACCGCAAGGCCGAACACGAAGCCCGAGCAGACGGCCTGCACATCAAACGCGGCGCCGCGCGTCATGCCGAGTCCGGCCTGCACGCGGGTGGCCACGGCGGGAAACGTCTCGTCCGGCGTGGTCGTCGCCACCACGATCAGGTCGAGCGCGTCGACGCCGACTTTCGCATCGGCCAGCGCGGCGCGCGCCGCCTTCAGCGCCAGATCGGATGTGCGCTCGCCCTCGCCCGCGATGCGCCGCTCGCGGATGCCGGTGCGCTCGACGATCCAGGCGTCGCTGGTATCGACCATCCTGGTGAGTTCGGCGTTGGTGAGGATCTTTTCGGGAAGACAGGCGCCACAGCCCGTGATCTGGGAACGGATGATGCTCACGAGGCCGCCGTCCCCGTAGGCGCGCGCGGCGCCAGCGTCGCCAGGTCCGCCATGATCTTGGGAATGACGCCCGAGCGCGCCATGTCGATGGCCATGTCGAGGGCGCTGGCAAATCCCATCGCATCGGCGCCGCCGTGGCTTTTGACGACCACGCCGTTCAGCCCCAGAAAAATGCCGCCATTGGCCGTGCGCGGATCGAGCTTGCGCCGCAGCGTGCCGAGCGCGCCGCCGGCCAGAACCGCGCCGGCCCGCGCCAGGAACGAACGCTTCAAGGCGCTGCGCAAGTAGTGCACCACCAGGCGCGCGGTGCCCTCGGCCGTCTTGAGCGCAATGTTGCCAGTGAAACCATCGGTAACGATCACATCCACCGTGCCTTCGGCGATGTCGTCGCCTTCGACGAAGCCGCAGAACTCGATGGGCAGATTGACGTTGCGCAGCGTGTTGGCCGCCCCGCGCACGGCTTCGTTGCCCTTCACGTCCTCGGCACCCACGTTGAGAAGCCCCACGGTCGGCCGCTCGAGCCCCAGGATCGTGCGGGCGAAGGCTTCGCCCATCACCGCGAAGTCCACCAGCTGATCGGCGTCGCTGGCGATATTGGCGCCGACATCGAGCACCACGCTCTGGCCGCGCTTGGTCGGCCACAATGCGGCGATGGCCGGACGGTCCATGCCTTCGAGCACGCCCAGCTGATACATCGACATGGCCATCAAGGCGCCCGTGTTGCCGGCCGAAATTGCAACTTCCGCTTCCTTCTTGGCTACCGCTTCCACCGCGCGCCACATGCTGGTGTTGCGTCCGCGCCGCAGCGCCTGGCTCGGCTTCTCGCCCATCTTGACCTGCTCGGCCGAGTGGCGGATTTCGGCGCGGGCCGAAAGGCGCGAACGCTTGGCAAGCAGAGGCTTCAGAAGCGCCTCGTCGCCATGCAGCAGGAAGTTCACCTCCGGATGCCGCACCGTCGCGCGCGCCAACGCGGCAGTCACCACCGCCGGGCCGGCATCGCCCCCCATTGCATCGATCGATACCGTCAAGCCGCGGCTCACTCTCGTCCACTCCAGGAAGGGCCTGATTGGTCCTTCGCGCGGACCTCAGCTTGCGACGTTCACGACCTCACGGCCTTTGTACTGACCACACGACGAACAAACGTGGTGCGGCCGCTTCTGCTCGCCGCAATTGGGGCATTCTTCGTGCGCCGAAGACGCCAGCCGATGATGCGACCGGCGCATGTTCCGCCGCGACGGCGATTTCTTTCTCTTGGGAACCGCCATGGCGGGTAAGCTCCTTCAACGATCCATACGTGCGCGCCCACTTGGCTGACGCAGCGTTCAAAAACGAGCCGCGGAGTGAACCCGAAACAGGTTTGGGATTCAACCCCAGTTTTTTGCTGGGAGCGCGCCCGTCCCCGGGCGTCATGGGATGGTGACGCCCAAGGATCGGCGCGCTCCCGGTCACGCCCGTTTCAGGCCCTTCAGGACCGCGAACGGGTTATCCCCCGCATCTTTCGGCTCCTCGGGCGGGGTGAACGCCACCCCGGGCGCCCGGGGATAGGGATCGACGGCCAACGAAAGCTCCTCGAGAAGCGGCCCGGCGAGATCGAACTTCAGTGATTCGATCTCCTCGGGCACCTCGTCGTCGGCTGCGCCGAGCGTCAGCGCGCCGCCTTTCTCGGGATGCCGCGCGGTCGCGTAATGCAGCTGCCGCGTGAAGGTACGCTCGATGTGCGATCGCACCGGTTCGAGCGTGACGACGCAATTCTGCGTGACCTCGGCGGTCAGCCGGGCTGCATAGGTAAAGCGGGTCGGCGACAGGCGCTTGAGCGTCACTTCGCCCTGGAACAGGCTTATCGCCGCCACGTCCTCCCATTCGGCCAGCCGCTGCAATTCGGCGGCGGACGCAGTGATCGTCGTGGCGTGGCCGGCGTCGGAAAGATCGCCGAGGTCGAATGTGCGGGTGATGGGGATGCGATCGGTCATGGCAGAGTATAGCCGCCGTTACGCCGGCAACGCGCCGAAATCGGCTTCGCCGCCCTCCGAAAGCGGTTGCGCCAGATGCGCGCGGGCGCTCGCGCAATAGGTGGCGAGCCGGGCAGCCGATTCAACCCGGCCCGGCTCCCCCCGATAGACGTTTCGCAAGATCGCGTCGGCGAGAGCGTGCCCCTCGCCTGCCGCGCGATAGGATTCGAGGCGGCCGTAGAATGCTTCCGCCATGTTCCGCATGCGCCGGCCAAGCCCCATGTCGCCGACGCCCAGATCGCGCAGGGCAAGGTCGAATTGAAGGAACAGCACGTTCACCAGGTTCTGCGCCACCTCGCTTTGGCCGGACTTCGTCAGGGCATCGAGCACCAGCCAGGCATGCATCACCACGAGGTCGAAGCGGCCGTCGATCGTGTCCGGCACGCCCAGCGCATCGTAGAACACGGTGGCACGCGCACGGTCGGAAATGGCCCGGGCCAGCCGGTCGGCGCGCCCCTTTCGTTGCCTTCGCTCTCTGTACGCCTTAAGCATCGCTGGCTCCCAAGACTTGCAACGCGCACGCCGCGAGGCTAGCAAGGCGATTGCGGGGGATGTTTTCGTCCCGATGAGGATTTCGATGCGCCTTCCGGCACTTGCGCTCGCCCCTACGCTGTTCCTGAGCCTGCTTCTCGGCTGCACGCCGGTCGTCAACCAACGCGGCTTTCTGCCAGATCCCAAGGGCGAAGCATCCATCAAGATCGGCGCCGACACCAAGACGAGCGTGCAACAGCGGCTCGGCGATCCGTCGACCCAGGCGACCTTCGGCGGCGATTCCTGGTACTACATCTCCAGCGTCGAAAAGCAGGTCGCCTTCTTCGATCCGCGAATCGAAACGCGCGCCATTCTTGCCATCCACTTCGACAAAGACGGCAAGGTCGCCGACATCAGGCATTACAGCCTCAAGGATGGACATGTCGTCGCTTTCGAGACCAACGAGACGCCGGCGCGCGGCCGCGAGCTGACCTTCCTGCAGCAGCTCTTCAACGCCACGCCGGGCGTGCCGATCGGTACCGGCAACCAACCGCAAAACCCCGGCAGCAACGGCCCGTGAACCGGAAGTCGGAAATCAGAGGCCCGAGTATTCGGGCATTCTGACATCCGACATCCGCTTTCCGGTTTCTGGTTAAATCCCGTGCGCCAGCGTGGCCAGCAGCAGCAAGGCCACGATGTTGGTGATCTTGATCATCGGATTGACGGCGGGGCCCGCGGTGTCCTTGTATGGGTCGCCCACCGTGTCGCCGGTCACCGCCGCCTTGTGCGCATCGGAACCCTTGCCGCCGAAGTGGCCGTCCTCGATGTACTTCTTCGCGTTGTCCCAGGCGCCGCCGCCCGACGTCATCGAGATCGCCACGAACAATCCGGTGACGATCACGCCGAGCAGCATGGCACCCAGCGCATCGAAGGCTTCCGTCTTGCCGGCGACGGCGTTGACGATGAAGTAGAGCACGATCGGCGAGAGCACCGGCAGCAGCGACGGCACCACCATCTCGCGAATGGCAGCACGGGTGAGCATGTCCACGGCACGGCCGTAATTCGGCTTCTGCGTACCCTGCATGATGCCCGGCATTTCCTTGAACTGCTTGCGCACCTCCTCGACGACGGCGCCCGCCGCCCTGCCGACGGCGGTCATCGCGATGCCGCCGAACAGATAAGGCAGAAGACCGCCGATGAAGAGGCCGACCACCACCCACGGATCCGACAGCGCGAAGACCGGCATGTCGACGCCCTGGAAGTAGGAATACGTGTCGGCGTGACCGGTGAAGTATTTCAGGTCCGCCGTGTATGCCGCGAACAGCACCAGCGCGCCTAAGCCCGCCGAGCCGATGGCATAGCCCTTGGTCACGGCCTTGGTGGTGTTGCCGACCGCGTCCAGCGCGTCCGTCGTCTTGCGCACATCGCCGGTCAGACCTGCCATTTCGGCGATGCCGCCGGCGTTGTCGGTGACCGGACCGAACGCGTCCAGCGCGACGATCATGCCGGCGAGCGCCAGCATCGTCGAAACCGCAATGGCGATTCCGAACAATCCCGCAAGCATATAGGTCACGATGATGCCGATGCAGATCACAAGCGCCGGCATTGCGGTGGATTCCATCGACACGGCCAGACCCTGAATGACGTTGGTGCCATGGCCGGTCACCGAAGACTGGGCGATCACCTTGACCGGCCTGAAGCCGGTGCCGGTGTAGTACTCCGTGATCCAGACAATGGCGCCGGTGACAAGAAGCCCCACGACGCCGCATTCGAACAGTGCCATGCCCGAAAACGCTGCACTGCTGCCGTCTGCCAGCGTCAGCGGCGCGTTCAACCCGATCAGCCAGTTCGTAAGGAAATAAAGGCCGATCAGCGACAGCACGCCGGTAGCGATCACGCCCTTGTAAAGCGCGCCCATGATGTTGCCGCTCTTGCCCAGGCGCACGAAGAATGTGCCGACGATCGAAGCCAGGATGCACATGGCCGCGATGGCGAGCGGAAAGAGCATCAGCGCAGATTTGGTCTCACCGGTGAAGTAGATCGACGCGAGCACCATGGTGGCGACGGTGGTGACGGCGAAAGTTTCGAAGAGGTCGGCGGCCATGCCCGCGCAGTCGCCGACATTGTCGCCCACGTTGTCGGCGATCGTTGCCGGATTGCGCGGATCGTCCTCGGGAATTCCGGCTTCGACCTTGCCCACCATGTCGCCGCCCACGTCGGCACCTTTGGTGAAGATGCCGCCGCCCAGCCGCGCGAAGATGGAGATCAGCGACGCGCCGAACCCGAGCGCCACGAGCGCGTTGGTGACGACGCGGCCTTGCGTCTCGTCGTTGATGTCGAGGTTCAGCCCGTAGCGCAGGAATGCGTAATAACCGGCCACGCCCAGGAGGCCGAGGCCGACCACCAGCAGACCGGTCACGGCGCCGGAACGAAACGCTATGGAGAGCCCTGCCGGCAGACCGGTACGCGCCGCTTCGGCGGTGCGCACATTGGCCCTGACCGACACGTTCATGCCGATATAGCCGGCCAGGCCCGAGAAGGCTGCGCCGATCAGATAGCCCAGCGCCACCTGCCAGCCGAAGATGACGAATGCCAGCACGAAAATGACGGCGCCGGCGATGGCAATGGTCGTGTACTGACGATTGAGGTAGGCCGCAGCGCCCTCTTGGATGGCGGCCGCGATCTCCTGCATCCGGGCATTGCCGGCGCTGGCCGACAGCACCGACCGGATCGTGAAGGCGCCATAGACGAGTGCGAGCCCTGCGCAGGCCAGTACGAGAATGAGCTGTAGATTCATTGTTCTTGTCCCTAGAGCTGAGCGGCCGCCGAGGCCCGCCTATTCAAGCGCGCCCCTCCCCCCGCCGCCGAATCCTGGAAGGAGCGTGAAAAAGGCGCGGGACCATGCCAAAAGCCTAGTTCAGTGGCAATGTCGCTGTGGCGGCGAAAAGCCGCTCCCCTCCATTACCAATTCGGTTCATTTGCGACCCGGGAATTGCAGGGTCGGCTTCAGTTCCGCGGATCCGGGCGAAGTTCCGAGATTTGGATCTTGATCAGCTCGACTTCGCTGAGCTTGTCGGCACCCACGATCTTCATGGTGTCGGCAAAAAGTCTCGTACGGAGCTTTCCGGTATCGATCTTGGGTGGATTGGAGCCATCGCAGATCGATGTGTGATTGACGTCCCGCACATACGCATCCTGGATGAAGGGCGTTTTGTCTCGGACATCGATCGCAGCCGACGGCGAGACGGCGATGATCCGGCTTGAGACATAGGCATAGGAAATCAGCTTGCCCTCGACGGTGAGGGGCGCAATCAGATAGGGCATTTCGACTGCGGTACCGGGAACGTGCTGGTCAGGCGCCGTCGGCGCCGCAAATCCCTGAACTGCTTCAAGAATCAGGCAAAGAAGCAAAGCGCCAAGAAACAGGAGCGTGCGCATGGTCAAGCATCGTGACCAATGCTGGTGAACATTCCCTTAGCCCGCAGGCAAATGGTTCCAAAGAGTTAAAAATGCGTATAGCCATGACGATCAAGGCTAATTACCTGGCCGCTATCGTCGAGCAGCGCGACACCCTCGCCCGCCGAGACGCGACCGATTTCGGTGACGCGCGTATTCGTCTCGCCGGCAATCCGTTCGATCGCCGGCCGGC
>Ga0335085_10009936_pt1 | contig 14282 bp, 17 predicted proteins | sample Lox_Sample_45_FD_206712 | JGI IMG/M metagenome (GOLD analysis project Ga0335085, IMG submission 206712) | Soil microbial communities from Loxahatchee National Wildlife Refuge, Florida, United States - Lox_Sample_4.5 | ecosystem: Environmental > Terrestrial > Soil > Wetlands | place: USA...
GATCAATGCCGGAGGCTTCCAGTAGCTGTGCGACGTAGCGAGTGTTGACCGGATCGCGCAATTGAGTGCGCCGGTCCTTGCGTGCGTAGGCGAGATAGGGAACCAAGGCAACTCGCTCTCGAGCGCCCGCATCCCGCAGACCGTACAGCAGGAAGAGCAGCCTCACCAGGCGCTCGGCGATTGGAAACTCGGCAGTCGCCGAAAGTGTCTGCAACACGAATACTGCGCGACCCCGGACCGATTCGAGCGGCCGCAGTTTGAACTCGCCACCCTCGAAGCGACGCTCTTCGGTGGCAGCGAGGGGCAGACCGGCGCTTGCCGCGATGGCCGCGGCCATGTCGCGGCATTCGCTGAGCGCAACCACGCAGGGATCGGAATTGGCCAAACGTGTAAACCTCCGCGTGAGGACTTCGGAGAATACTTGCGGCGCCTGAGCCGCCGCCTCAATGCGCACTTACCTCGGGGCTGGTACTCCTACCCCCGGGGGAGTAGCGCCGCTCGTACTGCAGTGCCGTAGCGCGCCGCTTATGGCATTTTGCGCTCGCTCGCGCCAGCGTGCCGCGGCTCGAAGCTGCTCGGGATCATCGAGGTGCCAGATGGCGAGCTTGGCCTGGTTCATCGCCCGCAAGGCCATGTAGAACTCGAACACCTCCTCGCCGCAGGGGTCGCTGGCCAGGGCACGATAGCGCCCCCGCAGGTAGGCGGCCGCCCAATCCGCCCCGTGGCGCTCGCACTCCAGCGCCAGCATGGCGATCTCCTCGGCAGTATCGAGCATGCGCAAGTCGGCGTAGACCTCCAGCGCGTCGATGATCTGCACCGGCGGACCGAGGCAGATGTGTTCGGCGCGCAGGTCGCCGTGGCCCTCGAGGATGTGGTGGTGCGTGGCGCGCTCGCCGAGCTGCGATCTGCGAGATGAGAAGCTGGTGCGCAGGGCGGTTGCGATCCGCTCGATGTCCGTGCGCTCGAGCGCGGCGCGCGGGTGCTCGAGAGCCCTCAAGGCCTCCTCCATACGTGAGGCCACCCGGCGCAGATACGCCTCGGGGGTGAATGGCAGCGGCGGCCGCGACCTGTAGAAATTCACGAGGAACTGCAGTATCGCTTCGAGATCGCTCGGCGTGAGGGTGTCGGCCGCAAGGACAGTCTCGAGCATGCGCCGCTTGTCGAGTCGCCGCATCACCAGTAGCCAGTCGACAGCCTTTCCTTCGCCGCCGATGCGAAAGCCAGCCCCCGTCCTGACGAGCGGCTCTACTCCGAGGTAGGTGAGTGCGGAGATCTGGCGATTCAGCTGCAGCTCCTCGCGGCAGGCGTGCTCGCGTGCCTCCGGGGTGCGCCAGTCTGCGCCACGCAGATGCGACGCTTTCTTCAACTTGTAGGCGCGTGCCCCGGCGAGGAACACCCAGGCGAAGTGTGTTTCGATCACGGTCACCTGCGTGGGCCGATCCGCGTACGCGCTCGGGTCCGACAGAAAGGCAATCTTGGCGGCGGCGTCGGCTGCCGCGGCCGGGCGCGCGTCATCCGGGCCGAGCCGGGTCATGAAGGACGCCCGTGTCCCGGCCATTGTGCGGCGACGCGTAGCGTGCTCGCCGCCGGTGTGGGGTGTGCACACTTCGATCGACGCGCAGTGGGTAAACGTTCGAGCCCGTGCCAGGCGAGCATGCATTTCGTTAAACGCAGCATAGGGCTCCTACTTGGTCTTGCCGCAATACTGTCCAGCGCGGTGGCGGGCATGCCTTGCGCCGGCACAGCGCCCGCCAGCGGTGCAGGCGCGGCGCGACCAGGGACGCCTGCAGAGCATCCCGGCGCGCGCGGCCGCTGCGCCCGGCGGACATGAATTCGCGCGGCGGATCGAAGCGCTCACGGGAGCCGCACGCGATGCGCTCATACGCGCGGAGCTGCTCTCGGGGAATATCCCCACTTCCTGCGGCACCTGGTGCCGGTGTCGATACCCCCGAGCGGCGCCGCTTCGCAGGTCGAGCTGACAGCCTGCGTGCTGCCCGACTACCTGGCGATCGGATCCGATCGCGATTTCGTGTTCGTGCCAATGGGATTGGCGGCGGCGCTGGAGGTGGCGGGACGACTCGGCTTTACGCTGCCGACGCCTGATCTCGTCGATGCCATCTACCGGGCATCCGCCACGCGCTCCGTCCGCTCCCGCTGGTAATGCCATTCAACCGTGCCCTCGAGCGCCACGTGCCCCTCGTGTACGAGCGCTTTGATATCTTCTGCGACCTGCGGCAGATCCCCCTTGAGTACCGCGACCGCGCGGCGGGCAATTTCGGGATCGCTAGGGGTGCCACCGAGCGGCACGCGAACGGCTAGATCGTTAGCTATCGCGCTGACACCGCGACGCGCTTGATGGCCGCTTCGGCGCGATACTTGTCAGCGAAACTCCCCACGTATCCCGTAACTGTTACTACGCCACCGATAACCTTAACTGCGATGTCGGTCTGATCGATATCCGGCGACCACTGCAGCTCGGCCACTACCTCTCGTCTCACTCTCGGTTTCATGGCACGAACCTTAGGTAGCTCTCTGGTAACCGCAGCAAGGCTAGAGAGACCACAACGCGGTGGGAATAAGGACAAATGCGGGCGGGGCGCTGCCAAGCGCCATCGGTATCATCGACCTGCGACTCGTGCAAAAGCCGGAATAGCCTTGATTTCCCTGGGATTTGGCCACTGCAGGGACTAAATTGACCCGCTGCGTCACAGGAGGTCTTGCCCCATGCGTCTGATGCGTCCACTTCTGCTGGACCTGTACCAGCTCACCATGGCGCAGTCGTACTTCGCACTCGGCATGCGCGAGCGCGCAGTGTTCGAGCTGTTCGTACGTAGCTCGCCGCGCAGCCGCGGCTTCCTCGTAGCCGCGGGCCTCGCACAGGCCCTGGAGTATCTCGAGGGGCTGCATTTTGGACCTGAGGACATTGAATACCTTGCAGGTCTCGGCCTGTTCTCGCCCGAGTTTCTCAAATGTCTCGGCACGTTTCGCTTCAGCGGCTCGGTGGATGCCATGCCGGAGGGCACACCCTTCTTTCCGCAGGAACCGATCCTGCGCGTGACGGCACCGATTCTCGAAGCGCAGCTGGTGGAAAGCCGCATCCTCAATATCGTGCACTTCCAGACCGTCATCGCGAGCAAGGCGGCACGCTGCGCCCTGGCGGCCGGGGAGCGCCAGCTTGTTGACTTCGGACTGCGGCGGGCGCACGAAGCGGATGCCGGATTTTTCGCCGCGCGCGCGGCCTACGTCGGGGGATTCCACGCGACCGCCACCGTCGAAGCCGGGCAGCGCTTCGGTATTCCGCTTTCGGGCACGCTGGCGCATTCATTTATCGAAGCACATCGGAGCGAGGAGGAAGCCTTCCGCAACTTCGCGGCCACATATCCAGGCGCGGCCACGCTGTTGATCGATACCTACGACACTGCGCGCGGCGCCGAGCGTGCGGCAGCGCTCGCGCGCGAGCTCAAGAAGATTGCGAGCCCGCACCGGATTCATGCGGTGCGCATCGATAGCGGTGACCTCGCTCGGGAGTGCCGCGCGGTCCGCCGCATCCTCGACTCCGGAGACTGTCCGGAAATCCAGATCGTCGTGAGTGGCGGACTCGATGAGTACGCGATCGAGGACCTGGTCAAAGAGGCGGTGCCGGTGGATGCATTCGGCGTCGGCACGGCCCTTGATGTGGCAGCCGACGCGCCCGCGCTCGACATGGCTTACAAACTTCAGGAGTATGCCGGTAAGGCGCGGCGCAAGCGCTCACCGGGCAAGGCCACTTGGCCGGGTGTGAAGCAGGTGTTTCGCGAACGCGGGACGCAGCGTCAGATCGTGCGTGATGCGGTCGCCCTGGCTGCAGAGGCTGTCCCCGGTGAAGCGCTGCTCGTGGAAGTGATGCGGGAGGGTCAGACCGTGGCCCCCGCGACACCGGTGGCACAGATCCGGGCGTACTGCCTGCAGGAGGTGCAGGCTCTGCCTGCACCACTGCACGATCTACAACAGAGTACAGGTGCCGTTCCCGTACGAATTTCCGAAGCGCTGCACGCGCTGGCGGCGCAGCTCGATGCCGAAGTTCGTTGACCGAGCTTCAAGGCACGTTGCGCCGTAGCTCATCCAACCACGGCTGCGCCTGCGCGTCACTCGGTGCGCGCCAGTCTCCGCGCGGGGACAGCGACCCTCCCGAGCCCACTTTGGGCGCGTTGGGCATCGCCGAGCGTTTGAACTGGCTGGTCCCGAAGAAGCGCACGATAAAGACTTCAAGCCAATGCTTGATTTGCGCGAGGTCATACTCGTGTCGTTCACCCTCGGGGATGTCAGCGGGCCAGCCATCGCGATCGCGGCGGGACCAGGCATGGTGGGCGAGGAATGCGACCTTGCTCGGACGATAACCGAAACGGCTGATGAAATAGAGATTGAAATCCTGAAGCTCGTAGGGGCCGACGGTCTCCTCGGCGGCCTGGGGGGCGCCACTCGCGGTGGGAACCAGCTCGGGACTGAACACCGTGCCGAGCACGTCGGCGAGTATGGCGGCAATAGCCGCGTCGACGTGCCCCGCGTGCGCGACCCAGCGGATCAGGTGATACAGCAACGTCTTGGGAACGGAGGCGTTCACAGCGTAGTGCGACATGTGATCGCCCACCCCGTAGGTCGTGTAACCCAGGGCAAGCTCCGATAGATCGTTGGTGCCGACGACCAACCCGCCGTGGAAGTTGGCGAGTCGAAAGAGGTGTGAGGCGCGCTCGCCCGCCTGAACATTCTCGAATGTGACATCGTAGAGTGGTTCCCCGCGCGCGAAAGGGTGTGCTAGAGCTCGCAACATCTCGAGCGCCGGAGGGCGGATGTCGATCTCGGCCCGATTCACCCCCAGCGCCTGCGCCAGGCGTACTGCGTTCTCGTGCGTGCGCCGGCTGGTGGCAAACCCCGGCATCGTGACGGCCAATACATTCGCCCGTGGCAGTCGCAGTACGTCGACGGCTTTGGTGGCAACGAGTAGCGCCTGGGTCGAGTCGAGCCCCCCGGAGGTGCCAATCACCAGCTTCTCGATCTGGCACGCCTCCATCCGTCGCACCAGACCCTGCACCTGAATCTGATAGGCTTCGTTGCAGCGCTCACCGAGCGTGGCTGGGTCAGCGGGTACGTAGGGATAGCGGACGATCTGCCGCGTGAGCGGTACACAATCGCACGGCAGCGGCAGCTCGAAGGCAATGTGGCGGAGCTTCGAGACCTGCTCGCCGTGCACCCGCGCATTGTCGCCGAAGCTCGTGGTGCGCATGCGTTCCTGACGCAGGCGCTCAAGATCGACGTCGGCAGTGAGCAAGGCGTCTTCGTACCGAAAGCGCGCCGACTCAGCCAGCAGTTCGCCGTTTTCACAAATGAGGACATGCCCGTCCCAGGCGAGATCCGTCGTGGATTCGCCGTAGCCGGCGGCGGAGTACACGTGGGCCGCGAGGCACTTGGCCGACTGCGACAGGCACAGGAGCCTCCGATAGTCCGCCTTGCCGATCGTGGCATTGCTGGCGGAGAGATTCGCGAGGACCGTGGCCCCACCGAGTGCAGCGCAGCTGCTTGGGGGCGAGGGTACCCACAAATCCTCGCAGATCTCCACGTGCAGCACGAAATCGGGGGAATTCCGCGCCTCGAACAGCAAATCGTTACCAAAAGGTACGCAACGGCCGCAGACGTGGATGGTATTGCTGCAGGCGTGCGCTGCGGAGGAATACTGCCGCTTCTCGTAAAACTCCCGGTAATTTGGCAGATAAGTCTTGGGAATCACGCCGAGCAACGCTCCCCGGCAAATCACGAGAGCACAGTTGTACAGCCGTCCGCCGGAGCGCAGCGGTGCTCCAACAACGAGCAGGACAGGGAGCGTGCGACTTACCTCGAGCAGTTCCGTCAGGGCTGACTCAACTGCATCGAGCAGCGCATCCTGAAGAGCAAGATCGTCCATCGAGTAGGCTGACAAGCCGAGCTCAGGAAACACCGCGAGCACGCTGTGAAGCTTCGCGGCCCGCTGCGCGAGCTCGATCGTGCGATTCAGGTTCGAGAGTACCCCTGCCACGGCGACTCGCGGGGTGCCTGCCGCGATGCGAACAAATCCGTGCGTGTACAGCGAATCGAAGTGCATGCGCTTCACTACCGCGAGGACGCCCGCTGCCTTGCACTGGTCACGCCAGTAGTACGGGGGCGCTGCGGGTAAGTTACGCAGCGCGATCCAGTGGGCAATAGGTACTCCTACGCACCCCGCCAGAAGCGCGCGCCACAGGCATCAAGTACGCGAGAGCGCTCTGCGGGAAGACGGTGTAACACCTCTGGGTACTTTCGCGGATTCCCCGCGCGCCACCCTCGGTGCATATACCTTCTCTGTAATGAGAGGCATATCCCACTCCATTTGGCAGCGTCACGGTGCCCAGCGAGGTAGCGTTACCGTCCGGATACACGTACGCAGTCTCGCACAGCTGTTCAACTCACTCGATCCTTCCCCCTTTTGGGATCGCGATCTCGACCGCGGTGCGGCCGAGTTCATCGAGGAGGAATTCAGCGAAAAGCTGTCTGCACATGCGTGGCACCTGCACGTTCATGCGCTCGAGGGTTCGGAACTGGCGGCCGATTTGCAGCCTGCCATTGAGCACTACTACGATCGACTCGCGGCCTCGACTCGTCTGAAGCTACGGGAAAACTTACGGGCGGGTGAGCTCGGACTGCTCGCGGGTCTCAGTATATTTCTATTGTGCATGACGGCACGACAAGTGCTCGCCGCGGTGCTCCACGGCCTTCCGCGCATTCTCGACGAAGGCTTGATCATCCTCGCCTGGCTCGCCCTGTGGCGTCCCACCGAAGCTCTGGCGTATGAGTGGGTGCCGCTCTATCGGCGGCGGCGGCTCTACGAGCGGCTCGCCGGAATTCGAGTGACTGTCCGCTCCGACCCATCGCCATCGGGCGTTGTCCAAACTGCCCCCGAAACGGGTCACGCCACCGCCGCGGCGCATCACGCTTGAGCTGCAGCGGCTCTGACCGGCCTGGCTCTTAACGCGAGGCTTTGAACGGTTACCTGGGAGGGCCTGGTCGCAGGCTCTCGCGCACCGCTGGAAGTCGAGCAAGCATGGGCCGTTGTGACCGGGGCGCGCCGCACATACCGTGCAATCGCCCGGGGTCGACTGCAGCAATGATGACTGGGTATTGGCACCCGCCCGACGTCACGATATCTACCTGGTTGCCCAGCTCGCACGAGAGCTGAGCGCGCTCGTTCACTTGCGAGGAATGCGTGGACGTGCTCGAAGGCGACGCCACCGAGCTTCTTCCCCAAGTTGCCTCGAGCCACTCCGCGCAGATCGTGGTGTTGGGTGCAGTCTCCCGATCGCGCATCGGGCGCGCACTGATTGGCCACACGGCCGAACGGGTTCTCGATGCGCTGGCGTGCGATGTCCTGATCGTCAAACCGCCGGGCTTCCAGACTCCGGTACGCCGCGAATCCCCGTGCAACGGCGTCGCACGAGTGAGCTCCCGCGAACGCGGTCTTGGCGATCCCCACCACTGGTGCGCATCGCCCCAACGCTTCATACAGGTACGCTCCAAGGCCAGGACACAGGGGTGACGGCAACCATACATAGCCGTCAACAACGACGATCTCGGGTAGCAAAGGCGGCAGGCGAAGTACGCAAAGGAGACAAGGCAGCTCACGGCGAAAGAAGCTGCCCGGCTCGTACAGTTCTGTCGCATCAATCTCTCGTACGTAAGTTGCATGGGGCGACTCCGACTCCCATGAGTCGGCGAGAACACAGGCTGCACGCGCCCCGGAAGCCTTATAACCGACATCGAGGAACGCGATCGTCACGGGCCGCCTTGCTCGTCGGCAGCCTCAGTAAGGGGGTCCGGGCGTGTGCCACAGGTCATGCTCCTGCCGGGCAATGTTCGTACGACGGTGCGCCGGCTGCATTTTCCGACGGCATCCGGCATCCGCGCGGTGGCTCGCCAGTTATGTACCATAATAGAAATTCTGAGACGCGCCAAAACCTTCCCTGGCGCCTGACGCTGTACTCATGTCAACACCGAACCCGGCGTCTGAGTTCGACCTGATTGCGCGGTATTTCGCACCCCTCGCGCGCGCATTTCCCGGGGCGTATGGGCTTCTTGACGACGCCGCCGTGATCAGCCCGGCATCCGGTAACGAACTCGTCGTGAAGACAGACACCATTGTCGGCAGCGTCGATTTTCCGCTGGACATGGCACCGGATCTCATCGCACGCAAGGCCTTGCGAGTCAACTTATCGGACCTCGCCGCTAAAGGCGCGCTCCCGCGTGCCTACCTCCTCGATCTCGTGTTGCCGGTTACCGCGGACGAGCGCTGGGTTGCCGCGTTTGCGGCTGGTCTTGAGCGTGATCAGGCCGAGTACGGGGTCCACCTGATTGGCGGTGACTTGAGCTCGACGCCGGGTCCCGTCACGATCGCGGTATGCGCCTTGGGTGAGGCACCGAGCGGCAGAATAGTCCGCCGCGGTGGCGCACGACCCGACGACACCATCTTCGTTACTGGCACGATCGGGGATGCGGCGCTCGGACTTGCTGCACTACAGGGTGGCCTCGGGAAGCTGGATGATGTCGCGCGCCGCTTTTTGCTCGATCGGTATCGATTGCCCGAGCCCCGCGTCACCCTGGGCCCAGGGCTCATCGGAGTTGCCACTGCGGCGATTGACATCTCCGATGGACTTGTCGCTGACCTGCGGCACCTCTGCGAGGTGTCGCGCGTCGATGCGATGGTGGAGGGGAGGTCAGTACCGCTTTCAGCTGCGGCGTGCACGGTGATCGCCAGCGACCCGCGGCGGCTCGCGACCGCGCTCACCGGTGGTGATGATTACGAAGTGCTCTTTACGGCACCGCCCGGCGCCGCCGAGCGTATCCGTGAGCTCGCGCAATCTACATCCACCCCGATCACCCCGATCGGCCGCATAACGCGCTCGTCGCCAGGCGACGCGAGCCGCGTCGTAGTGCTCGACGAAGCCGGCAGAGCGATTGCCTTCACCGCGGAGGGCTGGACGCATTTCGGCTAGCGGCGCCCGACAAGCGAGGCACCCGAATTCCGGCGCGGTCCTGCTTTCTCATCTCCACACAGGTCCTAGTCAGCGCCGCAATCGCCCCGGCGAGCCCCGCCGTGACATAGGCCATCGAGTCGAAATCCAGCGTGTCCGGCGTGTCCGTGGGGCGATGGTAGTGCGGGTTACGGTAAAAGGCGGTGTCGGTCACCATCAACGCTCGATAACCCATGCGCCAGAAGGAGCACTGATCGCTCCATGAGACCCCGGGCAAGACCGCCGGGCTCGCGAGTCGTTCAGAAGGTACGGCGCACTGCGACCGGAAGGCTTCATGCACTTTCACGAGAGCGAGGCGTGATCGCCAATTGAACACGAACGCAATGAAGTCACCATGCTCAGGATAGAAGAACCGGAACAACGGCGGGTGGCGCTGGCTTCGCGGAGCGCGTGAGAAATAACCCATCATCTCGAGCGAGAGCATGAGTTTGATGTCGTCACCTCGCGCGCGCTGCGCGTGCATACACCGCGCTTCCCATTGAACGGGAGTGGAAGAATGGCGGTTCCTCGTTGACGAAAGCCACGCAGCGGACCGTGCACCCCGGCTGTTGATCGCGCAACAATCGCGCAATCTCCAAGCATCGCCGCGACGCCGCTGGCATTGTCATCCGCACCCGGCAGCCCTCAACGGTATCGTAGTGGGCGCCGACCAGGATGATCTCGGACGGCCGCTCTTGCCCGAGGCGTTCGACCTCGAGATTGGTGCACGCCACCCCTTCCGCCTCGGCCTCTTGCCGGCGCACCTCATAACCGCTCCGTGAGAACACTTCCTCGATATAGTGAGCCGCAGCCGCAAGCGCCCGGGGTCGCCACACGTGTCGTTCGCCGATTTCAGCCGCGAGGACCTCGACATGATGTTGCAATCTTTCTCGCAGAATACCGCTGATCTTCGGCGCTCACGCATGCGATGCGGAGAGTCCGCGACGTGGAGATCGAGTCAGACCTTGGCGACGATCAACGGTACATACATTTCCTGCGGGCACATGCCGCCGTGGACGCCAACTTGCGCGTAGCGTGGCTCACCCCGCAGCCAGTCCTTGATCACCGAATAGTCTTTCATGATCAGCGTGTAATCGCCGATACGCTCCTGCAACCGTGCGTGCGGCGGACCCAGGCCAAAGTACCCCGCCTCGATCAGGCACTTGCTGTCTTTGAGCTCCGCGTACTCCTCAAGATGTGCCGCGACGTATTCGACAAACCGCTCGCGCTCACCGGCGTGCACGTAGCAGTACGCCGCGCGCCGTTCGCCGCAAAGCGGCAGTGACAGCATGCGCGCCAGCTGCGGATGGCTCTCGAGTTCGATCGCCCGATCCGGGCGCGCATCGATGAAACCATGGTCGGCGGTAACGATCACCGTAGTGCTCGTTCCACGGATGTTGGCCAGGAAGCTCCCGAATGCCTCGTCGAGTTCCGCGAGGTGTGCCAGAGCTTCGCCGCTCGCTATGCCGTGCTCGTGCGCCAGCCGATCGAGCTCCGGCCAGTACGCGTAGAGGTAGTTGCGTTCACCCGGTGCGCGCACGATGCGTGCGATCGTCTCGAACATCTGCCCGAGATTCCCGAAGCCATGTAGCTGCGCTTTTCCATTGTGTGCGGCGTTGAACTCGGAATACAAAATTCGATTCGGCGCCACCACATGCGATCGCGCCTTGAGACGATCGAACACCGGCGCGTGGTCAAGGAGCATGCGTGCGGGGACCTTTGGTACCGGACTGCCGTGGCGAGGCTGATAGGGCAGCACCGCGAGTACCGTCGCAATCTCACGGAAATACGTGAACCAGCCTGTGACACCGTGCTGTTGCGGCGCCATGCCGGTGAGAAAGGTGGTCACCGCAGTCGCGGTCGTCGCGGGAAAGACTGAAGTAATTCGGTCCTTCAGATGCCGCACCAGGGCACCATCACGGCAATGCGTGATCAGGTTGTCATGACCGAGACCGTCGACGACGAGCAGCACTATGTTGCCACTCGTGAGGGACTCGGCTGGCAGCGCGCGCAACGGCGGATAAAGCTCATCGGCTGCTTCAAACGCATGCATGATCGACGACATGAGGTTGACGATACTGCCCCCGCAGTAGTCCGGCATGATCATGGGCGCATCGTCAGGCATTGAGTTCGGCGGCTCATAGGCGCAGATCGCACCATACGGGAACATGATCCGATGGCTTCGGCGCGCCACGTGGCTTCCTATCGATCCCGCAATCGGCAAGCAGCGGCAAGGCCCGATGCGAGAGCAGAAGATGATCGATGCGCCACCCATGGTTCTTGGGCCAGGCACGATCCTGATAGTCCCAGAAGGTGTAATTGCCGGGCGCGGGGTGCCGGGCGGAGATCGCATCGGTAAAGCCCAGTGCCAATAGTTCGCGGAACCGCGCACGTGTTTCCGGGCGGCATAACGCGTCGTTGCCAAAGAGAGCGGGATCGTAGACGTCCGCGTCGCCCGGTGCGACGTTGAAATCTCCGCCTAGGACCAGTGGCTCAGTCTCCTTCAGCAGCTGGCGCGCGTGACCGATGAGGCGCTTCATCCAATTGATCTTATAGAGGAAGGCCTCGCTGCCGGCGGGATTGCCATTTGGCAGATAAAGCGAGGCGACCCGCAGCGCCCGGCGGCGTCTGCGCTTGCCTTCTGCCGGTAGCTCGACGACTGCCTCGATATAGCGGGCGTCTTTGTCCTCGGGATCATCCGGGAGTCCACGGTGCTCGACGGCGAGGGGCACGCGCGACAGGATAGCAACGCCGTTGTAACTTTTCTGGCCAACTGTCTCGACGCGGTAGCCCAGCTTTTCAAATTCGGCGCGCGGAAACGCCTCGTCGGAGCACTTCGTTTCCTGTATGAGGAGCAGATCTGCTCCTTCGGCCTCAAGCCAACGCGCGACCACCGGACTGCGGGCCTTGATCGAATTGACGTTCCAGGTAGCGACGCGCGTACAGGGCAGCCTCACTGTTGTCCGCCGCCGCTATACGCTGCGGCACTCATCAAGGCGGAAACTTCGACAGCACGGCCGCTACAGCGGCCCGAATAGGGGATTCCGAGTACTCCGTGTCCGCCTGAGTCAGCTCCTTTTTGGCCCACCCGTGCCATACGGGCCGGTGGCTGCGCGCATCGAAGACGTCGACGGACAACGTCCCCTCACGGTACTGCCGAACGTCGAGCTCAGTGCCCCAGTAGGGATAGCCCCACCAGCCCGGGTAACCGCCGTACCAGCCTCCATAGGGAGCCGGATACGCGTGCACGTCCACACGTTCGCGAGCGCCGATCGTGAAATCCACGACGAAATCCGCTGCGGCGGAATCGCCGACATAGCTGAAGTCCCTGTGCACCAGCTCCGCTTGAATGGCATCCTGTGCCCGCTGTACCACCAGCGGATTGCTGGAGCCATAACGCTCTCTCGGCATCCACGCAAAAGTGTGATAACCGGAAAAATTGGCGGACCGATCGAAATCGCTGCCAACTTGCAGTGTCGTGCAGGCGGACAACGTGAGAGCGATCAGCGCCATGCGCATCCGACTACTTGCGGTATGGCAAATTTCCGCCCAACGCTCTCCAGTAAGGCTGCTGCTTCCCACCTCGGACCTCCCGATGGGCAGTGTGCACGGAATTCTGCGACCGAAACTCCGTATTCCTGCGTACGCCGTATTCCTGGAACGCACCGGAGCAGCGGTAAGAGCCGTGGGGAACCCGGCCAGCGTTTCTTAGGCTGCCGGCACCAAGGGCCAGCCGCCCGATCGTTTGGCGAGTTGCGCAGCTATGCCTCGCCGAAGGACTTGCGGGATGGGCACGGCGGGGCCATAAGACCGTGCCAGGTACTCATCCAAACCGGAGGTATGCCATGCGTTTCGAAGCCTACTCTTTTGGTTCCATCCGTATCGATGGGGTTACCTACACTCACGACGTCGTGATCGACCGCGGAAAGGTCCGCAAGCGCAAGAAGAAACCCTCGAAAAAATTTCGCGACTCCTTCGCACACACGCCGTTGTCGATCGAGGAAGATATACCCTGGAAGTGCCACCGACTCGTGATCGGTACGGGTACCGGGCGATTGCCCGTCATGGACGAGGTAAAGCACGAGGCCAAGCGTCGGCACATCAAACTGTTGATCCTGCCAACTGCAGAGGCCATCGCGGAGCTGCGGGAGCGGCCCGACAAAGTCAACGCAATTCTGCATGTCACGTGCTAGAGCGAAACGCTGGGGGGCGGACCTCCGCCGCATCGATCTCCATAACGCTGCCGTGAACGCAGCTGTCAGGGGCATGTTGCATAGGTGAAAGTCGCAATGGCGAGCCGGGGTGCTCGCGGATATGAATTTACGCAGCCGGTATTACTGCGTGAGAGGCGATGTGATGCTAGGAAAATTACCCGCCCGCGAGATCGAGCGTCTGCTTGAAACCGAGCTCGTGGCCCGAATCGGTCGCCACATACGTTGTGCCAGTCTCCTACGTGTATTCCGACGGTGCGCTTCTCGGCCACTCCATCGCGGGATTGAAGCTCGACATGCTGCGCAAGAACCCGCAGGTTTGTGTCGAGGTGGATCAAGTCGATGACCTGGCCAACTGGCGCAGCGTCGTTGCCGGGGGATGGTTCGAGGAACTTGACGGAGACGAGGCGGAGAGCGCTGTGAATGTTCTCATGGCAAGGTTCGTGCCCTTTCACGCCGAGCGGGACCAGCATGCCGGCGCAGCGCCTGGCATCCACGACGCAGGGACCGGCGCTGGCCGGACGTTCATCCTTCGTGTACCGGATTCGGCTCACCGAAAAGACCGAGCGCTTCGAGCGAACGCCGTGAGACTGATGTAGCCTGAAGGAAGGAGAGATGTGATGACGAGCAGGCAGCCCGACCGTCCGATGCCTCACCCCGAGGGTCCCCCCACTCACCCACCGCAGGTCGGCACGGCTGATCCGGAACGGAAGAACTCGCCCATTCAGACTGATCCCGAGCAGTCTTTCGAGCTGCTACGTGAGCAGGTTGGGGATGAGGCTGCCGGATGTTACTTCAACGACGTGGAGTACCCGGAAGAAGCTCTCATCATGAGCGGCAGCACGCGCCTGCGCTGCGAACGCGGCATCTGGGTGGAAGCCGGAACGGAAGTGCCGTGAGTACCGCGGGATCAGTGGCGGCGCAAGCATCGAAATGATGCCGCCGAATGATCGCGCATCAACTTGCGGTAAGCGCGGAGCGGTCCAAGGTCGGATAGTCGGTGTAACCGGCCGCTCCGCCG
>Ga0335085_10009938_pt1 | contig 14281 bp, 11 predicted proteins | sample Lox_Sample_45_FD_206712 | JGI IMG/M metagenome (GOLD analysis project Ga0335085, IMG submission 206712) | Soil microbial communities from Loxahatchee National Wildlife Refuge, Florida, United States - Lox_Sample_4.5 | ecosystem: Environmental > Terrestrial > Soil > Wetlands | place: USA...
TGCGTCGAAGCATCCGCACCCTCCGCCCTCAGTGTACCGCCAGGAACGAGTAGGCTCCGCTCGGAACCTTGGCGGCCGTGGTACCCGCGTTGCAAAAATGCAGTAGAACTGACTCCGCGGCATTTACGTAAGCATTCAGAGAAAGGCTGCCGAGCGCTCCTGCCGGCGTAATTCCGGAAATGTGATCGGCGACGGTTAGCCCTGGCACCGGGGCGGAAACATCCATACAGCTTTGCGGTCCAACCGTTGTCGCTGCCGAAAGTTTGGCCATGTAAACCTTCATCTGCGAGAGCGGTGTTCCTGCACCCACGGTCAGCGTGCTGCCGCTCTTGATCACCACCGGAACCGCAAAGCTCTTCTGGGTTTCAGTTAAGCGCTCCTTCCAATGACTGCCGTCGCCAATGTTGCCGATGTAATCCGAAATGGATTTCGGAGCGCCCAAGCTGATACCAATGCTCGAGGGATTTCCGTCGCCCTGGTCGTATCCGATAAAGGCATCCTGGGGATCGTTTGTCGGACGGTTATTTGCGCTCGCAATCGTCTTCTGAAAATTCGAGTCGGAAAGCGTAATAATATGGCCCGGGCCGGTGCCCAGATTCGAGAAGTTGAGTCGTCCTTTGAAATTCAGCCCCTTCCCTCCGTCGTGATCCGTCTTAACCGCCAGGAGCAGGGCACCCTGCTCGGCAAATCCGGAAGGCGGGAAAGTTGATCCCACACAAGTGGCCCACGTAGGAGTCCAATTGGCGATCGCGGCACAATTGATCGCCGAAACCGCAGGCGCCACCGTCCCGAGCACGGTTACGACTCCGCTTCCGACCGTGTCGACATGCGCCGTGGCAGCCGTGAAGGGGTCGCTCGAATCTTGGTTAGCGCCCAACACCAGGTTGCCCGGCCAAAAATTGAGCAGCGGAAAATAGGTTGGCGTCGCGACCGCATACCCGCGCAGCGCCGCCTGCCTATCGGTGAACTTGCAGGCTCCGTTTGAACAAACCGACGTCCGCGGAACTCCGGCCGCCACAGCAAAGTCTCCCTTGCCATAAGGAGCCTGTTCTCTTTGTCCGGGCGCGAGGGTAACTCGCAACAGATCGAGGGTTGCGGCGCCGGCAATGTCAGGAACCGTGACTGTGATGTCCCCCGATCCATTGGTGAGAGCTTTTCCGGCATAAAGGGGATTCGAGCTGCCGAAGCGGGAATGGGCGACCACGTAGTATCGGTAATCGGTCTTGCCGGTGTTGGCAAATTGCGGAATGGCTCCTGTCGGTGCCTCGCCGCCGATTACCTTAACTCTGCCCCCCTGTGCAATCACCCCTGCCTGCCCCACTTTGCCCAAAGGGTTGGCGGCGCCGCAGCCACCGACCTCCTCGTAAACATTGTCCAATTCCACTCCGCCGTAGCCGCCGCGGCGCGTGCCGGCGCGCACGCCATACTGAGAAAATCCCTGAATCACACTGTCCGAGATTCTCACCGTGTTCCCGCTTTGCCAGTCAATTCCGTTTCCCGCACACTGCATGGAGATATTGAGGTGCTTGAGCCATCCAACCGCAGAATACTTATTAAAGGGGCCGGGGGCGGAAATTACCGGAGCACAAACAGTCCTATCGCAACGCACCCCGTAACTGCGGTAGTCGCCGCCAAGCTCAGTATCGAGCCCGTCGAGCAAGAAAGCCTGGTCGTCATCCACCTGCACGAAGGAACTAAAATAAGCGCCCTTGATTCCGAATCGGGTTGATACGTTGAAAATTCTCGTTTTTTGGGCATTCACCTCGATGAATGGCTTGTCACTGCCGACCGCCATGTTCCGCCCTCGCGGATTCAGGAGGGTGATGTCAGAGTAGAGCCCCGATTTCGCGGCATCGCCCACGAAGATGCAGGTGTCCGACATCCAGCACTCTATAATCGAACCGGAGAAGTCAACGGTAAGATTCGAAGCCCGAATCGAAATTGGCGCATATGCCCGAAACTCCCCCGGCGGAACAATCACGTGCCCCGATTGCGGCAGGCCTTCCGGATTGCTGGGTGTGAAGCGGGCTGCGATGAGCGCTTCCTGCAAGCCTCCCGACGCACTGCCCACCGTGTAGCCTGCGGGATGAGGATATGCCGTCTTAAATTCCAGAGTTCCCGACCGGCCCTCGGCGGTGCACGCGCCGCCAGTGACTTTCACCGCTTCTGGAGTTCCGGTTCCCGCAATCAACACGTAATAGTCTGGCTCGTTGCTGCGCACTCCGCCGGAGCATGGAATCATCACTCGGTGCAAGCCGGGCACGGTGAGGTCATCAGAAGGCTCGGCCGACCAGGCAAAGTCACTGGCGTATTTGATCGCGGCTTTGCTCACCGGGGCGGGAGCACTCTGACCGGCCTGCTCGCCGGCAATACAACGATACGAACTGAGAATCAATACAACCCCCGCCGCCGTGATTCCCAATGTCAACCACTTGAACGTGCGTGAAGTACGAAACATCTTTCCTCCGGAACCGTCGAACGACGCCGCCCCACGGCGTTCACGGACTTACCGCAAGCTGCTAAACTTATTTATCCCCAATGCCCCAGCCGTTCGTAAAGCTCAATATTGGATCTGGATTGTCCGGCGCTCCCGGTTGGCACAACATCGACAACTCGCCGACAGTTCTGCTTTCGCGACTTCCGTTCGGACGAAAGCTCTTCAAAACGCCACCGTGGCCACGCGACGTCCGCCATTACGATGTCACCAAGGGACTTCCCTTCCCAGATCAAAGCGTCCTGTATATCTACTCGTCGCACACCTTTGAACACTTCGCGTGGGAGGCCTCCCTGGCGGTGGCCCGTGAATGCTTCCGCGTATTGCAACCCGCCGGCATTCTCCGCATCTGCGTTCCCAATCTCAGGATTGCGGTCAATGACTATCTGCAAAGTTCCGACCCCCTGGCCTCGCACTTTTTTGTCCGACGCCTGTCGTTGGCCCACACCTTCCATGATCTCGTTCACCCCGGAGCCAACCATTCCCAGATGTTCGACGAACGCTCCCTTCTACACCTGTTTCGCGAAGCGGGCTTCCCTCAGCCGGCCGTGAAGAGCTTTCTTAAAAGTTCCATTGACGACATAGCGGCCATCGAGTTGCCCGAGCGGAAACAGGAGAGCGTCTATGTGGAAGCTTCGAGATGATCGATGTTAACGGATCTCGGCCCTGCAGCCATCCCGTAAACCAGGTCTATCATCTGCTCCACATGCCGCCCCCAACTGAACTCTGAGACACGATTCCTGCCACGTTCCCCCAAGTCATTTCTCTGCGCGGCGTTCGATACCAGCTTCGCAATCTGTTGCGCCAGATCGCCAGGAGAAAAACGCGGGAAGTACAACGCAGCCGATTCACAGATCTCGCGATGCACGGGAATGTCTGAGGCCACAATCGGCAGTCCGCTCGCCATGGCTTCTACCAGGGGATGAGCAAAGGTTTCCGTATAGGCCGGGGTGACATAAAGGTCGCAGGCACAGTAGAGGTGATGCAGCAACCGGTATGGTATCGCGCCCAGTTGAATGACCTCGGCCTCGATACGTAGTTCCGACAACAACTTCCGCGCCGTGTCTGGCCGGTAGCCGTGGGCATGGGAGAGATCGCAGGTGAGGAGCAACCGCAACTGACGTGGGGCCAGTATTCGCTTCAATTCTGGCAAGGCGCGCAGCAGGATCTCAAAATTACGGTAATAATTGTAGTGGCTCACAAAGAGCAGGCGCAGAGCATCATCGCTTCGATCCAGTTTCTGTTGCGTCTCGCGCGGCAGCGGTTGGGTGTCCGCGAAAAATAACTCCCGGTCAAAGCCGTGGTAGATCGGAACAATATCTTTCCCTGTCCATCGCCGCAATTCTTCGGCAAATGCTTTGCTCGGGGTCACGGTGCAGTCGGCCCAGTGAACCGACCGCTTGGCAAGCAAGCCGCGAGCTTTCGTGTCGAGCCACAAGCGGTATTCCCCGCGCGACCGCAAGTCGCGATAGAAATCGCGACTGGTGTACAGTGAGTTCCGCGAAAGCAGAATCTGCGGCACCGGCGATTTACGCAGGGCAAAATTCCCGGTAGAGATCAGGGCGTCGGCTCCGCTCTCTTGCAGCATCTTTGGAAGGTGCCACTGTTCCTGCCAGAAACGGTTCAGCGGGCCGCCCCCGCTCGCAAGATGAACGGTGGAAATTCGAGGCAGACCTGAGAACTCGTCGGAGAGGGCCTCACTCACGGCGAGAGTTGTCTCTACGTCGCCGCGCCGCGACAGGTGGGGAACAACATTGCGAAGATAGGTCAACCCGCCGCCGGCGCTCGCAGCCATGCCGTTCACAAATAAGCGGATCATCGTCCTGGCAGGACCACACCGAAGGGATCGAACCAGCGCCGGGTTCTCTCAGCACTGGCGTTCGCCATGAGCGCCACCGGCGCCGGCAGCAAATCCACAAGGATGAAAGCGAGAGGCCAATACAATGCGGTCAAGTAATACCCAACCGCAAACATCCAGTCCTCGAATCCTGCATGCACCAGGCCCGCCAACATGATGGCAGCCAGCGGAATCGCCGGATGATACTGATTCCCGGTTCGACTCATCCAAACGTAGACCCGCCTCGCATTTAACAGGATCATGAAAACGAGGATGTAAAACGGCACCACTCCCAATAGCCCCGACCACTCGACAATCTCCAGGTAACTGTCGCCGTGCTCCCGCGTGGTTTCATCCAGCGAAAAGTATTCGTAATTGATATCAGTTCGGTCGGCTGCAGTCGCGCTGGTGCCGAAGCCAGTGCCAAACCACGGATTCCTCTTCACCGCAGAAACCGTCTGGTCCCATGGCGACTTGCGCGACCCCAACACTCCTGACTCGGTTTTGCCTTTGTGCAGGAACGTTTCAATAACCGAATTATTGTCGTCCGCGTTGGGTGGCATAGTGATCGCCACAAACACCGCGGCTGCAACAATGAACGCAGTTCCCTTAATGAGCAACCGGTACTGCCGCAACGTCACCAGCATCAGTCCGCAGGCAACGATTGCCGCCAGTATCCCCGCCCGCGAGTAGCTGCTCAACAACAAAAGAACGCCCAGCATCAGTGCAAACATCCGCCGCCGGCGCTGCAGCACGTCCTCGGTAATCAGGACACCCCACAGCAGTGTAGGAACCAGCACCACACCAGCAACGGCCCCCAGCGAATTGGGGTTTCCAAAGAAATGCACTCCTGCCAGGAAATAACCGGCGGCGCTGAGGTAAGTGAGAATTTCGCATCCCAGCAGAAACCCAAAAATAAATTTCCTCTCGCGTCCGAGAACCGCGAGCCGCGCACCGGCGGCCCCATACAGAAACAACAGCAGCAAGCTCGCGGCCTTTAACATCGACTGCGTCGGATAGGAAGAAACGATGGCCGAGACCGTCGCCGCAGTCACGCAAAAAAGGGCCACCAGATGGAAGGCACCGAAGCGATGCTCCCGCTCCTTCATGTATGCGACGTACCCGGCAAGCGCGCCGACAATCAGCACGAACCAGCGGGCGACCAACCATGGGCCCCGACCGGGAAGATCAAGTCCTGACATCAGGAAGCAGATCACCGTCAGGAAAAAGAATCGCGAGCGAAAATTCCACAGCGCCGCAAATACGACTTGAACGAACAAGAAACCCTGCAGATATTCCGCGCTAGTCAGGTAGCCCGGCCGGAAAAAGACGAGATAGGCGCCCGCCAGGCAGCAGGCCAGCATGCCGCCCAGCACCATCACGGCCTCCGCACGGTCATGCATGCTTGCACTCCCCTGCGCAAAGAACGGCGGTCACAATCCCCTCGGCACAAGCCTGCGGCGAGAAACCTGCGATCCTCTCACGGCTGCGTTTGCCCATGGCATGTCTCAATGCGTCATCCGTTGCCAATGTTGTCATCGCCAGTGCCAACTCGTGTGTTGCCTTAGATGCGACGACCCGCCCGTTCCATCCGTCTTCCAACAGATCAGCCACGCAACCGGCAGCTTCACTTGCAATAATCGGCAGTCCACACGCCATGGCTTCGTTCACCACCAATCCCCAGGGATCGCTGTGGGTGGGAAACACCAAGGCATCCGCCAAAGCGTAGAACGCCCCCAACTCGTCCCTCTGCACAAAATCGTGAACCCCGACGCCCGCCGGCACCATGCCCACCAGTGCATCTCGGGCGGCGCCGTCTCCTACCATCAAAAGCCCAATCTTCTTCCGAAGGTCTTGAGACAGTGTGCCATAGGCCTCGACCAGGTCAAACACTCCTTTTTCCGGTACCAGGCGTCCAACGTACAGGAAGTATCGCTGCGGTAACCCCAACTTCTCGCGAACCGCAAACTGGTTACGCCGGGCTTCCTCGGCCCGGCATGCGAATAGTTCGATATCCACCGCATTAGGCGCGATAAAAATATTCTTCTGCGGCACCGAGTAACCGCGCACGTATTCGAAAGATGATTTGCCCGGTACGATCACACCGCCGGAATTGCAAAGAAATTTTCGCTTCAGGAATTCCTTCGCCGGATCACCCGAACGCCGGTCGCGCGCATTGCTTTCTACCCATACCAGAAAGCGCACACTCTTCTGCCGCGCCCAGTAAAGCGACTGCCAGGATGCGAGGTAGTTATATCCTCCGCATACAATCGCGTCAGGTTTTGCCGCCTCCAGCGCTGCGCTGAGCCCGGCGTTCAGCAAAATGTTCTGCAGCCCAAATCGCTTCCTCCACGAACGCAAGACCTGATAGCGGAAGCTGATCTCGTTCTTGTAAATTTGCCACTGGCGTAAGGATGGGTCGGTTTCAGCCAGGAAGATCACTTCCAGGTCAATTTCCCTGTGTTTCGCCAACTCGTTGAACACCGGGATGCGGTACGGAGCGATGATTTCCGTAAGCAATACCACGCGGCGTTTCACCGGATCGACTCCCGGTAAACTTCCGCCAGCCGCGATGCCTGATCTTCCAGCCTGAATCCTTCAAGAATTCTGCGGCGCGCGTTTTCGCCGAGAAAACGCCGCAGCTCGGAACTCATTAGCAAACGCCGCAAGGCATCCGACAACTCCGCAAGATCGTCCGGGGGCACGAGCAGACCGCTCAAGCCGTTCTGAATCACTTCCCCGATTCCCTGGCCCAGACAGGCAATCACCGGCCTGCCGGTCGCCATCGCTTCGAGATAGACGCACCCCAAACCTTCATAACGGCTGGGAAGAACAAACACCATGCACCCCTTCATGGCGTCGGCGATCTGTTGGCGGCTTTGTCGGCCGAGCAACCGGAGTTTGCCTTCGAGTTTCAAGTCGGCCGCAATCGCAGCCAACCGGTCCCTCTCAGCCCCCTCTCCGATGAGGGTGCAGGAAACCTCCGGAAATTTGCCCGCGACTTCCGCAAAAGCTCGCAGAAGCTGCTCATGGCCTTTAATCGGGATCAAATTTCCGATGCTCAAAATCCCGGCACCTTCCGCGACATTCTTCCCCGGCGCAAACCGATCGGTGTCCACACCGTTATAAACCACTAAGGTCTCTATTCTCCCGTTGGCGCGTTCCAAAACCTGCTCTTGCACTTTCTCGCTCACACAAATTACAGCTTTCGCCGACCGGTACACCATCCGCGAGACCCGTTCGCACCATTGGCCTGCTATTCCCCCAACCTGTCGCGTGGAATATGCGTCGAGCCCATGGACACTTACGACAAAGGGGATGCCCAGTTCCCTTCCCGCCAGAGCCGCGGCGTGGCCGCATGGCAGGGCAGAGTGCGCGTGAATCAGCCCAATCGGCCGCTCCGCATGCAAGCGGCGGATTTCGGCGATAAGGCTCGCGAACAGGAAGGCCCCTCCGCTGGGCAAGCCGAAGCCCCGGGGAAGCGAGAAGAATCTTTTCCATCTTGCTGGAAAAGCCGCCGTGCTCTTCGCGCTCCGATGATGCCAGGGGCGCACCGCCATCACAGTCTGCGAGATGTCATACCTCTTCGTCTGGACCAGTGGCTCGGCAACGAAGCAGCCATTGGCCCCGTCGTCGGCGTGGGGATAGAAGGGTGTCAGCGTCAGGACGTGCAGCGGCTCCGGCGCCGAGCCGGATAGATTGGCGCGCCCGGGCAAGTATGTCATTGTCCCCTTTGCGGGCAGAACCGAAGAAAAATGCCTTCCCACTGTCTTGTAATTATGTCCCAATCGAACTTTTCCGCATGGGTTCGCCCGGCGCGCCCCATTCGCGCCCTCTCGCCTGGCGATGACAATAGTCCTTCGAGCCTCTGAAACAGTTCTTCATCGTTTGCCACCAGAAATCCGGTCTGGCCGTCGACCACCGTCTCCGGTTCATACGCGTTGCGGGCAATCACCGGCAGCCCACAAGCCGCCGCTTCCAGAATTACCTTGGGAGAACCCTCCCACTTCGAGGGGAACAAAAACAAGTCTGCCCGGCGGTACTCCTCGCGAACGCCCTCTGGTCCGAGAGGGCCCAAGAGATGGACATTTCCTAGCTTTTCACGAGCGGCTCTCTCTTTCAGTTCCGACGCCATCACGCCATCGCCTGCGAGCACAAACTCAGCCTGCGGAAACCGCGCAGCCGCGTCCAGCAGAATCTGCGGCCCCTTGAAGGGGCGCAGTGATCCGGCGAACAATATCCGCGGCCGGGGATTCGACGGTCGCTCCCAAGCCGGACTAAAGAAGCGGGCGTCTACCCCCGTCGGCACCACTTCGCTGGCGAGACCAAACTCCCTTTCCAGATTCCTCTTCACTGACTGGGAGTTACTGAAAAGGTAATCGCACTTCAGAACCGTTTTTCTCCAGAGCCGGATTTGCTCTGGCTTGATAGTCGGCTCATTCTGCCAGTCGCTCTGTGATTCCACCGTGCCTATGGTGACGCGACCGTCGCGCCAGAGTCGCCGCAAAGAAAAATATGCCTTCGCCGCCGGAGACGATTTTACGTAGAACAGAATTTCGTGCTTTCCGGCTATGAATTGCCGGAAAATAGGGATCGTCTGCCGCCGTTGCGGAAGGGTAATCACGCGCGTATTCGGCCTTCCGGTGATCCGTGGATCCGGCCCCGTCAAACAAAACGTGGTCACGTGAAATTGCTCGGGATTCAAGCGCGCGATGATTTCGCGGCCGTTGCCCATCTGCGCATTCGTCAGCGCTTCATCGGCAAGAGTGTCGACGAGAATACGCAGGGCCATGGCTCTTCTCAAATGGTCAGAAATCTACGAAGTCGTGGATTGCAGTTCCGCCCGCAAGTCGTTCAATCGCGCCCGCAGCCGTACCACCGGATCGCCTACCCCCTGTGATCGTTCAAGATGCAGACGCGCGCATTCGAGCAATCGCCGTCTTACCGGTTTCTCCACCTCTTCAGAGAGCGGCCACGCCTCTTCTGGATCTTCCTGCAGATCGAAAAGATCGACCCGCTTCGAGCGGAAATCCACCGTCAGTTTGTGCCGCTGTTCGCGAATCGCGAGCACTCGCGCCCCCATCCGGTCCTGCTGGCGATATGGATTATTACAGCCGGCGACGCATTCGGCGGTGGCAACAGCATTGCCTTCTTCATTCCCAAGAGTATGTCCCTGGAACTCGCGCGGCAGCGAAACTCCCACCGTCTCAAGTATCGTCGGAGCCACGCGCAGCAGGCTGAAGGGAGATGGAACCCGCCTCTTCCGCCGCTCCGGTAAACGAAGCAACAACGGCACTCGGATCAACTCTTCGGTCAGTTTTGCCGGTGCGTGATAGCGTTCGCCGTGGTCCAGAAACTGTTCGCCATGGTCCGCCGTGAGCGCGAAGACGCAGTTCTGCCATCGCCCCGCCTCGCGCACTGCCGCAACCAGCCGCTTCACTTGCGCATCCACCCAGCGAATCCCCGCGTCATACAAACCGGTAATCTGCTCTTTCCATGCCACAAACCGCCCCGCACTCAGCCCTCCACGATTCCAGAAGGAATTTACGTAACGCGCCCGCTCAGGAATGACCGCGTCTCCCATCCATGCCAGCGCCTCTTCCGGCGGGTAGTAGGGAGCATGCGGATCCATGAGATGCAGCCACAAAAAGAACGGACGGTTCCCGGCAGTCCCCAGCCAATCCAATGCGGTGTCTACTATCTTGTCCGCCGATGGAAACCTCTGGAGTGTCTTCATCGAAGTAATCGCCGGCGCTTTCCTCTGACCGTAGCGGAAGTAGAGTTCGTCGTACCAGTCACCCACGGGCCCCATGCGGTGCGACAAGTCACGCAGCACGCGGTTCGTCGTGCTGCGGAAGCTGGACCCTTCCACGGCGAGGATTGAACAATCAGACGGCACAACCTTTTCGTCCAGGAAGTCACGGAAGGTGTCGAATCCCCGTTCGTAGCCGAAGCGGGGGGAAAGATAGGGATTCGCCGCCAGAAAAGCACCCGTGGCATATCCCGCTTCCTGCAAAACCGTCGCCAAAGTCGGCTCTGCCGGAGACAGCCCGACCACATCCCGTCCGAGCGCCATCGGATGACGCGACGCCATGATTCCCGGAAACGAGTAGTAGGTCGGCGTCCCGGCTACGATCGCATTGCTGAAAACAGCGCTCTCTTCGGCAAGTGAGTCGAGATATGGGGTCGTCGGCCGCGAATAACCGTTGAAGCCAACATGGTCGGCACGCAGGCAATCCACCGTAACCAGGATGACCGAGCGTGGAACTTCCACCTATTTCGCCCCCAACGATACGGATCGTGCCTTCGCCGTGCCGCGCTGTTTCACCGTCACCGCAACCGGCCCCGCCGCCGCCTGGAATTTTCCCCGGGTCACGATGCGGTACAAGTCGCCGTCATGTACATAAAGAAGGTCCTTGTATTTCGCCTCAATGGCAGACAGCAACTGATCCAGTGTCTCCAACGTCGTATCACGGAAGTTGCGTAATGACGAATGAAAGTTGATGGAGTGGACCGACACGATGGCCGGAACTCCGCGAGCAAAGCAGTCATCCATCAGTTGAATGTACTTCTCAAGCGGCAGGTCTTTTTGTGCCGGCTCAAGATCAACCGTCCGGCTCAGGTTCAGCACTTCAAACTCGTCGATGAAAGGCGGCAAGGGCGCGCCTGATCCGTTTTGCGCCACCCGCACTCCCCACTTGTGCCAGGCCGCCCGGGTATCGTTGTTCGCCCGGTATCCTGGTGCGCAAGCCGACTCGGGAAACGCATGAAACACCTTCGCGAAACCTTCCGCCGCCAGCCGGATCAGATCCTGCTGCACCTCTTGCGCCAGCGCCCCGGCGTTGGGTTCCTCCGGATTCCAGAATTCATATCCGATCCAAGGCATCCGCCAATAGATGTACGGCGTCTCGGCACGCCATAGCTTGAGAAGAAGCTCGCGCCGCTCTTCCGAAGTCTGCAAGCCATGCTCAACTGCCGGACGGCAAAAGTGAGTCAAGCCATGCAAAGCCGGATAGAAGACACCGCCGCGGATTCCCTCGCGGTACGCCTCGAAAAGCCCCGGACGCTGCCACTTCCCCGGCAAGCCCTTGGCAAGTGGCAGCAATTCGATCCCCTGGAAACCCTTCTCCGCCATCTTCGGGAAGTTCAGGTTCGCGACGAGAAAATTCATCACAACACATGCGGGGCGGCCCGTCGAATCACAATGGCGGCTGAGTAGTTCCTGGATTGCTGCCAGATCTTCCGCGGTTTCCATACTGTAGAAATCGTAGGGATGTTGTCCCAGTGGAATTCCCTCGGCCCGCAATTGCTCGAAGCCTTCCTGGTCGCGCACGCCTACCCGCCCCCAGTCATCACTCTGCAGTATGACCAGCGGACGATCAAAGCTGAATCCCGGCTCTTCCGCTCTGCGGCCCAGATTCCACAGCCTTCGCGCCAGATCAATCACAAGCCTGCCCCATGTCTGCGCCCTCTACACGTAACCCAGGTCTTTCAGCCGCTGCTCAATCATGCGTTGTTCATCACGGTCCATCTGCGCCGCATCGTCGCGCAGAAGCTCGCGCAACATAAACTCAAGCAACTCCCCGACGTCGCCGAAGCGCGAACCAAAACGCTGTTCGGCCGCGCGGCACAGATCGCCGGACAATCGAACCTCACGGACGTCTTCCGGCATCAGATGCTTCCCTCCGCGCGTCGGAATAAACCGCGAACCTTGTACCATACCGCATCCGCAATAATGCGATCATCCGCATCTAGCCCCGTCAGCAACGCCGCGGCACAAAACACCAGATAACCGGCGGCCACCGCGATGAGCACGAGCAGCCAGTTATGGTGCACCACATCCGCCTTCAGACGCACCAGAAAAAGCGCCGCCAGCGTCGCCGCCATGGGGAACACCAGGCGAAGATAGCTCCGATTGTAGGGAAACAAGCCCAAGCGATCGCGCACCGCCCACAAAAAGCACGTATTGCTGAGGATGTTCGCCGCAGCCGCGGCCACGGCGGCTCCGGTTATACCCCAGACCGGAATGAGCAGGGCATTCATTCCCAGCATCACAAGCGCCATCACAACCTGGATCTGGATCAGCCTCCGCTGATTGCCCGACATCAGCAGCAGATACCCCACAGGCCCGGTACCGCAGTTGATCAGCTGCCCCAACGCTCCAATCGTCAGGATCGCCCATCCAATCTCAAAATCGTGGCCGAAAATCGCCATCAGAGGCCGGGAGAAGATAGCCATCACCGCCGCCAGCGGCATCGAGAACCCCAGAATCCATTTGGTCAGCGTCTGAAACATCCGCCCCAGCAGCTCCTGCTCGCCGCTGCTGTGCAGGGCTGCGATGGTGGGAGAGAAAATCTGGTTTACCGATTGCAAAATGATGGGAATAAAAATCACCAGCGCCGCCGCCACCGAGTAAATGCCCACTTCCCGCGCATTGAGATAAAACCCGATCAGGACTTTATCGGCCTGCGCCAGCACAAATTCGAGAAAGCTCATGCCAAACGTCGCGGCCGAAAACCATATGACTTCGCTGCCCACTGGAGGAAAGCCGGCAGAAAAAGCCCGCGTACGTGCCGGCATCAACTTCCAGCAAGCCAGCGCCAGCAACGCAGTCACGACGACCGCACTCGCCACCTGTGCGAAGATGTAACCCCACAGGCTGAATCCCAAGCCCACCATCAGCAGCGTAAATAGCATCATCAGCGGGCTGCCGATGAAGTTGGTGATCACGGTTCTCCGTGCAACCTCTTTAAAGCCCGTCATCACTTGGCCCAGAAATGTATTGACCGATCCAAACCCCATGATCAGGACAAAGAGCCCGAGATACGGCGCCAGCCCCGGGGTGTGGTAGAAGTGAATCGCCACCCACGGCCCGGCGAGTAGCACAACCAGTCCTAATAGGACGTTCGCGCCGATCAAAACCATGCCGATTCGGCCCACGAAACCACGCAGCGCATCGATTTTCCCGGTGACCATGTAGCTGGCCACGAAGCGCACCGCCGCCTGTGGCAGTCCAAGCGCGGCAAAGATGCCCGCAAACCCAATGATCGTCATCCCCAGCGCATAGATGCCCAGGTCCTCCGCCCCCAGCACTCTTGCCAGATAAACTTTGAAAAAGTAACCGGCCGCTGCGGTAAAAATGGTTCCCGCAAAATACACGCTGGATTGACGCGAGACTTCGCCCATCTGCCGCTGGAACTTCGCGGCATCTGACATGACTGGTTGCGCCGCAACCTCGCCGCTCGTGATGGGAGAAGGACTGGCCATGGTTTTCACAGCAAATCAATCGGCGGCGGAAACATTGCTCAACTCGGCTGTCTTCACCGACGCTCTCTCGAGCTTGACCCGGTTCAGGAACCAGGGTCTGTTTCGACTGAGCGAAAACATCTTCACAAAACCCGCCTTGAAGATCCCGCGAATCGAGGATGTATTGTTTGACGAGCTAAAGATCCAGGCCTCTTGTCCTGCGGCCTGCAGTTGGCGCGCGCAGAGTGCGATGGCTTTGCCGTAATAACCCCTCCCGCGCGCTCGCTTGGGCGTCCAACAATCGAAGATGATTACGGAGTTTGCCGTCGGCGCCTGCACGGTATGATCGAGTTCGGATAAATAAAACCGCTCAAAAGCGCTCACCCAACAGAAATGCACTGGTGTTTCGTCTGCTGCCCGCAGCAAGAACCCTTGCGTGCCCATGGTTTGCAGCCGCGCGGCACATCGAATCATGTACCCTGCTGCCTCAGGGTCATCCACATAACACATCGCGGCATCGGCTAACTTCCCCAGGTCGATTTTTTCAAGGCCCCCATGGCTGATCCCTTGCCGATCTGTGTCCTGGAAGTCATGCCAGGAAAAAAATTGCACCTCCGAGCGACCGACCGCTTGCCGGGAACGCTGTCCAAGCCAATTTGCAGTGCCTGATAGTCCCTCCCGGCTCATCCGATCCTTTAATGATG
>Ga0335085_10009939_pt1 | contig 14281 bp, 14 predicted proteins | sample Lox_Sample_45_FD_206712 | JGI IMG/M metagenome (GOLD analysis project Ga0335085, IMG submission 206712) | Soil microbial communities from Loxahatchee National Wildlife Refuge, Florida, United States - Lox_Sample_4.5 | ecosystem: Environmental > Terrestrial > Soil > Wetlands | place: USA...
CCGCAAGCTTCCCGACACAATTATGCTATGAAATAAGCGCGTCCTCGACCGTAACGCCCCGTAGTTCCGGACACGATCGCTCATGCACGCCAAAAGCGCCCTCACCGCCGCCGCCATCGCCAGTTCCTTCGCCACGGCACTCGCCATGGTCGCCACTGCCGCAGTCGCCGGGCCGAAGCCGCCGCAACCCACCTTGGACAAGTGCTTCGGCATTGCCTTGAAGGGCAACAACGATTGCGCCGCCGGCCCGGGCACCACGTGCGCCGGCACGGCACACGCCGACTACCAGGGCAACGCATGGAAATACGTGCCCAAGGGAACCTGCGCGTCGATCATCACCCCGAAGGGCCGCGGTTCGCTCGAACCGACCAAATCCAACGCCTCCTAAGCCGCGCCATGCCCGTCCCTTCGCACCTGCCGGAGCGCGTCGGGGTCGGCTTCAAGCCTCAGCATTTTCACGACATCGTCGCGGCTCCGCAGCCCATCGGATTCTTCGAAGTCCACGCCGAGAACTACATGGGCGCGGGCGGACCGCCGCATGCGCAGCTTGCTGCGTTGCGCGAGCGCTATGCGCTCTCGGTGCACGGCGTCGGCCTGTCGATCGGCTCCATGCAGCCGCTCGACCGCGATCATCTGGCGCGGCTCCGAGTCGTTTGCGACCGCTATCAGCCGGAAAGTTTTTCCGAACATCTCGCCTGGTCGTCGCATGACGGCATCTACTTCAACGATCTCCTGCCGCTGCCCTATAACCGCGACACGCTAACCCGCGTCGTCGAACATGTCGACGCGGTGCAGACCGCGCTCGGACGCGCCATGCTGCTGGAAAATCCGTCCACCTACCTTCGCCTTGCCGAGAACACGATTGCGGAGGCCGACTTCCTCGCCGAAGTCTCCAGGCGCACCGGATGCGGCCTGCTGCTCGACATCAACAACGTCTTCGTCTCGGCCACGAACAACGGCACCACGCCGCTGGCTTACCTCGACGCGTTTCCCCTCGATCGGGTGAAGGAGATCCATCTCGGCGGGCATCAGGAAGACACGGATGATGGCGGCGCTACGCTTCTGATCGACGCCCACGGCACGCCGGTCGCCGATGCGGTCTGGACGCTCTACGACCACGTCGTCGCCGGCACCGGACCGATTCCGACGCTGATCGAGTGGGACAACGATGCGCCGGATTGGCCGACGTTACGCGACCAGGCGCTGACGGCACAGGCGATCTTGACCGCGGCTGCGCGCGCCTCGGCGGCGTGAGGCCGACCGTGGGCGCGGGGTTTGAAGATTCGTTTGCGCGCGCGCTGCTGAACCCGCAGCAAGCCGTTCCCGAAAGCATCGTCGCCGAAGCAGGCACTGCGCCCGCGCGGCGCTTTGCCGTGCATCGCAACAACTTCGTCGCCGGCCTCGTGAAGGCGCTCCAGGCGCGCTTCCCCGTCGTCGAGAAAATCGTCGGCCAAGAGTTCTTCGCCGCGATGGCGCGCGCGTTTGTCGCACAGAAGCCGCCGCGCACGCCGGTCCTTGCCGCCTACGGCGACGAGTTTCCCGCTTTCATCGCCGGCTTCGCGCCGGCGCGCGCGCTTGCCTATCTCGCCGACGTGGCGCGGCTCGAGGCTGCCCGCACGCGCGCGTATCACGCCGCCGACGCCGTCCCGGTCGATCCGAGCCGCTTCGCCACGCTCGATCCCAATGCGGTGGGCGACATCCGCATCGATCTGCATCCGTCCGCCGCAATCGTTCGCTCCGTCCATCCGATCGTCGCCATCTGGGCGATGAATTCCGGAGAGCGGAAGCTCGCGCCGATCGAGCCTTGGCATGGCGAGGACGCGCTGGTGATCCGGCCGCATCTGGATGTGGAAGTGCGCCTGCTGCCGCCCGGCGCCGCGACATTCCTCGAAGCGCTCGGCGCCGGCCGGCCGTTGCGCGAGGCGGCTGAAGCGGCGCTCGCCGACCATGCGGATTTCGACCTCAGCCGCGGCCTGGCGGGGCTCATCGGCACCGGCATTGCCTGCGCAATCGTCGTCGCCTGACCGTGCAAGGTTGCGCTTTCCGGTTCGATTCTTGTTCACGCTTGGAACGCCGGCGACGTTACGCCATGCCGAGTTGCAAGGCGGCATGGGTGAGGCTCGTCCTGCCGAAGATGGAGCAGGCGACGCCGCGCAAGATCGCAGTGAACCGACAGGGCCGCACCGGCCAACTATGCCGCGGCGACCTGCGCCGCCGCCTTCTCCAGCACGAAATCGTAGCGCACGACGGCGAACGGCTCGTTCATGATCTCGCCGTTCGGCGCCGTCCTGCCGGCCGGCATTCTCACGAACTCGGTGATCAGCGGTTCTTTCACGGCATAGACCACGTCGATGTCGATATAACGATCGCCGGCCTCGAAGATGTGCGTCACCAGGCTGTAATAGCCGGGCGCGGCGAGCGCGAAATGCATGTGCGCCGGCCGCATATGCTCCATCTTGGTCTTGTTCATCAATTCGCCGACCGGGCCGTCCATGGGAATCGTATAGGCGATCGGCACCACGGTGCGAAACGCGTAGGCGCCGTCGGCCTGCGTGCGATACATCGCCCGCATCCACGGACCTTCGACGCCTTCGCGCTGGTCCTCATAGAGGCCCTCGCCGTCGGTCTGCCATACCTCGATCATGGCGCCGGCGATCGACTCGCCGTCGAGACCGGTCACCGTGCCGCCGACGAAACAGGGAATGCCGGGGGCGTTCGCCGCCATATTCGAGCCGTTCGCCATGTCCGGCGGCGGTTCGGCGACGTGGAATGGGCCTTCGATGGTGCTCGGCGTCGCTCGGCTCGGCCGCCGGTTGTTGATGGCGTCGACCAGCATGCTCAGGCCGAGCACGTCGCCGATGAGGCCGGTCTCCGAACGCTTGTCGGAGCTCATCTGGCCGCTGCGGATGAGAAAATCGACGGCAAGCTTGTACTCTTCGAGCGTCGGCTCGACTTCGCGAATCAGCGCATGCGCGTGCTTCACCACCGCCTGCATGACTTGACGCAGCCGCGGATCGGGAATGTTGCTCCAGTTGTTGGCGACGACCGCGGTTATGGTTTCTTCGGTAACGTAAGCCATCGCGCTCCCCTCGTCCCTAATGCCGGCCGCCTTCGCATTCGCGCCGCACGACAGCGGCGCCTTCGGCCAGGGCCTTGATCTTAGCAAAGGCGACGGGCCGCGGCAGATATTTCATGCCGCAATCCGGGGCCACGACCAGCCGCTCGGCGGGGACGTAAGGCAGCGCGCGGCGGATCCGGCCGGCGACGATGGCCGGCGTCTCGATCGTCATGTCGGCGAGATCGATGACCCCGAGAATGATGGTTTTCGACGGCAGCGTCCGCAGCACCTTCAGATCGAGCTTGGGCTGAGCCGCCTCGATCGACACCTGTTGCGCCTTGCTGTGTTCCAGTTCCGGCAGAAAGGAATAGCCTGACGGCTTATCGTGCACCAAGGCGGCATAGCCGAAACACAGGTGCACGGCGACCGTCCCGGCAACCCCCTGCAGGGCGCGATCGAGCGCTTTGAGGCCATAGCGCCGCGCATCATCCGGATGCTGCTGCATCCACGGTTCGTCGATCTGCACGATGTCGGCGCCGGCGGCGAACAGATCGATCACTTCGGCGTTGACCGCGGCGGCATAGTCCATCGCCATGGCTTCGGCGTCGCCGTAGAACTCGTCCTGAGCCTGTTTGCTCAGGGTGAACGGACCGGGCAGCGTCGCTTTGACCAAGCGGTCGGTATTGGCGCGCAACAGCTTCAGATCGCGCACTTCGATCGGACCGCTGCGCCGGATCGGACCGACAATGCGCGGCACCGGGATCGGCTTGCCGACGCGGTTGAGCGTCGTGCCGGGATTGTCGGCGTCGACGCCATCGAGCGCGGTGGCAAAGCGGTTGGAATAGCTTTCGCGGCGCTGTTCGCCGTCGGTGATGATGTCGAGGCCGGCGCGCTCCTGGTCGCGGATGGCAAGGAGCGTGGCGTCGTCCTGCGCGGCCTCCAGCCGGTCGCGCCGCACGAGCCAGAGATCGCCGGCGCGCGTCCGCGGCACCTGCGCGGCGAGCTTGGCGCGGTCGATCAGCCATTCCGGCTGCGGATAAGAGCCGACCAGCGAGGTGGGAAGCAGCATTGGCCCTGACTATAGCCTCCTCCCCCCCGACGCGGGAGAGGAGGCTCGCTTTCGCCGCCGCCTTGTTTGCTGCGAAACCCTCGCCGCGAGCGCGGAGCGAGACTTATTTCGCCTTGGCGTAGGGATAAATCACGTCGCCGGTCTTTTGATCGGCGGGTGTCAGCACGGTCTGATAGCTCATGCCGCGCCAGGTCTCCAAGTTCGCGGCGTCGGTAATGCCGTGATACTGCACCTGCAGGGTGCTGCCCTTGGTCCATTCGCCGTTCTTGTCGAACGTCATGGTGGCCATGATCGTCTTGAACTCGTGGCTGTGCATGTATTCGGCGAGCTTTTCCTGGTTGAGCGTCTTGGCGCCCTCGACCGCTTCGCCGAGCAGCTGGAAGTAGGCGTAGCCCCAGCCGCCAAGGTAATAGCCGAGCGGGTCGACGCCTTCGGCTTTGGCGCGCTCCTGGTATTGCTTGAAGAACGCCTCCGCCGGCGCCATCAGTTTCGGCGACGGCACCCAGGTCTCGTAATTGACGATGCCGTTGAGCTTGGACTTGAGCTTGTTCTTGAACACGGTCGCCTGCAGGCCGACCATGGCGCCGCCCAGCAATTTCGGCGTGAAGTTGAGCTCATTGGCCGCTGTCACGATACCGACCGAGCTAAGCGGATACGAGCAAACCACCACGAGATCGGCATTGGCCGCCTGCAAGGCGCGGATGATCGGCGAGAAATCCGTCGTGCCGGGCGGGAAGGTCTTGTCGTAGATGATCTTGAAGCCGAAGGTCTTGGCGTTTTCGCGGGCGCCCTCGCACGCGTTGCGCGCAAACTCGGCGTCCTCGGCGGTGAGCGCGACGGTTTGCGGCTTGGGTTTCTGCTGCGCCGCGACCTCGAAGAACCCCTCCGTAAACGCTTGGCTCGGCTTCGGGCCGGCGCCGATCATCGAGAAGTAGCGCGAATAATGAAACTCCTTGTTGCCGTCGAGAGCGAACAAGCCGATCAGGAGCTTGCCCTTCTGCATGGCGATGGGAATCGCCGGCGCGACCAGGTTGGTTCCGTAGGGCCCGTTGAGGAGATCCACTTTGTCGACGTCGATCAGCTTCGTATAGATTCCGGGGATGTTCGCCGGATTGGACTGATCGTCGTAGTTCACGAGCTCGACCTTGCGGCCGAGCAGACCGCCCTTGGCGTTGATTTCGTCCCGCCAAATCTTGGCGCCGAGCAGCGCCTGTTTGCCGTTCGGCGCGAGCGGACCCGTCAGCGCCAGCGAAAAGCCGATCTTGATCGGATCGCCGTTCTGCGCGGAAGCCGGAGCCGGCGCGGCGGCGAAAGCGGCGGCGACAACAGCCGCGCCGATGGCGGCAACAACCCTGTGCCGTCTCGCAGAATGAGCCATGGTGTCCTCCCGTGTGCTTTTCTCGTTTACGCGGCCCCGCCCCCGGAACAGCGCGACGCGAAAACCGTCAGCCAATAGAATGCACTGCTTCGGCGGCCGAGGAAAGAGATCGTAAGCGGCCGCCGGTGCAGCTCCGGTCTAATGCAGAGGGGCGCGGCAGAGCCCGCACCTTTAGGGTCGTCGACTCACTTCGACTTCGCGTATGGGTAAATGACTTTGCCGGTCTCCTGATCGGCGGGCGCCACCACCGTCTGATAGCTCATGCCGCGCCAGGTCTCGAGGTTCGCGGCATCGGTGATATTGTGATACTGTACCTCGAGCATCCCGGACTTGGTCCACTCGCCGTTCTTGCCGAACCGGATGTCGCCCATGATGGTCTTGAACTCATGGCTGCGCAGATATTCGGCAAGCTTGTCATCGTTGATGCTCTTGGCGCCTTCGATCGCCTCGCCGATCAACTGAAAATCGGCATAGCCCCAGCCACCGAGATAATAGCCAAGCGGATCGACGCCGGCGGCCTTGGCGCGGGCCTGGTATTTGTCAAAGAAGGCTCGCGCCGGGGCCATCAATTTCGGCGACGGCACCCAGGTTTCGTAGTTGACGATGCCGTTGAGTTTGGACTTCAGCCGGTCCTTGAACACGGTCGCCTGCAAGCCGACCATGGCGCCGCCGAACATTTTCGGCGTCAGGCCAAGCTCGTTCGCGGACTGAACGAGCCCCACCGAACTGAGCGGATACGAGCAGGCAACGACGAGGTCCGCATTGGCGGCCTGCAGCGCGCGGATCACCGGCGAGAAGTCGGTCGTGCCCGGCGGGAAGGTCTTGTCGTAGATGACCTTGAAGCCGAAGGTCTTGGCGTTCTCGCGCGCGCCCTCGCAGGCGTTGCGCGCGAACTCGGCGTCTTCTGACGTCAACGCCAGAGTCTGGGGCTTCGGATTCTGCGCCGCGGCCACCTGGAAGAAGCCCTCGGTGAAGGCTTCCCGCGGCTTCGGACCGGTCGGCAGCATCGAGAAATATTTCGGATAGTGGAACTCGGAATTTATGTCGAGCGCGAAAAAGCCGATGAAGACCTTGCCCTTTTGCATGACGATGGGCATCGCCGGTGCGTTCAGGTTCGTGCCGTAAGGTCCCATCACGATGTCAACTTTGTCGACGTCGAGGAGCTTGGTGTAGATGCCGGGAACGTTTCCGGGCTTCGACTGGTCGTCGTAATTGACCAGTTCGACCTTGCGGCCGAGAAGGCCGCCCTTGGCGTTGACTTCTTCCTGCCAAATCTGGGCGCCGAGCAGGGCCTGCTTGCCGTTCGGCGCGAGCGGGCCGGTCAGCGCCATGCTGAACCCGATCTTGATGGGCTCGCCGCTCTGCGCCGAAGCGGGAGCGGCCGCTGCAGCAAGTCCGGCGGCAAGAACCGCGGCGCCGATGCCTCCGGCAACGCCGCGCCGCGTTGCGCGATGATCGCGATACCCCATGGCTTTCCTCCTAATTGAAGTGGCTTTTTGAATTTTACGCCTGCTGCGGGCTGCCCGATGCGGGGCCCGCGCGACCATGTCCCGCGGAGAATGCCCCGGTTCCAGGGTCGTGAAAAGGGCGCGAGGCTGAGGCGTGGCAATCTGCCCCGGAGGAACGGCCCCCCGGCGCGACGGGTTAACGCAGTTAGCCCTTGCCGGGCCGGCTCGATGGATTTAACTTTGCAACGAGCGGCGCGTGGGCGCCGTCTGCCGTGTCACGGAAGCGGAACGTGTCACGGAAACGGAACAAGGAACCGGCCATGGCCTGGACAACCCCGACCCTCGTCGAAATCTGCATCGGCCTCGAGATCAACGGCTACCTGCCGGCGGAATTCTGATCCGAAAGCATAAGCTTCGGCGATCCCGGTGAATGGGACGCCTGACCGCCATCGTGCTCGGAGCGGCGGCGGGCGGCGGCTATCCGCAATGGAATTGTCGGTGCGATGTGTGCCGGCTCGCCTGGGAGCGCGACGTGCGCGTCAGGCCGCGCACGCAAGCGAGCCTTGCGGTCTCCGCCGACGGCGAGCACTGGGTCCTGCTCAACGCTTCGCCTGACCTGCGCGCGCAATTGGCGGACACGCGGGCATTGCAGCCGCGCGCCGGTTTGCGCGACAGCCCGATTGCCGCCGTGGTGCTGACCGGCGCGGAAGTCGATCAGGTCGCGGGACTTCTGACTTTGCGCGAACGCCAGAGCTTCACGGTGTTTGCCACTGCCGAGACCCTCGCCGCTCTCGCCGCCAATCCGATCTTTGACGTGCTCGCTGCCGACCTGGTCACGCGCACGGCCGTGGGCTGCTTCCAGCCGTTCGCTCTGCCCGGCGGCCTGATCGCGGAACTGTTCGCCGTTCCCGGCAAGGTCGCGCTCTATCTCGAAGACGCCGAACCGGCGCTTGCCGCGGAAACCGGCGCCAATGTCGGCGTCGAGCTTGTCTGGGGACCGCACCGGCTCGCTTATGTGCCGGGCGCGGCGGGCGTCACCGCGGCGATGCGCGCGCGCCTCGCCCGCGCCGATGTCGTCGTTTTCGACGGCACGCTCTTTAATGATGACGAGATGATCCGGACCGGCACCGGCGCCAAGACCGGACGCCGCATGGGCCATATGCCGATCGCCGGCGAAAGCGGAACGCTGGCCGCGCTCGCCGGCCTTCCCGGACGCCGCATTCTGACCCACATTAACAACACCAATCCGATCCTGGTTGAAGGCTCCGCCGAGCGGCGCCAGGTCGAAGCGGCCGGCTTCGAAGTCGCCGAGGACGGCATGGAGATCGTGCTGTGACGCCGCTGACCGCTGACGAACTCGAGGCGCGGCTGCGCGACATCGGCGCGCGGCGTTATCATCGGCTGCATCCGTTCCACAAGCTCTTGCACGGCGGCGGCTGCGGCAAGGGGCAGGTACAGGCCTGGGCGCTCAACCGTTACTATTACCAGGCGATGATCCCGGTGAAGGACGCGAGCCTGATCGCGCGTTGCGAGGATGCGGCAACGCGCCGCGAATGGCGCAGCCGCCTCGTCGATCATGACGGCACCCGCGAGGGCGACGGCGGCATCGCGCGCTGGCTCAAGCTCACCGACGGCCTCGGCCTCGACCACGATTATGTGGTGTCGCTCCAGGGGCTGTTGCCGGCGACGCGTTTCGCCGTCGACGCCTATGTCCATTTCGTGCGCGAGAAGACCCTGCTCGAAGCGATCGCCTCGTCGCTGACCGAACTGTTCTCGCCCGCCATCATCGGCGAACGCATCGAGGGCATGCTCAAGGGCTACGACTTCGTCACGGCGGAAACCCTTGCCTACTTTTCCCAACGCCCGCCGCAAGCCGAGCGCGACTCGCGCTTTGCGCTCGATTACGTCAAGGAGCACGCGCGCACGCCGGATGCCCAACGCCGAGTGCTTGCCGCGCTCGAATTCAAATGCGACGTGCTGTGGGCGATGCTCGATGCCCTGCACCATGCCTACGTGGCGCCCAGGCACGTGCCTCCCGGCGCATTCGTTCCGCAGGATTGAGGACGGGACCCGTGAACGACGCGACGCCGGCCATTGCCCTCGATGCGCGACCACGGCTGCCGCGCGGCGTGCGGCTTACGCACAACGACGCGCAGGGCGGCTGGGTCCTGCTCGCGCCCGAGCGCGTGTTCAAGGCCGACGCCGTCGCCGCCGAGGTGCTCAAGCGCTGCACCGGCGAGGCGACGCTCGCGGCCATCGTCGACGATTTGGTCAAAACCTATGCGGCACCCCGCGAACGGATCCTCGCCGACGTGACGACGTTGCTGCGCGGGCTCGCGGACAAGAGGCTTCTGGAACTGTGAGCGCCGCGCCGGGCGTTGAAGCGGCGAGCGCGGCACGAGAGATGTCGCAATGACCGAGACGGGCGCGGCGCTGTACACTCCCCTCGGCCTCCTCGCCGAGCTGACGCACCGCTGTCCGCTCGGTTGCCCCTATTGCTCCAATCCCCTGGCACTCGACCCGCGGCACGACGAACTCGACGTGCAGACCTGGGCGCGGGTTTTCGGCGAGGCCGCGGCGCTGGGCGTCCTGCAGGTCCATCTGTCGGGCGGCGAGCCCGGCGCGCGTCGCGATCTCGTCGCCCTCGCCGCAGCGGCACACGACGCAGGCCTCTACACCAATCTCATCACCTCAGGCGTCGGGATCACCACGGACACGTTGCGGCAGCTCGCCGACGTCGGCCTCGACCACGTGCAGATTTCGATCCAGGACAGCGAGCCGGAAAGCGCCGACCGCATCGCCGGCTATCAAGGCGCCTTCGCCCGCAAACGCGCGCTCGCCGGCGCCGTGGTCGCCTTGCAACTGCCGCTGACCATCAATGCCGTCATGCACCGGGCCAATATCGACCGCGTCGAGGCGATGGTGGCACTGGCGCTCGCGCTCGGCGCCGGCCGGATCGAGATCGCGCACGCGCAGTATTACGGCTGGGCGCTCAAGAACCGGGCGGCGCTGATGCCGACCGCCGCGCAGGTCAAGCGCGCCGCCGAAGTCATCGCGGCGTTGCGGGCGCAGCATCACGGCGAGATCGTCATCGACGCCGTGGTGCCGGATTATCACGCCCGGCTGCCGAAGCCGTGCGTCGGCGGCTGGGGCCGGCGCTCGCTCAATGTGACGCCGGCCGGCAAGGTGTTGCCCTGCCACGCCGCCGAAACCATCCCCGGCCTCGAATTCTGGTCGGTGCGCGACCATTCGCTCGCCGACATCTGGGCAAATTCGCCGGCCTTCAACGCCTTTCGCGGCACCGCGTGGATGGCCGAGCCGTGCCGGAGCTGTGCGCGGCGCGAGGTCGATTTCGGCGGCTGCCGCTGCCAAGCCTTCGCCCTGACCGGCGACGCGCGCGCCGCCGACCCGGTCTGCCATCTGGCGCCCGGCCATGACCGCGTCGCTGCGCTCGCCGCCGTGCACGAGGATGTACCTTATGCCTACCGGCGAGGCTGACCGGCTCGTCCCCGTCGCCCGAAGCCGCGTTACCTCATTTCGCCGCAATCGTTTTCCAGCCTCTCGCATTTGCGATTTCGCTTTTGCGGGATGAGTGGCTAGCTTGGCGGATCGGCGCCATCGAGGCGCAAACGGAACCGGACGCGATAGGGCGAGCATGACGGCGATTTCCGTCAACGGAAAATCCTACGAGGTCGATGTCGAGCCTGACACGCCCCTGCTATGGGTGTTGCGCGACACGATCGGGCTGACCGGCACGAAATACGGCTGCGGCATCGCGCAGTGCGGCGCCTGCACCGTCCATATCGACGGCGTCGCCACCCGCTCCTGCCAGATGCCGGTCGGCATGCTCGGCGCCAGCAAGGTGACCACGATCGAGGCGCTGGCGCACAGCGGGCAACTGCATCCGGTCCAAAAAGCTTGGATCGATTTCGACGTCCCGCAATGCGGCTATTGCCAAAGCGGCATGATCATGGCGGTGGTGGCGCTCTTGGCGGCAAAGCCGAAGCCGACGGACGCCGAGATCGACGCGGCAATCACCAACATCTGCCGTTGCGGCACCTACCAGCGCGTCCGCGCGGCGATTCATGCCGCCGCCAACGCCTGACAGCGACTTGCATGACGTTCGCTCGCACAGTCCGAGCCGTCCTGCTGCTCGCCGCCGCCGCGGCGGCGGCCCTTCCTGCAGCCGCGTCGGCCGCTGAGAAAGTCGATCTCCTGCTGGTGCTCGCCGCCGACGTGTCGCGCAGCGTCGACGCGGCCAAATTCCAGCTGCAGCGGGAGGGTTATGCCGCCGCCATCTCCGATCCGCGCGTCATCGAGGCGGTCAGTTCGGGCCGCTATGGCCGCATCGCCCTGACTTTCGTCGAATGGTCGGGCGTCGGCGCACAGCGGGTCGTCATCGACTGGACGATCATTGCCAACGCCGAACAGGCAAGAGGCTTCGCCGACCGTCTGTTGGAGGCGCCACGATCGTTTTCGGATCGCACGTCGATTTCCGGCGCGATCGAATTCGCCATGGGACAGATGGCGCGGGCTCCCGTCGAAGCCGCGCGGCACACCATCGACATATCCGGCGACGGCACCAACAATGCCGGCCGCGATGTGGCCTCGGCGCGCGACGAGGCGCTGGCCAAAGGCGTAACCATCAACGGCATTGTCATCCTCAGCGAGACGCCGCTTGCCTGGAATCCGGATCACACCAATCCGCCGGGCGGCCTGGAGAATTATTATCGCAACAACGTCATCGGCGGTCCCGGCGCGTTTGTGATGGTGGCGCAGAACTTCAATTCGTTCGGCCAGGCCATCGTCAAAAAGATGATCGCCGAGGTGGCGCAAGCGTACCGCCGGCCGCTGCTGCACGCATCGCTCCGTTTACGCTCGAAGCGTCGCGCATCTCGCCGAGGAAACGGGCGAATCGCGGTTTTTGCTTTGCGCAACAACGATTTGCCCGGGCCCGCTGCGGCCGCGGCCACGAAAGGGACACAGATGGGCGGCATGTTGCAGGTTAGTCGCCAACCCGTATAGTCGACGACCCAAGCGAACATTCGGAAAAGCCTCCCGTGACTGCGGCTCTTGGCTTAAAGCGCATCGCGATTGCCGCCGGCGCCGTGGTCGCAGCGGTTCTTGTCGCATTGGTCGCGCTCCCGTTCGTCATTCCGGCCTCGGCCGTGCGGGATGCGGTCACCAAGGAGATTCACGCCGTCACCGGTCTCGATCCGGTGCTGCGCGGCGAAACCTCGGTGTCCCTGTTTCCGTCCGGCACGGCAAGCTTCCGCAACGTGGTGCTCGGCGACGACCGCACCGGTGAGCCGGCCGTGGTCGCCGACGAAATGACGGCTCGTCTGCACTACTTTCCCCTTCTCGCCGGCCGGATCGAAATCGCGGACGTGACGCTGGTGCGGCCGACCATCACCGTGACGTTCCTCGCCAACGGTAAGTCCAACTGGTCGGGTCTGATCCAATCGCTCACCCGCGCGCTCGAACCCAATCCGGGCCGAACCGCTTCGTTCTCGGAGATCGGCATTCGCGACGGCGTGGTGGTCATCCATCATCAGCAAGCCGGCGAGGACACGACCGACCGCCTCAACGGCGTGGATTTTCAGCTGGCGTGGCCGTCGATCTCGCGCAGCTTCGGCGCCAATGGCCGCTTCGCGTGGCACGACGAGCCGATCGAGGCGAGCCTGACGCTCAGCGACTTTCTCGCCGCGCTCAAGGGCGACCGCTCGGGCGTCAAGCTGCGGCTCTCCGGGGCGCCGGTGAAGGTCGCCTTCGATGGCGCGGCCAGCGATCGGCCGACGTTGAAGCTTGACGGCACGCTCAGCGTGGAATCGCCCTCGCTGCGCAACGCGTTGCGCTGGTCGCACATGGACGAGCTGCCGTTCGGCGGCTTTGGGCGCTTCGCGCTCCGCGCCCAGAGCACCATCTCGGGCGGCCTGGTTTCGCTCTCCGGCGTCAACGTCGAACTCGACGGCAACACGGCCGAAGGCGCGATCACGCTCTCCGCCGACCGGCGCACGGTGCAGGGCACGCTCGCGTCCGATGCCCTCGATCTCACGCCCTACGTTTCGCGGGTGCACCTGATGGCAGCCAACGAGCGCAATTGGGATCCGCTGCCGATATCGCTCGAAGGCCTCGCCGACTTCGACCTCGATCTGCGGCTGTCGGCCGGCACCGTCAAGATGGCCACCGCGCAATTGGGGCGAACCGCGGTCGCCGCCAATATGCGCAACGGCAAGCTCGACATCACGATCGGGGAATCGCAGGCCTTCGGCGGTGTCGCCAAGGGTTCGCTCAGCCTGGCCAGCGCCGTAAGCGGCGTCGCCGTGACCTCGCAGTTGCAATTCACGGAGGTCGATCTGCAAAAGTGCCTCGGCCAGATTTTCGGCATTCGCAAGCTTGACGGCCGGGGCAATCTCGCGCTGAACATCCAGGGATCCGGTTCGTCGGTCCTCGCGGTCACCAACACGCTTGCCGGCGACGCCAGCCTTACGGCCCACGACGGCGCGCTCGTCGGCATCAATGTCGAGCAATTGCTGCGGCGCCTGGAACGCCGGCCGCTGTCGGGCAACGGCGATTTCCGCAGCGGCCGCACACCGTTCGACACATTCGCCTTGAGCATTAAGATCGAGCAAGGCCAAGTGTCGATCGACGACATGCACGTGCAGAGCCCGGCCATGCGGCTTGCGGTCGGCGGCCAGGTGTCCGTCCCGACCCGCGACCTCGACCTGAAGGGCGTGGCCACGCTCGTCTCGAGCGCGACGGCCAACGAATTCGATCTGCCCTTCGTCGTACAGGGCCAGTGGGATGATCCGATCATGCTGCCGGACGCCCAAAGCCTCATCCGCCGCTCCGGCGCGGCCGCACCGCTGCTTGAAGCCATCAAGGCCCGTAACGCCGGCGCCGCGGTGCGCTCCGTGATCGACAAGCTGTTCGCCAGTCCGGCAACGTCGAGCGCTTCGCCGCCAGCGGCGGCGAAGTAGTCCGGCCGGGGCGAATCTGCACCGCCTGGCGTGCCCCTGCGCAAGCGTTGGATTATGATTCACCGTTGCGAATCAACGCCCGCTTTCGCCGGACGCAGGGGCCATGATGCTCAACCGCCTTACTCGAACCTTGGTCAAGGTGGTGATCGCCTCGCTGATCGTCGGCACGATCCTGGCGCATTTCGGCATCAGCGCCGACGAACTGATGAAGGCGGCCGGTGTGTCGTCGGCGCGCATCACCGAGCTGGCGCGGGACGGGCTCGCCTGGGCGCTGCCGAACCTGCTGCTCGGCTCGCTGGTGATTGTGCCGATCTGGTTCGTGCTGTACCTGTTTCATCCGCCGGGCGA
>Ga0335085_10009940_pt1 | contig 14279 bp, 11 predicted proteins | sample Lox_Sample_45_FD_206712 | JGI IMG/M metagenome (GOLD analysis project Ga0335085, IMG submission 206712) | Soil microbial communities from Loxahatchee National Wildlife Refuge, Florida, United States - Lox_Sample_4.5 | ecosystem: Environmental > Terrestrial > Soil > Wetlands | place: USA...
AATTTACTCGCTACAGATTCCATCACCTTCAGCGACCCTCAGTGGACAAATTCCCCAAATCGCTTTTACCGCCTTCGATCACCCCGACCGGCAGAGAACCCTCCCCAAAAAAATTTCGCCATTCGGCCCGCCTGGACGGCGAATGACGAAAAAAATCCATTGCCCCCAAATCCGTTCAAAAATAATTCCATTGAACAAATCGGGCTTCGTGATACAACTGCCGTCAGAAGGAGGCAGGACATGGAAAGACAGCCAAACGAAGTGGCAATGGGAAAACTCGAATCCGGGGCCAAGCAACATTTTACCCGGATTATCCTCTCACAAACCTCCAATTTTGGAGCCTTTTGGAGCCTTTTGGAGTTCATTTTTTCCACGGAAAGCATTGCATCCGGTGGGCAAAGCCGAAACGAAGCCAAAAATCAAAAAGACCGCCCTCTCAATTCCCTTCGCCGAATGGCTACAGTATTATTTTAACCGCTCTAGATTCTGATTTTTTCGATGCGTCCGATAAGGTCATGCTGAAGCCCGCGCTCCTTCAGATCAGGACACTGCCCATCACCTCTCCCCCTCGACGCCCGCGCCGTTATCCGCTATTTTAACAGCATGAGTTCAACAGCCACAGTGCCGGACGAGCGCGGCCATTTCGGACCGTACGGCGGCCGTTTCGTGCCGGAGACCCTTATGCACCCGTTGCAGGAGCTGGAGGCGGAATATTTCCGCGCACAAAAGGACCCGGAATTCCAGCGCGAGCTGTCCTATTACCTCAAGGAATTTTGCGGACGCCCCACGCCGCTTTATTTCGCCGAACGCCTCACGCGCGATCTCGGCGGCGCGAAAATTTATCTCAAGCGCGAAGACCTCCTCCACACCGGCGCGCACAAAATCAACAACGCCATCGGCCAGATCCTCCTCGCCAAGCGCATGGGCAAGACGCGCATCATCGCCGAAACCGGCGCGGGCCAGCACGGCGTCGCCACGGCCACGGTCAGCGCGATGTTCGGCATGAAATGCGTCATTTACATGGGCGCGGTCGATTGCGAACGGCAGGAACTCAATGTCTATCGCATGAAAATGCTCGGCGCGGACGTCGTGCCCGTGCATGCCGGCCAAAAAACTTTGAAGGAAGCCGTCAACGAAGCCATGCGTGATTGGGTCACCAACGTCCGCAGCACGCATTACATACTCGGCACCGCCTATGGCGCGCATCCGTATCCCGTGATGGTGCGCAATTTCCATCGCATCATCGGCGATGAAGCGCGCCGCCAGATATTGGAACACGAAAAGCGGCTGCCCGATTTGCTCATCGCGTGCGTCGGCGGAGGCTCGAACGCCATTGGATTGTTTTACCCGTTCCTCGACGACGCATCCGTGAAAATGACCGGCGTGGAAGCCGGCGGACTCGGCATCATGCCGGAGAAGCACGCCGCCCGATTTCACGGCGGCTCGCTCGGTGTGCTGCAAGGAACCCGCAGTTACATTTTGCAGGACGAATTCGGGCAGATCCAACTCACGCACAGTGTCAGTGCCGGGCTGGATTACGCCGCGGTGGGCCCCGAGCACGCGTTGCTGCACGACCAGAAACGCGTCGAATACACTTACGCCACCGATGACAAGGCGCTGGAGGCTTTCATGAAACTCGCGCGGCTGGAAGGCATTATTCCCGCGCTCGAAAGCGCCCACGCCGTGGCCGAAGCCATCGTCCGCGCGCCGAAAATGGGCAAGGATAAACTCATCATCGTGAACCTCTCCGGCCGCGGCGATAAAGACGTCCAGCAAGTCGCGGCCAAGGTGGGATTGAAGATGCCGAAGTGATTTGATAAAGTAACGTCGTGAAAATCCTCAGCCTGCACCAGTTCAGGGTTGTTGCGGGAACCGATACCAATTCAAATGAGTCATCGCTTTAATGTTTCAGAATATTATCGTATGGGAGAAGTGGGACTGCTCGGACCCGACTCCCAGACCGAATTACTCAACGGGCAGGTGATTGATTTTCTACCGCCGACTCCACTACATGCTGCCATTACGCGTCGCTTGGTCGACAAAGGCTTCGAACTTCCCAGGAAAAGCTGCCTCGTCTCAGTCGGTAACCCAGTTCACATCGATGATTACAATGAACTGCAGCCCGATGTAATGCTGCTTAAATTTATTCCCAACTATTATACGGTAAAACAACCTGGACCACATGACGTGTTTTTATTGATTGAAGTCGCGGATGCTTCTTTTAGATACGACAGTGAAGAAAAACTCCCCATTTACGCGCGCGCCGGAATTCCTGAATACTGGATTGTGAATCTCCAGGAATCCACGGTTGAGGTTTATCGCGAGCCGCATTTCACCGGCTACGAAAAGAAAACCGTCCTGCAGGCGGGCGGCAAAGCGGTTCCTTCAGCGTTTCCGGATTTGGAGGTTGATGTCGCGGAATTGTTGCGCCGGTAGCCTTCTCCGTGGGATGACGGCAGTTAATCCTTCTTCCGCAATTCCGTTTGCATCTGCCAGAAACGCACGATGAACGTGTTCAGCAGGCTGTAGACTCCGGCCACCCACAGGCTGTGCCAGAATTCCCGCCCCACGTGCGAGTGCTGGCTCAACGTGATTTGCGCGCCCCAAATCAATTTGCGTGTCGTGCCGCGTGGCCAGCCACAGCAACAACGCCGTCGCCGTCACCCAGGTCGCGAGGAAACAGGACAACGTTTTCATAGGTCATTCATGGTTCAGGCCCAATGAATACACGACCGGTTTGAGTTGTGCCCGTAAAAAATCCACCGCCGAAGTTCTGGTTTTGCAGCACGACGCCGTTCACGGAAATCGGCTTGCCGCCGGCCGGGTTCGGCACAGTGCCTTTGAACAATCCAGTCGCGGTCGTGATCGTCACCTTGACCAAACTATTCGTGCTGGTCACTTTGCTGGCCGAATCAATCGCGATTCCATTTGTGAAACTCGAGGCGAGGTTCCCGTTCGCCAGCCAGATCTGCCCGGCAGGAAGATTCAAAACCGGAACGCCCGACGTGAACGCGTAAACCGAACCGACCGCTTCGGTTCCATTCGTGAATCCGCCCGGATACAATTTCCCGCCCGCCTGTGAGAGCTTGAACCAATCCACCATGCCGCTGATGCTGTTGCTCGCATTCCTGTCCAGCGTCAGCCAGCCAAGGATCGAGCCATTGCCGCCGTACAGAGAGACGTAGAACGGCCATTGCCCATTCGCCAATACATTCGCCTTTTGCGAAAGCTTCGTGCCGTCCGCCAGCGTTCCGGCCAGCGTGACAGATCCCGCAGTGGTCACGCTGACGGTTCCAAAACTGTCACCACCCGGATGTCCCACTCCATCTTCAAAGCCCGGAATTAACAGGGTGTATTTTCCTGCCTGGGGAACATTCGCCGTGACGGTGCGCCCGGCGGTCAACTCTGCCGTCCACGTGCCATTCGCGAGTGTGCCCGTGATGCCGCCGCCGTTCATATCGAGCTGCAACTGCACCGAAACCGGCGAGGCTCCTTTGACCACGATGCTGTTCGAAGCAAAACCTCCGGCGGAAAACGCGCCGGACAGTGAAGCAGCTTTGCCGCCGATGGTGAGCTTGGCGCTGAACGAACCGGAACTTGTCACGGTCGCATTGAAGAAGCCAGAGCTGGGGTGCTCAGGACCGTTCGTATCAAAGAATAGCCCCTGGTAAACGCCGGTGACCGGGATGAACGGATTCGGCGTGAAATTCGCCTGCAGAACCATGTTGCTCTGCATCGTGAACGTCAGTTTGGCGGACGTGGAGTCGATGCTTCCACTCCAGTTGGAGAACACCTGGCCGACCGAAGGCTTCGCGGTCATCGTGAAGGTGCTTCCCACGGCCAGCGATTGACCGTTGAAATTCGGCGACACCGTGCCACCGCCGCTGACAGTCACAGTAATCGGGCTGGTTACCACATACGTCACGGTGCTGGTCACGGGCGCGGATTCATTGCCGCTTATGTCAAACGCGATCACGCGGATGGTATTCGGCCCCGGAATCAGGCCAGTCACAGTCGCAGTCCATGAGTTCGTGCCGTCTGCGTTTTGATAATCATTCGTGCCCGCGGCATTCTCCAGCCGATACTGCACCAGCGCCACCGCCAGATTATCCGTCGCCTTGCCCTGAACCGTCACCGTGGGACTCGTGACCTGGCTTTTGTTTTTCGGCGATGAAATTGTCACTGTCGGGTCTTTTGTGTCCGCGGTGAAAGCCAGGTTGAGCTGCACCACTCCGGTGGCGCCGTTCTTTCCATCGACGGCAATTTGATATTGCGTCCCGGCGGTCACAAGAAACTTTACCCGGCTTGTCAGCACGCCGCGGGAATCATCGTTATCATCCGCCGCAACTTGAGTCAGGTTGCTCACCGATGTGCCGGTATAAACGGCCAGAAGAGTGTCAAAAGTGCTCCCCGATGTATCGATGATAACGGTGCCATTGCTCGGTGCGATCCAATTCCACCAGACCGAATGTCCGCCGGCGATGCCGTCATGCTTCGGCTCGCCCGGCTCCTTCGTCGCCAAAAAATTTGTGGCGAGCACGGTGATATTGCTGGTCGTCACCAGTGTGGCGCTGTTGGTGAAGAAATCATTGGCCGGAATATCGTTGCTGGTGAACGAAAGCAGGCTGACATCGTCCACAGCAAAGAAGCTCGTGACCCCAACCCCCAAAACCTGTATGTCGTCCTGAAACGCGATTTCAACTGTCTGGCCGGCAAACGCAGTCAGATCATAAACAAACGGTTGATAGTTGGCGCTGGTGTTTCCTTCGTTGTCCAGCGTGGCCAGGATGTTTTGGCTTGCGTTAGTGCTGACCACAAAAGCAGAAAAAGTCGAGCTGCCGGCAATGTCACCCGACGAAGCACCCAGAAAATAGCTATAGCGCGCATACAGCGTATTGGCGGGAATGGTTACGGTCTGAAAAATGCCTTGTACGACCGGGCCGTTTTGATTGCCCAGAGCGAGAAAATTATTCCCACTATGCGCCTGAAGTGGATTCCCCACGATCGTCACACTGCTCCCGGGCGCCGCTTGCCACCCTGTGGCCCCGGACTCGAACCCTCCATTGGTTATCAACTCAGTTGCGCCAAAAGATTCCCGACCGAATAAAAATCCGATCGCCGCCAACAGAACCGCCACTTTACTTCTCATTGTGCACCATTATTCCTCTGTCTGACTCAGCTTTGCAAGCACGCTGAAGTCCTCCAGCGTGGTTGTATCGCCTTTTATTTCTCCGCCACTTGCGATTTGTTTCAGCAAACGGCGCATGATTTTTCCGGACCGCGTTTTGGGGAGCATTTCGGCGAAACGGATGTCGTCCGGCTTCGCTACCGGCCCGATTTCCTTCGCCACGTGATTGCGCAATTCATCCCGCAACGACGGCTCCGCCTTCACGCCGCCTTTCAGCGTCACGAACGCCACCAGCGCCTGGCCTTTCAAATCATCAGGCCGCCCCACCACCGCCGCTTCCGCCACCTTCGAATTGCTCACGATCGCGCTCTCCACTTCCGCGGTGCCGATGCGATGACCCGCCACGTTCAGCACGTCATCGATGCGGCCCACGATCCAAAAATAGCCGTCTTTATCCTGCCGGCAGCCGTCACCGGTGAAATAACTTCCCGGCACGTCGCTCCAGTAAACTTGTTTATAACGCTCCGGGTCGCCCCAAAGCCCGCGCAACATGGACGGCCACGGCTTGCGAATGACCAGTTTGCCGCCCGAATTTCTCGGCACCGCCTTGCCCTCTTCATCCACCACTTCAGGCACGATGCCAAAAAACGGCAGCGTTGCCGAACCCGGCTTCGTTGGCGTCGCGCCCGGCAGCGGTGTGATCATAATGCCGCCGGTTTCCGTCTGCCACCAGGTATCCACAATCGGACAGCGCTTGCCGCCAATTTGTTCATAATACCAAATCCACGCTTCGGGATTGATCGGCTCACCGACCGTGCCCAGCAGCCGCAACGAACTCAAATCGTGTTTCTTCGGCCATTCCACGCCCCATTTCATGAACGCGCGAATCGCCGTCGGCGCCGTATAAAGCACCGTGACGCCATACTTTTCTACGATGCGCCAAAACCGGTCCGGTTCCGGGAAGTTCGGCGCGCCCTCATACATCAGGCTCGTCGCGCCATTGGCCAGCGGCCCATAAACCACGTAGCTGTGGCCGGTCACCCAGCCGACATCCGCCGTGCACCAGTAAATATCCTCATCCTGCAAATCGAAGACATATTTGGTCGTCATCTTCGCGCCCAGCAGGTAACCGCCGGTCGTGTGCAAAATGCCTTTGGGTTTGCCTGTGGAACCACTGGTATAAAGAATAAATAAAGGCGCTTCGCTGTCCATTTTCTCTGCCGGACAATCCGCGTCCACCCTGGCGATTTCCTCGTGCCACCACACATCACGCCCCGCTTCGAAATTGATTTCATTGCCCGCGCGGCGCAGCACGATTACGTGCTCAATGGTCTTCGCGAGCAGCGCGCCCTTCGCGTCCTTCAACACAAGCGCGTCATCCACGTTTTTTTTCAAAGGCACCACAGCGCCGCGGCGAAAACCACCGTCCGACGTGATGATCATCTTCGCCTGCGAATCATAAACACGGTCCGCGACGGATTGCGCGCTGAACCCACCGAACACCACCGAATGCACCGCGCCGATGCGCGTGCACGCGAGCATCGCGATTGCGGCCTCGGGTACCATCGGCAGGTAAATGAGAATGCGATCGCCTTTTTTGATGCCGTTGCGCTTGAGAACATTGGCAAACAGGCACACTTCGCGATGCAGCTGCTTGTAGGTGAGCGTGCGCTCCTCGCCGTTTTTGCCGGGCGCCGCCGGCTCGCCTTCCCAAATCAATGCGGCCTTGTTCGCGTGCGGCGTTCCCAGCCATTTATCGAGGCAATTGTGGCTGACGTTGAGCTGCCCACCGATGAACCATTTCGCGAAGGGCACTTTCCAGTCGAGCACCTTGTGCCACGGCTTGAACCAGACGAGTTCTTCTTTGGCCCGTTTGTCCCAGAATTTTTCCGGCGACTTGATGGATTCGTTGTAAAGCTTCTGATATTGCGCCAGCGAACCGATGCGGGCGTTTTTTGAAAAATTCTTCGAAGGCTTGAAAACGCGCTTCTCAGTCGAGACGGAAGTGATTCCTACAGACTCTGTGTTCGCTGGCATAATCGTGCCATTCTAAAATCGCGCCGCCAGCCGTCAATGAACTTATGTAAAATCAGACTAATAAGAAATTAATAAGAAAAATTCGCCCACGGGTCGGTCGTGCCCAGACCGGTACCGCCGGTGTTGCCGCTGATAACCGTGCTGGTGGGGACCGGAGCCTCAATGACGCCGACAACATTCAATGTTACGATGTTATAATTGGCGGTGCTGTTGTGATCGGCGGTATTGTTAAAGATTATGTTGTGAATCCCGTCCACTTGAAAGCCGGGACTGTTGTTGTTAACAGAATTGCCATTGATGCGATTGGAACTACCTGTGATCTGAATCCCCGCATCAGTATTGTTGTAACAATGATTGTCTTTTACCATCGATTGGTTGCTCACTTGAATGCCGTCCAGGACATTGTTGACCGCGGTACACTCTTCGACCATGGCACCGTCCGAACAATTAAATCCATTTCCCGAATTGCTCTCAGCGCGGCAGTGAACATACGTGCAACCAGTGGTATCACGAAAACCATCCCCGGCATTGGCGTAAGAGTTGCAATCATCAAAGACAGCACCATGGTCACCTAAAAAACCGAATGCGCCGTTTGACGACGAGGAACAGCCGCGAACCGAACCGCGAGAGCCATTGGCCATGTAGATGCCGGTAGCCGTGTTGCTGCGCGAAACAGAATCTTCGACGGTGCTCCCCAAATCCACGCGGATGCCGTAGCGCCCGTTTCCAGCGGTGACGCTGCCTTTAACCACCGCACACGTCCCGATAAAAATCCCATCCACAGTATTTTCCAAAGACTGACAATTCACCGCGGAGCCATTGGCACCCAGGGAGATTCCCCGGTTTGCGTTACTGGTTGTCACACAATCTCTGACATTCACGCCGTCACCGCCGATAATGCCGTTCCCGTTATTCACCAGCAGACAATTACGAATCATGCAGTTATTGCTCACCGAAATACCACCGCCATTGCCGATGATTTTCAAATTTTCCAGCAAGCAATTGAAGGAGGACGCGGCATAAACAGCGTTGGAACTGTAATTCCGAATAGTGCCGTTGCGAATGGTGATGTTGCTTGAAGCGAAGTTCACATAAATGCCAATGCCCGAACCGGGCGCACCGCTCAACGCGAAGCCGCTGAGATCCAATGTCACATCATCCGCGGAAATGGTGATAGGAAAGCCGTTCGTAATGCTGGTCGTGAGATAATACGATCCGCCGTTGGTAATGGAAAAGGGCGTGGTAGAAATGGGTATGCGTGGTTCCACCTGGTCGAGCGATTTCATGACCGCCGCCGGAGCGCCCGGGGGCGTAAGCGCGCCTTGTGCACGCACCGACGTGAGACGTGAACTGAAAGCCCCCAGCAGAAGCAATAACAAAGTTGTGCGGCGAAATGAGTGGCTGCTGTTCATATTTTTCCCTGTTATTCAATTTATGGCCCGAGCGGACGATACGCCCTAACCCGGTAAAATTCGAAGGCATTGGTGTGCCCCGTGTTGAACGTCAAGCTGCTGGCTCCAAATCCCTGGCCGATGGAATCCGCCCAAATCGAATTGGTGTCGAGCGCCAGACGATATTGGACCGTGTAGAAGCGTGTCGGAACGCTGGTCCAATGGAGCGTGGTGAAGTTCGGCACGACATCGCCGTAAGCAATATACGTGATGTGCAGGAAATCATTCGCGTCGTTCGGATTCGTGCCCGCATAATATTCCTGAAGATTGGATGCGCCGTCGCCGTCCGCATCGGCATTCACGTTGATGTTGGTGGTGCCGAAGTTTTGCAATTCCCAGGCGTCCGGAATGCCGTCGTGGTTCAAATCAGCGCCGGGCGCAATCGTATCCGTCTGCACGAATGCGGTGAGATTGCTCAGCGAAATCCATCCGCAATTTGCGCTGTAGGCGTAACCGCTGAGTTTGCCGGTGTACATATCCACCTTCGGTGAATCGGCACCCGCCAATGCGCCCGTGGCCGTGCCGTTGGTGAACACAATCCAGCCGATGTTCGCGCCCCAGGCGTAGCCGCTTAGGTTGCCCACACTGTCGAGGTTGACGCCGAAATCATTTGGGGAAAGATTTTGATATCGGATTCCGTTGGTGGGAGAGCCTGCGCCGAGATTTATCCAGCCAACGTTTGCCGCGTAAATGTAGCCGGAGCACACGTACTCGCCCATGACCGCGCCGTTGTTGAAATCGCCGCGCCAATCCATCCAGCCGATGTTCGCGCCGTAGGCATAATTATTTGCAGCGTCGATGGTGCTCGCCGCGAAACCGGCTGCCCGAGACAACACAACGATCGCACACAGAATTGCCGTAAATGGGCGCATAAATGGCCTTCGAAACTGCAGATGGTTATGAAGTGACTTTGACAGGTACCGCTGTAATTTCAACTCAAAATAGCCCCAATTAGTTCCAAACAGTTCCAAAATTTGGAAAGGCAGAAGGAAGAAGGTGGAATGCAGAAATGGAGTTGGGGAACACTGAACGCCGGATATCGAAGGTGGTTCAGAACTGAGAATGATTTTGCTTTCCATTGAGCAGCAGCCTTTGCCTTTCCATTCATCTTCGCCTCTCCTTTCCTTCGGGTCGTTTTTACGACCTCGCGGTACAGGTGCAATGAAAATCATTCTTAAGATGCGGAAAAAATGGAATGATCTGAAAAACGCGCCGAACTGGGGCTTCGGCGCGCTCCGAACCGCGTTCTTTTACGGGCGCCACCCTGAAGTAGCGCGGCTCTCGGAATAAATTTGCGGGCGGGATAGCCAATGTGCCCCTTCGGGGCACAGAAGCTGTTTTGGATCGCAAACCCAAGGGACCGCTTCGCTCAGTCCAGAACCGGATTCTTGCAGCCTTTCGGGCCGCTTAACCGCGACGGCGTCCGGTCAGTGATACGGCGATTCCTGCGACAACGGCCACCGCGCCGCCGATGATCAACCACATCGACTTATCCGTTGGATTGCCGGTAAAGGTGCGGGAGACGTCCGAACTGAAGGAGTGCGATGCGTTGAAACCGAAGATCAAGAGCACGATTCCGAGGGCGAGAATTGCCAGGCCTGTTATGTTGTTCATGGGTTTTCCTTTCGATTTATCCTCGCCCATCGATTTTTTCGCGCGAATGGGGAGTTTCCCTATTCCGCAGGCTGCACGAACCACTGATTGCCGGCAGAATGCCGGCAGCACGTTTATGCCTTCGTGGGCAGCAGAATCGTGAAGGTCGTTCCCTTTCCGTACTGACTTTCCACCTGGACCGTGCCGTGATGCTCCTCGATGATGCGCCGGGTGACGGCCAGGCCGAGGCCGGTTCCGTTTTGTTTGGTCGTGAAAAACGGCTCGAACAACCGGTTCATATTTTCGGGGCTGATGCCCGCGCCGGTGTCCGAAATGCGCGTCTGCATCCATCGCCGCGAATTGCCTTCGCGCAATTGACCGTCCGGCGGTCCGACGAGTTCTGTCGTGACCGTTAAGGTTCCCATGCCATTGATGGCTTCCACGGCATTGAGCAAAAGATTCACGAACGCCTGCTCCAGTTGGTAGCTGTCTCCCTCCAAAACGTCTTTTTCCGCCTGCAATTGGCGTTCGAACGTAATCTGGCGACCTTCCACCCGGTGCTGGGCGAGCAGCAGGCAGCGGTCGAGAATTTTATGCACTGAGATCGGCGCGAAGACGGGGGTTGTCGGCACCGCGAACTTCAGAATCTGGCTGACCATGGCCACCATCCGGTCCATTTCGTGGCTGACAATTTCCGCGAGCTCATCGTGCTTGTTTTTTTCCAGGAGCAGATCCACGAACGTTTTGATGGCGACCAGCGCGTTGCGAATTTCATGCGCCATGCCCGCCGAGAGCGTGCCCGCGCTGGCGAGGCGGTCCAGCCGGCGGAGGCTTTGTTCCAGTTTTTTGGCGGAAGAAAAATCCTTGAGCAGGACAATCAACTTTTTTTCCCGCGCCGCGGCCGCGGGCATCACGGTCACGGAAATGGCGGGGCTTTGCCCGAATTCGGGTTCCAAAACGATTTTGCGGTCCGTAACGGCCTGGCCGGTGGTTTGCGTTTCGTGAACCAGCGCCTGCAGCGAGGCCGGAAGCTTCGCGGTGAGTTTGGATTTGTCCGTTCCGGCCAGTCTCAGGATTTTTTCCGCCTCGGGACTGACAAAATTGACCGCGCCGCCGGCGTCGATGGACATGACGCCGCACGCGTACGACGTTTGCAACAAGTCTTCGAAGCTCACCCCCTGTCCGCCCGTGTTCGGGCTGGCATTGGTCATGTGTCGTTCATAATTAAGGGGGCGCTTTGCGGACGCATACCCCGTAGTTAACCCGACGCCCGCGTCCAGCGCAACAGGCAAAGAATTCCGCCGCGGGGCTCACGCATTTAAATTCTGTGAAACGCAGACGGCGGCGCGAAATTTGGCTTCGTAGCCCACAGTGACACTGTGCTGTATCGCCGAATGGCATTCGGCGGGCCTTTTCCCATCCCGAAAGTGCCAGTTGTTTTCCAGCCCTGCGGATTGCCAATCCGCGATACAGCAGTTTCCAATCTGCGCTACTTCAGGCGGGGCGAGCGTTCGCGAGGCCGAAAAAAAAGCGCCCCCAAAATTGGGAGCGCCTCAACGCAGTGTTTAAAATGTCAAATCGCGACGCGATTAGAAACGGTATCCCACGGAAACCGTCAGGGTGGGAACGAACAATTGATATTTTCCGTTCGCGGATTCGTTGGTGAAAGGATTCGGCTGGCTGTCGGTGATATTCCGCGCGGGGCCGGTGATGATTTGTCCCGCCACGGCCCAGGTCCAGTGTTCGCCTTTGTGGCTGACGCCCAGGCTGCCCACGTGCAATGCCGTGTCCGGAATCGCGGGATCGTAATATCTGGATGGCGCCGTGTCGCTGCTGTAGAAGTAGCCCGCGCTCACGCTCCAGCCGTCTCCGAAATAACGCGTGGCGCCCACTTCATAGAACCAGCTCTGATGCCAGTTGAGTTGCAGCGGCAGGTCCGCGCCGAAAATTTGCCCGGTTCCCTTGAGCGTCACCGTTTTGAGCGTGCTCCAATCCGACCAATCCACGTCGACTTCCACATTCCAATTCGTGGTCGGCCGGTACGAGACGCCGCCGGAAGCGATTTGCGGGTAAGGCACGCTGGCCTCAACTTTCGCGTTCGCACCGCCCATGGTCGAGTTGTAATGCGCAATGCCGCTGTAATCCATGGTCATGGCGCTGCGATAATTGGCGCCGAAGGATAATTGCTTCAGCGGCTGCCACAGGATGCCCGCGTTGAACCCGACGCCGAAATCAGTCGCGTTATACCTGAACATGTCGGTGGCCGAGGTCAGGCCGCGCGTGAATTTCAGTTCGGAATAATTGAGGGTTGGTCCCGCCGCGATGGACAGGCTGGGGAGAACTTTCCACGCCACGACCGGATTGGCGGTGATGTATTGGATGCGCGATTCGATGGCGATGGAGCGGAAACCGCTGTCCTGCGGCCAGTCCACGCCGAGGCCGAACGGCGCGTAAACGCCCAGGCCGAACGAGAGCGGAACGGGAAGATTCGTCGGCGAAAAAACGTAATAGATCTGCGGCACCGGGATGACTTCAAATTTGGTGTCCGTGCTGCCACCGCCCGCGGCTTGGTAGTGCGTGTTGATCCCGAAGTAATTCAAATCACCCACCTGCAGATTTTGCCCTGGAAGCTGGGTAATGCCTGCCGGGTTGTAGTAGATGGCGGAAGGATTATCCGCCGTGGCCGCAAAGGCATTTCCGCGCGCGATTGCTTCGGCGTCCTGATTGGGAATACGAAAGCCCAGTCCGAAAACGCGGCCTGGCAACAACATCAGCACCAGCCCGCACAGAATGCGAGAACCCCACTTTGTCCCGTTGGAATGTGTCGATTCTGTCATGATTGTCTTCTTTTTGTTTATTTGTATGTCTTGAAAGCGGCCGGGCAATAAAACGCAACGGGGCCGCAAGAATTTGCGCAAGCAATAAGCAGACCAAGCCGGAACGGCACTAAACGGTCAGCAGGTTTTCGGGGGAGCAATGACTGGCCGGCGATGCTTCTTAATAATCAAAAATCGTATGTTCTTCCGTGAAAAACACCGAGCAATTGGGAAGATCGCAGAAGCGCGCTTCGTCCGTGGCGAGGATTTTGTTGGCTTCCTGGCCTTCCGGTGAGCTCAACGCGGCAATCAGGTCGTCGGCGCTGTCCCACCATAATTCGGTAATGCCATCATAGGCGGGTTTGGTTCCGCGCGGTTGTTGAGCGAGGCCGTTGAGAGGAGTATCGAGCGTGTGGCTTTGCACATAGCGGCGGGCGCGAAGCGTTTTGGCATAGCTCCTGACCAGCGGACCATGTTTTTCCAGCCAGTATTTCTTGAAATCCTCAGGGCTGACCGAGGGAAGACGCCGGACGCAATAGATGAATTTAAGCATAAGACCTGTCTAATTCACTGCCCCATGACGTTAAAGAAAAGCCCGGCGGGGTGTCGAGCAGGATATTTCGTGCTTGGTTTCCGGGCAAATCCTGCGTTCAATTTAGGAGGCGGGATTTGTTGTTTTGCGCCAATTGGGCACGGTTTTTGCGGAGAAACCCGGACCGGCACAATCTGGGACGAAGGCAATTACCGCAGCAAAAGTTGAATCGAAATGGAAAACCGCTCTAAAAATGGCAACGGCGACCTGAAAAGCAGCCTGATTCTTTTCAAGACCGCCGCCGGGCAGGAATTACGGGCCACGCTCGTGCAGTTGAATCGTTTTAATGTTGTCTTCGAAATCTGCAGCCCCGTGAGCGTCCTCCGCGCCTCGGAAGTCCTGACCGATTTCCGCATCGTTTTTTACGATCGCACCATTTATTCCGGCCAAAGCGTCGTTCGCAACATCATCGACACCGGCCCCGTCCTCGTCTGCGAAAGCACGCTGCAGGAAAAGGGCTGGAAAAACATCGCTTGCGATCCCGGCTCCCTCACGCCGGAATTCGTGCGCGGGGCCTACCATGATTTCATGGCCGGCCTGCAGCAAAGTTACGTCGTGCTGCCGGAATTCAAGCTCGTCGTGGCCGACATGCAATCGCTCCTGGCCGAACTCCGGCTGTGGCTCGAGGAATGGGAACTGAACGTGCGCAGCATGCCCGGCGG
>Ga0335085_10009941_pt1 | contig 14279 bp, 7 predicted proteins | sample Lox_Sample_45_FD_206712 | JGI IMG/M metagenome (GOLD analysis project Ga0335085, IMG submission 206712) | Soil microbial communities from Loxahatchee National Wildlife Refuge, Florida, United States - Lox_Sample_4.5 | ecosystem: Environmental > Terrestrial > Soil > Wetlands | place: USA: Florida...
GACGCCCCACGGGCCCTTTCCGGCCTGGATCTTCTGGCGCACCGTGTCCGTGGCCAGATCTACCACGGAAACATCGTTAGACGGGCCGTTCGCCGAATAGAGTGTCTTGGCGTCCGGCGAAAGCGCGATCCCCCACGGCCGCGCGCCCACTTCCACGGAACTGACCACCTTGTCTGTCGCCGTGTCGATGGTGAAGACCTGCTTGCCTCTTCCCGTGCTGACGTAGAGCTTCGAGCCGTCCGGCGAGAGCAGGACAGCCATGGGCTTGATCTGCCCCGGCTTGCCGAGTGAGATCGCCTGGGTCATCTTGTCCTTTACGGTGTCTACGACTGCCACGGTGCCGTCGTTCTCGGCGTTCACATAGGCTCGGGAGCCGTCGGGCAGGAACGCCACGGAGCGCGGCCGGTGACCGACCTTGAAGGTCTTGAGGATTTTCCCCGCGGCGGGGTCCAGCACGGAAATCGTCCCGGTCTCCTCGGAGGTCACATAGACCTGCTTGCCATCGGGCGTAGCTTTGACACCCTCCGGCTGAGCACCCATTTTGAGGGTTTTGATTACGGTTCCGGAGGCCACATCCACAATGCTGACGGCGGAGTCATCTTCATTGGAGATGTAGAGCTGGCTGCCGTCCTTACTCACATCGAAATTTTCAGGGTCGGAACCGGCCTTGATCATGCGAACCACTTTATTCTGCGCCACGTCGAACACGCCGATGCCGTCGGCGCTCTTGTCCGGTGGGGGTAGCGTGCTCTCGTCGACGTCCGGTCCGCCGATAGGCGAACCGCTGAGCGCCACGTATATCGTCTTTCCATCCGGGCTCGCGTGAATTCCGCGCGGACGTTTACCGAGCGGAACGGTGGCGACCACTTTGTACGTGGTGGCATCGATGATCGTCATGTCTCCCGACACTTCGTTCGTCACGTAGATCCGGGGACCGGAAGGCCCGGCGGGATTCTCAGTTGCCTGCTGCACCGGCGCCGGCTGGGAACAGCCCACGCAGAATGCCGTGAGACAGGCGGAAAAGAGCAGGGATTTCAAGTTCGTCATGGACTATTCTCCTGAAAACGTGAAGTCGGCCTCGACTTTGCCGGAGGGAGGCACAGTGATGTGGAGTTCCTTCGTTCCCAAAGTCTGTTGCCAGGCTTCTACCGTATACTCGCCGGGGGGCACGTTCCCCATTTCGAACGTCCCCTTGTCTCCGCTCACGGCAAAATAAGGATTCGCCACCACTCCGATGTATGCGTGCATCCAACTGTGGATGTTGCACTTCACCGGAATCATGACTTCCGGCCTCGGGAATCGCCGCGTGATCGGCGGCTCGCCCGCTCCCTGGCTGTGGTTCCATTCGCGGTTGTTTCCCGGCATCGGATGGATATTGTGGGTCACCGGGTCGGAGTTGGCGATGCGCAGCGGCTGTCCCACCTGGACTCCCAATACGCGTGGCACGAACCAGCAGCCGTGCTGGTCGAGGTTCACCTCCGCCGTCGGGGCCTCGAAGTTCTTGCCCTCCAGGCCGCTCTTGATGTATACGAAAACCTCGGCGAGCGTGCCATTTTGGTTGACCACCACCGGTTCGTCAAACACCTTGCCGTGGTGTTCCTCCGCGCAAGCCGGATCTGAACTCATATCGATCGGTTTCGGCCGGGGCTTCCGGCCAGTGAATCGAATGGTCCCGGCTACCGTCCCCGCGGTAGCGGGGTCCACGTGAAAGTATGTGACGGCCGGAGCCGCGTTCGAAGCTTTGGGCTCCTCTTTCGCCGTTTTGGAGCACGCGCCCAGCACGGCGACGGCACAGCAGAGGAACACAACCTGCCAGCCCCGCAATTTCCCATGCTGCCGAACCCGCGTCCCCGGCATGTGCCATAACCCTGAAAATGTCTTATTCATTCAGCCTTCCCAAGCGATTTTGAGGTTGGCGCCGGCTCAATGCTCCTCCAACGGCTGTTCCGTATGAAAGTACTTCTTGTAGGCCGCAATCCAATTCTCCGCAATCTCCCGCTGCGCCTCGGTCAAATCGAGATTTCCGCTGCAAACCATTTCCCGCAGCCGGTCCTCCAGCTCATCCTTCACCCGCGCATTCCAGGTGGCCGAATACGAATGCGGCCACAGATTGCGAAGATCGTCCGCGCCTCCCAGGGCCGGCGTCACCAGATAATCTACCTCATACGCTTCTGGCTTTGCACCCGCAATCCCATATTCCTGAAACACCTGCTTGCGCACCGCGGGCGGCACCTCCTTGTTCTTCTGGTTCGTCTGGGCGCAAACCGCCAGCTTATCCGCCAGGGTGGCAGCCCCCGGAGTAAGCCGCGAATCCGGAATGAAGACGGCCGTCGTCTCGGCAACCGATCTGTTCCGCCGGCTCACCACAGTATATGTGGTCAGCAACCCGAACGCCGCCGCGGTCATCGCGGCGGTTGCCAGCACCCGCTCCCATTGCCCGGGCATGGCAAATCGAGCGGATCTGGCAGGACGCATGGAAGCTTCCGCGAGGCGGGCTTGCAGCCGCGCCCGTGAGCCGGCAATCGGCGGGAGCGCCGCATCGAGTTTTCGCTGGTGGACGCGAGTGAATTCGGCAATCGCTGTCTCAATCTCCTGCCGCCGCGTCCGGCATTGCCAGCAGGTGTCGAGATGGCAACGAATCGCGGTTTGCTCGCGCCCGGAAACTTCTCCCTCCAATTCCAGGAGGAGCTGTTCGTCCGAAAGGTGGGAGTTTTCAAGTTTCATGGACGTCACCGCTCACGGCGCGGGCGATGCGCGCCAGCGAACGAGCCAGGGACATCGAGACCGCTCCCAGGGACATATCGAGCACCCCGGCGATCTCGCTATACCGTAAGCCTTCCGCCCGCAGAGACAAGCAGCGGCGGTCCTGCTCCGGTAGGGCTTCCGTCGCCTCCAGGGAAGGCGCCCTCCACACTGCCAAGGCGTCCCGATCTGTGACCCGTATTGGCATCGAAATCCTGCCGGCGCCGTTCCCATCAGCGCCGCCAACTAACCGAATATTCCTCGTCCGCCGCTTCTGTTCACACTTTTTTCAGTCCAAGGCGGGAAAATTCTGCTGAAATTCCATGAACAAACGACACGCCCGCGGAATCTTAAGATATGCACTCGTTGGGAAGGGCAGTCACCCGGTTGGCTCTCGTCATGTTGCTCCTCACCCTCGGCGGAGCCACTTTTCTCCTCCTGGCGCAGTCGCCCACCGGTACGATTCGCCTGGAGGCCAGGGACCCTTCCGGAGCTACAGTCGTCGCCACAGGTACTTTGGAAAACCTCGATACCGGCGCAACGCGAAATTTTTCCACCGACGCCCACGGGGCCTACCGCTTCGAGAATGTTCCCTTCGGCCGTTACCGGCTATCGGTTTCCAAAGAGGGCTTCGCCGCCGCTTCCGTTGTGCTGGCCGTGCGATCCGCGGCGCCCGTCACGCGCACCATTACGATGGCGCTGGCCGGGGTCGAAAGCACCGTTCAGGTAGTCGCGACAACACCCCTTACAGGCACCAGTCAATCTACTAATGAAATCGCGGGCGCCGTCCAGACCGCCACAGCAGCCAATATCCAGCAGAGCGGCTCGCTCGAGCTCGGAGGTTTTTTGAATCGGTACATGAATGGCGTCTATGTCAACGAGATGCAGGGAAACCCGTTCCAGCCGGACGTCAACTTCCGCGGTTATACGGCCTCTCCGCTGTTGGGAACGCCGGAGGGGATTTCCGTCTATTTGGATGGAGTACGGCAGAATCAGCCCTTCGGCGACGTCGTCAGTTGGGATCTGATCCCTCAGAATGCCATTTCCGAAATGACGCTGATGCCGGGTTCGAACCCCGTATTCGGATTGAACACGCTTGGAGGAGCCCTCTCCGTCCAGACCAAGGATGGCGTCAGTTCACCAGGTCTCGAAGGAAGTTTCCTCTACGGCGCCAGCAACCGCAAGCAGGCCCAAGCCGAATACGGCGGCGGGAAAGCGAACGGCTTCAACTGGTTTCTGGCCGGGAACTATTTTCACGAGTCGGGATGGCGCTTCGACTCCCCCTCTACCGTCCGGCAGTTGTTTGGCAAACTCGGCTGGCGTACGTCTAAGACAGACGTTGCGCTTACCTATTCCTATGCCGACAGTTTTCTGGTCGGAAACGGATTGCAGGATTACCGCCTGCTCGCGGTCAATGATTCCAGCGTGTACTCCATCCCGGACAGCTTTAGAAATCACTCTCCATTCCTCAACGTCTTGGTCCGCCACAATGTTACCGACTCGCTGACCTTTTCCGGTAACGCGTGGTACCGTCACATTTACACCTTCGGCATCAACCCCAATCTCAACGACGACTCGTTCGACGAGTCGGTGTACCAGCCCAACGCGAGCGAGCAGGCAATACTGGCGGCCGCAGGTTATACAGGCTTCCCGGCCAGCGGCGCCAACGCGACCAATACACCTTTTCCGAAATGGCGATGCATCGCCGAAGCTCTCGTCAACGGCGATGCCGACGAGCGCTGCGACGGCCTCGACATATACTCGAACGAAATCCAGAACGACTATGGGTTCTCGGGCCAAGCCACCTGGACCACGACGCCGCGCATCGGCCGGAACCAGTTCACGACCGGGTTTTCGCTGGACCGCGGCAGCGTCGACTTCGTGCAGAACAGCCAATATGGCTACCTAAACCCCGACTACACCATCACCACGGTGCCCGCATGGCAGGACGGCTCGGCCAGCGACAATCCGGTTGATTCTCGCGTCCAACTGCACGGGCAGACCCCCTCCTGGAGCCTGTATTTCACCGACACGCTCAACCTGGGCAAGAATGTGAACCTTACCGTTTCCGGCCGTTTCAACCAACTGACCATCAATGATTTTGACCGGCTCAACCCGATTGCGGGACCGGGCTCGCTGGACGGCGATTACACTTTTCGGCGATTCAACCCTGCCGTTGGGATCACCTGGAGTCCGACTTCGAGCCTGAACCTCTACGCGAGCTACACCCAGAGCAGCCGAGCTCCCACCGCCATTGAGCTGGGCTGCGCCGACCCCGCGAATCCATGCAGCCTGCCGAATGCCCTGTCCGGCGATCCGCCGCTGCAACAGGTAATATCGGGAACCTGGGAGGCAGGAGCGCGCGGCACGGCCGAGACCGGCCTGCTTCACCACCTGCATTGGAATGCCGGAGCGTTCCGGGGAGATAACCGCAACGACATCCTCTTTGTCTCGTCCCCGGAGCTCGGGACCGGCTACTTCCAGAACTTTGCAAGGACGCGGCGCGAGGGCTTCGACGCCGACGTCTCAGCACGGACGGGACGAGTGACGTGGGGCCTGGACTATACCTATCTCCTGGCCACTTATCAAAGCCCGGCCATCCTCGATGGCGCTGCCAACAACACCAGCGATACGGCGCTTTCGGGATACCCCGGGCTCGACGGCAACATCTATATCTATCCCGGGGATCGAATCCCGCTAATTCCCAAGCAGAATGGCAAGGCCTATACCGTCATCCAGGCCACTTCCAAACTGGCGTTCGATCTCAATGAGATCGCCGTCTCGAGCTCCTACGCCCGCGGAAACGAGAACAACGCGTACAAAGCGGATGGAGTTTACTATCTGGGCCCGGGAGTCTCGCCGGGTTACGCCGTCACCAATTTCCTCGCTCATTACGACTTGAGCAAGCATTTTCAGGTGGTTTTTCAGGTCGACAATGTGTTCAACCTGCATTACTACACCGCGGCCCAGCTCTCCAACACCGCAGAGACGGCCCAGGGCACATTCCTGGCGCGGCCCTTTCCCGCGTACACCATCGGCCCGCAGGCGGGGAACTATCCCTTGCAGAGTGCGACGTTCTTCTCGCCAGGCGCACCACGGCGTGCCTGGGTAGAACTGCGGATCCGGCTATCCGAGCGCTGAGTAGTGCGCCGCCGCAAAACGGCTCAGACTAGAACCAGACCTTTGTGGAGAGTTGGAATTCTCTCGGTGTGCCGCGGCCGGTGGCGTAGTTGCTAATGGTGGTAGTGATCTCGCCGAACGTCGCCTGGGAAATGTCCGCGTTGGGGGCGCCATACTGGGCTCGGTTGAAGATATTGAAGGCGTCGGCGCGGAAGCGCACCTTCGCGCGCTCACCAATCGACAGCTCCTTCGCCAATGCCAGATCCAGGGCTGCGATGCGCGGTGCGTGAAAGGCGTTGCGGCCAAGATTGCCGAAGGTTCCCGCAGCGGGAACGGAAAAGGCCCCGGGATTAATCCACCCTGCCGGTGTAGATCCACCCGGCGGGGTCAGGGGCGCGCCATACACGTAGTCGGGCCGCTCCTGCCCGCTGATCGCATAGCTGCCCGGAACCGAAGCGTTCGAGCGATCGACGGTAATGTTGACCGGGAGGCCGGTCTGCGCCGTTCCAATTGCACTGAGCGTCCAGCCGCCTATATGGCGGTTCCCGCGTTTGAATGGAAGCTGATAAACGGCGGAAAGGTTGAAAACCTGCCGAATGTCGTCATCGCTGCTCGCTTTGTCGCACGACCGGCAAAAGGAATCCTGGGGCGTATCGGACTCGCCCCCGCCGATGCTTCCGTCATTGATGGAATGCGACCACATGTAGTTCGCCGAGAGGAGCAATCCCTTTTGCATGGCGCGGCGGGCGTTCAATTGCAACGCGTGGAAGGTGCTGTTGCCCACGTCGCCGCGCCAGGAGACCGGCCCGAAGGCCGGGTAGGGAGCCGCACCGGTCTCGGGATTGATCAGGTTCACATACGTGGTGGTCAAAACATGCGTTCCCTTATTTCCGAGATAACTTGCGGTGCCGAGAATGGCAAACGGCAGTTCTCGCTGGATGGATGCAGTCCACGCGGCAACGTAGTCGTCTTTGCGGTTGCGGTCGAGATCGCGTGGAGAGACGACGCCCAGCCCGCCGGCTTCGGCATAGGCCAGGAACGGGGTCAACGGGTAGGACAGACTCGGGAATGCCGTGTTGCTGAAGGAGTAGCGGTCGACGGTATTGGAGATCGGCAGGTTCTGGTCGTCTTCCTGGCCATCCGTGTGATAGATGCCCCCGCCGGCGCGGAAAACCGTGCTGTGGTGAGCCCAGGCGATCCCCAGGCGCGGGTCGAAGTCGGCATAGCGGGGATGAAAGAAGGCGTAGGTGCGGGGGCAATAGCCGCCGCACGTGGCGAAATCGAAGGGGACGTCGTCGTTGTGGAGGGCATGCAGGGCATTGAAGAAGTTGTAACGGATGCCGGCCGTTAGCGTCAGATTCGGCGTGATCTTCCACTCGTCCTGAAAGTAGCCGAAGTACTGTGTCTTGCGTTGCCTCACAAGCGGAAGAACCGCGGTATACGAGGCCGAACCCATGGCATTGTCGAGAAAGGCCGTGGTGCTGGTATAGGTCAGCGTCCCGCTTTGCGAGGTCCCCTGATTCAGAAAGATCCAGCGCGTCTCGAATCCGAATTTCAGAATGTGCCTGCCCCTGGCCCAGGATAGGTCGTCGATGAGATCGAACGCTTTCGAAGGATAGTCGGTGGTGGACGATCCGGTGAGGGAACTGAAGCCGGACACGGCTACTCCGAATGGAATGGGTGAGAGGTTCGCCGTGTGGTAAATCGTCTGGTTCACGCCGATTTTGAATTCATCGATCAGCGTCGGCGTAAAGACGTGCGACAAAGCGGCCACTCCGTTGTTGAACTTCGTGTCATACAGCGTTTGCGCGGTGAGCTGTCCGGTTGGAATCGACTCCACGGCCTCGTCGGCGTTGAAGCGGACGAACGCCGTGGTGCGATCGGAGAAATAGTGATCCAGCCGGACCATTCCGGAGTCCTCGTTGTCGACTTGGCGGCCCGGTGCGTCGTACTGCCAGACGTTTGCAGCGGCGGTTGGCGCAGTGCCCGCCGGATATGCGTGGAGGATGGGAAGCAACGCGGGTGAGGCGGCTGCCGCCTGCGCTCCAAACGAAGGGCTGGGAACAAGTCCGATCTGTGTGCCATCCAGCCGCTGCCGTAACCCCTCGTAGTTGACGTGGAAGAACGTTTTGTTCCGTGCGACAGGGCCGCTGAAACCTCCGCCGAACTGATTCAGCAGAAACGGGTCGGGAGCCGCGCGGTCAAACGGCGACCGCGCATCCAGCGCGTTGTCCCGGAAAAAATCGAAGGCCTGCCCGTGAAAATCGTTGGTGCCGGAAGGCGAGACGACGGAGACCTGTCCGCCCGCGGTGCCATTCTGCGTGTCGGCCCCGAAATTCTGCGATTGCACCTGGAACTCCTCAATCGAATCGAGTGGAATATTCAGGCGCATGTACTCACGCTGTTCCTGGTTGTAGACGGCCGTGGCGTCAATTCCGTCGAGGGTCAGGTTGTTATCGTCCAGTCCGTGGCCGGCGAAACGAATCGTTCTCTGATCGCCGGCTCCGTTGTCGACCGCGCCCGGTGCGAGCGAGGTCAGGGTCGCCCAGTTCCTGCCATTGATCGGAAGATCGTCAATCTGTGCCAGCTCGATTGCCGCGCCCTCGGTTGCGTCCACCTTGTCGAGCTGCACCATGGGCTCGGTTACGGTGGTCTGCTCTCGAGCCTGCGCCAGATCGAGCTGAGCGTTCAGAGTCCGCGTTTGGCCGACTACCTGGGCGACGCCCCTGGCAATCTTAATCGAAAACCCGGTCTTGAAGAATCGAACGGAATAGACGCCCGGCGGAAGGCCGGACAGCTCGTACGTACCCCGCGATGAGGTCGAGGTTTCGCGCTCGAATCCAGTGGCGATGTCCGTGGCGCGCACGCTGCATTGAGGGACGCGATTTCCCTGCTGGTCGGTGACCGTCCCCGTGATCGCGGTGCGATCGACCTGTGCGCTCAAGCAACCAGGAAGGAGCAGGCAGAGGGAAACCCAAAGAAGTATCACGTACGCATAGCGGACAGCACCCATGAACCTATTTAAACCGCCTCCGTGCCGGCAGGCAAATGAAGTGTTGGTTACAAGGGGCCGGCTGCGACCCTGGTCTAAATTCTATGCCGGTTGGCGGAGGTCGCCGGATCTCCTCGGCGCGAGCCAAACAACCACACGCTCTACGTGTGAAGACTGCTGCTCTTCCCCCAGCGCGCATCGACACGAGGCACGACCGATCAATGCTCCGACGGCCGTTCTAGCGCGGCCTCGACAACTGCGGCGATTCCGGATGCAGTGTAGGGCTTCTGGATGAACCCGGAGATTTGTTTCCCCTCGAAGAAGGCTCTTGTTTCCGTCTCGCCATAGCCGCTCGATATGACGACCTCAAGATCGGGTCTGATCTCGCGCATTTTGGCCAGCGTCTCCGGCCCGTCCATTCCAGGCATTCTCAAATCCAGGAGGACCAGAGAGATGGGCTGGTCTTGCTGTCTCAGCAATTCAACCGCCTTCGGGCCGCTGTCGGCTTGCAATACGGTATAGCCTTGCGCCGTCAGCGCCTGGGTCGCTGCCTGCAAGACAACCGGTTCATCATCGACAACCAGGATCACTTGTCCGGCGTGGTTCCGTCGAGTCGAAGCCGTAAGCCTTGGTGGGGCTACTACCGGTGGTATGGACTCAGCTGATACCGGCAGGAGAACGCGGAAACTGCTGCCGAGGCCCGGATTCGTTTCAACGCAAATCGCTCCGTGATGGCCGCGGACCACTCCCGCGACGGCCGCTAGACCAAGGCCGCGTCCTGTAAATTTGGTAGTAAAAAACGGATCGAACATCCGGGCCTTGGTCGCGGCATCCATACCGCACCCGGTGTCTTCAACCTGTAAGTAGACGCACTCTCCCGTGGGGAGGCCGGACCGGTTGAGTTCGTCCGCAAAGCAACGCGCGTCAGGCTGACTTAGGCCCGTCCGAATCGTGATCGTACCTTTTCGGTCACCAATTGCTTCAACCGCATTGAGGACCAGGTTCACAATGACTTGCTGCATTTGCGCCGCATCCGCCATCACAGGAGGAAGGGCATCAGCCAATTGAAGGCGCACATTCACCTTGGCCGGAATCGAACCCTCTACCAGCTTCATGAATTCAGGGACCAGCTTGGAAAGATCGACCGGCTCTACTACGAACCGGCCCTGGCCCGAGTACGCCAGCATTTGACGAGTGAGATGGGCAGCGTGTTGGCTGGCATCGATAATCCGGTCGAGAATGGAGTGAATCTGCGTTCCGGGCCGGAGCAGATCCTGCGCAAAGCTGGCATTTCCCAGGACTCCAACCAGAATATTGTTGAAATCGTGCGCAATACCGCCGGCAAGCAGACCGATGCTTTCGAGCTTTTGCTTCTGCCGCAGGCGTTCTTCGGTCCGCTTCCGCTCCGTGAGATTGTGCAGGATCACAACGGCTGAGGACACGACACCGTTCTGCGAGATGGGCGCGATGGAGGCGGCTACATCAATTTCATCACCGGAACGGCACAGAAAAATACCATCGACTCCGGTCGTCCTGGTAGCGGTCGTCAGACATCGGTTCACCGGATAATCCGGACCCTCCAGCAATGCGCCATTCGGTCCGTAAAATCGCAGTCTTTGGTCCAGCCGATGGCCGAGCAGCTCGTCTGCGGGGAAGCCGAATTCCCGCTCGGCTGCCGGGTTCATGAATGTCACCAGGCCACTGCAGTCCACCATCAGCAGCACGTCGGCTGCGTTCTCGGTGATGGCTTTCGTCAGGCTCAAAGCTTCCTGGAGCTTTTGATTGGCGGCCTCGAGTTCACGATTGGCCACGGCCAGCCTCTCCGCCATGGTGGCCCGCAGTTCCGCGGCTTCCTTTTCGCTGCGAGCGCGAACGGCCTCCAACTCTTTCTCGCGTAGCTCATCGATGATCCTGCGGTTTTCCTCAATGAAGAATTTGCGGCGCAGCAGAGCCCGGATTCTCGCCTTCACGAGGGCGATATCCGCGGATTTGGAAATGAAATCATCCGCGCCGGATTCGAGCCCCAGCATCAAACGCCCTTTATCGTCGTGCGAGGTGAGTATGATCACAACAGCCGCGGCGCCTTCCCGCTGTAACGCGGCGAAACGGCGGGAAAGTTCCGCTCCGTTTACATCCGGCAATTCGAAATCGACGAGAACGCAATCGAAAGCACGCTCCCGCATGCGCTCGAGTCCCCCGATTCCCGTAGTCGCCTTTTCGACCCTGTAGTGCTCAGCCTCAAGTTCCCGTCCGAGCATGTGCAGGAAAGTCGGACTGTGATCAACAATGAGTATGCGGGCTCGTTGAAAACGGGTCTCGATGTCGACGGCTGCTCCCGAACTCTCCGCCTTTCGCAGCAGGCTGTGGACCCGGACGAGCAGGATATCCGGATCCACCGATTTGGGCAGGTAGTCGTCCGCGCCGCTCTCAAGTCCGCGCATCTCCGCGGCATCGCTGCGTTCCACCGTCAGCATCAGAATAGGAATGGCCCGGGTGTTTAGTTTCTGCCGAATCTCGCGGCAGAATTCGTAGCCGTCCATACCGGGCAAGTGATAATCGACAATGATCATGTTCGGATGAGCCGTCTCCAGGTGTTCGAGCGCCGATTCGGCCGTTGCCTCCGGGACCACCTCCAGGCCATCCTTTTCCAAGAGCTGGCGAAGATGCTCCGCCTGGGTAGGCGAATCCTCTACCAGCAGAACCCGGTTCATTTCGCCTCCGGACCCGGCTTGACGATTTCGCAGAGACGCCGTGCGATCTCCGTCAACGGCAAAGATTCGCACACCGCTCCGAGCCGGACTGCGGCGGCCGGCATGCTGTAGACCACGGCGCTCGATTCGTCTTCCGCCAGGGTGAAACCGCCGGCGGAGCGCAATTCCTGCAGGCCGCAGGCGCCGTCCTCACCCATACCGGTGAGCAGTACACCGATTCCGGCAGCACCTACGGTTTTCGCGATAGACGAAAATAAGACATCTCCGGCCGGCCTATGGCTGTACACCGGAGGACCGTCATCCGCCGACACAAAACTCCCCTCAATTTTGAGATGCCTGTCACCCGCAGCCAGATACACTCTACCCGGCTTCATTGGTACAGTTCCATTTACGACTTCCACCGGGAGGGGTGAAACACTGTTCAGCCATTCCGCAAAGCCGTCCAGGAAGGCTGGTATCATGTGCTGCACGATTGCGATGGGCAGCGGAAATCGGCTGCCAAGGCCGGAAAGCAGCTGCATCAACGCGACCGGTCCTCCGGTGGAAGTAGCCACGCCGAGTACACGATACGAAGTCATCACTGGTGAGGATGGCCCTCGCTCCACGTGCACCGCCCGCGCCCCACGCTGCCGCACGACTTTGACCTCACTCATAATCGCAAGCTGCGTACGAAGCTCGCTCGCGATAGCATCGTAATCCTGGTGTGCCGCGGCCACCGGCTTTTCCACCACGGCCAGCGCTCCCGCCTTGAGCGCCTCCATTGTGAGACTCACTTCTTCCGAACCGAGACCCGAGACAACCACGATGGGAGTGGGTCGAAGGGCCATGATTCGTCTCGTAACATCAAACCCCTGCATCCCGGGCAGCCGGATGTCCATGGTGATCACGTCGGGCGCAACGCGATCGATCGATGACAGTGCTTCCTCGCCACTTTCCGCCACCGCCACGACCGTAAAGCGCGGATCGGCGGAAATAATGCGGCGAAGGTGCTCCCGAACGACCAGGGAGTCTTCCACAATCATCACCCGAATGGTTTTCATAAAATCTGCCGCACCGTCCTCAGCAGCTCCTGCTGGTCGAATTTGCGTTTGACAATGTAGGCATCAGCGCCCAGCGAGAGACCTCGCTGCTGATCTTCGCGGCTCTCCAATGAAGTCACGATGATAACGGGTACGTGCTCGGTATCCTGTCGTTTCTTCAACTGTTCCAGAAGCTGGAGACCATCCATGCGGGGCATGGCAATATCGGTAATCACCAGTTCCACGGGCTCGGTGCTCAACTGCTCGAGCGCGTCCACGCCATCAACCGCGAGCCTCACACTGTAGCCATGTGCCTCCAGGATGCTCTTTTCCAGCGAGCGGGTGGTGATCGAGTCATCGACCACCAGAATACGAGGCGCTCTCTTGGCGGGCTGCTCCGGAGCCTCTTGAACGGACGGCCGGCTTCCCAGTTCTTCGAGACGCTCGAAAAGTGCGGCCGGATTGAGGAGAATCGCGACGGAACCATCCTCCAGAGGTACGCCCCCCGCCCCCATCCCGCAGAGGTTTCCATTCAGCCCCAGTTCTTTGATGACCGCTTCCCGGCTGTCAGCAAGGCTGTCCACTACCAGACCGACGGTCTGGCGTGCGGAGGACAGAACCACTGCGCTGAGAAAGGGGCTTCGTTCATTTGCAGACGGATTCTCGCTCTCCTGAATTCCGAGCAAAACCGAAAGACGGAACAGTGGAACCGGCTTGGAATCGAGGAGCACAATCTCGCGATTCTCCACAAGTTGTGGCTCCGTCGAGCGAATCCGTAACAGCCGCCGGACCGAGCGGGCGGGCAACGCAAAAGTGCGGTCCGCGACGGCCACGAGCAGTACCTGCTGCATCGAAATAGAGAGAGGGGCGGAAATCCGGAGGCCGAGTCCCGCGCCGCGGCGCGAATAAACCTGCACTTCGCCCTGCAGTTGGTTAACGGCCTGTTGGACGATGGAAAGGCCCATCCCGCGGCCGGAGATGCTGGTCGCCGCATCCGAGGTCGAAAAACCAGGGCGCAGAATCAGTTGGGCGGCTTCCGCAAGAGTTATGGCCTCCGCTTCAGACTCGGGGAGCAAACCCCGTTTTACGGCTTGCGCCCCGATGGACCCAAGGTCAAGCCCGCGTCCATCGTCTTCGACTGCCACGTTCAAACGGTCTCCCTCGGATTCAATGACAAGGCGGATTGTGCCGCGTCCAGGCTTTTCCGCCCGTACACGATCGGCCGGCAATTCGATCCCGTGGGACACCGCGTTGCGGAGCAGGTGCATGACCGGATCTTTCAGCGCCTGCAGGACGAGCCGGTCCGCCTGCACTTCCATGCCTTCGGTCCGGAAATCCACTTCTTTGCCCTGGTCGTGAGCAATCTCGCGAACCATCGAACCGAAAGCGCCAAAGACCGACTCGGCTGGAATCATGCGCACCCGGATGGCGTTTTGATAGAGGTCCGCTATTTCTCGCTGCATTGTCCAGGACCGGCGCTGTTCGGCGGCATCCGCATCGCGCGCGCTGGCGGTCAGACTGCGAAGTTGCTCATCCAGATACTCCAGGCACTCGCGAACGGGAGCAAAGTGCGGATCATCCCGGTGCTCGCGAAGATAAGAGCTCGATTGGCGGCGCAAGCGGAGATACTGGGCCAGACTGTCGCCTGCATGGCGCAGGTATGCGCCGGTTCGCGCCTCGACCGTCGCCTGGGCG
>Ga0335085_10009943_pt1 | contig 14278 bp, 14 predicted proteins | sample Lox_Sample_45_FD_206712 | JGI IMG/M metagenome (GOLD analysis project Ga0335085, IMG submission 206712) | Soil microbial communities from Loxahatchee National Wildlife Refuge, Florida, United States - Lox_Sample_4.5 | ecosystem: Environmental > Terrestrial > Soil > Wetlands | place: USA...
GCAGGACACGGCTCCATGCTTCTCTACAGCGTGCTCCATCTGACGGGCTACGACCTCAGCCTCGATGCCCTGAAGCAGTTCCGCCAACTCGGCAGCAAGACTCCGGGCCATCCGGAAAGCCATCTGACCCCAGGCGTCGAGACGACCACCGGTCCGCTCGGGCAGGGCGTCGGCAATGCCGTCGGAATGGCGATAGCGGCAAAGCATCTCGAAGCGCGTTTCGAGCGCGGCGGCTCCGGCCTCTTCGATCAGCGTATCTTCGGCATCTGCGGTGATGGCGACCTGATGGAAGGGGTCGCGAGTGAAGCCGCCTCAATCGCGGGACATCTCGGTTTAGGCAATCTGATTTTCATCTACGACGATAATCACGTCACGATCGACGGCCATACCGATCTCGCCTTTACGGAAGACGTATGCCGCCGCTTCGAAGCCTACGGATGGCACACCCAGGCAGTCGAAGACGCCAACGATTTGGAGGCTGCCTCACAGGCAATCGAGAAGGCGATCGCCGAGAAAGATCGCCCCTCGCTGATTCGCGTCCGCAGCCATATCGGATATGGCAGCCCGAATCGGCAGGATAGCTCCGAGGCGCACGGCAAGGCGCTAGGACCCGAAGAGGTCAAACTGACCAAGCAGTTCTATGGATGGCCCACCGAGCCTGACTTCTTTATCCCGGAAGAAGCGCTGCGCGAGTTCCGTCGCAGTGTCGAGCGTGGAGCCGAACTGGAGCAGCGATGGGATCGCGATTTCGCAGCGTATGCAAAGGCCTATCCAGCGGAAGCGGCGGAGTTCAAGGGTGCGATCGCGGGCGAGTTGCCTGCCGGATGGGACAAGGATATCCCAGTCTTCACGCCTAAGGATTCCTTCGCCACCCGCGAGTCAGCCTCGAAGGTCCAGCAGGTAATCGCACAGAAAATCAACGGGCTCTTCGGCGGCTCAGCGGATCTCAACGAATCCACCTTCACCGATATCAAGGGCGGCGGCGATTTCGAGCGTCATAACTATGCCGGACGGAATCTGCATTTCGGGATTCGCGAGCATGCGATGGGCGCGATTCTGAATGGTCTCGCGCTGCACGGCGGTTTCATCCCCTTCGGCTCCAGCTTTATGGTCTTCACCGACTATTGCCGGCCGTCGATCCGCCTTTCCGCGCTGATGGATCTGCAGGTTATCTGGATCTTCACGCACGACTCAATTGGAGTCGGCGAGGACGGCCCGACCCATCAGCCGGTCGAGCAGTTGGCGAGCCTCCGTGCAATTCCGAACCTCACCGTGATTCGTCCGTGCGACGCCAATGAGGCCGCCGAGGCCTGGCGCGTGGCGATCAATCATCGTCACGGCCCGGTGATGCTCGCTTTGTCGCGCCAGAAACTGGCGACGTTGGATCGGAGCGTTATCGCACCCGCATCGGGACTCGCTCGCGGTGCATACACCCTGTGCGAAACTGCGGGACGCGCGCCGGAGCTTATCCTGATCGCGACTGGATCTGAGGTGCATCTCGCGCTAGGCGCCGCGACCGAACTGGAAAAGCGTGGTCATGCGGTTCGCGTCGTCAGCATGCCGAGCGACGAATTGTTCGAGAAGCAGGATCAGGACTATCGCGACTCGGTGTTGCCGCCATCGATCAAACGGCGACTCGCGATTGAAGCGGGCGTAACCCAATCGTGGTATCGCTGGGTTGGTTTGGAGGGCGACATCGTCGGGATGCACTCCTTCGGCGCGTCGGGCCCCGCCGGTACGGTAGCTAAGCATTTCGGTTTTACTGTGGAGAATGTCGTCGAGCGAGCGCTCAAGCTGTTCTGAACAGAGTGCACCGCATCGACGAGCAACTTTTTGGAGCATCGAGTCATGAGTAATGCGAAAAATCCGCTGTATCGGCTCCAGGATTTCGGCCAGAGCGTCTGGCTCGATTACATCCAGCGCAGCCTGCTCTCGTCGGCCGAGTTCCGCCGGATGATCGACGAGGACGGTCTCCGCGGGATGACTTCGAATCCGACGATTTTCGAAAAGGCTATCGCCGGCTCAAACGATTACGACCAGCAATTCGACAAGCTTGCCCGCGCCGGTGCGAGCGTCGACGAGATCTACGAAGCGCTGACCACGGACGATATCAAGGCGGCGGCCGATGCGCTCCGGCCGATCTACGAAAAGACCGATGGGATCGACGGTTACGTGAGCTACGAAGTTTCCCCGCGGCTCGCGAATGATACCGCGGGAACGCTCGCTGCGGCCCACCGCTATATCAAGCTAATCGATCGCCCTAATCTGATGATCAAGGTGCCGTCGACGCCAGCCGGTATCCCGGCGGTCGAGCAGCTCATCAGCGAAGGCCATAACATCAACATCACGTTGATGTTCTCCTCCAAGCATTACGATACGGTCGCCGCGCCCAGGCCGGACAGCCGCTCAATCGAATCGCATCGGTTGCGAGTGTTTTCGTCAGCCGCGTCGAGACACTCGTCGATAAGCGGATCGAAGAGAAACTGAAGGCGGGTGGAGACAGCAGTCTCGGCGCGCTGCGAGGCACCTCGGCAGTTGCCGGAACGCAGCTCATCTATCAGCGCTTCAAAGAAATCTTCAGTAGTGATCGCTTCAAGGCGTTGGCCGCGAAGGGCGCGCGGGTGCAACGTCCGCTATGGGCCTCGACGGGGACGAAGAATCCCGCGTACAGCGATATCAAGTACGTACAGGATCTGATCGGGCCAGACACCGTGAACACGATGCCGCCGGCCACGATGGATGCGTACCGCGATCACGGGCAGCCACGCGCTACCGTGGAAGATAAGCTGGCAGAGGCACGCGCAATCGTGAGCCGCCTTGCATCGGCGGGTATCGATCTGGATGAGGTCGGTGAGGATCTGCAGCGGGAAGGCGTGGACGCGTTTATCAAGTCGTTCGATGATCTGCTCGGAACGATCAAGAAACGTCTGAGTTCGGCTGCCGCCGCGTAAGACAGTCGTTCGATCTTGTACTTCGGCGTCGGCTAAAGAAAGATTAGCTGCATCGCAGGCGCATGCTCGCGACCCGATTATGAGCGAAAAACAGATTATCGTCCTCGATACTCCTGAAGATATTTACACCCGCGCGGCTGAGGAGCTGACCCATCTGGCGGGCGAAGCGGTTTGTATTCACGGCGAATTTCGCCTGTGTCTGGCAGGTGGTTCGACACCGCGGGCAACCTATGAGCTGTTGGCTTCGCGGTTCCATCACAGTATCGATTGGAGCGAGGTGCAGTTTTTCTGGGGCGACGAGCGCTGCGTTCCGCCAACGGATGGCGCGAGCAACTTCGGGATGGCCGAGCGCACGATGCTCTCGAAGCTCGGGCTCGAAGCCCGCCAGATCCATCGGATGCAGGGAGAGTTGCCGCCGGCCGACGGTGCACAGGCGTATGAATCGGAACTGCAGGAAGCCTTTGGACTCGCGCCGGGTGACCTACCGACCTTCAACCTGACCCTTCTCGGCTTGGGCGATAATGCGCATATAGCCTCGCTCTTTCCACATCACCCGGCTCTACATGAAACAGAGCGACTCGCGATCGCAGTAGAGGTGGATGCGCCCGAGCGTCATCGGATTACCCTCACGGCCCCGGTGCTCAACAACTCAGAGCGGATCATTTTTCTGGTCACCGGCGAGGGCAAAGCCGACGCGGTTAAGAATACGCTCGAAGGTCCCCGCGACAGCGAGCAATTCCCCGCCCAGATAATCGCGCCGACCCAAGGCGACGTTATCTGGCTGCTCGACAAGGCCGCAGCCAAAAAGCTCACTTAAGAACTTCCCAAGCAGGAACTGGCAGCGGCAGAATAAGCATCATGCGTTTTCTGCTGCGCCATTGGACTGCGATCCTAATAATCGTGGTGCTCGCCGGATGGACTCTCTTCTATCTGCCGGGTACTCCCAGTTTCGCGATTTTTGAGCTCAAGCGATGTGTCGATGCCCGCGACGGTAATTGCGCCGCCAACTACGTCGATTTTCGTAAGGTCGTGCGCAACGCGGGCTACGAGATGGTCGAGGGCGACAACAACGGCAGCGGAGGATCGTCCAATCTGCTCGGCCAGGTGCTGGGCAAAGGGATGGTCGATCTGTTCTCAGGTCCGATGGCAGGGCTGCTCCAGCAATGGGCGGTACAACAGGTAGATAACGGCAGCAAGGACGTCCAGATGCCTGGAGTTGGCGTCGCCGGCGCGATCATCCTGCTCCATCGCGATGGTAATGCGGCCTATACTCGGTTCACCGATCACAAGAATCAGACGTGGGAAGTGCGGTTCGCGCGGGAGGACGGCGCCTGGAGAATTATTGAGGTCAAAAACGTGCGCCAGTTGCTGGAGAAGCTCAAGCGCCACGAGATGAAGCAGTTCAACCAGCCGCCATCATCGGGCTATCCGGCCCCGATGCCAGGCTACCCACCTGCACCACCCGGATATCCGCCCGCGCCATCGTCTGCGGAGCCGATGCCGACGAGTTAGTCGAAAGCGAGACCGTGGATTACCGCTATTTTAGCTTGCCGGGATCGAGGCGGTCGCGGAGATGGTCGCCCAGAAAATTGAACGCCATCACCGCGGTCGAAATGAAAAGACCGGGGATCAGCACCCACGGATAGTGCTCGATATTCTGCGGGTCCATCGCCTGCGAGAGCAGATTTCCCCAACTGGCGGCCGGCTCTTGAATCCCCAGACCGAGCAGCGAAAGAGCGCTTTCCCCGAGAATATAGCCCGGGATCGAGAGCGAGGCGTTGATCGCAGCGAACCCAAGCATCGAGGGGATTACGTGCTGCCGCAGGATACGCGATCGCGATCCACCCAGCGCACGACCGGCATCGACGAACGGTGCTGAGCGGACAGCCGCAGCCATCCCGCGAATCACACGCGCAAAACTCGCCCAACTGATGAACGACATGATCGCAACAATCATGAAGAAGGTCGCAACCGGGCTCAGGCCACTCGGAATAACTGCCGCCAATGCGAGCAGAAAGTAGAATTGCGGCAGCGACATCTCGATCTCGCACCAGCGCATGATCAGATTGTCGGTCCATCCGCCGACGTAGCCCGAAAAAGCACCGACAAAAATCCCCAGCGAGAAGCTGATCAGCACACCGACCAGACCGATACACATGCTGACGCGCGCGCCGTACACGATGCGTGAGAAGAGGTCGCGGCCCAGACCTTCGCTGCCGAGCATAAACCACGGCGTCGTCGGGTCCTCGGTGGTAAATAGATGGCCTTGATGAAAAAAGCGGATGAAGGTCTTGCGGCTCTCATCCACGGCATAGCGCCGGGCGGCCGGATCGACCATCCGGAGCGGATACGCAAATAAGTATCCGTGGGCACGATCTGCGCCGTGGCTCAGATGTAGCGCCATCGGCGGGCAGTCCGGGAGACTGCGGTACTGATAAGCGGGATCGTACGGAGCAATCACGGGTGAGGCTGCGGCCATCAGATAAAACAGCAACAGCACTACCACCGAGAACCGCGCGGGCCACTGAGCAATCTGCCATTCATCGGATAGTCGCGCCCACAGATTCGGCTGCGGCGGCAGATCCGGAGTCGACGCTAACGGCTTGGGCAAGGCGCTCATGACTATTGCGCGGTCAATGTACCGAAGTTCACGCGCGGATCGACCGCGACCAGCGCCATATCGGCGATCAGATTACCAAGCAGCAGCAGCACGGTTCCCATCAGCACCGAGCCCATGACCAAAGGAACATCGAGAGAACGCACCGCCTGCAGGAGCAGCAGACCCAGGCCCTGCAGATTCATTACCGTCTCGACCAGGGCAGCGCCGCTTAGCAGTCCGGCGAGTTCGTAACCCGCCATCGTGACGAACGGATTCAACGCATTGCGCAGAACGTGCTTGAAGAGCACAAGCCTTTCGGGGAGCCCCTTAGCCCGCGCCGTCCGCACAAATTCTTCGTCCTTGATATCGAGAATCTGCGATCGCATCAGCCGCATGAGTGAGGCCATCCCGGCGAGGCCGAGTACACTTGCCGGCAGGGTTAGATGGTTAATCCGGTCGGCGACCTTGCTCCATGAATCGAGGTTCGGGTAGTCAGGCGAAAAGCTACCGCCGACTGGAAACCATCCGGTGCGCAACGCGAAATCCATCGCGAGGAAAGCGAGGAAGAAGGCCGGCACCGACATCCCGAGGAAACTCAGGAACGAGAGTACACGATCGAGTATCGAGTTCTGTCGCACAGCCACGACGACTCCGATCGGAATCGCGAGCAGCCAGGAAAAGAGCATGCTGGCGACCGAAAGAATCACCGTATTCAGCGCGCGCGCCGCGATCAGATTCGTCACATCGACGCGATACGCGAATGAAACACCCAAATTGAGATGGAGCACATCCCAGAACCAGGTGAAGTAGCGCACGAGTAATGGCCGATCGACGCCGAACTGCGCTTCCATCTGCTTGATCACGGCGGGCGGAATCCTTGGGTCCATCGCGAGGTTCGAGACAAAGTTGCCGGGCACGAGCGACATCGCGCAAAACGAAATGAAGGTGATCCCGACGATGAGCGGAATCATCAACAGCAACCGGCGTATGAGAAAGCGAACCATAGTTTCACTAGTCAGTACGGAACTGAATCAATTCCGGCTGGTACTGTCCCCACACCGTCGGATCGTAGTTCTGCAAGGTATTGCGATAGGCAATAAATCGACGCGATCGCACAGTCTCAATAAAAGGTAGTTGGTCGTGGAGAATCTGCTGGATTCGCCAGTAATACGATGCTCGTGCATGCGGGTCCATCACCTGAGTACCCTGATCTAGAAGCCGATCGATCTCTGCTTCCCATGCTGTCGCGGGCTTGGATTGCATCGGGTTCCACAAATGCAGGTTGCCGGATGAGCGCAGGAAGTTCGCCCCATTATTGGGCTCTACACCACCGGTAAAGCCGATAAGAACGCAATCCCAGTCGAAACTCTTTTCGAGTTTCTTCACCAGCGAGATAAATTCCTGCGGCCGGTAATTCACCTTGATCCCGAGCGCCTCGAGATCCTGCTTGAAGATCACGCACATCTCACCGCGCACTGATTCGTCGCCGGTGGGGGTACTGAGATTGAATTCCAGCGGATGGCCCCGCGGGTCGCCACGAACGCCCGGCCGGAGCATCTTATAGCCCGCTTCATCGAGCATCCGGGCGGCGAGTTTCAAATCGTACTCGTAGTCCTTGAGATTAGGATTGTGAAAAATCTTGTTCTCGGGAGAGATATCGCTGACCGCTGGAATAGCCAGTCCGCGGAAGCAGAGATTGATCATGCCCTGCTTATCGACCGCGTGGGCGAGCGCCCGCATGAAGTTGATGTCGGTGAACCACTTCAATCGCGGGTCGGATTGGTAGTGATTCGGATTGCGATTGAAGGCGAAAAACAGCGATCCGGTGTCGACACCGATCTCCTTCACCGTGATATTGAGTTGCGCGGCCCGCTCGCGCAGGGTCGCAACCTCCTCGGGACGCGGTGAATAGATGTCGGTCATCCCCGCGGCGAAGCGCAGATATTGCGTATTACGATCGGGCACGATCATCAGCACCTGGCCGTGCAAGCGTGGCAAGGGGGCACCATTCGCTTCATGCATCCAGTAGCCGGGATAGCGCCGGAAATCGATTAGCTGCCCCGGAACGTATTGCTCCATCTCATACGCGCCTAGAGAGATGAGCTTGCGCGGCGGCGTATCGACGCCCCAGGTTCGATTGAATTCCGCGGGGCTCAGTTTCCCGAGAATATGTTCGGGGATGATGGGAAACCCGATCGCGTAGAGTAATGGTGCGAAAATTCTCGGCAGATGCATCACGACGGTATAGTCGTCGGGAGCCTCCGCCGTGATCGGTTTATCATCGACTGTGAGCGCGAAAACGTTGCTATTGGGAATATGCGGGTCGAAGATCGTCCGCATCGTGAAGAGCACATCGCGCGAAGTAAACTGCACTCCGTCAGACCAGTGCACATCATGCCGAAGGTGAAACGCGATCGTTTTACCACTGTCGGCCACCTCCCAGCTTTGGGCGAGATCGGGATCGATAAAATTAGTTTTCGGGTTGTCTCGGACCAGACCCTCAAAGAGGTCGCCGACCGCGGCACCCGATGCAGTGTCGGTAATCAGGATGGGATTGAAGGTCCCCGGATCTGAGGGCATCGAGTCGTACAGGGTCTGCGTCGCCGCATGATCATTGGGCGGACGATTCACGCGACATCCGGTTGCAAGCACTCCAGCTAGGAGCGAGGCAAGCAGCGGCAGCGGTTTCGGGCTAAGCAGCTTCACCCGGGTTAATCCGGCCCCGTCGATCCGATCTCATTGAACCCGAGCTGCAACTCTTTGGTCTGCGGTCCGGGATTGAGAACAAAGGATGAGTCAGGAATAGTCTGGTCGATCAGAGGACTATTGAAGCGAAATTTGATCGTCGTCGCAGTGGTCGGGAAGCTCGCTTCGATGGTATGCGGGAAAGCAAAGCCACCGATATCGCGATAGTCGCTGTAGTGCACTTCGTAATCTATTGTTCCATCGGCCGTTTGATCACGCACCGTCACGAGATCGCCGTTGGTAAAGGTAAGCTGCGAGGTCGCCGCGTCGCCGGAGGCGAAGGAAAAGGTACTGCCGCCGTTTTCGTCGGATTTCGCTTTCGGGGCCGTGTTGAGCATCGAGGCGTCGGGAGCGAGCGCGAGCAGCAGGCGAGCGGCCTGCTCGGGCGTCAACGGTATCCGCGACACGCGATCGAGTGTCGCCGCAGTAGCCGCTCCACGCGTTATCGTATTCTTCGAAGGATCGAAGACCGCCACCTCGTTCGCATCGGCAGCGACGATCAGCGCAACACCGAGCGGCGACAACACCTCGACACGGAGATTCGCCGGACGCCGGATAACAATCCGCTCGCGCGCCTTCACATGACCATTCGGCCCCGTGTACTCCATCACGGCTGCGGTCTGCAGCGAGGTGAGAACTCGTTCGCGCTTCGCCAGCGCTTGCATATCAGCGCTGGGAGCCTGAACGACGGCGGGAGGCGGCTGTTGCGTCGCGCAGGCGCTTAGGACCGCCAGGGACAGCATTGCCGCTGTTGTAGCTCGGCGAAGACGAGAACGCATCGAATCAATGCGCAGCGTGCTGCTCGGTCTCGCCCAAAGCATTCAGCTTGCTTTTGAGGCGCTGGATTTGATCCGGCGTCTTCGCCTTGACGAGCGCGTCTTCATATTGATGGCGTGCGTCGCGGGCCTTGCCGATCTTCCGGTAGGCATCGCCCAGATGCTCCGTGATCGTCGGATCGCTGCCCGTCAGATTGACTGCGCGCTCCAGCTGAACTACCGCCTCGGAGTAATCACCCTTCTGATAGTAGACCCAGCCAAGGCTATCGACGTAAAAGCCGTCGTCCGGCTCGATCACCAGTGCGCGCCTGATCAGCTTTTCGGCTTCATCGAGCTGGGTGCCCTGTTCCGCGTAGGTGTACCCGAGGTAATTGAGCGCCGGCGCATTATTCGAATTGAGCGCGATCGCCTTGCGCATCTCGACGATACCCAACTCCTTCTGCTGATTCTGATCATAAAGTGCGCCCAAGGTGAAATGGAATTTATCGTTACGCGGCTCCTGCTCGACCATCTTCTTGGCTAGTACGATCGCGCTCGCGTAATCCTTCTTCTCCTCGTATTGGGGCGCGCGCGCAGTGCGTCTTGCAGCTTGCTGATCGCGTGTTCGGTATCGTGCTGCTTGTCGTAGATGTTCGCTTCCTGCAGGCGCGCTTCGGCGTAGTGCGAATCGGACTCGGGAATCAGCTCGAAGGTTGCGAGCGCCTTCTCGTTCTCATTCAGCTCGGTGTAGACGATCCCGAGATAGTACCGGACGCGATAGTTATTCGGCTCCGAGCCGAGCACAAGATTGAATTCGGTTGCAGCCCGGTCAAAATCACCTCGTTCGAAAAACAGAAGACCAATCTTGGTGCGAGTGTCGGCGGGAGTAGTAATCAACTGCTCGCGTTTCTGTACCTCAGCGACCGCCGCATTGAGCTTGTTATCGTCGGTGCTGATCTCCGCCAGACGTTTGCGCACCTCATCGTTATTCGGATCGGTTTGCAGAATCCGCCGATAGATCGCAATCGCTTCCTTGGGTCGCCCTTCCAATTCACGCAACACCGCTACATCGAGTAACAAAAGTTGCGACTGCGGGCTCAGACTCAGCGCCTTCTCGTAGTAGCGGTCGGCATCGGTGTAGCGCCCTGCGTCGATGCTCACGCGCCCCGCATAGTAGTAGCCAAGGAAGGAATTAGGGTCGAGGGCGATTAGCTTGTCGAAGATTTGGGCCGCCTTGACGTAGTCGCCTTGCTTGGCGGCCAAGGTGCCGAGAAACAGGTAGGCTTCCTGCGTCTTGGGCGAAAGCTCGATTACCTTTTGATACTGCTCGGTCGCTGCCGCGTCGTCACCGAGCGCCGAGCTGATACCCGCATCGAGCAAACGTCCCCGTACGAATCCCGGATCGAGCGCGATAGCCTCCTGCACCTGCGCGAGCGCATCCTTCAACCGTCCATCGCGCACATAGAGATCGGCCAGCTTTACCCTTAGTGCAGCGTTATGAGGGTCGTACTTGACCGCCGCTTCGAAGTCCCGGAAAGCTTCCTCATGATCGCCATTGTCCGTCGCAACTTCCGCCTTGAGATATGCGCCCATCGCGTAGGCTGAAGGCGGCAGTTCCGTCGGCGGCAATCCACCGAAGGGCTTGGCGCCAATCGCTCCGTTGCTCGCCGAACCATGTCCCTTATTCAGATGGGAGCAGCCGGCAAACATCGTTATCGTAACGGCCGTTGCGATAAGGTATCGAGCCACGGACAGACGAGATCGTGATGAAGATGCAGGCACTTAGAACTAATCCTCTTAAAAAACCGGGAGAGATTTTACCCCATTACTGGAGTTCTCTCTCCCTTCGCCATTATCCCAGTCTTGCGCCGTGTTCCGCCAGCGGGCAATCCTTTTTTAGCCCGTCAGTCTGGAGCCTAAGCCAACTACCTATCAAGACGCCTCGATGAGCCGATCATCCGGTAGTCGGTTCGGCCTCTGGCCACTCGTAAGCCTGATCTATCTGCTCGTAAGCGGCGGCGCTTATGGCATCGAGGAAGCGGTGGGTATCGCCGGGCCGCGCTTAACGCTGCTCCTATGCACGATAATCCCCATTACCTTGAGTCTTCCGACCGCCCTGATGGCGGCCGAACTCACCGCTCTCATACCGGTCGAGGGTGGTTTCTATTTCTGGGTCAAAGCGGGGCTCGGTCCCTTTGCCGGATTTGCCGAGGCCTACCTCACGATCCTCTTTACGATGGTCGATTCGGCTATCTATCCGGTGCTTTTCGCTACGTATTTATCCTTTCTGCTGCCTATAGGTCCGACGACTCAGACGCTGCTGGGTGTCGGATTAGTCTGGTTGTGCGGCTTGCTGAACCTGCTCGGCATCAAGACGGTCGGGCGTACCTCGATCGGCTTTACGAGCCTGCTGCTGCTACCGATGGCGGCCCTCGTTCTTTTCGGCCTACCCCAATTCGGACACTGGTCGCTGCCCCCAGAAGGCCCCGATGGCCATCATCTGCTCGCCGCGCTCGGCGGTGGGATGACGGTCGTGATGTGGAACTTCGGCGGATGGGAAAACGTGAGCGTGGTTGCGGGCGAGATCGAGACCCCGGGGCGCAACTATGTTCGAGCGATCGCGATCGCACTGCCGATGGTCGCGCTTGGCTATCTTCTCCCTCTGAGTGTGGGTCTCGTTGCCGATGGTAGGGCGAGCAACTGGCATACGGGCTACTTCGCCGAAGTGGGTGCGCGCATCGGTGGTCCGTGGCTGAAGCTCGCGATCGGTCTCGGGGGCGCGATCTCGGCGTTCGGGATGTTCGACGCGGCCCTGCTCTGGGTCTCCCGGCTGCCGTTTGTGCTGGCCGGGGAAGGCTACTTGCCGCGTGGACTGGGGCAGATCTGGAAGACCTCTGAGGTCCCGGCCCGCTCGATCATCGTATGCTGCGTCGTCTTCAGTGTGCTGGTGTCACTCGGCTTCATGACGCTGATCGTCCTCGACGTAGCGTTCTACATGATGGCGCTGATGCTTGAGATGTGGGCGCTCGTCCACCTGCGGCACGCACAGCCCGATCGCAAAGGACTCTTCACTATCGGCGGCGGAAGGATGGGACTCATTCTAACAGTCGGAGCGCCGCTGCTGACCTGGCTCGCGACGTTCGGCTTCGCGATCGCGCAAGGCGGCGGCGAGTACGATTATCTCGTCGCAATCACGCTGGCTCTCCCCGGATGGCCGCTGTACCTGTTTCTGCGGCATCGCTATGGCGGACCGGCGAGCGAGCAGCGCTGAACCGCTTACTTTCGGCGATGCTTACGCGGGGGCGGATTGTAAACGTGGAAAAACGAAAACGCCGCGATGACTAGTGCATGCGAAATCTTGCCTGACGCGATCAAATCCTTGATCGAATCGAGCGGTACGACGGTCACCTCGGTCTCTTCGGAACCATCGGGGTTCGAGTGCTTGTCGCCGATTTCACGGACGTTGGGCGCGAAAAATGAATAGCAGATGTTCGGCTGGATCGCGGGGTTCGGGTTCACCCAACCAAGTTCGATAATCGTTTCCGAATCGAAGCCGGTCTCCTCGTTCATCTCGCGGCGAGCCGCATGCGCCGGATTCGGATCCTCCGGATCGACCATCCCGCCCGGAATTTCGAGCGTAAAATCACTGATACCGTGACGGTACTGCTTCACCATCACCACTTCGCCCTCGGGAGTCACCGGAATGATATTCACCCACGCGGGCACATCGAGAATATAGAAATGCCTCTCGCCGCGTCGCGGATGGACCGACTTGCGCTTATGAAGATCGAAAATCGGAGTTGAGTAAACGCGCTCGTTATCGAGCGTGCGCCACTTGCGCGCCTTCGAGGGCATCTTAGAAGAGCCGGCGGTATTCGATCGCCGGGCATCGATCCATCACGACCGTCATGCCCGCTTCGGACGCGCGCTTGGCCGCATCGAGATGCACCACCCCAAGCTGGCCCCAGAGGATCTTCGCACCTTTCTTGATCGCCTGCTCCGTGATTTCGGGCAGATATTCGGGGCGGCGGAAGACATCGACGATCTCGACCGGGTCGGGTATCGACGCGAGGTCGGGATAGCAGCGCTCGCCGAACTGATCGCGTAGCGCCTCCGGATCGAGTTGCGGATTCACCGGAATAACCCGAAAGCCTTTGCGCTTGAGCAGCATCGCGATTTCGTAGCTATCGCGATCGGGATTATTCGAGCATCCCACCACGGCGACCGTCGTCGGCTTGGATAGAATCGCTCGAATCTCATTATCCGTTGGATTGGCAAAACTCATACGATGCTCTCGCTGGGCTGATTTTCAGCTCTATTATCGCGCTCGGGAGTATTTTTACCAATCACTTAGGCGAGCTTGCGATAGAGTCGATGACTCGGGCCAAAGCCATCAGACCAATTCATCCCGGTGACGAGCTGATTTTCCGCTTTCGCATCGACGTCGAACGACTGCTGCCAATCGGCAACATAGGTTCGCTTCGCGATACGCCAGACACCCTCGCGCCGCGTGTACTGATCGAGGTAGCGCCCACCGAAAATATCGTGGAGCGCGCGTCCGTCCTTCACCATGATTCCTGCCGCTAGCCCATAGCTCTCGCCCTCGGCGACATCGCCGCTCACGCGCACGAGCGGGTCGCACGTCATGTGCCATCGGCGGGTCAGGCTGCGTTCGACTTCCATCACCCGCTTGATGAAGTCCTCGCCCTTACCCTTGAAGAAACCGAAGTCGATTTGCGCATCGGGCCAGAAGACCGTCTTTAAGGCAGCCTCATCGAGCCAATCGAGTGCGCGGCTGTAGTGTTGAACCAGTTCGATGCAGGCCTGCTTGTCGAGCAGTTCGCGAAGTTCGTCTTTCTTTTCTGACATGTCGACGCCTCCCGACAGTATGCGGTGGACCCTTGGGGCGAGATGGTTGCGCAGGAATTATTCGATTCCGAGGATTCGATCGATTGCGCGGGGGACAAGCCGCATGATCTCGTCGCGGCATTCGGCGAAGACGGCATCGCCCTTCTCGAAGGGGTCTTCGATATCGCCGGATTCCTCGACGAACGACCGCAGCGTATGAATTTCGAGATCTTCGGGAACCTCGAACCGTTCACGCAGATGACGGGCCTGCTCGTTGGTCATCGCAATGACCACATCGGCTTCCTCAAGCAACTCCGGGTGCCGTTTGAGATCGGTCGAAGTCGCTTCCTCGCCAAGATGGATGCCTACATCCCGCAGTG
>Ga0335085_10009944_pt1 | contig 14277 bp, 11 predicted proteins | sample Lox_Sample_45_FD_206712 | JGI IMG/M metagenome (GOLD analysis project Ga0335085, IMG submission 206712) | Soil microbial communities from Loxahatchee National Wildlife Refuge, Florida, United States - Lox_Sample_4.5 | ecosystem: Environmental > Terrestrial > Soil > Wetlands | place: USA...
GGAGGCGTGCTCCACGAAAGAGCCGGGGACAGGTTCTCTCCGTCGCACGTGAAGCGGCTGGGGATGTCTCCGCCGGCAGCAAAGGACTTGCTTTCGATCTTCATCATGGCAGGCACTCCCTTGTTTGCTTCTCCGTGGCCGGCAGCGGCGGCCAGTTGAAGCAGCGCCAAGCTCGCCAGCAGCCAAGCCAACCTGTAGCTCCCCACCATACGCCTCAGATAAACCCGATCTGGCTCCGAGGTCAAGTGGAGAGGGACGTGCAGTATCTCGGACTGAGGTCTTGAGGAGGCAAGCTGCCAACCCCCTAACATCCTGAGTTGAAAAGAGTTAGTAAGAACGGACGACAGCACAGGAGGTTGGGGTAGGGAGCTGCGGCCTGCAGGCAGGGTGATTTGCCCCACCGCGGTGGGGGAGATGACCTGCTCTGCCGACAAGAACCTCAGCAGCGGGTGTATGATTTGCTGCAGTGGACTCAACACTTTTGAGGGATTCATATGCGGTCACCTTATGGTCTGGACATCATTGAAAGCTGCCTCACCTGCAAGCTCCGCGCTGACAAGCTGTTTTGTGATCTGCCGGATTCCAGCCTGAAGGCCTTTGAGGCGGTGAAGTACTCCAGCGCCTATCCCAAGGGGGCGGTGCTGTTCGTGGAGGGCCAGAGCCCGCGGGGGATCTTCGTGTTGTGTAAGGGCCGGGCCAAGCTGAGCGTGGGGTCGAGCGATGGCAAGACGCTCATCCTGAAGATCGCCGAGCCGGGAGAGGTCCTGGGGCTGAGCGCCACGGTTTCCGGCAAACCCTACGAGTTGACGGCCGAAACCCTGGATCCCTGCCAGGTCAACTTCGTCAAGCGGGAGGACTTCCTGCGCTTCCTGAAAGACCACAGCGAGGCCTGTTTCCGGGTGGCGGAGCAGCTCAGCGACAAGTACAACACCGCCTGCCGGGAGATCCGCTCGCTGGGACTCTCCCATTCCGCCGGCGAGAAGCTGGCCAAGCTGTTGCTGGAATGGAGTGGGGGGCCGCCGGAGGACCACCGGGAGGCGCGCCTGAAGATGGCTCTTACCCACGAGGAGATCGCGCAGATGATCGGCACCTCGCGGGAAACCGTGACCCGGCTGTTTGCCGAGCTGAAGAAGCGGCAGATCATTCAGCTCAAGGGCTCCACCCTGCTGATCCGCAACAAGGGCGCGCTGCGCAGCCTGGCGACGTCCTGATTGGGGAAGGCCCCGGCCCGCGCGCCGGCGCTCGCCGCCGCGCCGGGTAATCCGTCACTATCTTCCGTGATAACGGTCACAGCTTTCTCCCCTGCTCCGGCCGCAAAGTGGCCTCAGTATGAGTTTCCCACGTGACAGTTGCCAGAGTTGCACCCTCCGCGCCGGGCGCGCTTTCTGCGACCTGCCGCGCGAGACCATGCGGGCCTTCGACACCATCAAGTGCAGCAGCGTCTATCCCAAAGGCTCGATCCTGTTCGTGGAAGGCCGGAATCCGCGCGGCATCTACGTGGTGTGCTCCGGCAAAGTGCGGCTCTCGCTCTGCTCCGATGAGGGCAAGAACCTGACCGTGCGCACCGCCGGGCCGGGCGACATCCTGGGCTTGAGCGCCACCATGCGGGACGAGCCCTACGAGGTCACGGCCGAGACCCTGATGCCCTGCCAGGTGGTCTTTGTACCCCGCAAGGACTTTCTGCGCTTCCTGCGCCATCACCAGGACGCCTGCCTGCAGGTGATCCAGCTCTTGAGCCAGTACCTGCATTCGGCCTACGACCAGTACCGCGCCCTGGGCAAGGGGCGGGCCCGCCGTCGCCCTGGGCCCTTGGTGGCCGCCTACGCCGCCAACTGAAGGCCGCTCCTTAGTATGACCTCTGTCACCCCCTGTGAGATGCCCTATTGCAGCCCGGGGAGTGTCCTGCCTACAATGTCGTGCCTAGTAGGGTCCTGGTCTTTTTTCGAAGTTGTCCAAGGCAGTTTGTGATCTGCACTCCGGCTCGGTCGGCGCCATCCCCGGAGTGGCGGCCCTGGGGGATCGTAGAAAGCCCCAGGCCAGGGAGGACGACATGCACCACCGCAGTCGGCGCGCTCTCTTTCCGGCATTCGTGATAGCTGGCCTCTTGATGCTGGCGACGGGGGCAGCCGTGCGCGTGCGCGCCGCCGACAAGAAATCCCCCCAGGCGTCATCCGGCGCGCCCCCGGCCGACACCTCTCAGTACGTCGGCGCCGATACCTGCAAGACCTGCCACGAGGACATCTACAAGAGCTTCGAGACCACGCCGCACTGGAAGACCACCTACGACACCCGCCGGGGGGTGGCGTACCAGGGCTGCGAGGCCTGCCATGGTCCCGGCAAGGCCCACGTGGAGGGGGGCGGCGACAAGAGCAAGATCTTCGTGTTTGAGGGGGCCAAGGCGGAGGAGGTCAGCAAGCGCTGCCTGACCTGCCACGAGTTCGGGGAAGAGCACGCCAACTTCGCCCGTTCCATCCACAGCCGCAACAACGTCAGTTGCATCGATTGCCACTCGCCTCACCACTTCAAGCAGGAGCGGGCGCTGCTGAAGCAGCCGCAGCCCAAGCTGTGCTACGGCTGCCATCTGAACGTGCGCGCCGACTTCAACCGGCCCTTCCACCACCGCGTGAACGAAGGCCTGATCCAGTGCACCGACTGCCATAACCAGCACGGAGGCTTCCTGAGCACGCAGTTGCGCTCCACCGTGACCCAGGATCAGGTGTGCTTCAAGTGCCACACCGAGAAGGCCGGGCCCTTCACCTACGAGCACGAGCCGGTGCGGAGCGAGGGCTGCGTCACCTGCCATACGCCGCATGGCTCCAGCAACCCGCGCCTGTTGACACGCGCCTCGGTCAACGTGCTGTGTCTGGAATGCCACACCTTCACCGTGGATTCAGCGGCGCCGGCGATCCCGAGCTTCCACAACCAGGCGCAGAAGTACCAGGCGTGCACCATGTGCCACACCCAGATCCATGGCTCGAATCTTGATCATTTCTTCTTCAAGTAGAGGCGGCGCATGACGAACAACGGGCATCATGCCATTCTCCGACTTCTGGGACGGGGACTGTGTGCACTCCTGCTGGCGTCGCCGGCCCTGGGGCAAAGCACCGACCAGCCCAGCGAGGGGATCAATTCGGGCAACTACAACATCCGCCAGTCAGCGGAGTTTGGCGGGCGCATCGCAGACTTCGACGGCAACCAGGGAACCTACAACTCCTTCGTCAATCTGTACAGCGGTCCCCGCCTGCTGGACTATTCGCTGGAGGTGCGCTCCCTCAACCACGAGGGCAGCCTCTTCGATAACCTCACCGTCAACACCTTCGGCTACGGGGGAGATCCCAACGCGCTGACCCGCATCCGCGTCTCCAAGAACAAGTGGTACAACTTCACCGCGCTGTTCCGCTACGCCCGCAATTCGTGGGACTACGACCTGCAGGCCAACCCCTTGAACCCGTTTCTCTCCAGCCCGTCGGTCCAGATCGGACTCAGTCCCCACACCTTCCAGACCACGCGGCGCATCGGAGATTACGACCTGACGCTGTTCCCGCAATCGCGGGTGCGGGTGCGCCTGGGCTTCTCGCGTACCACCGCCAAGGGGCTCAGCTTCTCCACCATCCACGAGGGCACCGAAGCCCTGCTCGACCAGGATTGGGAGACCACGCAGAACACCTTCCGCATGGGCGTGGACTTCCGCATGCTGCCCCACACCAACCTCAGCTACGACGAGTTTCTCAACTTCTACAAGGGCGACACATCCTGGGACCTGGACGGCTCGCTGCTCCCCAACACCCTGGCGGGGGGGATTCCAGTGAACCTAGGGATCGTGTTCAATACGCCCGCGGGGCAGCCCTGCGCCATCCCCATCCTGGGCACGGGATTCGTCAATCCCGCCTGCAACGCCTACTTCTCCTATCTGCGCTCTTCGCCGGTGCGCACCTTCATCCCTACCGAGCAGGTGGGCTTGCAGGGAAGGTACTGGCAGCGGCTGGACGTGCAAGCGCGATTCAGCTATACCAACTCCGAGGTCAAGGACAACCTGGCGCCGGAACTGTTCACGGGGTTGGTGACGCGCACTCGCACGCGGGTGGATACGTTCCTGGGAACGGCGGTTTCGCAGCGCATCCAGGGTGCCTTCGACTTCGGGGCCACCGTACGGGTGACGGAGAAGTTCCGCATCAACGACACCTTCCGCTTCTACAACTATCGCATTCCCGGGTTCTTCAGCGGCTTGGACAGCCAGCTCTTCGGGGCGACGCTCCTGTCCAATCCGAACGTCTTCGGTCCGGCGACCTGCCCGCCGCCCTTCACCGCGGCAACGTGTCCGCAGCACAACGCCAGCTCCGGGCCCGACATCACGGTCAGCCTGAGCAACACCATGCTGCAACAGTCGCTGCGGCAGAACACCGTCGAGCTGGAGTACGACCTCTCGCCCCGCCTGGGTATCACCGCGGGCTACCGCTACGAGGCCCGCGACCTCAGCCAGAGCTTTCAGGCGGCGGACATTGAGACGTTCTTCCCGGGGCCAACCGCGGCGCTGGCCAATCGCGGCGCCTGCGCCGGGCAGCCCTTGAATCCCGACGGCTCGTGCACGGTCATCGTCCCCGACAGTGACCTGAACAAGTTCCCCCTGCAGCAGCACGCCGGGTTGTTCGGCATCTGGGCGCGTCCCACCGACAGCCTGCGGATGAACTTCGACCTGGAGGTCGGCTCGCAATCGCCCGGAGGGCCGACCCGCATCACCCCGCGCAACTTCCAACGTTACAAGTTCCGCACCACCTACACGCCGGTGCACTGGGCGACTCTGAGCGGCACCCTCAACATCCGCGAGTTCCGCAACAACGTCCCCGGCACCAATTACCTGGGACACAACCGCAACTACAGCGTGAGCGCCACCCTGAATCCGCGGGACTGGCTCGGCTTCGACCTCTCGTACAACTACGACGACGTCAAGTCGGACATCACCATCTGTTTCGTCGCCACGCCGGTTCCTCCCGGGTCGCTGAGTTGCGGCACGCCCTTCCTCTCGGGCACGAGTTTCTACGACAGCACGCAGCACTTCGGTACCGTCAACGTGATGGTGAAACCGGTCAAGCGGGTCACCACCTTCGTAGGCTACACCCTCACCAGCGTGGATGGTTCCAGCCTGATCCTGAACCCGATCCAGCCGCCGGGCTCGCTGCGCTTCAACTACCACACTCCCAGCGCCAGCATCCTGGTGGACATCACCAAACACGTCCTCTTCCGCGGTGCGTGGAATTACTACGATTACAACGAGAAGGGGGACTTCCTGCTTACCGATCCGACAGGGTCCTTGCGCGACTTCCATGCCAACGTCGGAACCCTGGCCTTGAGGTACACTTTCTAGCCGACATGGTGAACGCACGGGAGGAAGCGGCCGTATCTAAGGAGAAGAACAACCCGGTGGAGGGAACGCCGGCCCCGGGGCGTCGCCGCTTCGTGGAGGTGCTGCTGGGCAGCGGGCTGCTGGCCACCGCCGTCTCGTTCCTCTATCCCGTCCTGCGCTACCTGGTGCCGCCGGCCTCGGCCGACCTGGGCTCCAACACGGTGGTCGCGGCCAAGGTGGGCGACCTGAAGCCCAACAGCGGCAAGGTCTTTCGTTTCGGAAACCAGCCCGGGCTGCTGGTGCTGGACTCCAGCGGGCAATACCACGCCATGTCGGCGGTCTGCACCCACCTGAGCTGCACGGTGCAGTACCGCTCCGACCAGCACGTGGTGTGGTGCGCCTGCCACAATGGAGTCTACGACCTCAACGGGCGCAACGTCTCCGGTCCGCCGCCCCGCCCCCTGGCGCTATACGAGGTGCACGTGCAGGGCGACGACATCGTGGTCAGCCGGCAGCGGAGCGCGTGAGATGCTGAACCGCCTGCGCGGCTGGATCGACGAGCGCTTCGGCTGGAGCCAGCTCACCGCACCCCTGCGCAAGAAGACCGTCCCCGTCCACTACAACTCTTACTGGTACTACCTGGGCGGGATCACCCTGTTCCTGTTCGTCATCCAGGTGCTCACCGGCATCCTGCTGCTGCTCTACTACCGGCCCAGCGCCGACGGTGCCTTCGAGAGCGTGCAGTACATCATGACCCAGGTGCAGTTCGGCTGGCTGATCCGCTCCATCCACTCCTGGTCGGCCAACCTGATGATCTTCACCGCCTTCGCCCACATGTTCAGCGTGCTGTTCCTCAAGGCCTACCGCAAGCCGCGCGAGCTCACCTGGGTGAGCGGCATGGTGCTGCTCTTCCTGGTGATGGGCTTCGGTTTTAGCGGCTACCTGTTGCCCTGGAACACGCTGGCGTTCTTCGCCACCAAGGTGGGTACCGACATCGTCGACCAGGTGCCCTTGGTCGGACATCCCATCATGATCTTCCTGCGCGGCGGGCCGGAGGTGACGGGCGCTACCCTGACGCGCTTCTTCGGCTTCCACGTGGCGGTGCTGCCCGGCTTGGTCACCGTGCTCATCACCGTCCACCTCATGCTGATCCAGTGGTTCGGCATCAGCGTGCCGCCCGGCCAGGAGCCCGACTGGAAAGCCCTGCCCAAAGAGCAGCGCGAGATGCCCTTCTTTCCCAACTTCTTCCTGCGGGAACTGATGGCGTGGTACGCCGCCCTGGGAGTCCTGGGGGCGCTGGCCGCGCTCTTTCCCTGGGAACTGGGGAGCAAAGCGGATCCCTTCGGATCCGCTCCCGCCGGCATCCGTCCGGAGTGGTACTTCTTGTTCATGTTCCAGACCCTCAAACTGATTCCCGCCAAGATCTGGTTCATTCCCGGGGAGGTCCTGGGCATCCTGTCCTTCAGCGTGGCTGGACTGCTGTGGCTGCTGCTCCCCTTCTTTGACCGCGATCCCGGGGGCCGGTCGCGGCGGTGGATCACCGGGATCGGTGTTTTTGCCCTGAGTTACATTGTAGTGATGACGATATACGCTTACGTCGCGAAATAAGGGGACGGAACCAGTGCAATCGCTGGTCGACAAGCCGGAACATCGGGCGCAGGGTAACAGCCAGGCCACCGTGGCCGCCTGGCTCGTCCTCGGCCTGCTGTGCCTGGCGGGATGGAGCTGGCCGGCGCGCGCAGCGGCCCAAGCGAAGCCGGCGCCCGCGGTCAATACCTGCCTGGACTGTCACTCCAGCCTGGACAAGCCCCTGGGCATCGACAAGGACCGCTACGCCTCCGATGTCCATGCCCAGCACGGACTCACTTGTGCCAGTTGTCACGGCGGCGATCCCGCCAAGGACGATCAGGACGCCATGAGCAAGGCCGCCGGCTTCAAGGGCAAGCCCGACCGCAAGCAGATCCCCGAACTGTGCGGCTCCTGCCACGCCAACGCCGCCTACATCCACCAGTTCAATCCCTCGCTGCGCACCGACCAGTTGGCGCAATACAAGACCAGCGTGCACGGGCAGCGGCTGGCCCAGGGAGACACTAAGGTGGCAGTGTGCACCGATTGCCACAGCGTGCACGGCATCCTGCCGGCCAGCGACTCGCGCTCCAGCGTGCATCCGCTCAACGTGGCCGGCACCTGCGCGCGCTGCCACGCCGACGCAGCCTACATGAAGGAGTACAAGATCCCCACCGACCAGTTCGCCGGCTACAGCGCCAGCGTGCACCACGCCGCCATGGTCGAGCGTGGCGACCTGAGCGCTCCCACCTGCAGCACCTGCCACGGCAACCATGGCGCGGCGCCGCCGGGCGTCGGTTCCGTGGAGAACGTGTGCTCCACCTGCCACGTCTTCCAGGCCCAGTTGTTCGACCAGAGCCCGCACAAGGCCGCCTTTGCCGCCGCCAGCCTGCCCTCCTGCGTCACCTGCCACAGCAACCACCGCATCGCCCATCCCAGCGACGCCTACCTGGGCACGGGGCCGCAGTCCATCTGCAGCAACTGCCATTCGCCGGGAGACGCCGGCCTGGCTGCGGCGGTCGCGATGCAGCAGGACCTGGGCAAGCTGGAGCTGGCCATCGCCGGTTCGGACGAGGTGCTGGACCGCGCCGAGAGCTCCGGCATGGAGGTCAGCCAGGCGATGATGGACCAGGCGCAGGCGCGTGACGCCCTGACCAAGGCGCGGGTGACGGTGCACACCTTCCAGCCGGCGCGCGTGCAGGCGGACATCCAGCCGGGCCTGCAGATCGCTGCGAAAGATCTGCGGGCCGGCGAGCAGGCGCTCAAGGAGCGCGACTACCGGCGCCTGGGCTTGGGCGTTTCGCTGCTGGCCATCGTCCTGGCCATGACAGGTCTGCGGCTCTACATCCGCCAGATCGAGTCCGGGGACCGCAGCCCGCGCTCGTGAAAGCCGCTTCGGAGCAGGGGCGGCCTGTGATTGCAGTCACAACCACGGGTGAGCCACCTCACAGTCGCTTGCCCACATCCCCGGGGCACAATAGAGCAGCCTCGTGGAGGAACCATGAGGCAGGCGATCCTGACCGCAGTGCTTGTCCTGAGAGCGATGGCGCTGCTTCCCAGCTCGGCGCTGGCGGGCGGCGGCGGGGATCGGATCAGGAGAGCACTCAGGCCCCGATGTCGGGGGGCGGTTCGCGATCGCGGGAACGAGGCGGAGTGCAAGGAACCCGGCCGATTCTCGCAGGGATGCTGCTGCTGGCGGCGAGCGTAGCGCTCTTCGCCGCCCCCAGGCCCCAGCTCAAGAGCAGCGATTGCCTGGCCTGCCACAGCGATCCCACGCTGGCCCGGATCATCGAGGGCAAGCCCCAGAGCCTGGCGGTCAACCAGGAGCACTTCAAGGCCTCGGTGCACGGCGGGCTGGAGTGCACCGACTGCCACAGCGATGTGACCAGCGCGCCGCACGAAACCCCGCCGGCGAAGGTCTCCTGCGCCCAGTGTCACTCTGACGAGGACGCCGCCTACAAGACCAGCGTGCACGGCGTAGCCCGCCAGGACGGCAACCACCGCGCCGCCACTTGTCTGGATTGCCACGGCGACGCGCATGAGATCCTCTCCTCCTCCGACGCCAACTCGCGCACCTCGCACCACAACATCCCCGCGACCTGCGGCACCTGCCACGGGCAGCGCTTTGTGATGGAGTCCAGCGGGCTGAGTGCCCAGCCGTTCCTCAGCTATCAGCAGAGCGTGCACGGCAGGGCGGTGGCCGAGGGCTCGGCCAAGGCGGCGGTGTGTACCGACTGTCACCATGCCCACGATATCCTGGCCGCCGGCAACCCCAAGTCCTCCATCTTCAAGATGAACGTCCCCGGAACCTGCGGGCAATGCCATCAGGACGTGGAGAAGCAATTCGTGCAGAGCATCCACGGGGTGGCACTGAAGCGCGGCAACAGCCTGGCGCCGAGTTGCACCGACTGCCACGGTATCCACACCATCAAGGCGCCCAGCAACCCGACTTCCTCGGTCTCGGCGCAGGCCATCGCGCGCACCACCTGTGCCCGCTGCCACGAAGGCGTGCGCCTGACCCAGGAGCTGGGTGTGCCCGGCGGCCGGGTCTCGAGCTACCGCGACAGCTATCACGGCATGGCTTCGCAACTGGGCTCGACGGTGGTGGCCAACTGCGCCTCCTGCCACGGCGTGCACAACATCCTGCCCTCCAGCGACCCGCGCTCCACCATCAACAAGGCCAACCTGGTCGCCACGTGCGGCAAGTGCCACCCCGGAGCCAGCGCCGATTTTGTGCGCGGCAACGTGCACGTGGGTGCGCCGCTTTCCGCGGACATGGGCAGCATCGCGGTGCGCTGGATCCGCTGGTTTTATGTGCCGCTGATCGTGCTGACCATCGGCGGTATGCTGCTGCACAATCTCCTGGTGTGGCGGCGCAAGACCCTGGAGCGCCGTAACGCCCATCCTCGGACGGTGGTGCGGATGGACCTGCGGCAGCGTCTCCAGCACGCGGTCCTGCTGCTCAGCTTCCTCACCCTGGTGCTGACCGGTTTTGCCCTGAAGTACCCCGATAGCTGGCTGGGATGGATCTTCAGCGAGAGCGTGCGCCGCATCGTCCACCGTATCGCGGGGGTGGTGCTCATCGCCGGCGGCCTCTATCACCTCTTCTACCTGGCCTACGATCGCGACGGGCGAAGGCTGGTGCGGGACCTCCGCCCCGCCCGCAAGGACATCTACGACCTGCTCGACACCCTGCGCTACTATCTGGGCGTGAGCCCGCGCAAGCCGCTGTACGCGCGCTTCAGCTACGGCGAGAAGGCGGAGTACTGGGCTGTGGTCTGGGGAACGATCGTCATGGGGCTGACCGGGCTGATGATGTGGTTCCAGGTGAACGTGGGCCGGTTCCTGGCGCGCTGGTACGTGGACGCGGCCACCGCCATCCACTTCTACGAGGCGGTGCTGGCCACCCTGGCCATCGTGGTCTGGCACTTCTACAGCGTCATCTTCGATCCCGACGTCTACCCGGTGAACTGGGCCTTCTGGGATGGGCGCGTCTCGGTCGAGCACTACCAGGAGGAGCACCCGCTGGCGTGGGAGGAGGCGGCGCCGTCGATGGTGGAGGCGCCCGCTGCCGAAGCGGACGAGGCGGAACCGGTCAGCCACAAGGGCCCGCCGGGATAGATCTCGCAACCAGTCCGCATCCAAAGTGACGCAGGAGGGCTGAGCTTGCACGATCACCAGCAGCCCGGGCCCCAGTAAGGAGAACGACCGATGAGCGGAGAGGAAAAGAAAGAGACCCCAGGAGCTCCGGCCGCGCCGCCCCCCGAGGCACCCGTGCGGCGCCCCAGCCTGGTCCGCAACCTGATCAGCCTGAGCGGGGCGGTCATCATGTTCGTCGCCCTGGCCAACATCCTCTTCTTGTTCCTGGTGGAGTCGGTGGGAGGCCGGTCGCGGCCCTACCTGGGAATCTTCGCTTACATGGTCTTTCCCACCGTGCTGGTCCTCGGCCTCTTGCTGGTGCCCGTGGGGATGCTGCTGGAGCGGCGGCGGCGGCGCAAGCTGGCGCCCGGCTTGGCGGCCCTGCCGCGCATCGACTTCAACAACCCGCACCACCGCAACGTCTTCGGCGTCTTTGCCAGCATGATCATCGTCTTTCTCCTGCTGAGCGCGGTCGGCAGTTACCGGGCCTATGAGTTCACCGACTCGGTGGGATTCTGCGGGCAGCTCTGCCACAACGTGATGAACCCCGAGTTCACCGCCTATTCCGCCTCACCGCATGCGCGCGTGCGTTGCGTGGATTGCCACGTCGGCCCGGGCGCTACCTGGTATGTGCGCTCCAAGCTCTCCGGGCTGCGCCAGGTCTATGCCGCGACCTTCAATACCTTCCCGCGGCCCATTCCCACGCCGGTGGAAAGCCTGCGCCCCGCGCAGGAAACCTGCGAGCAGTGTCACTGGCCGGAGAAGTTCTACGGCGCTCAATACAAGGAGATCACGCACTTCGGCAGCGACGAGAAGAACACGCCGCGGCGCATCCGTATGCTGATCAAGACCGGCGGCGGCAGTCCCACTACCGGCCTGACCACCGGCATCCACTGGCACATGAATATCGCCAACGAAGTCTGGTACATCGCGACCGATGCCAAGCGCCAGGTCATCCCCTGGGTGCGGGTGAAGGACCGGCAGGGCCGCATCACCGAGTATCTGGTCAAGGATTCCGCCCTCAAGCCCGCCGACATCCAGAAGGCCGAGAAGCGGCGCATGGACTGCGTGGACTGCCACAACCGCCCCACCCACATCTACACGCCCCCCGACCGCGCAGTGGACAATTCCATCCTGGCCGGGCACATCGATGCCAGCCTGCCCTTCATCAAGCAGCAGGCCGTCGCCGTGCTCACCAACTCCTATCCCACCACGGAGGCGGGGCTGGAGGGCATCGCCACCGAGCTCGACCGCTACTACCTGACCAAGTATCCCGACCTCTACAAGACGCGGCAGGCGGCGGTGAAGGACGCCATCGCCGAGGTGCAGCGCATCTTCCAGACCACCATCTTCCCCGAGATGCACCTGGACTGGCGGACGCACCCCGACAACATCGGGCACTTCTACTACCAGGGCTGCTTCCGCTGCCACGACGGGCAGCACGTGAGCGTGGAGGGCAAGGTGATCCGCAAGGACTGCGACACCTGCCACACCATCCTGGGGCAGGACCAGGAGGGCAAGGCCATGGCCACGGCGCCGGGGGCGAGCTTCGTGCATCCCGGGGGCGACCTGGGCGACCTGACGGCCATCAACTGCAGCGACTGCCACACCGGCGGAAGCGGGCCGTAGCGCCTTGGGAGCCGCATGGAATGCGGTTCCCACCCTTTGTGATGTGCGTCACATTCCCGTGTGACTAGAGGCACTGCCGGGTGCGCCTGCCTCCCCTATCGTGGAGGTGAGCCGAGGAGGCACCCAATGCAAGCCAGCGCGGATCCGGTCCTGGTCCGGGAGTGGGACAACGACCTCTTCCACCGCCGCGTGCGCGAATACGAAGCCCAGGGCTACGTCGCGCGCCGCGAGACCTACACCATCATGGCCGACATGAATCCCGAGACCGGCGAGGTGGTTCACCTCTATCTCATCGAGATGGTCATGCCCGAGGGCATGGAGCTGCCGGAAGCGGCCTAAAGGGGACGAGGGAGGGGTCATGGAAAACGGGAATGGGAGACCGCGGCTGATCTTCTGGGAGGTCACCAAGGGCTGCAACCTGCGCTGCATCCACTGCCGAGCCACCGCCACCGAGCTCTCCTCGCCGCTCGATCTGCCCACCTCCAAGGCGCTCAGCCTCATCGAAGAGATCGCCGCCTACGCCTCGCCCATCCTGGTGCTGAGCGGCGGGGAGCCGCTGTACCGCGCCGACATCTTCGAGTTGGCCCGCTTCGGCACCCGCAAGGGCCTGCGCATCGCGCTGGCCACCAACGGCACCCAGGTGACTCCCGAGGTGGCGCGCAAGATCGTGGACGCGGGCGTGAAGCGCGTCTCCATCAGCCTGGACGGGGCCAACGCCCAGACCCACGACGCCTTCCGCGGCATCCCCGGGGCCTTTGACGCGGCGGTGCGCGGGCTGCGCAACCTGCAGGAATTGGGCATGTCGGTGCAGATCAACATGACCATCGCCCGGCACAACGCCCACGAGCTGCCGGCAGTGCTCGATCTCGCCCGCGGCCTCGGCGCCGACGCCCTGCACACCTTCCTGCTCGTTCCCGTGGGCTGCGGCGTCGACATCGCCGCCGAGCAGATGGTGCCGCCAGAGGAATACGAGGGCATCCTCAACTGGTTCTACGACCGCTCGCAGGAGGGCGGCATCGAGCTGAAGGCCACCTGCGCGCCCCACTACTTCCGCGTCATGCGGCAGCGCAAGGCAGAAGAGCGCAAGGCCCTGGCCCAGAAGCCGGCGGCGGGAGTCATGCGCTTCCCCTCCATTGGTCCCATGGAGATGACCGCGCCCGGCTCCACCGGCATCTCGCTGCGCCCGCAGCACGGAGGACATCCCGGCGGTCATCCCGACAGCATGCACGCCATGACCAAGGGCTGCCTGGCGGGTTCGGGCGTGTGCTTCATCTCCCACCAGGGCGAGGTCTATCCCTGCGGCTACCTGCCGGTGCTGGCCGGCGACCTGCGCAAGCAGAGCTTCGCCAGCGTGTGGGAGGACTCGCCGGTCTTCCTGCAGCTCCGCGACACCGACAACCTGAAAGGGAAGTGCGGCCACTGCGAGTTCCGCAACATCTGCATGGGCTGCCGCGCCCGCGCCTTCGCGGCCTCCGGCGATTTCCTGGACGAAGAGCCCTTCTGCGTCTACCAGCCCCGCATGCAGGACCTCAAGGCGGCGCGCCCGGCTGAGACGGAACCGGCCGGGTGAGCGACGGCATGGCGAGTTTGGCGGCGCAGCGCCCAATCCGCCCTAAGGCCAGAGACGCAGCCGCTCCCGGAGCAAAGGCCAGACGCCTGCGCTCGCTGGTGCTCCCGCGCGAGCACGGCGCCTGGGGCATCCTGCTGGTGCCGCTGGTCACGGGCGCCGCCGCCGGTCTGGCGGCTGGCCGTGGGCTCCTGCCCCTGCTGCTGTTCAGCCTGGCGGCGCTGGCGCTCTTCTGTTTGCGGGTCCCAGCCGAGGTCCTGCTCGAGACCACGCCCCAGCGCGCTCAAGGCCTGGCCGAGCGGCAGGGGGTGATCTCCTTCCTCTGCTTCTATGCCTCGGTGGCTGCGGTGGCGCTTCTGCTCCTCTTCTGGAAGGAACATGCTTGGGGACTGCTGTGGCTGGGCGCAGCGGCGGCCGTGGCCTTCGGCACCCAGGCGGCGCTGCGTAAGCTGGGGCGCGACACGCGCATGGTCTCCCAGTTGGTGGGGGCGATCGGGTTGACTTCGACCGCAGCCGGTGCCTACTACGTGGTCAC
>Ga0335085_10009945_pt1 | contig 14277 bp, 13 predicted proteins | sample Lox_Sample_45_FD_206712 | JGI IMG/M metagenome (GOLD analysis project Ga0335085, IMG submission 206712) | Soil microbial communities from Loxahatchee National Wildlife Refuge, Florida, United States - Lox_Sample_4.5 | ecosystem: Environmental > Terrestrial > Soil > Wetlands | place: USA...
GTTGCCGAGAACGCATGGGGCCTGACCCTCGCTTTCCCAGCCGAGCGTCGGGAGGTCAGAGATGACTTCATCCTGATCGATCAAGTGGGACCGGCATCCACCCGGCTCGCGATCAGGCTTCGCCTCAGCGACAGCGAGATAGACGAGCGTATCGCCGAGGTACGAAGGTGGTTCGGTGAGGCGGGCCGCGAGGACTTCACATGGATCGTGGGGACAACCTCGACACCTCGCGACCTTGCCGAACGGCTGCTCGCGTTGGGTGCGCTTCCGGCCGCTCACGACCCGGAGATGGCCGCGATGGTGCTTACGGAGGAACCCGACCGAGTCGACTCCGTCGATATCAGGCTGAGTTCGACCTTCTCCGACTCGCTGATCGGCAGAGATCTCATCGCGGAGGTCCTAGGGATTCCGGCCGACAAGGTTCCCTCGGACGAGCAACAGCGCAAGATCTGGGAAGCAGGACGGAACACGGACTGGCGTACGTTCCTCGCCTACGTCGACGGGACAGTCGTTGGCCGTGCGAGCTGCGCAAGCACCACGGCGGGGCCGCTGGAACTCTTGAACGCCTGCGTGTTGCCGTCGTATCGAGGGCGTGGCGTCTACCGGGCGCTTCTCCGCGCACGCTGGGACGAAGCTGTCCGGCGCGGGACCCCGGTGCTCGTCACCCAAGCGGGCGCCCTCTCACGGCCAATCCTCGAACGCTCGGGCTTCAAGACGATCGGCGCGATACAACGTCTTGAAGACCGCACCGACAACACGCCCGCCGATCGATCAGAAGTCGGGTCAGATCAATGAGCTGAGAGCTCGCAGCCATGGCGATAGCCGAACACCTCCACAGTTGCAAGCTCGACGACCTCGTGACTTGCAACACTTGTTCGGGTGGCATAGCGGGACGCTGGCGCGGAGACGGTCAGGTTGCCTGGCGCCCGGGAAGGCCCGGCGATGGGACCACGCTCGCCGCGGCTGACGGCTAGCGACAGCTCGAGATCAGGGTCGGCTTCGAGCCGTCCACCGGTACGCGCCAGGTCGACCAGCACTTCTGGCTCTTCGGGACGGTGTTGGCGAGCAGCTCGCTCGAGTCCGGGGACCAGACGGCGGTCGGCGCGTAGTAGAGCTGGAGGAGGCGGCGCACCTTCCCCGTGGCGACGTCGACCACAGCCAGCTTGCCGAACGATCCTTTGCCCGTCTCGAAGGAGATGGACTTGCCGTCGGGAGACCAGCCGAAGACATTCTCGACGTTGCCCCCGACGAGAACCCGGCTCTTGCCGCCCCCGGCCGGCACCAGGCGCAGCCCCTCGGAGGCGGCGTAGGCGATCTTCCCGTCCACGGGTGACCACAACGGATGCTCACCGACTTTCGCGAGCTGCCGGAGACCGCTGCCGTTCGTCATCGCCGTCCAGATGCCGGACGTCTTCCCGGAGCCGTCGGACGAGTCGCGCTCGAAGGCGACCTTCGTCCCGTCGGGCGAGAGACTCGGATCGATGTTGTCGAGCTTTCTCCCGCCGGCCGTGCCGACGACGGCTCCCGACCGAGCGTCGAGGATCGTCACCGGCCCCGAGCAGCTCAGGCACGCGGGCCAGCCCCCGCCCGCGATACGAGTTCCGGGTGGGTTCGCGACGAACGAGAAGTTGGGCCAGCGGGCGACGAGCTTCGGCTTGCTCCCGGGCGCGATCCGGAAGATGGCTCCGTCCCGCTGGTAGAGGATGCCGCTCCGAAGCCAGACGATACGGCCCGGAGGATCCGGGCACTTGCGGCTGCAGACCGTATAGCGGAGCGGCCGGGCGTTCGTCCCGTCCGCGTTCGCGGTGCAGAGCGCCTGCAGGATGCTGTTCGGGTTGCGGTGGCCGGTGAGCGGCGGCCAGCGCCGGCCGTAGAACACGATCTGCTGCCCGCCGGGCGACCAGGCGGGGAGGCTCACCTGCCGGCACGGCGAGATGGGCATGGACGAGGCTCTGCTCGTCGCCGCGAGGAGCGCGAGAAGAACGGTGGCCGCCACGAGAACGCGACGGAACATGCTCTCAGGGTACGCCGCGCCGCCAATGGCGCTGTAGTGCGAACAGGATGCTCGACCATCGCGCGGTGGTTCCGCGAGCGCACCGCGAAGACGCGGATTCTCCCAGAGTCGTGGTTCGTGTTGAGGGGGCGATGCGCGTGCAATGCAGTTGCGTGGTGCGCTGCGGGGAGTGCTTCTCGCGGTTGTACTGGTCGGGCTACGAAGGCAAGATCCGTGTGCCCTACGGGTCATTGATCGACGAGCCGGCGCTCAAGCCGACGGCGCACATGTTCGTCGGCTCGAAGGCTTCGTGGTACGAAATTCTGGACGACCTTCCCCGGTACGACGAGTACCCCTGGTCCGGATCGGCTGATACGGGCAACGCGACGCGCCCTCGGTGACGCCGCGCTCGGCGACGTCAGGCGACTCCGCCGTCGACGCCTGCGTCGAGCCGTGTCACCCCGGCGCGAACGCGGTCGCCCGCGCGGGCGCATGTTTCCACGCCGGGCGGCAGGATCACGTCGACACGCGAGCCGAAGCGGATCATGCCGAGCCGCTGCCCGCGAACGACCGTGTCGCCGGGAGCTCGATACGGGACGATCCGGCGGGCCAGCCAGCCCGCGACCTGCACGAGTCGCAGCTCGCCGAGCGGCGTCTCGATCGTCCACTCCATCCGCTCGTTCCGATGCGACTCGGAGCGGAACGCCGCGCGGTGCCCGCCCGCAAGGTGCCGCCGTTCCCGCACGACGCCGTCCATCGGGGCGCGGTTCACGTGCACGTCGTTCAGCCGCATGAAGGTCGCCACCCGGACACGTCCGTCCGCCTCCTGCTCGACCGCCATCACGACGCCGTCCGCAGGCGCGAGCACGGCCCCGCCTCCCGGGACACGATCCGGGTCGCGGAAGAAGGCGACGAGCGCGACCGACGCCCCGGCGACGACCGCCGCGCCCGCACGGCGCGCACCGCGCGCACGAACCACCGCGACCGAGGCCGGCACCGCGGCCAGCCCGGCCAGGGGCACCCAGGACGGCGTCCCGCGTGCGAGGTGGACGCTCGGAAGCGTCACTGCGAGGATGCTAACGATGGCGATCGGGGCGGACCAGGCGGCTTCCGAGGCGGCCCCGCCGGCGACGCCGGCGACGCCGACCTCGGCCGCGGAGACGGCTCTCCTGCGCCGCGGCCGGGTGCGTCCGGGTGTCGTGCTGCTCGTGGCCTCGCTCGGGCTCTTCATGGCCTTCGTCGACGACACGGTCGTCGGCATCGCGTTCCCGAACATCGTCCGCTCCTTCCCCGGCGCGACCCTCTCCGAGCTCTCGTGGGTGCTCAACGCGTACAACATCGCCCTTGCTGCCTTGATCATCCCGATGGGGCGCTTCGCCGACCGGTTCGGCCGCCGGCGCGTCTACATCGCCGGGATCGTCCTCTTCACACTCGCCTCGGCGCTCTCGGCCGCCGCTCCGTCGATCGACGCGCTGATCGCGGCGCGCGCGCTTCAGGGGGCGGGCGCAGCCGCGATCATCCCGGCGTCGCTGGCGATCGTCCTGCACGCGTTCCCCGCCGGCAAGCGCGCCGAGGCGGTGACGTTCTGGAGCGCGACCGCCGCGCTCGCAGCCGGAGTCGGGCCGTCGATCGGCGGCGCGCTCGTCGACGCGTACAACTGGCGGCTCGTCTTCCTCGTCAACCTGCCGATCGGCGTGGCCGTCTGGTTCCTCGCGCGGCGGCAGCTCGTCCAGAGCCGCGCGCCCGGTCGTCGCACGACCCCGGACCTCCCCGGCGCCCTGATCCTCGCCGTGGCGGTCGGCGCGCTGACGCTCGCGATCGCCCAGGGACCGGACTGGGGCTGGACGGACGCGAGAGTCGCGGCCGCCCTCCTGCTCGCGGTGGTCGCCACCGCGGCGATCGTGCAGCGTGCCCGCCGCCGTTCGGACACCGTCCTCGACACCGAGCTGCTGCGGACGCCGCGGTTCACGGTGACGAGCGGCCTGACCGTGATCGGCTCGGCCGGCTTCTTCGCGCTCGGGCTCGCCAACGTGCTCTTCCTGATGCAGGTCTGGCGCTACTCCCCGCTGCAGGCAGGGCTGGCGACGACGCCCGCGCCGTTCCTCGCCGCCGCGACGGCCGGGCTCGCGGCCCGCTTCGTCATGCGGTTCGACGCGCGCCGCATCGTCGCGGTCGGCGCGGTGATCTGGACTGCGGGCCCGCTCTTCCTGCTCGCGCGGGCAGGCACGCAGCCCGACTTCCTCGGCACGTACCTGCCGGCGGCGGCGCTGCTCGCCGTGGGGGTCGGGATCGCGTTCCCGCTCGTCAGCGACGCGGCCGTGGCGGGTGCGCCCCGCGGACGCTACGCCGGCGCGAGCGCCATGAACGGCGCCGTCAGGCAGGTCGGCGCCGCGGTCGGCATCGCGATCCTCGCGGCGCTGATCGGGAGCACGACGGCGACCCTCTCGCTGCCCGCGTTCCAGCGGGCGTGGGTCTTCGCGGCCGTGTGCTTCGCGGTCGTCGCGGCCGGCGCGCTCGCATTGCCGCGGCACCACACGCCCGATCTCAGCGACGAGGACGAGCTGGCCAGAATGCGGGACGCGCTGCCGCCGGTCGTGCGACCCGTGAGGCCGTCACGCCCGGCTGCGGCCCGGCAGCCGCCGAGCTGGCCCGGCTGGGAGAGCGACGAGGCACTGCTCGCCGAGACGGCGCTCTTCGCCGGCCTGCCGGCTGCGGCGCGCCGCGCGCTCGCAGACCAGTGCCAGACCGTGCGCCTGCCGTTCGGTGAGTGGCTCTTCCGGCAAGGGGACCCCGCCGACGCCATGTACGTCGTCCGCAGCGGCCGGATCGAGCTGATCAGCGAGCGCGAGGGCCACGAGCCCGAGCGCCTGCACGAGCTCGGGCGCGGCGCCGTCGTCGGCGAGCTCGCGCTGCTCACCATGGGCGGACGTGCGGCCTCCGTCCGTAGCTGCCGCGACGCGGTGCTGCTGCGATTGAGCCACGAGGCCTTCGAGACCACGCTGCAGACCGACAGCGAGTTCGCGCTCTCGATCGCGCGCAACCTCGCCTCGCGGCTCCAGCGCAGCCGGAACCTCGAGCCTCAGGCGCCCCTGGTCACGACGACGCTCGCCGTCGTCCACGGAGCCGCCGCTCCGGCCGGCTCGGAGCTCGAGTCGCAGCTGCTTCTCGAGCTGCGGAAGCTCCGCGACGTGGCCGAGCTCGATCGCCGCCTGGTGCAGGAGCAGGCGTCCGACGCAGAGCTCGGCGTCGCGCTCGCTCAGGTCCTCGACCGCGTTCAGGGCGACCACGATCTGGTCGTTCTCGCCGGCATCCCCGCGGTTCGGGGCGACGCCTGGCTCGCATGCAGCGTCCGCCAGGCAGACCGCGTGCTGCTCGTGCTCGAGCCCGGTTCAATGCCGGTTCGCGAGCTGCCGGCGGACTTGCTGCGCGGCTGCGACGTCGTCCTGCTCGGGCCCGCGGATCGCCCCGGGATGCGCGAGCTGCTCGACCGGTTGGCGCCTCGCTCGACGCACCGGGTGCGCGGCCCCGACGACGTCGCGCGGCTCGCCCGCAGGCTGGCCGGGCAGTCGGTCGGCCTCGTGCTCTCGGGCGGCGGCGCGCGGGGGTTCGCGCACCTCGGCGTGATCGAGGAGCTGCTGGCCGCCGGGATCACGATCGACCGCGTCGGCGGGGCGAGCATGGGGGCGTTCGTGGGCGCCCTGCTCGCTCAGGGGATGGACGTGGAGGAGATGGATGCCTGCTGCTACCGCGAGTGGGTGCGGCGCAATCCGCTCGGCGACTACCAGCTGCCGCGTACGGCGCTGACCCGCGGCGGCCGCATGCGGGCGATGCTCGAGCGGCACCTGGAGGGCCTGATCGAAGATCTGCCGCGGTCGTTCTACTGCGTGACGACGGACCTCATCTCGGCCCAGCTCGTCGTGCACCGCCGGGGGAGGCTCGCGACCGCGGTCGTCGCGAGCATGAGCGTTCCCGGGGTCAGCCCCGCCGTTCCGCTCGACGGCGGCCTGCTCGTGGACGGCGCCGTCCTCGACAACCTTCCCATCGCGACGATGGTCGACGAGGCAGAAGGGCCGATCATCGCCTCCGACGTCACCCGGCCCGAGCAGCGCTCCCTCGCTCCCGGCGAGCGGCTTCCCGAGGTCGGCCTGGTCGACACGATCACGCGCTGCATGCTGCTCGGCACGAGCGACACACGGGCCGAAGGACGCCGCCATGCCGCCCTGTTCGTCGAGCCCGACGTCGAGACCGCCGGCCGCATGGAGTTCCACCTCCTCGACGAGCTGCGCGACGCCGGCAGGCGGGCCGCGCTGGAGGCACTCGAGGCCGCGTCCGAGCTTGGCTCGTCGGCGTTTCTGCCGTAGACTCGCCCGACAACCGCAGGAGGCGTAGATGGCACGGGCGAGGCGCTTCGCCGAGGGTACCACGATCGCAGCTGCGACGCTTCGTCGCGTGATCACCCTGCCCCGGATCTCCGTCGCGGACTGCGTGACGCTCGGCAACGGGCTCTGCGGCTTGCTCGCGACGACGACCGCGCTCGGCCTGCTCGGCCACCGGCACGACGGCAGCGGCCTGACCCGTGGGCAGCTCGCCGTCTGCAGCGGGCTGATCCTGTTCGGCACCGCCCTCGACGTCCTCGACGGCGCGGCCGCGAAGAGGTTCGGGTCGAGCGGGATGGGGAGCACGCTCGACACGCTGAGCGACGTGCTCACCTTCGGGCTCGCGCCCGCGGTGATGCTGACCGCGGCCAGCTCGGGCGACCCCGAGCCCTGGCGGACGGCGATCCTGATCGGCTCGTGCGCGTTCGTCCTCGCCTCGATGCTCCGCCTCGCCCGCTTCACCGCCTATCCGGCGCCTCCCGGGGGCGGCTTCTACGGCCTCGCGATGCCGTCCGCCGCAGGCGCGATCATCGCGCTCGCGTTCGCCCGCCCGGGATCGGCGCTCACGCTCGCCGGCGTCCTCGTCGTGAGTGCCCTGATGGTGTCCGGCATCCGCTACCCGCATGCCGACGCCCGGACGATCCCGCTGCTCTCCGTCTACGGCGTCTTCATCGCCGTCGCCCTCATCGGGCTGATCCCGACGCGGCCGGTCGCGCTCGCGTGGCTGGCAGTCGTCGGGCTGACTCCCGCGATGGCAAGCCGGCAGGCCCGCCGGGCCAGGGAGCGCGAGCTGCTCCACGCCGCCGCCGCCCCGCGCGCCTGACACCGAGGCCGGTGCGTCAAGGGCGGCCGGGGCATTGCCGATAATGCCGCTGTGGAGGGCGTGGGGTCGTCGAAGCTCTTGCTGGCACGGCACTATCACGAGCTCGGCCGCTACGAGAGCGCGCTCGACGCGCTCCAGGGCGTCACGAGCGACGAGCTCGAGACGGACGAGTACTGGCTGCTTCGCTCGGAGTGCCTGCGCCGGCTCGGCCGCTACGACGAGGCCGTCGCGGCCGCCCGGTCGGGGCTCGGCCGGACGCCGGACGACATCGGGCTGCTCGACTCACTCGGCCTGACGCTCGGGGCGAAGGAGGACTGGCGGGGGGCCGACGACCAGTTCCTCGCGGCGCTCGCGCTCGTTCCGGAGCACCCGGTGCTCCTCTCGCACCACGCCGAGGCGCTCGCCCGGCAGGGGCGGCAGCTCGAGGCGGAGAAGGTCGTCTCGCAGCTCCAGTCGCTTGCACCCGACTCGCTCGTCGCGCTCGAGGCACGCGCGCAGATCGCCTACGTCGGCGAGCGCAGCGAGGCGCAGGCCGCCGTCGACGAGCTGCTCGCCGTGGATCCCGAGAACCGTCGCGGCCACATCCTGCGCGGGAACCTCGCCGCGCGCGAGCAGCGGTTCAAGCCGGCAGCCAGGGCATTCCAGGAGGCCGCGGCCCTCGATCCGTCGAACACATCGGTCGTCCGCGCTGCCCGCCGCACTCGCCTGGCGGCACATCCGCTGCTCACCCCGTCGCGCCTCGTGGTGAAGCTCAGCCGCGGCAAGCCGCTCGTTTTCTACTACGCGGTGATCGTGCTGCTCTTCGCCCTCCACCAGCCCGCCCTCGCGCTCGCCTTCTGGCTCGCGTGGCTCGTCTTCGTCGCGATCGTGCCGCGCGTCCTCCGGGCGCGGTACCGCCGCCGGTATGGCGAGCTCTGATCCGCTCGAGGCGCTGCGGCAGGCGCTCGAGGCCGACCCGGGAAACCACCGGCTCCGCCTCGTCTATGCCGAGTCGCTGGCGCGACAGGAACGCCTCACGGAGGCAGCGGCGGAGTACCGGCTGCTGCTCGACGGCGACGCGCTTCCGGTCGACGAGCTCCTGCCGGCAGGAACGGCCGCGCTCGGAGCGGGAGACGTCATGCTCGCCTCGACGCTCGCCGACCGGGCGCGTGCGGCCGGCATCGTCGAGGGCGTCGCCGACCTGCAGCGGCGCATCGACGAGGCGGTCGGCCTCGCCGGCGGGCTGCGGCTGCTCCCACCGGGCACCGCCGGCGGCGAGGACAGCGGCGGGCTCCAGTTCACGGCCGATGCAGGCGCGACCACCTTCGCGGACGTCGGCGGGCTCGACGACGTGAAGAAGGCGATCAACCGCACGATCATCCTCCCGCTTCAGCGACCGGACCTGTACGAGCGATACGGACGGCGGGCCGGCGGGGGCGTGCTGCTGCACGGCCCGCCCGGTTGCGGCAAGACGCTGCTCGCGCGGGCGACGGCGGGCGAGTGCGGCCTGCCGTTCCTGAACGTCCGGATCGAGGAGATCCTCGACCCGTTCTTCGGCGTCAGTGAGCAGAACCTGCACGGCGCGTTCGCCCTGGCGCGCTCGGCGGCGCCCTGCGTCCTCTTCATCGACGAGGTCGACGCGATCGGCTTCGCGCGGCGCAAGATCAGGAGCAACGTCGGCAGGCCGCTCGTCGACCAGTTCCTGCAGGAGATGGACTCGATCGGCTCCGACAACGAGGGCATCCTGATCCTTGCCGCGACGAATGCGCCGTGGGACGTGGACGAGGCGCTCCGCCGGCCCGGCCGCTTCGACCGCTCGCTCTTCGTGCCGCCGCCCGACGAGGCGGCGCGGCGGGCGATCCTCGACGTGCATCTCGCCCGCGTCCCGGCAAGCAAGCTCGACCGTCCGGCTCTCGCGAAGCAGACCTCCCTCTTCTCCGGCGCCGACCTCAAGGCGCTCGTCGATCGGGCGACGGACCTGGCGATCGACGAGGCGCTGGACTCCGGCGGCGAGGTGCCCGTCTCGATGGCGCACCTGACGCAGGCGCTGCGTGACCTCAGGCCGTCCACCCTCGACTGGATCGGCACCGCGAGGCGCTACGTCGAGTTCGCGAACGACAGCGGCCGCTACGACGACGTGCGCGACTACCTGAAGACGAAGGAGCCTCGCTCCTGGCGCGGCTAGCGCGGGCCGGCAATCAGCCCGCGTAGCTCCGCGAGACAGAGGTCGTCCTGCAGGCTCGTCTCGGGCTTCGCGAACGGCACCGGGTCGATCAGGAGCGTCCGGCCGTCGTCGGCGGCCAGCACGTTCGACGCGTTGAGGTCGCCGTGCGCGATCCCGCGCGCGTGGAGCTTCTCGACCGCGGCCTCGACCCGCGCGAGCTGCCGCGCCGCCTCGTCGACCATGCCGTCGTCGAGCAGCTCGCGGAGGGTCACCCCGCCCACGTACTCGAGCACGTAGCCGACGAACTCGCCGTCGGCATTCCGCACCGTGGCGAGCGGCAGCGGCACGTGCGACTGCACGATCCCGTGCATCTCGACGAGCCGCTCGAACTGCGGGCGCAGGTGCTCCGACTTCACGAGCGACCTGATGCCGCTGCCGGGCGGAGGCGCGTACCTGGGCCAGAAGTACTTGAAGACGATCTCGTCGGTGTCGAGCCCCTGCTCGCGAAGCCGGTCCTTCAGCTCCGCACCGTCCGCGACCACGATCTCGGTCACGAACAGCGACGCCGGACGCCGCGCCTCCGGCGACGAGCGGGAGCGAGGGAGGCGCGGGAGCTTCAGCGGACCGAGGCCGCCTCGCGCTTGCGGCGGGAGGCCATCGTCTGGCGCCTGGAGGCCGAGAGCTCGACCTTCCGCAGGCGGATCGACGCCGGCGTGACCTCGACCGCCTCGTCGTCGCGGATGAACTCGAGCGCCTGCTCGAGCGACAGCGGCCGCGGCGGGATCAGCCGTACGAGCACGTCGGCCGACGACGCGCGCACGTTCGTCAGCTTCTTCGGCTTCGCCGCGTTCACGTCGAGGTCGCCCGCGCGCGCGTGCTCGCCCACGATCATCCCCTCGTACAGCTCGTCGCCCGGGGCGATGAAGAGCGAGCCGCGCTCCTGGAGGCCCTCGATCGCGTAGCCGGTCGCCTGGCCGCGGCGGTCGGAGACGAGCGAGCCCGTCGGCCGCGTGCGCAGCTCGCCGTGCCACGGCTCCCACGCCTCGAAGACGTGATGGAGGATCCCGGCGCCGCGGGTCTCCGTGAGGAACTCCGTCCGGAAGCCGATCAGCCCGCGGGCCGGCACGAGGTACTCCATGCGCGCCCAGCCCGTGCCGTGGTTGACCATCTGCTGCAGGCGGCCCTTCCGGAGCGCGAGGAGCTGCGTGACGATCCCGATGTACTCCTCCGGGATGTCGATCGCGACGCGCTCGACCGGCTCCTGGATCTTGCCGGCGACCTCCTTCGTCATCACCTCCGGCTTGCCCACCGTCAGCTCGAAGCCCTCGCGGCGCATCAGCTCGACGAGCACCGCCAGCTGCAGCTCGCCGCGCCCCTGCACCTCCCACGAGTCCGGGCGGGAGGTCGGCAGGACGCGAAGCGAGACGTTGCCGACGAGCTCGGCGTCGAGCCGCTCCTTGACCTGGCTTGCGGTCAGCCGCGTGCCCTCGGTGCCGGCGAGCGGGCTCGTGTTGATCCCGATCGTGACCGACAGCGACGGCTCGTCGACCGTCGTCACCGGGAGCGGCCGCGGGTCGGCCGGATCGGCGATCGTCTCGCCGATCGTCACCTCCGGCAGCCCGGCGAGCGCGACGATCTCGCCCGGCCCCGCCTCCTCGGCCGGCACCCGGTCGAGGGCCTCGCTGACGTACAGCTCGGTCACCCGCGCCGGCACGATCTCGCCGTTCGCGCGGCACCAGGCGATCTGCTGGCCCTTGCGGAGCGTCCCGTGGCGGATCCGGAGCAGCGCGAGCCTCCCGACGTACGGGCTCGCATCCAGGTTCGTGACGAGCGCCTGAAGCGGGTGCGACGGGTCGTACGACGGCGGCGGGATCGTCTCGAGCAGCGTCTCGACGAGCGGCCCCAGGTTCGGCGCGAGCTCGTCCGGCGAGAGGCCCGCGTGGCCGGCGCGCGCGTTCGCGTAGACGATCGGGAACTCGATCTGCGACTCGTCTGCGTCGAGGTCGAGGAAGAGCTCGTACACCTCGTTCACGACCTCCTCGATCCGCGCGTCGGGGCGGTCGACCTTGTTGACGACGAGCACCACGGGCAGCCTCAGCTCGAGCGCCTTGCGGAGCACGAACCGCGTCTGCGGCAGCGGCCCCTCGCTCGCATCGACGAGGAGCAGCACGCCGTCGACCATCGTCAGGCCTCGCTCGACCTCGCCGCCGAAGTCCGCGTGCCCCGGCGTGTCGACGATGTTGATCTTCGTGTCGCCGAGCTGGATGGCGGTGTTCTTGGCGAGGATCGTGATGCCCTTCTCGCGCTCGAGGTCGGTCGAGTCGAGCACCCGCTCGGCCACGTCCTGGTTCTCGCGGAACGAGCCCGACTGCCAGAGCATCGCGTCGACGAGCGTCGTCTTGCCGTGGTCGACGTGCGCGATGATCGCCACGTTGCGGAGGTCGTCGCGGGTCGAGGCCATGGCGAGCCAGGGTAGCGTTGGCTCCCGCAATCGAGAGGAAGGAGGAGCCATGGCCGGCTACACGATCGTGAACCTGATGGAGCTCGAGAACCGCGGCAAGGACGAAGGGCCCATCGTCGACCAGCGCATGGCGCGCGCCGCGATCGAATCCGAGCACATCGGCGTCAGCCGCTTCCAGTACGCGCCCGGCCGGCGCTTCGCGCACGGGCACGCGCACCGCGAGCAGGAGGAGGTCTACCTCGTCCTCGGCGGCTCCGGACGGATCAAAGTGGACGACGAGTGGCGCGAGCTCGCGCAGTGGGATCTGATCCGGGTCGCCCCGGCGACGTTCCGCGGCCTCGAGGCAGGGCCCGACGGCCTCGACGTGCTCGCGATTGGCTCGGACCGCCCGGAGGGCGGCGACGGGATCTCGAGCGACGAGGCCTGGTGGGGAGACTAGGACGCGAGCGCTGCGAGCACCTCGTCCGGCTCCGGGAACCGGCCGACCTGCTGCTTCGAGAAGACGGTGCGGCCGTCGGCGACGACGTCGAACTGGCTCTTCTCGCCCGCGACGACCTGGGTCGGGTGCCCGCTTCGGTTGAGCTCGGCCGCGAGACTCGCGGCCCGCTTGTCGTAGCCGCTTCAGACGGGGCAGAAGAGGATGCGCACGTTCGCCACGCGCGCGACTCTAGCCGCCCGCCCGGTTAGACTCGGCCGAAGTTGCGCGCGCCGAGCTGCAGGTAGGTGACCACGCGGTCGCCGGTCTCCGGCCCGCGCTCCTCCGTGGTCCCGCGCAGCTGCTGCACGCGGCGGCTCGCGAAGTACGCACGGATGCGGTGTCCCTGCTCGACGTGAAGCGCAAGGTCGGCCTGCGCCTGCCGCAGCATCGCCTCGGACATGAACGACCGGAAGCGCGTGCGGAAGCTCTCCTTCCGCCCCTCCGACGGCGTCGTCCACTCGAAGGCCTCGGTGATGCGGCGATCGGACAGCTCGCGGCTGATCGAGGATGTCACGTTCTTGATCACGGACGCAGCATGATCGCCCGCCCGCGCTTCGTGACCCACCGAAGGGCTAGACCGTGCAGGACCGGCCCCTTGACTTCGCCCCCTCGGGAGACGACGATCCCGCCGTGCCGCGGGTCGACGTCGAGCTCGAGACGGACCTCTCGCCGGAACAGGTCCGGGCGGGGCTGACCGACTTCTCGCCGCGCCGGCCGGAGCTGTGGCCGGGCATCTCGCCGAGCCTCTACAAGGTCTACGAGGTGGGCGAGACCTCGGCGACCGTGCAGGAGGGGACGAAGCTCTCGCTGGGGTCGTTCTGGGCGAAGGAGCACTACGACTGGTCCGACCCGCAGACGGTGCGCTGGACGGTCGAGGAGAGCAACTTCTGCGCGCCCGGGAGCTTCGTGAGCGCGACGCTGACACCGCGCCCCGGCGGCGGCACGCGGATCCAGATGCACTGGGAGCGGACGCCGACGAGCTTCCTCGGGAAGTTCGTCGGCCGGATCGTCGTCGCGGCCAGGGGCAAGCCGGTCGCGCAGTCGTTCGAGAAGGGGCTGCAGCGGATCGCCGCTGCGTCCGCCAACGCTGGCAACGGAGAGGAGAAGGCATGATCGCTCGCGTCGCAACCTTCGAAGGCATCAACGTCGAGGCCGCCCGCAGCACGATGGACGAGGCGGAGGCCACGCTCCGGCCGATCCTCGAGGGGCTAGACGGCTTCAGCGGCGCCCTCGAGCTGGTCTCACCGGAAGGGAAGTTCCTGTCGATCAGCTTCTTCGACTCGATGGCGAACGCGGAGGCCGCGGAGCCGACGTTCGACCAGGAGATGCCGCAGAAGCTCGGGCACCTCTTCCGGGAGTGGGCCGGGCACCGCGTGTCCGTCGACCGTTACGAGGTCGCCGGGGACTACGGCCGGTAGGCCACGCTCGAACCCGGCTGCCACCGTCGCCCGCCCGGGTATCGTCGGGCGCATGGAGCTGAGCACGGAGGCGCGGCTTCGCGAGGCGCAGCTTCGAGAGGCGCAGCTTCGAGACACAGGCCTGCGTCTCGACGTCGGCCGCGACGAGGTCCTGGCCGGAGCCGCCTCGGTGATCGGGGAGGCGTGGCGCAGCTTCGACCGCTTCCGCGTGGGGCAGCCGCCGCTCGACGAGCGGATCGAGGAGCTCCTCGCCGACCCGCTGCCCGAGCGGCCGACGCCCGTCGAGGCGGTGATCGCCGACGCCGCCCGCGCGCTCGACGAGAGCCTGGCGCAGCCGCGTCCCCGCTACTTCGCCTTCATCGGCTCCTCCGGGCTCGAGATCGGCGTGATCGGGGACGCCCTGGCAGCCTGCTACGACGTCAACCTCGCCGTCTGGTCGGGCGCCGCCTCCGAGGTGGAGGTGCAGGCCGTGCGGTGGGCAGGCGAGTTCGTCGGCTTCCCCGCCGAGGCCGGCTCGTTCACGAGCGGCGGCACCGTCTCCAACATGACCGCGCTCACGGCGGCGCGTGAGAAGGCGCTGCCGGG